>Ga0208128_1000100_pt1 | contig 33412 bp, 27 predicted proteins | sample ETNtaG_35_FD_185758 | JGI IMG/M metagenome (GOLD analysis project Ga0208128, IMG submission 185758) | Marine microbial and viral communities from oxygen minimum zone, Eastern Pacific Ocean - ETNP201306PF51B (SPAdes) (version 2) | ecosystem: Environmental > Aquatic > Marine > Oceanic ... | reverse complement strand
ATCAAGGGGGAAACTTACTCCTAACCCCGGTTGCTGCGAGAGGCAGCGAAGAGAATATTGATCGTGTCGTGGCTGAGGTGGCCAAAGGAGCTCCACTTCCAGCTATTTTCACCGATGGAGAACTAGATACGGTTGTGCAAGCGAGTCACCCGGGGCCTCCTCCGGAACTGATCATGCGGATCCCTCATCAGTTGGCTTCTGTAAAAGGGGTCAAATATCGCCGGGAAGGACAGAGAGTCGAAGTGGAAATCGGTCCCATTTTAGGCAAAAGGAAACGCAACGATGTGGTCCCAAAGTTGGGATGGAAACGGCCTTAGAGCCAGTACCATTGAACGGTTTCATTTGACCGATGGACAAAGAAATTACCGCCAGCCAAGAAAAACTTTAAGAGTTTCAAAGCAGAGTAGGCATGATGGACGGAGTAGTTAGATTTCAGTTCGGTGGTATAATTTCCACTTCAAGAACCATAGTCTCAACTATAAAAGTGAGGCGGGGGGCTAATCCAAGGAACTTCCGCGATGGCGGCTGGAATCGCACCTCAGCCGGATTCAACGTTACAACTTATGCCATTGGTTTCCGGGGATAATCTCAGGACACCATTGAATGGGGCAAGGGTAAAAAAATGTTACTTTCACGTTCTAGCGAATATGCAGTTCAAGCTTTATTATACATTGCTAAGTCTTCCGATAAAATGGTCTTGGCTAAAGAAATTTCAGACCGCCAAAGCTTAGCACTCCCATTTTTGGGTAAAATTTTGCTATCTTTAGTCAAAGGTGGATTACTAAAATCACGGAAAGGACGTGGTGGCGGATTTTCTCTGGCTGTCCCACCTGATGAAATTACGCTGATCCAAGTGGTTCATATCATTGATGGTCAGGATGCTTTCGAGGGTTGTGTTTTTGGACTACCGCAGTGTGGCGCGGAAAATCCTTGTCCGGTTCACGATTTATGGATGGACACACGAGATCAAATAAGTGAGATTTTCGAACATCGGACACTCGCTCAATTATTGGACTTAGTTTCACCCCGTATTTCAACGGATTGAACTGGGATGTGTAGGATAATAGGTTTGTAAGCCAATACGAATGAATCCTAATAGAACCATTCACTCGTTCAACCACACCCACTGCCTATATTAATTAGACCGGGCTAAACCCTGCTGCTTTCTCAGCATCCCCCGCCCGATTTTTTCGGTCAGTAATGAGTGCCAGTTACTACCCCTTTCTAATCTCTTTTTGGATGGACTGACTCTCATCGGCTTGGTCCGCCAATAGCGGACCGGATCCCGCCAGGTCTCTATCTGGCTGGATCCGGCGGGCTTGGGGTGAGTGACAGTGATAAGCTAGCTTTCCTGCTCAATAAGTGGCATGACACAGGCAAGTTCAGTACAATCACCGTTTTACCTTACGCTAATTTACGCTTGGAAAAACCGCCGGTCATCCGTAGATCTCGCCCATATTTTTTGCATAGTACGACACCATCCATCGGACAGACAAGATTATGTTAGCTTCCAAGCCAGAGCGGCATGAGTTCCTCTACATTTCTTAACACCATACTGACGGGATAAGATTAGAACGCCGGTGTTTTTTTTAAAATCATGGTGTGCCGGTCTTGTTCTACCAACTTCTGAAAAAAAGATTTGGCTGTTACGTAGATTTTAGGCGTGATAATGGGGTTATCCACCCTCAGCGTCAGAGTAACCTTGATTTGTGTTTCAATGTAAGTACGAATAACAGTTAGCTCTGCAAATTGGTGTTGCAAAACGAACTTCTCAGAATGGCTTTTCTGATCGTGTGGCAAATCTAACGGTCGCCATCCGGAGGGAAGATAAAAGACGGTCGATTTCTCGACCAAAATCGGGTGACTCAGGTCCAGTGGATATTCTCGTTCCTCTAAAACAAAAATATCGGTGTAATCTTCAAAGTCGGCTCCATTATAGTGTAGCAACAAATGTTGCTCATCAATTTGGTTAGTGAGTTGCCCAGCCCGAAAGTCAAGGTGGATTTCGATATTTTGGTTGAGATCTCTCAGGTCAGAGATTTGGTGACGATCGACGATCAGGCCAGAAAGTTTACGGCTTAACTCGGCCTCGAACGTTCCTTTAAGTGCTGATGATGGTGTATCCCGATAAGCCAAACGGTAGTCTAAGTCGTACTGGCCGGTGGGTAGAATCGACATCTGGCCGTAAGTAGATCCATCCGATTGAATCCTTAAGTCGGTCTGGATCGAGAGGTGGTTGGTTGCCGGTGGAAAGACAGGTAGCCGAGCAAAATTGGCCTGCGCATCTTTTACTACTAATGCAGTTCGACCCTGGTTACTGGCAGGCAAGACTCCAAACTGACAACTACTAGCGGTTGGATCTAACCATAGGTATCGGCTCTCTACTTTCTGTCCCTTTAGTTGCTGGACTTCTGTTCGAGGTACAGCAACAATTAAGTGGCTAAACTGACCAACTGACGGCAGATCCAGATCTATCGCTTCGTAAGGCGAAGGACTTAAAAGCGCAGGATAGGCTGAAATCCCAACTTGGCCTAAAAGTGAAATTAACAAAGTACTCTTGTCTTTGCAGTCTCCGTACCGCTTTTTCAAAACCTGATTAGCTGGCGTAGGTTGATATGCTCCTTGCCCCAGTTGAATGCTGACATAACGGATTTTACTGGCAACGAAATTATACAAGCGACGGACTTTATCCAGTTTAGAGGTTGCGTCTTGGGTTAGCTGTTGGGCTAGTTCTTCAACGTTAGCATCTGTGGTGTAGTGGTCTTGGGCTAGGTCGGCATACCATTTCGCTACAGCATCCCAAGAGTCGACGGAAGAAAATTGGAATTGGGCTGCCAGTTCCGAAACCGAGGCTTGACCGATCACTTCACGGATAGCAGGCGTCTGACCATAGTGCCAGAGGTAAGTTTTGGTTTCACCTTCAACTAAAATCTTGGGCTCAAGTTGGCAATTGATCGATTTCCAACGGAAAGGCTTGTCGCTTGATAACCGAAGGGCATAGTTACTTTGTAAGGTTGGGTCAGTAGATTGAAAACTGTAACTACCCCAAAACCAGCGATCTGTTCCCGATGGTATGGTATCTTCCAACGAAACTTTGTATTCGATACAAACACCCGGTTGCAAAGCCGGCATCGAAATTACTCGCCAAAGGGTGTCAGAGTAAAGGTTAAAGGTTAATTGCCCCGGCGGAGTGACATCATTATAGGCTTCAGCAGATGGTTCAACCGAAGTACCGTCAAGTAGAATTGTCCGTGCAACATTGACCGTAATATACTGTGAGTTTGGGCTGTATGGAATTGCGAGGTCGTCGTGTTTCTGTAGACCTCTTTCAGTGAGAATCTTAATAATTTTGTGTGAAGTATATCGAGATTTTCCTGCTGGCGTGATTTCGTGACAAAATTGGTTTAGTAGGATAATAGCATCATCGTGTGGATAATCACTCTGAGATGGTGCGTTGGCGATGATGGCCTCGGTATCGATCTCTAGTAGATCTACAGGAACGACGTTGGTGATGGTTGCCGTCGTTCTGGACTGACTGAGTGCTTGCAGTCTGGATCGTGCTAATAGATTATCCGGTTCGACCTTTAAAATCTCGGCATACTGCAGCTGGGCTTCATAATGACGCCCGTGATTTTCGTAAAGGTTGGCCACCTGTGTCCGAGCCCAGGTCTCTTCTGGAAACAACCGTATTGATTCTCGTAGCTCTGCGATAGCCTCCCCAGTCTGGTCGGAGGCTTGGTAAATCAAGGCTAAATAGTTATGTAGGTTTCGGTTCTCCGTCCGCTCGCATTTAGGATCGATGGTCAATGCCCGCCGAAGCATCTCTTCTGCTTGTTGGTATTGACCCAATTGCCTATAGGCTAAACCGAGGTGATTGAGGGCATATAGGTCTTGACCGTAGAGTCTTAAGCTATGCTCAAACTGTTCAGCAGCTTGAGCATAGTTCTGCAGGGATTCATAGACATACCCAAGATAGTTATGGGCATTACGGTCGGTTGGCTCAAGCTCCAAATACTGAACAAATGCGTCCCGAGCTTTTTCATATTCCTGAAGTTGATAGTAAATCTCAGCTACTCGTAGTTGTGGTGGATGTTTATCCGGTTTAAGGGTAATTGCCTGTAGATAGTTTTCTAGAGCCAAGGCCAAATTTTGGTCTTGGTAGGCTTGATCACCTGCAATCACCAATTTTTGCCACTTTTTTTCGCGAGCTATGAATGGATCCACTAGCTTTTTCTCTTCTGACGATTGCCCGGGTTCTCTTTTTAAAACAGGGGAGATAGAACAAGCGCCAATTATCATCCAGAAGCAAGAAAGGACCAGTAGCCGATAAATCCGACAAAAGTGAGATATAGTCTGAACCATGCTTTGATTCTATCAAATCAGACTTCAATTTTGCAAAGCTAAGCTTCTATGATCAATCGATACTACTTTGAAACTATAAATTGGCACAGAGGTTGCAACACTACAATGTAATGTTGATAGATTTCGGACGACATAACTAATTGGTAAAAATCGCTTGTTTACTAAGCCAACTCTCAGCTTAGCTGAAGGTTGAAGGGGCGAAAATGAATAAAGGTACATATCAAGCCACACAAGGCATGGTCTTCGAGGCAATGAGAATGGATATCATTGCTAATAACCTCGCCAATCTCAATTCAACTGGTTTCAAGAGAAGCCAACTACATGTCACCTCCTTTGAAGGGCATCTAAACCAAGTTGCGCCCCCGCAAGCAGATACAACACCACCTGATCGACCAAAAGATACCAAGCTACCGACAGCCATGGTGGCTCGTTACCATATCGATCTGCAAGAAGGTGCTATTCACCAAACAAGGGAACCCTTAGATTTGGCCATTAAAGGGTCCGGCTTCTTTGGTGTTTTAGATCACGAAGGAAGTATTTCTTATACCCGTGACGGTGCATTTACGCTTAACGACCAAGGAGACTTGGTGACCCAAACGGGGTTGCCAGTTCTAGATCTAGATGAGCAACCGTTGAATATTGGAACCGTTAGCCAAATTGCGATTGACGAAAACGGGAAGGTTTTTGGCGATCAACAACTGATTGGCCAGTTGTTGGTGAAAGATTTTCCTGCCGACAGTTTGCAACAAACGGGTCATAATCTGTTTCGGATACTCGGCTCGGAGAACAACGATTCTGGTGGCCCCGCAACCGATTTCAAAATTGTGCAGGGATTTTTGGAATCCTCTAACGCCAACCCGATCCGGGAGATGGTACGGATGATAGAAACCTTGAGAAATTTTCAAGGCTACCAAAAGACAATTCAGGCCTTCAACGACTCTGTGCAGCAAATTAACGAAACCGCTAGATCTTAACATAATTTAAGGAGACTACCAAAATGATGCGTGCGTTGTGGTCATCTGCTTCAGGGATGGTCGCTCAACAAAAGAATATCGATGTGATTTCAAACAACATTTCGAACGTCAATACGGTTGGATTTAAGGGTAGCCGGGCTGATTTTCAAGATTTAATTTATCAGGTAATCCAACCTGCGGGAACACTAAATCAAGAGCGGACTATTCCAACGGGAATCGAAATTGGTCATGGAACACAACTCGTTGCAACACCAACCCGCTTCGCTCAAGGAGATCTGAAAGATACCGAGGACACGCTCGACATGGCGATTCAAGGGGAAGGCTTTTTCCGCATTCGGATGCCTGATGGGCAGACGACTTACACGAGAGCCGGAGCTTTTACACTAGATGGAACTGGGAATTTAGTCACAGCGAATGGGTTGCCATTAGATCCATCACTTCAAGTTCCGCCTGAAGCGGAAGATGTGTTGATCGCTGAAGATGGCACCATCTCAACCCGAGCAGCAGGGGATATTGATCCAACCATAGTTGGTAACATCCAACTAGCCTTATTTCCCAATCCGAGAGGATTACAACACGCTGGACGGGGGCTTTACAAACTGACCAGTGCAGCCGGTTCGGAAATGCTTAGAACCCCGGGCCAGCAAGGAGCGGGGATTATTCGTTCAGGTATGCTGGAGATGTCAAATGTCAAGATCGTGGAGGAGATGGTCGGTATGATCGTGGCACAACGATCTTATGAAGCCAATGCCAAATCGATTCAGACGGCGGACGAAATGCTTGGTACAGCGAATACACTCAGGCGGTAATAACCGTATCGCCTAGTACATAGAAAGATACCCATATATCTTTTCTTATCGGATGCACACGTTTCCTCATCGAAGGATAAACGGGAAAAAAGTTCCTAAGACCGTGCATAAAAAAGCCTGCTCGAACGAGCAGGCTTTTTTTATTTCATAGGTAAGGTTGAGTGTTCGTTGAATCTTTAGCCTAGAATGTCGATTAGTGATGGCTGTGCGGCTTTCCCCGCTGTAGTAAGAGCAGATTTATACGCACTCTCGAACTCTCGTAACTCTGTTAGAGCCTCAGCTTGGTCGATCCCTTCAACCTCTTTCAACTGGCTCTCCAGTGATGATTTTTTAACGGCTAACTTGTCCTCATTATCGCCGACCATCTGTATTCGAGTCGAGTTACTGGATGTTACACTGCCAATGTTATCAATTAAGCCAGTAACATTGGTTTGCATCTGACGTTGGATTCGAGTTGATAGTGGATCTGGGTCGTCGTCGCCCTCTGTTGTCGCCGCAAAGATGCCAAAATACAGATCTCCGCCACCTTCATTGTTGGGTGTAACGGATAGACTTATTTGACTATCACCTGCTATTTTGTCTTGAATTACAAACTTTCCGGTTGCATCAATACTGGCGTTAATCTTCCCATTGAAGGAAAGCTCTATAGATCGTATTAAGTCGTCAACAGTCGCAGTACCTAAGTCGATGCCGTAAATCCCATTACTGTCAGCAATCGGATTTCCAGCGGCATCAGTTGGAGGAGAAACCATAAACTTGAAAGTCTTTTGTATGTCATCTCCATATGGATCAGTTCCGCTGATGGTAATGGTTTCACCAATCATCGGCTGTCGATCTTGGGCAGCTAAATCCGCTAAACGCGTGCTACCTATTGCTATCTCACTAGTTACTTGATCAGTGAGAGCAAAATCTGAAGCATGAACTTCTCTAATCTTTTGGGTCAGGGCCATGGAGCCAAAGTCAAGCAAAATACCATCTGAATTCTGGTCTTGAGGTTCGATATTAACACTAAGTGTGCTGGACTCGCCCTCAATACCATTATCCGCAACCACTATTTTTCCAGTGCTATCAACGTGAGGACTAACATCACCATAGGTGTCTTTCAGCAAGTCTAAAAATCCCTGTACTGTACTGCTGTATGCTGTAGAATTACCATCAACTAAGATAGTCGTAGGTGAGGAACTAAATGAAATAGTCTTACTAACCGTTTGTCCAAAGGTATCCGTTCCTGATAGCTGGATGGTATCAGCCAAGTTCATATCCATTAAATTTTCCAGGTTGGTGTTAGCATCAGCTATGGCTCCATCTGTTTTTTTTAGGGTTCCAGAGGAAATGGCGTGCTTACTAGTTTCGTCTGTTACCCCAAGGTCCTGTTGCTCAATTAGTTTCTGTAGCGTGTCCAACACCTGAAAAACACTTTTTTGGTCAGTACCAAAAACCTTAGAGCCAACCATATTGACCTGTACGTTTAGATCATCACCAATTTCCAGATTAATAGCGGAAGTATTACCTTGATAACTGATTGTCCCGTCTGCTTCAACAAAAGGAGATTGGGTTGTTTTTGTGCCGGCAAAGATATACTGATTTAGAACTTTGGTATTACCAAGTTGTTTTAACTGGGTTCGTAGCTTATCTAATTCCTTGGCGGCATCTTTACTCCCAATCTTACCTGAAACGTCGGTAGCAAACTGATTTAAAAGGACTAGTGTATCGTTGACTTGACCAATGATGGAATCGATTTGGTTGAGGCGAAAGGTTGCCTTTTCATTATTGGACGCATGTTGAACATTAATAGAATACTCTTTCCGCAAACTCATGGCGACTTTCAGTTCAGCGGGATCGTCGGAAAGTGCTCTTAGCTTTTGCCCAGAGGAAACTTTATCGATCGCCGTTTGAATTTCTTCCAAACCCCTTTGCAAGTCGGTGGTTGTTTGATTGGAAATCATCTTATGAGTGACTCGCATAAGCCAAACTCCTCGAAAGCCAAGGCGAAGTTATCGCTGGCTACATATTGATAAGCGTTTGCATGACTCGATCCACAGTCGAGATGTAGCGTGCTGACGCCTCATAAGCTCGTTGAAACTGAATCAAGTTGACCATTTCTTCGTCGAGCGAAACGCCAGAATAACTTTCTCGGAAAGTCTCAAGTTGTGAAACCAGCAACTCATTATTTTCTTCGTTTCTCTGGGCTTGTTGCGACTGAATTCCGACAAAGGTCATCGTACTGGCGTAATAATCTTCGAGTGTCTGCGTTCCATCAGACATTAGAAAGGTGTTTCTCTTTTCTACAATAGCTAAGGCGATTAAATTATTTCCAGCGGCATCTTTTACACTAGAGACACCTATTTTTTCGGGATTAGTTTCCAGAATTGAATTGACCTCAATATCATTAATGTTATTACCAGTAAAGAACTCTAAACCAGTGGTATTGTCTAAGCCATATCCTTTAACGTGAACGGCGTTGACTTCTGCCATTAGTGTGGTCGCAAAAGTATTGATTCGATCGATAAATTGAGTTAACTGGTTATCTCTAAAGTTAACTAAGCCACCAATTTTTCCACCCTGGATTGAAACTTTTTCCCCATTTTTAGGGTTTATAACAGTTCCCTCTGTTTTACCAAATAAGGGGGAATTAATATCCGCTGTTACTTGTTGGGAATCTAAAGACAGTTTCGAAATCCGAGTGCCATCAACCAACAGGTTGCCTTTTACCTCAATTTGTCTCATACCGCTTCCATCCCTTATGTCAGTGAAGGTGAATTCAGTTAAGTCAACTAAATTGAAGCGTGTAGTGATTTGAGTCTCAATTTCATCCTGCTGGTTTTTGAGGTCTCTTAAGGCTATAGTTGTTCCTTGATGTGATAGAATTTCCTGATTGACACCGGCGAAAGATTCTGCTAGTTGATTAATCTCATCGTAGAGTATGGATTTGGTATTCGGTTGGTCAGAGGAAAAATTATCGCTAGACGGGACTCTGTCTTGTATTGCTAATTTTGAAGCCCTCATCCCATCGACCAAAGAGAATCCACCAAAAGAGATTTGAAGCATCCCGTTAGTTTCTTCAAAAATCGAAAAGTTCGTATATTCGGATAGTTCTGTTAGTAGTGAACCACGCAGAGTTCTTTGGGAGTTCGCTGATTGACCAGAATACTCAATAGAAGCAATATCTCGATTGAGATTAGCAATCGAATCAGCGATTTCGTTAACCTTTGAGGAAAAATCACGGATTTGGATATTCGCCTCCTCGTACATGGTCTGTAACCCACTATTCAGGGTCTTGAGCTCCTTGACCAATGATTGCGCTCGGCCAATAGTGATAGATCTTGAAATATCTTTGGATTCCGGATCTGTACTCAAGTTTTGCCAACTATCCCAAAACGCAGCCATCGCATTCGAAACCCCTCCACCTTGCAGGTCAGTAAATAGGGATTCTGTCTTCTGGAGTTGGTCTGACTGAGTCTGCCAACTAATTGATTCTTGGATACTTTGATGGAGACGGTTCTCTAAGATCTTATCCCGCACCTGTGTCACATGCGTTACTGCAGCGCCTGCCAGGGAATGACCTCTAACATCAATGGAGATTTCGACTCGTTCACGGGCATAGTTGGGCGTATTGATATTAGCGATGTTATGTCCTGCTACGGTTAGTCCATGTCGCTGCGCATTAAGCGACTGTTTTGCCATTTCAATGCTACCGAGCAAATTTGTCATAGCGATATTCTCAGGCTAGAGTGTGGATGTGGTTGCTCTGATTTTGGTTGAGTTCTTCTGAATAACGAAAGGTATTGTGAGCACCGACTAAAACTCGGAGTGTCGTATTAACGTAGTCAATCGCACGCTGGGTAATGTAAGCATTATCCAGTTGAGCAGATTGGATCTGCTGTGCTAGGCTCTTCAGTTGTTTGCCGAATTCACGAAAACTTGGAGCGAATGGTTCGGGTACCAGGTCTGCAAGTTTTCGCAAATTCAACTTTGGCGGTGGGATGTTGAAAGCTTGAGCCAATTTGCTCATCAAAGCGGTTCGAGCGGATGCTAACACCTTTAGTTCTAGCATCCATGTCTCCAATTTTTTAAGGAGCGCAGTAATCTCATCTGGATCATTTCCCGCTAAGATATCACGCCCTAAAACCGTTAACTCAAGCAACTTACGACATTGGTAAACTTCCTGAGTCAAGATCTCAGTCAATCGGTTAAGTGTCGTACTTTCGACTGTTGTTTGCATTTTTAATCCTACTTTTTATCAATTGGCGTTCTCTTATCTAAATGCTCAAATGGCACCGAGAAAAGGAACATGGAAAGACATCTGGATGTCTCCCTCTCTAACAGATTTCTCTGTTGATGCAACAACTGCCTAATGTATGGTCTTCTGATTACCGGCTAGTAGGCAAAACGCCAGTTGCCAATATCTTTTCAGCTACTTGAGCACTATCAACTGTGTATTCACCATTGCTGATTAACTCACGTAAGCGGGCAACTTTCTCAGAATCGACTTCGGGTGAATCAACCACCTGTTGCCGAATTTGATCGAGTTCATTGCTCTGTTTAGATATTGTTACACCGTCGATATGCGTGTCTGTGGCGACTGATTCGCCGGTTGTTTGGTACGGGTTATTTTTTGAGGCACTCGCTGCCCCTGTTTGTGCTTTCCCCGTTCCACGTTGGCCGTAAACTCGACTCAGGTTTGCGTTTCTGATTGGATCGATAGGTACCATTTTAATCTCCTTTTCCGCTTGCTTCAGCAAGTATTGTTCATCTGTTTTACTTAACGGTAAGAATCCCGAAAAACTTTAGAAAAAACTGAAAAAAATTGGCACGCCTTACCAATAGTCAGATAATACATTATTCAAACAGGATCTTCAACTGAAAACTCAATCCCGTTGCAGTTGTGTGTAAACCATATTGGCAATACCGATACCTCGCTTGGAGGTAATTTTACCAATCTCCTGGTCAAGGAGATCTGTAAAAATGTTTTCGGCATTACCGCCGCCTAGAAAATTACTTTTTGGAATTGCTGCCCGCATCTGGCGCAGCATCTGGTGTGTAAACAGTGACTCAAACTCTTGTGCCACAGACTTTAGTTCTTGGTCAAAGGTGGTATTTTCCCCCGTCGGCTTGGATTTAGCAGAAACTTTTTGCATGTAGTTCTCCAGCCGCCCTATTTGTAATCTCCCCATATGACCTGAAAGTTTCATTGGTTGATTCGCCCTCTTCTTTCGTTGACTAACGTATGATTAACTTAGCATGAAGCGCGCCAACCTTCTCGATATTTTGTAGAATCGCAATTAACTCGCGAGGTGTTGCGCCAAGTGCATTAAGAGAGGCGACGACGTTCTCAACAGTAATACTTTCAGGTATTTCAGTCAACCAACCTTCCGATTCTTGAGTCGTAATCTCTGTTTCAGGAACGAGAACTGTTTGCCCTTCGCTGGCGGGTAGGGGTTGACTAATAGCCGCCTCCGTACTGATAGTGACAAACAGACTACCGTGTGTGACGGCAACCTCTGAAATTGCTACATTAGACCCGATTACGACAGTTCCGGTTCTTTCATCAACAACAACGCGAGCAGGACGATCAATCTCAATTTTTAAGTCGCCAATTTTAGCCAAGAAACGGATTACATTATCGGTATAGATATTAGCATCAGCATCCTGTAATACCGTCGGAATAATGACCCGAACCGATCCACTGTCGACGGTTGTTGCCGGCGATGAGGTGTAGCCTAATTCATTGTTGATGGCATCTGCAATTCCGACCGCAGTGGTGTAATCAGCATGATAGGGAACCAAAACAAGTTCCTCGCCTTCAAAAACATCAATCCGCATTGATTTGTGAACAATGCCACCATTCGGAACAGTTCCGGCAGTAGGATGATTTTTTTGAATGCTATCACCACCGGCAGAAGCACTGTATCCACCCAGCGAAATAACACCGCTGGCCATCACATAGATCTCTTTAGAAGAATCAAGTGGATGAAAGAGTGGTGTTGGCAACAGCGTACCCCCTTGTAAACTGGTCGCCGTTTGCAGAGAGTCGATTTGGACATCTACTTCTGATCCAACTTTGGCGAACGGTGGCAAAACTGCTGTCACTGTTACTACAGCCGCATTTTTAGTGTCCAGCCGGTCTAACTGCATTGAGATGCCCATGCTTTCAATCATGTTTTCAATGAAGCGTTGGGTGACTTCGCTCTGTTTATCGCCTGTATTGTTTAGACCCGTTACCAATCCCATACCGAATAGTTTGGCTTCATGAATTCCGTCGACGGTGACAACATCTTTAATCCTTGTTTGTAAAGCCGTTGCGGATGTGGCTAATGAGAGCCAGATCAGTAAAATAGCGGGCAATTTTTTCATTTTTAACTCCTAAAAAATCCAGATCCAATCTAGAAGCCGGCTAATCAATCCGGGCTTTTGTTGCCGTGAAATCATACCTTCGCCTTCGTAGGTAATTTCGGCATTAGCGAGGCTGGTCGAGACAACCGTATTTCGTGCGCTAATATCCCGGTCCCGGACAATCCCCTTCACGTGCAAGGTTTGTTTTTCGCCGTTGACTGTAATTTGGCGTTGTCCTTCGATGGTCAAGCTACCGTTGGGCATGACCTGTGTTACGATTGCGCTAACTGTTGCATCGAGGGTATCGCTCTGTTGCGTAGAACCGAGCCCATCAAAGCTCGTTTCCGATGAGAGGCCAATGCCTTCTGGCAAGACATTGCCTGTAGCGCCAAGTCCACGCGTTGGCAATCCAACGAAGGCGTTCAATTTCCCGTTCCGGTCTGAAGATCGACTGGTTTTAGTTTTGGCCTCACGAGACGCACTGGCACGTTCTATTACCAAAACAGTCAAGAGATCTCCAACACTGCGCGCTTTCTTATCAGCAAAAATAGAGGCTTGATAGATAGTTAGCCCTTTTTTAGCTTCAACAACAGTGTTCCAGGTCAAAACCAAGCATAAGAAGGTGAAAAGTTTTCCTAAAAGTCTGTGACTAAGTCGCATTTTTCTCTCCTAGAAGTGAATCTGAACTTTCTTCTGGCCAATTATCTGACCGGTAATCTCTTTTTTCGATGAAATATTTTTGATTCGAATTAACTGTCCAAGTTCACCATTTTCGCAGGCAACGCCTTGAGCTTGAATTTTCAACTGTCCATGCTGAGCTATAATAGTGACCGGACTATCTTTTGCAACACAATAAATCTTCTGTAAATCCTGATCCGTGATAGGTTGGCCTTGGCGGATTTGTCGAGACGACAGTTGTCCGGCAACTTTTTCGATCCTAGAAATTGGTATTCCCTGCCAAAAGGACGGATGTGATGGATCTAAAACTTTTGCTTCCAACTTTAGAAAGGACGGCTCGATTTTAGTATGCGGTGGAATGTCAATTTTAGCGATAACAACGGCTTGTTCTATCCGGATCTCAAAAGAGAGCGTAGTTCGGTAAGGGGTGGTATTGTTAGAGTAGACCTCAACTCCCAATAAGCCTCGTTGCAGGTCGCCCTTCGGTTTGAACTGGATTCTCGTTTCTGAGTTGATCGGTGGGATAACCGGCATTTTCATACGCGGTCGAATTTCAACCGATTTGATCTGTAGCGCCTGTTGATAAAAGGCCTTAACCTGAGCTAAAAGATCTGCTGATCCAGATGCCGGTTGTTGGTAGGAGACTTTGGACCGGCCGCGGACTTCGATCTGAGATAAGTCTATTTGGTTGCGTTTTAGCCAGTAGTTCACCTGTGCCGGACCAATCGATTTAGAAAACCTAGCCTGGTTGACAGATCCGACCTTGATTGATTTAATCTGCTGTAGAAGTTGTAGTTTTACACCTTCTACCTGAGCAATGTCACCGATCAAAATGTCTTTCTGCTCAATTGTGACGACAGGCAGTAGGTAAATTATTGTAGTGTCCGTTGCGGCTCCAACCATCCAGAAGTTACTGAGAAGAAAAAGGGAAGTGAGAGATAACAGTTTCATTAGATCTATAACCCTACTGTTGGATTGACTAAGGTACATGTTCGTTTTCACTCTTTACTCAACTTTACCTAAGTCCTAGCAATCCTTGTGCCAACACTATACGGATCGCCGGTGAGGCTTGACAAATAAAAGTCGAATTGGATACTATATCGTGCTTTGATTGCACCAGAAATAGGAAAATAGATAAGGGGAGATTGTATGAAAAGAACCTATCAGCCAAGCCGTAGAAAAAGAAAAAATAAGATTGGATTTAGAAAGCGAATGTCCACCCGTCACGGTCGGGCAATTTTATCACGCCGTCGTCAAAAAGGAAGGAAAGTTCTTTCTGCTTAGCAGAAGCGATGTCTCCGCTACCTGTCGGTAAATTGCCACCGACGCTATTGAGCCGGATCTTACCCTCCCGAGATACCCATACCTTAAACCGGGTTGTTGTCCCACCGCAAATTGGCGAAGACGCCACGGTGATCGATTTTGGGGAATCGTATCTGATTGCCAAAACAGATCCGATCACCTTTACTACTGACGAAATTGGTTGGTATTTGGTCTGTGTTAATGGCAACGATATTGCGACGATGGGTGGAGTTCCAAAATGGTTATTGGTAACGCTACTTCTACCGGAAAACACGACGACGCCCACCTTAGTTACTGACATTAGTGACCAAATCCAAACTGCTTGTCAATCTTTCCAGATTACCTTATGTGGTGGCCACACCGAAATTACCTATGGGTTAGATCGGCCGATAGCGATCGGGCAGATGCTAGGTGAAGTTCCGAAAGATCGCTTGGTCAGATCCGCAGATGCTCGCGTGGGTGACGACCTGATTTTGACGAAGGGCATTGGAATTGAAGCCACCTCTATTATCGCTCGTGAACGAGAACTCGAGCTAAAAACTCACTTTTCTGCGCCTTTTATTAACTCCGCTAAAGATTATCTGTTCCGTTTGTCGGTACTAAAAGAGGCCCAGATTGCGGTTGACACCGGTGGAGTTCACGCAATGCACGATCCAACTGAGGGCGGGATTGCAACGGCTGTTCGAGAACTAGCGACGGCGGCTGAGGTTGGAGCGGAGGTCTGGATAGATCGACTAATTGTTCCGGCTGAAACGGATGCGCTTTGCGGCTTCTTCGACCTTGATCCGTTGGGTGTTATTTCGTCTGGCGCATTGTTGATTGCGACTGAGCCAAGCCGAAGTCAACCGATTTTAGAGGCACTGACCGCAAACCAGATTCCAGCTAGCTTAATTGGGAAATTATTACCTCCTCAAGAGGGATTGTGGCTCAAAAGAGGAACTGCGACACACCCGCTTCCTACCTTTCAGACTGACGAAATCACCAAAATCTTCGCAGATTGACCTCCATGGCACGCCAATTTGATGTTCCTCAGTTCTACCGCAGCGAGATTATCTCAACCGTCAAAAAATCTCGCCGAATTGAGGATCCCAAAAAAAGAGATCTATCACCCTCGATTCTCGATTTCGGGCCTGTCCGATTTAAAATTGGGCGCCATTTTGGTTTCTGTTATGGCGTTGAAAATGCAATTGAGATTGCCTATCGTGCCTTGACCAAACACCCGAATCAACGCATCTTTCTCCTGTCAGAGATCATTCACAATTCGCACGTCAATGAAGATTTACAGAAGCGGGGGGTACAATTTATCTGTGAAACATCCGGCCAACAACTGATACCGTTTGAAGATTTGCATCCAGAGGATGTAGTGATCGTTCCAGCGTTTGGTACAACAGTTGAGATTGAAGAAGCTTTGAGTCAGCGTGGTATCCACCCTTACCGATATAATACGACTTGTCCATTCGTAGAAAAGGTTTGGAAGAAAAGTCAAGAGATTGGGCAGAGAGAGTATTCGGTCATTATTCACGGTAAGCGAAACCATGAAGAGACCAGAGCCACCTTTTCCCATTCAAAAAAGAGTGCCCCCGTAGTGGTCGTACGAGATCTAGATGAGACGGAAAAGTTGGCTAAGGTAATCCGAGGAGAAGAAACCACCGATTTCTTCTATCAGCATTTCGGTGACCGATGTTCAATCGGCTTTAATCCAAAGGTGCATTTGGAAAGGATCGGTGTGGTCAATCAAACTACGATGTTAGCTTCCGAAACTCAGGCCATTGCGAGTTTACTGCGACAAGTTATTATCGGCCGATACGGCGCACAAAATGTGAATGCGCACTTTGCGGATACCCGTGACACCCTCTGTTATGCCACCAAAGAAAATCAGGATGCCACTTTATCCTTAATTGATGACGGTGCAAATTTAGCTATTATTGTTGGGGGCTATAACTCATCTAATACCAGCCATTTGGTAGCTTTATGCCAAGCTTCACTTCCCACCTACTTCATTTCCGATGAGACCGAAATTCTGTCGTCTAATCGTATCCGACACTTGGACGTCAGAACCAGGGACTTGACAGAAACTGAAAGTTGGTTGCCAACTCAGAATGGTAATCCAACTGATATTATCTTGACAGCCGGTGCCTCTTGTCCAGACGCTCTATTGGACCGGGTCCTTCAAAAAATAGTATCTTGGTTTCCAGAAAGTCGGTCGATAGATTACGTTCTTGCCCCCTTTCAATCTGGAACTTAGATATATAAACTACCTAGAGCGATATATCGGTGAGGCGCAACTATAGCTACCACTCTCAATGTAGTTGTTGGCCTTTTACTAGACGTGTTAAGCTGGTGACCACGCTTGATTGGGGGTTAGATTTTAGCTTTTAAAGAGTAACATTACCGCCTCCCTAAGATAGTGTTGTGAACTGCTGGCACTCTGTACCAGCGAGCTACTGGTGGATCCCAAATATGGCGGTTTCCACGGGAGCCGGAATAAACGGCTGGAGAGAATAATCGATGCTAATCGGTACCATTCTCCATACCCTTTTTCAGCCACGACATTGAGGAAGATAGAAATGGCTATTTCTTGTACCTGAGGTTACCCAGTTGTTGACTGCAACTGATACGGACGAACCTAAGTCCGCCTCCGAACAAAGCGGAATCGAACCCACCCAGGCTAAGAGCAACCAGTCACTTTCTACCCATCACCTTTTTCTCCTAGATACTGGATTGTAATAATAGTATCAATTGAGAATATGGTTCTTCTCAATTATTATTTGATATTTTAGTGGTAGTATAGTATTTCTGGTGAGGACTTGCTATACTGAGTTTTCAAATGTTTCTGGACCGAAGCGTTTGAGTGGAATGATTGTTGACGAATAGGAAAAACAATGAAAGCACTAGTCTTAGAAGAATATAACAAACTGGTTTATAAAAGCGTCCCTGTACCGGAGTTTGCCCCAGATGAGGTACTGATAGAGGTCAAAGCCTGTGGAATCTGCGGTAGCGATGTTCACGGTATGGACGGGAGCAGTGGGCGGCGCATTCCCCCTTTAATTATGGGACACGAAGCTTCTGGACAGATCGCTGAAGTGGGAGCCAAGGTGCAAGTTTGGCAGGTGGGAGATAGGGTTACTTTCGATTCTACTATCTACCGATTGGACGATTGGTATACCCGAAAAGGCTTTTATAACCTTAGTGATGACAGAGAGGTAATGGGGGTTTCACCGGGTGAATATCGACGGCATGGCGCTTTCGCTGAATATGTCACCGTTCCCCAGCACGTACTGTACAAAATCCCAGATGAAGTTACTTACACACAAGCGGCGATGGTTGAGCCGGTCGGTGTTGCCCTGCATGCTGTCGATATTACGCCAATCACCATTAATGACACGGCTGTTGTGGTCGGTGCTGGAATGATCGGTTCATTTATTATTCAGGCACTTAGAGTAGCCGGTTGTGGCAAAATCGCAATTATAGATTTAGAGCAAGAACGATTGGATCTGGCTTGTAAGTTGGGGGCAGATCTGGGGATACTGGCGCAGAGCGATATCTCAGGCCAAATCAAAGACCTAACCGGTGGGAGGGGGGCTGACGTGGTCTTTGAGGCCGTTGGTATTGATCCGACCGTACAAACTGCTATTGATTGCGTTCGTCGGGGAGGTACAGTAACATTGGTTGGAAATATCGTCGCCGATGTCAATCTACCACTTCAGAAAGTAGTGACACAGCAACTGCGGTTGCAAGGAAGTTGTGGGATTTGTGGTGAATATCCGGCGGCTCTAGAGCTAATCGAACGAGGCCAGATTGATGTCGAAGCGATTCTGAGTGTCGAAGCAGATCTGAGTCAAGGTGCAGATTGGTTTCAGCGATTGTACAACAAAGAAAAAGGCTTGATGAAAGTAATACTCAAGCCAACAGCAATAGAATAGGCCAGATTGATGGCGAAAAAGATACACTGGTAGATCAATGCTAATATCGGAGTTGTTCTTCTAGCACCTGTTTGATCTCCTCAATCCGAACGCCACTGAGGATCTTTGAACCATCTTGTTCAGTAACGTAGAATGAGTCAATGGCAACTGTCGGTTGCGTAAAGATCTTGGCTAGACGCAGATCTAGTCCTAATTGGTAAAAAGCATCCGTAATGCTGAAGAGTAAGCCAACTCGGTCACGTGTCCGAATCTCCAGAATTGTGGCCTGATCGGAGTCGTCATTGTTAACCTGAATTTCGGTCTGGTGAATTTGAGGTTTGATGCGTTTAGATAAGCACAATTGGTTGAGACTAATATTACGGGCTTTGGCCAACCACGCATCAAGACTTTTCTCTGTCCCCCAAATTTGAGTTAAGGTTTCGGCGAGTTGATTGCAACGTTCCAATGGGACACTTTGTTGGGTATTGTTCTCGCTCTCTGTCTCGGTGATAGTTAGCATATCGATCACAATGCCATCATCTCTCGTTTCGATGTCAGCACTTAGAATGTTGATCCCCTGAGCCGTTAAGACACCTGTGATTTGACGAAATAGACCTCGAGAATCTTGGGTACAAATGCCGATTCGTGTGTGCTGTTCCCCAAACTCCAAACACGAGAAGGCGATTGATTGCGCGGAATCGAACTGTTGGTACTGTTCAACCAACTGAATTTGCTGACAAACGACCTCTGGTTGGTAAACCGATAACGTTTGTGCGCTGTCAAAATGGTCCTCAATTGCATCCACTGACACCTGTTGGCCTAACCGCTTGATCACCTCGGCTTTCAGGTCGGACAGCTTAACCAATATATCCTTCCTTTCCACAACTGTAAGTGCACGACGGTAGAGTTCCCATAGCAGCGTGGCGTGCCAGTCATTCCAAATGACGTCGTTAACCGCCCGGATATCAGCGTAGGTCAAGAGGTACAACATCTTGAGTTGGGAGGCGTTACCGTCAAACATCTGGGCGAAAGTTTGGATGACTTTATCATCGTCCAGATCGCGATGGCGTGAAATATAGCTCATGGTAAGGTGCTCCCGAATCAAAGAGAGAACTAGTTTTCGATCCTTCCCTCTAATTCCCAATCGAGCTAAGATCGCTTTGGCTAAGCTAACACTTTTTTGGTGATGATTCCCAACACTTTCAACACCCTTGCCGATATCATGTAATAACATGGCTAAACGCAAGAGTTCGGGGCGTTCTAATTCATTCAAAATCTGGATAAAAACCTGTCCATCTTTGATCTGGGTTAAGGTCTCGATCTCTAGATTTTCAATCGCGTAGAATGTGTGTTCGTCCACCGTATATTGGTGGAAACCGTCGAGTTGAAATTGCGACCTTAAATGGGAGAATTCTGGCAGATAGGACTCTAATACTTTCCAGCGGTGCATTCGACGCAGAGTCTGTGCAACGTTGGCGGACGCCCTTAAAATAGACAAAAAATCAGCGGCTATCTCCGGTGAGTGGCGGAAATTATCGTCGATTTTGTCAAGGTTAGCTGTGATTGTGTGTCGAACCTTAGCACCAACCTGATAGTTAGTTTGCTGATGATGAACAAACAGTTTGATGATCCGCGCTGGATTCGCAGCGAAACACTCTTGTCCTTTCTGGAAAACAATCTCGTTCCGCACTACCTGAAAACCGTCCTCCAGTTTTTGGTGCTGGAATAGATTCAAGGTTGGCAGTAACTGAGGCCGACCATAATTGGCTTGATCGATAATTAGCTTGGCGAACTCAAAAATATTTTCAGCGTGCAGATAGTAGTTGCGCAACATCTGTTCTTCGGCCCAAAAGGTCTCGTTATCTTGATAGCCGAGATCTTTGGCCACATTCTCTTGAATTTCGAACGACAAAACATCGCGTTGTTGCCGATTAAGCAGGTGAAGTTCGTTGCGAAGCCTCAACATGAAGTCTATAGCTTCAACGGTTGGTTCATAAACGGCTAGCGGAATAATTTGTCTTTGATAGAGCTCATCAATTTTAGTCAGCCCGTAACGAACCGCGGAAATCCAGATAGCAGTATGGAAATCCCTTAATCCGCCAACACTCTCTTTGATATTGGGTTCTTGCAGATAAATAGTAGATCCGTATGCTTTGTGGCGGTCGTTCCAGTCCTGAATCTTTTGAGAGATAAATCGACCCACCTGACGCTTGAACAGCGGTTTGGATGTCACTCGCTGATACTGGCGATAGACTTGCATATCACCGGTAACATACCGAGCCTCCAGCATCGAGGTTTTGGAGAACAAATCGTCCTGTGTCACCTGTACGCATTCATGAATCGACCGACAACTATGTCCAACATCAAAACCAGTGTCCCAGAGAACAGTAATTAATTGAGAAGCAAAGGCCTCTAGCTGAGTCTGGTCACTTCTCCGATTATAGACCAACATAATATCGATGTCGGAATGTCGACTCAATTCTTCTCGTCCATATCCACCCAGTGCCAGGATTGCCAACGGATATCCTCCGGATAAGATCCCTTCTTGCTCTGCTTGTCGAATAATGCGATGAATGACATTATCCGCTAATCTTGTGTACTCTTGCACAATTTCGCGTCCAGAAATACCGAAGCGATGTCGCTGAGAAATACGGTCGTACTCTTGTCTGCAGAAAGATTGAATCTCAGAAACCAATTTGGAGGTTGATGACATTTATTCCGTTACCCAAAAAAGGGCGTTGACGAGCAGGCGCAAGAAACTTTCAAGCCGAAAGTCGTCCTGGTGGCCGAGTGAAGTATAGAAGACTCGTCCGCCGTTGTGGAGTCGAACCCAGGTTACCGGCTCTTGATTACCTTCCGAGGTTTTTGCGTTCATTAAAACCGTGACATCTTCAGCGTTGGCCGAGTTTTTGTACAGGCTACCGAAAGCGTCAAAGTTTGGAATGCTCTCCAGTATAGGATGATTTTCTTGTTCTTCTGTAATCTCAACGTGGCAGAGAGGACCATGCCCAAAATGTCCTTGATAACTACCACCCAGAACTTCTGCATCAAATTCAAGCCAGTTTTGGTAGGCGTGACTAGCGGTTCTAATACCAATAATTGGCCTTCCCGCTTGACAGTAAGCTTTAAGTCGCTCCAAGCTTTCGCCTTCAACCCGAAGGCGCCGGGTAAAAACAACGACCACATCGGTTGTTTCTAGGGCCTCTAATGATGGGTTATCGTCTTCATCTTGATAGATGATCAGTGTGGTTTTAATTTGTGGATAGTTATCAGCCAAGTAATTCTGGAAGATTTGTAAAGATTGCTCCGAATCGTACTCAAAAGACCCGGAAATCATACATACATTCAATTTTTTCATGTGATTGCGCCTCACAAAAAGAGCGACCAGTAATTTACATTAACGGTCGTTCTCATCAACGATACAAAACTGCAAAATTAGATGAATTTCCAAAAGTTGCTACATTGAGAATCCTATTTCTCCCCAAGTGCACGGTCAGCTTGTGGAGAACTCGAATTGCCAGAGAGGTAGTTTTCATTGCCGTGTCTATTTCGGTCCCGTCGAGTCCGTTTCCGTATCTATGTAACCACCGGGGCCAAGAATTGACCATCTCGATGGTCAACAAAAATTGAGCGATCACCTTGATAAGTACTCCCGCCATCGATTATTCCCCTTAAGGTTGTTTTTTTATTCTATCATAGATGGAATATATTGCAACAATTATCTGTTGATTTCAAAGATACAGGAGTTTCTGTATATATCAATAAACCAAGTATTTAGAAATCATTCGGAAATGAAACCTCTTTTCAAGAAATTGGAAACTACGAGATAGCGTACACCACAGACAAGCTAAAAAATCAATTTGGGCGACACGAAATGTTTCGAGCTTCAAGCGCAAGACCGGGTAAATTCAATTGAATCTTTGGTTTGATAAAACAGTTTTCATCTTCAACCCAACCTCAATGCAAGGGTTATCTATTTCTTGCTGATCTAGCTTGGGCAACGCGCAGGTTATTCTGTGTTTGAACCGCTTCCGGGCGAATTTCTAGTGCTTGTTGAAAAGAGACGGTAGCTTTTTCGTATCGGTGCTGTTTCATATAAATGATGCCAAGTTCGTGAAAAACCTGGTAATTATTGGGTTCGATTTGCCCGGCCGCTTGAAATGCTTCGGTCGCTTCCTCTAACGCTCCTTGATCTCGGTAAGCGTGCCCGAGATTTATGTATGCTTCTATGAAATTGGGTCTTTGGCCGATGACTTTTTGCAGCGATTCGATGGCTAAAGGAAAAACACCTCGATGACGAAAAGAGACACCGAGCGCATAATGGGCCTCTACTAGATTTGGATCTAGATTCAGCGCATTTTTAAATTCTTTGATAGCCTGATCTAATTGACCACTCATTCCGTAGGCACGACCTAGATCCACATAAGCAACTGCTAATTTGGGCTTAAAGTGAATTACACCTTGATAGGCGACGATTGCTTGATCAAATTCTCCTTGTAAAAGGTAGAGGTTACCGAGGTTGTGATATCCCTGAATCATACCTGGTTTGACTTCAATCGATTTTTGATAAGCCTTAATTGCTTGGTTATACCTCCCCAAAGACTGGTAGGCAGTACCAAGATTATTGTAGGCCTCGGCGTAGTCTAAACGGAGACCAATAGCAGCCTGAAATTCTTGAATGGCCTGATCTTGTTCCCCTTGCTCTTGATATTTGACCCCTTGATTATAGTGTACTTCTGCTTTCTCCGTAGTATTTGGTATCTGCGTTTTCCGTTTGGTAGGTGTTATTTCCACTTGTTTGGATTGAACTGCCTTGTTGGTCGCAGGTTCATTATCTGTTATGCAGGCGGAAAGTAGTGTCAGTAAAAAACTAAGAACTACCAACAATTCTGTTGCGTATCGGCTTTTAAAATAACGCCGTTCCACCTTCTTCTGAGTGATCGATAACCATTTCATCGCTTCTGCATTTCTCCTTCGTTAACGGTGAATAAGGTCTTAACCGCGATGTTCATATAGGTATTATATGTAGGTATTAACGATACCAGAAGGTCAAGTAGCCTTCAATTGATCGGCCACCATTAACTTATCCAAGCCGAAGGTGAGGATAATTTCACTTCGCGAACAGTAGTTACTTACCATCCGAACCAGTCGTTTTGCCGAGGACCTCAAATACCGATAGTGATTTAAGTCCCAATCCCGTCACGTTCATTTTTAATGCTCTTAAGCTTTCGTGTACAGATAATTGCTTTCGTTGCTTCCCATTTATCTAGGCATGTTCATTTGGCGCCATAACGCCGGAAACCAGCAGATCTAAATCACCGTCGCTATCTAACCACCGTAGGCCACCCCACGTCCGACTCCAGTATCCTTTAATCCTACCTTCACTCCGATTTCACGATACTGGCTATTCCGCTGATTCTAGAATGAACGAGGTCGTTGTAGATAACGAAAGTTCCTTTAGGACCGTGGAGACATTAGGTTCGACATAACCATTGTCATAAAAGATTAAGTCTTGATATCCATCCAATTCGGAATCGAAGAAAGATAGACCAAAGGTCAGTCTTCTATTGATTTTTGAGTTGCCGCTTCAGCATTTCAAGTTGGCGGCGGGTTTTGGAATCGACTCGATCTGCCAGTAACGGATCACTGTCTGGAATTGCATCTTGAAAACGTCCTTGCCGAGTTGGCCTAGCACGACTATACGTATCGCTAAATTCAAAGGTAGATCTAGCTGTTGCTCCAAACTGGTGCACCTTTTGGCTAAGCTCCTGGTCAGAGGTTATCACTTCTATTTCTAGATCTCCGTCATACTTATGAACCCAGTCGATAATGTAATCGTCAGCCGTTTGCTGCCACTTGGTGTAGATGACCTCTAGCCCCTCTTGTATGTTACGAGTGGGGTGATGGGTTTTTCGCTGGTGAGCGTCAAAAACGACAACTGCTCGTAACCCTCGATACTGGGCATATTCTGCTATCAGGCGAACTAATCGATCTCGTGCTTGTGCAAATTTTGGATCTTTAGGCTGGGTTGGGAAGGTTGAATCCAGTAGGTTAGAAAAGGGCGGCCAACTTTGTAGAACGTTATAACCGTCGATAATGATGATCCAAGACATAATACAGCTGCTTTAGCCGGTTAGACCGGATAGGAAATGAGAATATCTGTCAACTTCAGGGCTAAGAATACGTTTCTGATTGCATCAGTATATCTTAGTAGTTCCCCTCAGAAAAATAGATCTTAGGATCGTGAATAGCATGTCTGCCAAACTTCGGTTGTTGATCGGCTTTTGTCTAATTTGGATTTATGGTTGCGGGAATGAAGAGATCCCGCATGATAAGAACTATGCCCCCAAAGTTTCTGTTTTTAAAGCGGAAGCGGATATTGTCGAACCAGGGAGTCGAGTGGCAATTCAGTTAAAAGCGGAAGATCTGGAGGGAAATCCAATTACTTATCGATGGCGAGCTGACGGTGGAACAATCCACGGTGATGGCGACGGTGCGACCTGGATTGCCCCTAATCGGGAACGAAAATATTTGATCGAAGTAACAGTTAGCGATGGTTACAAGTCTAACACAAGTTCACTAGACATTCAAGTTTGGCGGACACGACCAGGTGACTATTATCCGCTATCCGTCGGCAATCTCTGGTACTATCGAGATAAAGAAAATAACCAGATTGCCTTCGAGATTATCGATACCATCCAGATCCAACTGGCAGAGAATCAAACGGTTGAAAGTTACGTTTTGCAAAAGTATGATCCGACCCTACCCGAAGAGGAACGAATCTACAATTTCTCATACCTGGGTAGAGAATTCGACGTTACGGGAAAACTAAAAACAGTGATCCAACACGCCCAAAACGTGACTTCCGGTACAGACGGTACTATTATGTTCGTGCCATTTCTACCGTTGTACCAGTTCCCTTTAATCCCCGGTTACAACTGGCAAAAGCAGTTTCAGGCTAAATTGACACCAGAACTGTTTCCCATCGGTAGTGGAATTGATAAAAATGAGGTACTGTCAGAGGAAGTCCTAATAGTTCCTGCAGGTAGATTTGAGCACGTATTTCAAGTAGAGGAGACTTTCGTCTGGAAGTTTTTCGATCAGGATCTCGACCAGACAATTGTGCAAAAGTGGTTAGCACCAGATGTCGGGATCGTCAAATTCACACAGGTTCAAACCCGGGCTGGCGTCACTGTTGAGGTCGAGTTTGAGCTAGAGTCTTACGAATTGATCACCACAAGATAGGAGAACTACAATGCGATGTCGAGTCGGAGTAATTGGATGTACAGGTGTCGGGACACAGCACGCTTCAGGATTGATTGGATTGGAGAATGTCGAACTGGTTGCAGGTTGTGATCTGTCATCAGCGGTACTGGAACGCTTTCAAGACCATTGGCGGGAGAATTGGCCGGATCTGACCACCTATACTAGTCACTACGAGATGCTGGAAAAAGAGAGCTTAGATCTCGTAACCATAGCGACATCAGACCACAAACATGCAGATCTGGTGGTCGACGCTGCAGAGTCAGGGGTCAAGGGCATCTTTTGTGAAAAACCGATGGCCACCTCCATCTCTGACGCCGATCGAATGTTAGCTGCCACCAATGCTAACGGGACAATTTTGTCTGTCGATCACACCCGGCGTTGGCAACCGCTTTGGGTGCGAACCAAACAACTGGTGACAGAAGGTACAATCGGGAATCTACAGAACATCATTGGTACGCTCAATGGCGGACGCGCTATGCTGTTCCGCAACGGAACCCACTTGATCGATGTCATCTGCTATTTTGCCGATTCTACTCCTGATTGGGTCTTTGCTGAACTTGAAGACGGTTATGAAGATTACACTGAGTATCGAGGGGATGGTGGACACGACCCCAAAACAGAACCATCGGCCCACGGCTATATTCATTTTGAAAACGGTGTTAGAGCCTTCTACGTAGGTGGGTCTAAGAAGACGTCTACGGGGTTTGGTCTCGAAATCGTGGGGACAGAAGGGCGGATCCGAATCAGTGACAGTCGAGCGATCTTAGACAAAGGGGGACAGACGTCTGAAATAGAAGCACCTATCTGGGAAATCGTCGGGATTCCTGCAGGCGTCCAAGAACTTGTTCGCCTACTTCAGGAAGGGGGAACCCCTATCTCGCCTGGGCATGAGGCTTACAAAGTGGTCAAGATCATAATTGGGTTCTTACAGTCCCAACAGAGAGGCAATATCCGGATTAACTTCTAGATAGGGCAAAGAAAAAGGCCTGTGTCAGGTTGGCGATGTCGGCATTACCTGTTTTGACCTTATCGACTGCATTTTGTGCGACCCGTTTAAAGACGGGACCTGCGATCAACGGATCAGCGTCAACGATCCCGGAAAAGTCTCGGAAAGATAAAACACCATAGTTCGTTGGTGTCATAGCCGTTACGTTTGCGGTTCGGATAGCTTCCTCGGAAACGAGTGCATATTCACCCATGGCAAAGGCTGGTTCTTCAAGGACAAAGGTTGTAGGTTCATATATTGGGTCCGCAGTTGGAGTTGGATCAGTCGTCTTTAACCGGACAATTGCTTTCCGGGATTGACTGAACCCACTTTTGGTTTTTACCATAATCTCCTGGCTGACTTCTACCTCGCCCTGGAAAATCAACAATAGTGTATCCCCAAGTTCACCTTCTGTAAGCAAGTCTACTTGCGGGTCACAGGATTTCATTTCCACCTTGTTGGAGATATGCTGACACTGTTCTAAGCTAAGATCTCGGAATAAATTGATTCTTTGTACCTGTGTTGGCTGTACGCTCATATAAATCTGTCCTTTTGTTTCATCAGTTTCATACTTTATTGGCTTCAGTACTTCAAGCGCCCTAAATCAATACAATCGCTCGGTGCTTATCGTTGGTGACATAATCATCTTTAGGATTGACTTCGATAAATACTTTCTCGTCACTTGTTAATTCAATACCTTCGCGTTCTAGCTGTTCCTTGATCATCTCTACCATAAAACCACTCCCCGCACTTTTCATCTGCTCTTCTAGACTAGCCCCTGGACGTACAATCGCATAACCGATTAGCAAGCCCGACATCCTGAATTTGAAATGTCGGGAAATCCTTTCGTGTGTCTCCCCCACTAGATCTACGGGAATATCATGCACCTGTAGGTCACTTTGGCTCTCCGGCGAAAAGATAGTGTCGACCAGTTGCGGTGATCCCGGATGGGTGACATGATAAGCTAGTAACTTTGGCGTAAACGCATCAGAGATAACGATCTCGTCGCAATTAGCTCGCTGAAGGTGATTCGCCATTTCAGGATCGGTAATATGAGCGATAACGCGGATATTTTCCGACATCGACTTGGCTGTATAAACGGCTAACACCGTGGTCTGCTCGTCTGGTGTTTCGAGTTGCGACAAGTTTGAGTAATCGGGCACCACAATCATATCTTTGGCACGTTGAATAAAGGCGTTGGAAAGAGCACTTTCATGGGTATAGTTGCCAAAGACATGCAAAATATCCAAGTTGTCAAAAGCACTAACCGCACTTTGAATACCAGCATCATCAGAGGAGGTTTCATTGACCAGCACAATTGGCTTGTTCTCCTGATCTTGAGCCAGGACAGATAAGATCTGGCTGACCATCGAATTCCATCCGCTGATAATTGTGTGATCGGTGAAAATAGTATCATCAAAACTATCCTGGTCTTCTTTCAGTCGTTGGGCAACTAAGATCGACGCGACAGAACCTGACAGAATAATAGTCCAGGCGAAACCGGCCATCATAACCAAGATAACAAATGCCTTGCCATAGATCGATTGCGGAGAAATGTCCCCGTAGCCAACAGTGGTAAAGGTCGTTACCGACCACCAAATGGTATAAAAATAGGTGCTGAGAATGTCAATATCTTCTGTTTTAATATCATCTGCAATTTTAACCGATAATTCCTTTGACTCCGTTAAGGAAGCGTTCTGATTTACAAATTGTTCGGCTTTTTTCAATGACGACAGGTGTTCAGCAACCTTTGTCTTAAAGGTCGGGTATTCTAAAAAAAAGAGACCAGTAGCTGAAACCCAGATAAAGACGCAAGTCCAAAAAATCCAAAAAATCAGGCGACTTAGTTGGGAGTTACCTTGGAAAATCGCGAGCCTTCCCCAAAAGGAGGATTTTGAGGCCTTAGGCTCAGCCCACTTGGACTTTGAGAGGTGGGTTGAAGTTGAAACTGCGCTTTGATTCATCGGAACTCCGGACGCTAACTGAGCCAAATGTTAGTAACTTTAAACTTAGGCCCAGCTTTTTTTAGCACACTCCCAGTTATTTGTCAATATTTTTTCAGCTTTGGCCTTTCATACTACCTTAATCCGTTAAGGCGATGGCGACTTCCATACTAACCAAATCGGTATCCGCGTGGCTCAATTAATAAAGCAGTCGATCACCCCAACTTACTATTGGGGCGATCGACCTACTACGAACGGTGTTTGTTACAGATCTTAGCTTCTTAATTTATCGGTGATGAGGTCTTCCAGCGGACCTTCATTTTCACGCACCACGTTCTCTAACCGCAAGGCCATCAAAAAAGACAAAATCCCGCTAATAACTGAAACCAAAAACAGATGGTGTATAGTGATCCAGGGACTAAGAAACCTTAATGATGCTCCGCCAATCATAGGGACGAAAGCGAACGGAAACAAAAGGGTATTCATGAAGCCGATATAGGTAGGTCGGCTCTGGCTGGGGGCGATATTCAGCGCGTAGGTCATAAAACCGACCATGATTCCGTTACTTGACACGCCACCTATGACATAGACCAGAAAGTAGTAGCTTAGTTGCCGGTCTACCGGCATTAGTGAAGATGTTAGTGCAATAAGTGGTGGGATACCAAAAAGTCCACCCGTTACAACCAGAATTGAGTGAGTTCCAAACCGCTCCCCTAGATAACGCCAAAAGACATTCGAGATAATACCCGTCATCGCTGCTGTGGCCAAAAAATGACCGGCGGTAGATTCAGTCGCGCCGGGAAATATCTCCAACGCATAGGTGGCATAGAAAGGGGTTGAGACACCGACAAAGTGTCCGCAAATCCGAAAAGAGAGAAAGCGGCGATAATGTGGGTCGGTTTTTAAGATCTGCGGGCCTTTTCGAAGGTGGTCTAGTATTGATAACTGCTTTGTTCGGACAGGCAGAATCGGCTCACGGATCTTCAAAAAAATGAGAACGGCACATAGGCTGGCAATCGTGGTACAAGCAAAGAGAAGAGCATAATTGTGGGGGAAAACTAACCCTGATTTTTCTTGATCTAACACATAAGCGATCAGAAAATAGCCAATTAGAAACTCAAAAAATCGCCCCAGCAACTGCCGCCAACTGAAAAATCGAGCGCGTCGGTTTGGTGGAATCGACTTGGAAATAATATCCATGTACGGTAGGGTTGATACCCCCATCGAGGAAGAAGCACAAAAGTAGAGAGCTAGAACCACTATTGCCAACAAGATAGCATTCTCAACTGGAATTAGGTAAGCCGCTCCGCAAATTAGTGCCCAGACCGTGACGCGACACGCCATCCCAATAATGTAGTATGGCATCTTACGCGGGTGGTGTTCAATTAGATTAGAAACTAGCAACTGAGGTAACATCCAACCAGCCGTCATAATGGAGCCAGCGAAACCAACCATTAGGTCGTTATTGGTTAGTCTCTTAATAAAGACAGCCAGAACGGTTGCGGGCTCAGCGAAGGCCAGAGAAATGCGAATCAAAACGCCTTGTGCTAGAGCGATTCGAAAATTATACTGTTGGTCTTTATAAGGTTTTTCGTTTAGGCCGGGAGGTTCGGAAGGGTCATTTGAAACCGGTTGCATACTTGTTACCGATTCACCTACAATAGAATGCTCAGCGATTATATCAAGAATCACCGGCTGTTGTCAAACAATGAAATACCGCATCAAGAGCTATTACTAAACGCTTGGTCGTCACGGCAGGTAATTTTTCTCGGTTCAAAGTATTTGGTGAGTGGAAACTGGCTTTCAGCAATTACGAATGATTTCATCGAAACAAACACCACGACAAAAAATTGGAGAAAACATTCCAATTTACCATTTACCTATACATGAAGATGGGGCTTTTGTCTGATCGAGCCAACTTTATCATTAACTCAAAATCGTTGACACTGGATTTCGTGTGTCAAAAGATTAAATATTCGTATGGGTTTAACTCAAACGTGTAAACTGGGTAATGGAAGATGCCAAAAAATGCTTGCGTAATTCAGTCAACTCGACTATAATGAACGCACTTGACAGTCAAATCTAAATTTGTAGCCTGAGATTTGGGGAGAGAAACCGATGCAGATTGGTATTAGATATGGACGTGGAGTTGTCAATGTCGAAGTGCCAGATCAAAATTTAGCTGCAATCTTGGATATCCAGTCGTCCGCTCCTATCACTGATCCTGAAACCGCCATTTGGTCGGCATTGGCGACTCCTATCGACTCACTCTCTCTCGCCGAGTTAGCAAAAGACCAGCAAACCGCTTGCGTGGTGATTTCCGACGTCACTCGTCCTGTCCCCAACGAATTGATTCTGCCACCGATATTGCAGACGCTTGAAGCCGAGGGAATCGCCAGAGGTCAGATTACAATTCTGGTTGCCACTGGCATTCACCGCCCTAACTTCGGAGCAGAATTGGAAGAGATGGTTGGGGCTGAAATCATGGCTAACTACCGAATCTTGAACCACTATTCGGAGCGATTAGAGACCCACACTGACTTAGGAACGACTGAAAACGGCACACCAGTTCTAATCGACCGCACCTATGTGGAGGCGGATCTAAAAATTACTACTGCATTAATCGAGCCTCACTTGATGGCTGGATACTCAGGTGGACGTAAAGCGATCTGTCCCGGATTAGCCTCCATCGAAACGATGAAGATCATGCATGGCCCAGAGATTCTTGAGCATCCCAAGGCTGCTACTGGTGTTTTAGCCGGCAACCCATTTCATGTCGAAGCGACTGAGATCGCCCGAATGGCTGGCGTCGATTTTACGCTTAATATTACCATTGATACTCAACGTCGGCTGACAGGTGTTTTTGCCGGTGATCTGGAGACAGCTCATTTGGCAGGTGCTGAGTTCACCGAGAGGCAAGCCAAAGCCACTGTATCAGAACCGGCGGATATTGTACTGACCTCCTGCGCTGGTCATCCACTAGATGCCACTTTCTACCAGGCTGTTAAAGGTGCAATTGCAGCCCTTGATGTGGTTAAGGAAGGTGGGAGGGAGTATCGTTCTATATGCAGAGTGTAGCCAGGGGATAGGTAGTGGCCCGTTTACCGATCTGATCTTAAAAACGAAGGATCTAAAACAGTTTGTACACGATATTTACGATTTTAGAAACTTTGTCATCGACCAATGGCAGTTAGAAGAGCTGGCTAAAGTAGCTCGAAAAGCTGAAATTTACTTTTATGCCGAAGGGATTCCAAAAGATCAGCAGACAGACCTATTTGTGGCACCCCTGGACACCCCGCAATCGGGAATCGAACGGGTGTTGGAGAAACACGGATTAGACGCCCGAATCATCGCTATTCCAGATGGGCCGTACGTATTGGCCAAGCTCGAACCGGAAGAACTAAATAAACTGAAAGAACCGTAGATGGTAGAAAACAGAGACGTAAACGATTCAATTCAGGCTATCCCGGCGCACCAGATTGTTGAACTCAAAGGGTTTCGCGATGGTCTACGGCTGATGATCGATGCCTCCGCTAGTATCGAGGAGATCAGAGTTTCAGTCAAAGAACGGATGGCCAACTTGGGAGACTCTTTGGCCGGCACCTCGATTGTGATTGACACCGGTGGTCAGGAGTTAGCGGCACCAGACCTCGAGCATCTAAAATCGCTGATTTTTGAGACCTATGGCCTGGAGATTGTGACTGATCCAGAATCGCCTGCCCCCACACCTGATATACAAGAAGATAAACAACAAAAGGCCAAAAAAGAAGATTTAAAATCCACTAAGCCAAATGCCGCTGCCCCGGCAGACAGTCAGTCTGATGTCGATCGCATTATTCCGACCAAGAGAAAGACTAAACCGACTGCCAAAGCAGAGGCAACAACACCGCTGTTGGCAGACCTACCGAATCGGGAGGCTACCCATGTGATTCGGTACTCTCTTAGATCCGGCCAGGTGGAGCGATTTTTCGAGGGAACCCTGATCTTGTTCGGAGATGTCAATCCAGGTGCTGAAGTGATCGCAGGTGGTGACATCGTTGTATTAGGTCGGCTTCGCGGGTTAGCCCATGCTGGTGCGTTAGGAAACACATCTGCTATTATCATGGCTATGAACCTAACTCCCACACAGCTGAGAATTGGACATCTTATCACCCGCCCGCCGTCAACTGGAATTCGATGGAGCAAGCCTCAGCCTGAAATAGCACGAGTCGAAAACGACAATATCGTGGTCGAGCCATTTAATGGCTTTTAGTCTAAGATCTTGCTGTTGAAAAAGGGAAGAATTAAGGACACAAATGGGTAAAGTAATCGTCATCACCTCCGGCAAAGGAGGGGTTGGCAAAAGTACGTCCGTCGCTAATATTGGTACCGCATTGGCTATGTTGGGTAAATCGGTGGTGGTCGTCGATGCGGATATCGGACTCCGTAACCTCGATATTATCATGGGCTTGGAGAGCAGAGTAGTCTATAATTCAATGGATGTCATCGACGGCAGTTGTGAACTGGAAAAGGCACTGGTGACCGATCGCCGGGTGGAAAATTTAAAACTATTGGCAGCCTCTCAGCGAAACAACAAAACTGATGTTCAGCCAGAGCAGATGAAGGATGTCTGCCTCAAACTACGTGAAACTCACGACTATGTTCTCATCGATTCACCGGCTGGCATCGAGCAGGGATTTGAGAATGCCTCCTCAGCAGCTGAGGCAGCTTTGATTGTTACTACGCCAGATGTTTCCGCCGTGCGGGATGCCGACCGAATTATCGGTTTATTACAAGCCAAGGAAGTCTCCGATCTGCAGTTGATTATTAACCGTTTTGCTCCCAACATGGTGAAGAAAGGCGATATGCTCAATCAGTA
>Ga0208128_1000097_pt1 | contig 33682 bp, 31 predicted proteins | sample ETNtaG_35_FD_185758 | JGI IMG/M metagenome (GOLD analysis project Ga0208128, IMG submission 185758) | Marine microbial and viral communities from oxygen minimum zone, Eastern Pacific Ocean - ETNP201306PF51B (SPAdes) (version 2) | ecosystem: Environmental > Aquatic > Marine > Oceanic ... | reverse complement strand
CCCCCATTTGGATTACTTACTGTAATCATAACAAATTCATAACCTACCATAGCGCTAATTGTTGGAAGCACAAAGTTTGTTGATTGATAGGTGCCAAGATTTCCAGCCCATTGGACAGTAGTATTAAATGTAGTATTTCCAGTAACGTCTATTTCAACATCCAGAGATGTTAAATTATTAATTCCATTATTCATAATAGTTATAGTAGGAGCAAGAGTCCCATTACACTGGATAAAAGCGCCTGAATACGACATCACTTTAGGGTCATTTGAAAAAGTAGCCGCAGGACTACAGGTAACAAGGCTATATGGGCTTGAACTTTGACCAGCTTCTATAAGTGTTCGGTCTGGGCAAATCATATAAATAGTAGGCCAATATCCAATGTCATATGCTGAGGTAACTGCATCAGAATTACCTCCAGAACTAACTTGTCCATCAGTACAAAATATAGGATATGGAGTTCCTGTAACCCAATCCCCTTGACTGCTTCCTCCTCCATTTAGTTCTGCTAAAGTACCTTGGTCCCCTTCAATAAAAAAGACCATTACATCATCAGTTGTGCTTGGGTCTACATTAGGAAACCCTGCAGGGCCATGATGTTCGTATAAATCTTCAAGTGCTCCACTAGTATGGTAGCTCCAGCATGGACCACACCAAATTGCAGAGAAATCAAGGAAAACCGTATAGCCTAAATCTAAATAATTATATAAATTATGTGCTGTACCATTAATATCAGTTAGTGTCCAATCTGGTGCAATTGAGCCATCTGCTAATTGTGCAGAAGAGTAGTTAAAAGATAAAGAACTAACTAGCAGAATAAGAAAAAGTCGTTTCATAATTGATAAAGTTTAGAAATTAGTAAATATTAATTCGCTAATATACAACAAAATATTAACTCTATTAATAGAGGTTTGAGTTACTTGAATAACCCGATAAGAATAAGCTGTTAAGCAAACTATAGTTTAATCTACAACAATTTTCTTTTTTACCGTACCATCATCATAAATATAGAACAACAAAGTATTTTTTCTTTCTTGAGAATCTTCCCCTAGTATATTTACAATTTTTAGAAGTTTAACAACTTCAGTGCCCTCACTAATAGAGGTGTTACACCAAATCTGTACTGTGTCCATATCATTAAATTGATCATTTAATTCAGATTGTATATCAGCAAAAAAATGAAGAGGCCCAGACGTAAGAGGGTTAACAAAAATATTCGTAAAATGCAAATTACTCGTATAAGTACTTGTGTAATTATTCCCATCGTTTGGGGAAGAAGCAGTTACTTGAACCCCATTTGATAAATTTTCAATTGTAAAAAATCCAACTAAAGAACCGGTACTATCATAAGCATTTATTATTGCAGAATTTTGACTTGTAATTAGTCCTACTTTTAATGATAATGAGATTGTATGTGATGCTGTATTTATGGTAGTTGTTTTATTTGCATACCCAACAGAATCATTAGGGCTTAAAGATCCTATGTTAAAAGATCCCCCGTCAGAAGTAGTAGTGCTTGTTGCTATATCTGGTTCATTTACATCTTGACTCACAGTTAATAAAAGGTCTGTAGGAGTATTACATTGTAAGCTTGAAAGAGTAACGGACATGATTGGATTGAACTGTGCGGCTACAAACAAAGAAGTGGTAAAAGTGTCAATTACTGACCAATTTGAGTTTATTTGATTTGTAGAATCACAATAAGCCTCAATCTTCCATTCGTAAGTGGTTGAAGGCTGTAATAATGGAAGAAGTCTACTTGTCATTGTGGAATCAATATTTAATAAATTCCCCCAGTTAGCAGTACCCACCTCTCTTTTTCTTATTCTATAATGATCAACACCCGTAACTGAATTCCAATTTGCTATTGCTGTATTATGCATAATACTTGTCACGTTCAAACCACTTGGAGTTGGACATTGTGCAGAACTTAGAGTAACAAAAATTAAAGATATAGATATTAAAAGTAATTTTTTCATTTTAAATAAGATTTTTTCAAATGTACACAATTTTAAAGGAATATATTGTTTATAATATAGGTTTATACAGAAAAACACTCTAAACAATTGGCAATCAAAGTATTAGCATTGTTTTTTAAAAAGCTATTTTCAAAATATTTTAATAAGGAAACACTAGAGTGTAGTAAAAACTCATTAGACAGCTTTATTTTAAGCCATTTTCTTTTCTAAACACATAAATTGTGCTGGAAGATCCTCTTTTACTAAAAAATGCAATTATATTAGAAATTAATCCAATAGTAAATCCTTTCAAAAGTTTCTTTTCCCCAGATTTATATTCTTCACTCAAAATCGAAACATAGAAAGAATCAAAAAGCATAGGTTTTGTTCTTATCAAATTAAATCCAAACTTTTTAAAAAGAGAGCCAATACTTGCTTTTGAAAAATGCCACAAATGAATAGGGACATCCCAAGCTGCCCAATACTCTTTGTAGTAGTTGGCATCCCAACTTTTAAGATTAGGGACTGCTATAATTACAGTTCCATTTTTTTCTAAAATTCTTGAAAAATGCTTTATTGTTTCATTCAAATTTGGAATATGCTCTAATACATGCCACATTGTAATTGTTTCAAAAGAATCTTTATCAAATTGGCTTAAATCCGTATTTCCCGATACATCTAAATTGTAATTATTAATTGCTTGCATTCTTGCAATTTTTGATGGCTCGATTCCTTTTGTTTTAAATCCCGCAGTTTTACAAGCATTTAAAAACTCGCCAGTTCCACAACCAATATCTAAATGCTTTTTTGTCTTAGAATATTTTTTAACTAATCTTAGTTTCTGCACAATGGCATATTTCCTAACTATTTGATACAGGATTTCAAAAAGTCCCTTACTAGTATTGGTATGTGAAATGTAATTGTCTGAAATATAGTATTTTCCTAAACTTTCTTCTTCTGGCCTAGGATTAGTAAATGTAAAATTACAGTTATTACAGTTTACAATTGTAAAGTCCTCTTTAGATGTTGAATAATCTTTACAGCTAAAAAGAAAATTAAAATTATCTTCATTACAAATAGGGCAGGTTTTTATTTTTTTCATCTTCCCATATAAATCAATAAAACATTAATATCTGAGGGAGAAACTCCACTGATTCTTGTGGCTTGTCCAATTGAACTAGGAGAAATATTTTTTAGCTTCTCCCTTGCTTCAGCAGAGACAGAATGTAATTTGTCATATTCAAAATTTTTAGGAATTTTAATGTTTTCCAAAGAATACATTTTTTTAACCGCTTCTTTTTCTTTATTTATATAACCATTGTATTTAATATGAATCTCTACTTGACTAATCACGTCTTTATCAATATTATTGGTTTTGATAAACGCTTTTAAAGAATCATAACACATTAAATCTTTCGTTTTAATATGTGGTCTTACTAGGATGTCTTTTAGCTTTTTCTTTTGTACTATCTTAGCACTTCCTTTTTTTATTAAAATGCTATTTATTATTTTTGGCTCAATACTTTGATCGGATAAAAATTTCAGTAATTCTTCTTTTTTTATTCTTTTCTTATCTAGAGTAATTAGTCTATCTTGGTCCGCTAACCCAAACTTGTATCCTATTTCAGTTAATCGCTCATCAGCATTATCCTGCCTGAGTAAAAGCCGGTATTCAGCCCTTGAAGTAAACATTCTATAAGGCTCTTCCGTTCCTTTTGTAATCAAGTCGTCTATTAAAACCCCAATATAAGCCTCAGAACGCGAAAGAGTAAAAGGGGCAAGGTTGTAAATATTTTGATGGGCATTTATTCCAGACATTATTCCTTGTGCGGCTGCTTCCTCATAGCCAGTAGTTCCATTTATCTGCCCGCAGAAAAAGAGATTTTTCACTAGTTTTGTTTCTAGGGTTTGTTTGAGTTGTGTAGGCGGAAAATAATCGTATTCCACTGCATATCCTGCCCTAAACATTTTTACTTTTTCAAGCCCTTTAATTTTTCTAAGTGCGTTCAATTGCACCTGATGAGGAAGTGATGTCGAAAACCCATTTAAATAAATTTCTATTGTATTTCTTCCTTCTGGCTCAATGAATAATTGATGCCTATTCCTATCGGGAAAACGATTTAATTTTTCTTCAATTGAAGGGCAATATCTTGGCCCTGAACTTTTAATTCTACCAGTAAACATAGGGGATTGATTAAAACCATCTTTCAAAATAGCATGGCATTCTTCATTGGTATAAGTAATAAAACAACTTTCCTGATTTCTAACGGATGAGGTATTGGTAAATGAAAATTTGTTTGGGGATTTATCTCCTTTTTGTTCTTCGGTTTTATTGTAATCAATAGTTCTTCCGTCTAATCTTGGTGGTGTGCCAGTTTTCATTCTCCCATGGGTAAACCCTAAATCGATAAGCTGAGCCGTTATTCCTTCTGACGACTTTTCGCCCATTCTTCCTCCTGAGAATTGTTTCTCGCCAATATGCATCACACCATTTAAAAAAGTGCCATTACATAAAACAACAGCCCTTGCAGTTATTTTAAAACCTAAATTGGTTTTTACTCCAGTTACAACTCCTTTCCTAATTGTTAGAGAAGTTACGGTATCTTGCCAAAAAGAAATATTTTTATTTTCTTCTAGTGCTACACGCCAATTTTGAGCAAAAACCATTCTATCACATTGCGCTCTTGGACTCCACATTGCAGGACCTTTTGAAGTATTTAGCATTCTGAACTGAATGGTCGCACCGTCTGTAATAATTCCAGATATACCTCCTAAAGCATCTATTTCCCTAACAATTTGCCCTTTTGCAATGCCTCCTATAGCAGGATTACAGGACATTTGTGCAATAGTTTGTAAATTTTGGGTAATCAGCAAAACCTTTGATCCTAGTTTAGCAGCAGCATGCGCCGCTTCACAGCCTGCATGTCCACCACCTACTACAATTATATCGTATGTCTGTTCAAAAATCATATGTTCCACATGAAACAAATTTATAAAATACTGATAATCAGAAAATTAAGTTTGCAAAGATAAATAAAAGTCTTCCTTCTCTCGCATAATTTCCTTCTCTTTCTTGCCTTTATCCTTATATCCTAATAAATGCAAAATACCATGAATAATAACCCTAGAAAGTTCGTTTTCAAAAGGAGCGTTATTAATAGGAGCGTTCTCCCTTACCCTATCAATGCTTATAAAAATATCGCCAGAAATTAAATCTCTATCTGAATAATCAAAAGTAATAATATCTGTAAAGGTATCATGCCCAAGATAGGCTATATTTTTTTCATGTAAAAAATAATCATCACAAAAAATAAAATTAATGTCTTTTGTCGTTTTCCCTTCTTTTACAATTGTTTCTTTAATCCACTTTTTTACAGCCATCTTCTGTTTTAGCTGAAAATTTGTTTCAGAATGAAATAAAATCATTGGGCTTTTTTGCTAAGTTCATTAAAATATTTTGTCACCTTGTTTTTATAAAAAGGAGAAAGTTGAACAGGTTTTGTTTTGAGTAATTCCAATTGTTTTTCCTTTTGTTTTTTGTAGTCAGAATAGCTATTATTAGTATTTGTAAACTCATATTCCCATTCATTTGATTTCCTTTTTGGCTCTTCCTCTCTTTCTCTTTCTGCTTTTTCTGCCTCTAGCAACCTACTTAGTATGTCTTCCTGCCTTTTTATGGTTTCTTTTGTAATTTTATTATTGACAATATCTATTTCATTTTCTTCCATCTTTTTAATCATTTTATCAATTTTACCTTTCTCCCCAGAACTCCCAATTTCATCTCTTAATTCTTGTAATTGCTGGCGAATACTTTCTTGCTGCTGTGCCAATTTAGAAAGATTTCTACATTGTCCATTATTAAGTTTATCTCCTTTCTTCTTCCCTTTTTTCCCCATTTGCCCCTTCATTTGCTCGTTTAATTTTTTCTGCATTTTTTTTAGTAGAGACAATGATGGCTTCCCATTTCCCGGCTTATTACAATTACTTGGCTTGCTACAAGAAGAAGAACTTGAGCATTGTTGCTGCATTTGTTTTAGCATTTCAGCAAGGATGAGAGCCAAATTATTTGCAGAAGTCATGGAAAATTGTTGATCTGAAGATGCTTTATTCACAATTCGTTCTTCTAAATGATTAGTAGCAGAAGCCATGTTATTTTTTATTGAAGCAATTTCTTTATTCACAGCATGCTGAATTTGGACTACCCTTTTACTAAGAGCAAAAAGAGAATCCTCAATGATTACAGCATCATCTACCAATTTCTTTTGGGTTTTTACCAGTTCAACATAAGAAGGGCTGTTTTTTGGAGTAACTTTTACCTTTTTCATAAGTTCCTCCTGATCAAAAGAAAGGTGGATTAAATTCTCCAAAATTTGCCTTAATGTTTCCATATCTTCCTCTTGTGCAGAGGAGCAAGAACTTGATTGTAGAGCCTGTAATTGTTGCTCTAATTCATCCATTTTATTCAATGCATCTTTTTGCGATTTGGATGATTTCTTTTTCTTGGTTTTTTCTAAGGCATCTTTACTTTCTTCCATTTTTTCAGAAATTTCTTTTTCTTGCATTTGAGTATTAGGCATCTTGTTTTTCTCTTCCAATTCCTGATTTTTCGTACTTAATTCATCCAACTGTTTCTTCAACTCTTCAAATTCCTTATTTAATTTTTCTTGCTCTTTGGCAAGTTCTTCGGCATTTGATTTTTTATCTTCCGTCTTTTCTTTTAACTCCTTTTGCCTTTCTTTCAACTCGCTTAATTTATCAAGTACATCTTCTAGTTTTAGTTCAAATTCCAGCTGTTTAAAAAGCTCCAAATTTCTATCCAATTCTTTTTCTAAATCTGCATCATTTTGCTCCATTTTATCTAAAAGCTCTTTCAGATTTTCCTTATTCATTTCTTCCATCATTTTTTGCATTTCTTCCAAAAGCTTTTTAGTGTCCTCATCCAAAACTTCATTAAATAATTTTTCTAATTGCTTTTGTTTTTCTAAAAGCTCAGGCGATACTTTTTTGTATTGTTCTTGCTTTTTCTGTTTTGCTGAAGTCTTTTCTTTTAGCTGTTCCATCTGATTTTGCAAGACCTTTTGTTTTTCCATTAAAGCCTCTGCTTTTTTCTTTTCTTCCCAACCTAGCTTCTTTTTTTCTAGTAAATCTTTATTCAGAGATTTTATCTCTTCTTTTATTTTTTTTGCCAAAGCAATACTTTTTTGCAAGTCCGCTTTTATTTTGCTTTCCTCTTTTTCAAGCTGGCTATTTAAGTTTTCAGCATCAGGAACATTAAATGTAAATAATTTACTTTTAGTGAATTTATTCCCATTTACCCCATCATTATCCCACACTTTAAAATAGTAAGTAAACTTATTTCCTAATTCCAAATTAAGCAAGGAGATATCTGTATGATGGAAAAACTGTTGTTGAATTACTCCTTCCACAGGGATATCTATAATATTATGAATCGTTTCATCCTTTTCCTTTATTTGATAATGAAATTCCAATTTGCTTATTTTGTAGTCATCTTTTACAATGCCGCTAAAAAATATTTTCTCTTCAATACTATCAATTTCCTGTTCAACCATAATAGTCGGATAAGCATCTGGAATAATATTTACATGGTATAAAATACTATCAGAAACCTGAAAATTATTTTCAGTGATAATCTGGTAAAATGCAGATTGTTTAAACTGAAAATTAAAAGCCATTTTTTCTTCCGTTATCGGACTTGCTAAATGTTTTTTCTTGTCTATATTAAAAAATAAACGATCGGTATTTATAACATCAAAAGTCCAATTTACATGGCTTCCCTCCGGGATATTTAAATCGCCAATATTAGTTAAAGCTTCTGTTTTTAATTCAGTATATTTCGGTGGAGAAATTAGGAGTTCAAAATTAATAATGGCGGGTTTTGGAAGGATATTCAAAGTGTAGTTTTTAGAATAAAACCCATTTGCAAATAACTGAAAATCGGTATTGGTAATCACATTTTTAAAAACATAATTATGAGTAGTAACAGTCAATTTTTTCAATCGAAATTTATTGTTGCCCACCACTACAAAAACCTTATCCGGAATTTCATTACCTTTTAATACAAGTAATAATTCAAAATCTTCTTGTTTTATTACTTTCAGGCTCCCCTCATCAATTATAAAATCGAATGGAGCTTTTGGCTCAAAAAAGGTATTGTGTTTTATTATTCTAGCAGAACTTTCTGTTAGAATATGTTTATTTCCAGATGCAAAAAAGAATAACACAATTAGAAGCGGAAATGCTAGCCATTTACTATATTTTTTATTCTCCGAAAAATTAATAACAGAAGAAAAAGAAAAGGATGAAATTTCATTTATTTTTTGATTGATACTCGCCTGAATTAAAGCGTTATCCTGCTCACTCATTTTATGCAATTGTATAACATTAAGCAGCTTATCATCAACCTCAGAAAAGTGTTTCCCAATAATATTAGCGGCCACTTCCATACTCATTAGTTTTCCATATCTATACAGATGCAGTAAAGGAATAATCACATATCGGTAAAGAATAAAGGCATTTGTAAGGATATAAGTCCAAAATAAAATGGAACGAACAACTACATTAAACTGAGAATAATATTCTAAAATGGAAAAAACAAGGAAAAAAATCAGCAAAACAGATGTAGAATAAATTCCCCCACGAATAAGCTGATTCTTGTAGAATTTACTAATAAACACATTCAGTTTATCAAACAAATGTTGTGTCGTATTTTTCATAGATTGCAAAGGTACAATTTTATCCTTCAAAATGTAAAACGAATTTATCTGATAAAGCTTATCTTTACCGTCCAATTATTTAATTAATTATGTCAGAAGTAAGAGTACGATTTGCGCCTAGTCCGACAGGACCATTACATATTGGAGGAGTAAGAACAGCCCTTTATAATTATCTTTTTGCGAAAAATAAAGGAGGTAAATTTATTTTGCGAATTGAAGATACGGATCAAGCAAGGTTTGTAGAAGGAGCGGAACAATATATTTTTGAGTCTTTAAAGTGGTGTGGAATTGAGTTTGATGAATCGGTTATTGCAGGGGGAGAATTTGGCCCTTACAAACAATCAGAAAGAAAAGCTATGTACTTGCCTTATGCCGAACAATTGGTAAAAGATGGTTTTGCTTATTATGCTTTTGATAGTTCAGAAGAACTAACTGCAATGCGCGAAAGAATGAAAGTGGCAGGAGTTCCTTCACCACAATACAATGCGGTAACGCGTACTACAATGCAAAATTCTTTGGCCCTTTCGGAAGATGAAGTGACTAAAAGAAGACAGGCAGGAGAGGCTTATGTTATCCGTATAAAAATGCCTAGAAATGAAGAGGTAAAACTGAACGATATTATTAGAGGTTGGGTGGTAGTAAATACCAATAATATGGACGATAAAGTTATCTTCAAATCAGACGGGATGCCAACTTATCATTTAGCAAATGTGATTGATGATTATTTAATGAAAATTTCCCATGTAATAAGAGGGGAGGAGTGGTTGCCATCCGCACCTCTACATGTTTTATTGTACAGATATTTAGGATGGGAAGATGTAATGCCACAATTTGCACATTTACCTTTAATATTAAAACCAGATGGAAATGGGAAGTTGAGTAAGCGTGATGGGGATAGATTAGGGTTTCCAGTTTTCCCAACTGAGTGGATGAATCCAGAAACAAAAGAAATTAGTTCAGGATACAGAGAAAGTGGATATATTAAAGAAGCCTTTATAAACATGCTTTCCTTTTTAGGATGGAACCCAGGAACTACACAAGAGATTTTCTCTATGGAAGGATTGATAGAATCTTTCAGTTTAGATAGAGTAGGAAAAGCGGGAGCAAAGTTTGATTTTGACAAAACAAGATGGTTCAATCAGCAATATTTAAGAGCAAAATTGAAAGAAGAATTAGCACAAGATTTGCAACTTATCCTGAAAGAAAATGGGGTAGAGGCAGAAGATAATTTTGTAGAAACCGTCTGTGAGCAACTAAAAGAAAGAGCCACTTTTGTAAAAGATATGTGGGAAGAAGGAAAATATTATTTTCTCTCCCCTACATCTTATGATGAAAAAACAATCCGTAAAAAGTGGAAAGAAGATACTCCAAAATATGTATCGGAATTAAAAAATAGATTAGCAGAATTAGCTGATTTCTCTTCTGAAAGTATTGAGATAGAATTTAAAAAATACTTGGAAGAAAATGAACTAGGAATGGGAAAATTATTACCTGCTTTTAGGGTTTGTTTAACAGGACTTGGAATGGGACCTTCTATTTTTGATATTGCATCACTACTTGGGAAAGAAAAAACAATTAAAAGAATGGAAACTGCTTTAGAAAAAATTAACTAATGGGATTAATTACGGTAGAAGGAATAAGGGTTTTTGCCTATCATGGACATTTGCCAGAAGAAGCAAAATTAGGAGGAAACTTTATAGTAAATGCTTGGGTTAAGGCAGACACTTCTGAGGTGGAAAAAACAGATGATTTGAACGATACAGTGGACTATGTAAAAATCATAGACATTGTAAAAGAGCAAATGGCAATCCGATCGGATATGATAGAGCAACCTGCCAGAAGAATTGTTGATGCAATTTTAACTTTAAATAAAGTGCAAAAAGTAAAAGTAGAGGTGCAGAAAATCACCCCTCCAATTGATGCAACTTTTGATAAAATCTCAGTAACAATTAAAGCAGAGCGAAAGGACTTGCAAGAATGAGATAATTGATTAAATTTGCATTCCTTTAAAAATAGGGTCTCGTGGCCGAGCGGCTAGGCAGTGCTCTGCAAAAGCATCTACAGCGGTTCGAATCCGCTCGAGACCTCAAAGAAAAGCCCCTTGTAATCTAGTGATTATAGGGGTTTTTTGTTTTAACAGGACAGATAGTAGGACACTATTACCTATATATCCAATTGTGTAAAATTACGAGCGTTTGTACATCAACGATTATAGGAAAAAGAGTGTTTTAAGATATATGCCGCCCCCTTCCTTTCTTAAATGGCATTACTTACACAAATCATTGTAATTATCACAAAGACCTAAATCACAAGCTTGCTTAAAATCACTACAATAAGGTAATTTTAAATACCATTTAGCAATTCCTCTGTTTAAATATGCATAAGCAGTAGGGTCTATTCCAATATCTCTTGTGTAATCAGCTATGGCATGTTCATAGTTTCCTAACTCATTATTAGCAATTTCAAAATGCAGTCCTACACAAATAGCTCTTGTGAAATCAGCTATAGCGTCTTCATATTTTCCTAACTTATTATATGTAATCCCTCTGTTGTAATATGCAGGAGCATAATCAGGGTATTCATTAATCGCTTTTGTGTAATTATTTATTGCTAATTGATATTCTCCTAAATCTTGATATTCAATTCCTTGTATATAATAATCGTAAGCAGTTTGCCCAAACCCAATTATTGGCAAGCAAAGTAATATGAGTAGTAGTTTTTTCATAATTTTAAGATTGAAATTCTTACCAAACATACACACAATTAACAAATTGTCAAAATGCAAAACATTAAAAAATTAGCATCTTCTCCTATTAATTTAATAAATGTTAAATTTGCGACTGAATTTTTAATAAATGATTAGCAAATTTAAAACCATAATAGTAGTAGTTTTCACCTTTCTCCCATCTATAATTATGGCGCAATGCACTATAAACTTAGATGAAGCCACTCATATTGATTGTTTTGGAGATAATACTGGAGCTATCACAGTAGATGTTGCATCAAGCCCTGCTACAACTACTTATTTCTGGACTGGCCCTTTGGGGTTTTCTTCCATTGTTGAAGATATATCTGGTCTTTTAGCAGGTGATTATAAGCTAATAGTGAATGATGCTAGCACTTCCTGTATCGATAGTTTTAATTATACCATTCATCAGCCTTTGCAAATTACTGCAGAATTTACCCTTTCCGGCTTATGTGAAACAGGAGATTCAGCAGATGTGAGCACCTTAGTTTATGGCGGCACGCCTCCTTATACTTATAGTTGGTCAATAGGAGGAATCACAACTGCATCAATTCAAGGGTTAATTCCTGGTTGGTATGGATTAAATGTCACAGATGCAAACGGATGTGATGGTTGGGGCTATTTAACTGTTAGCATTCCTCCCGCCTTACAAGTTTTTATGAGTATTGCGGATGCCGATTGTAAGGATGATAATACTGGTTCTATTCAAGCTTTTGCAACAGGCGGAACGCCCCCCTATGATTTTTATTGGCCCAATAATATCATTGATTTGGATAAAGCAAACACATCTATTTTGGGCGAATTGTTGGAAGGCACTTATGCAGTAGAAATTATAGATGAAATGGGCTGTATTTTGCAAGATACCGCAACTGTAATTCATAATCCGAAAATATGCTTGAAGGTATATTCTGCTTTTTCGCCAAATGAAGATTCCAATCATGATTTTTGGCAAATAAAAAATATTGAGTTTTATCCTGAGGCCTTGGTTGAGGTGTACAACAGATCTGGTGACAGGGTGTATAGGCGTAGGGAGTACAAAAATACTTTGAAAGACGCATTTAACGGAAAAGTAGATGGGAAAAGATTGCCTTCCGCTACTTATTATTATATCATTGATTTGGAGAATGGAGATCCTCCTTTTACTGGAACAGTAACCATTGTCAGATAAATGAAAAAACTTTTAGTCATAGCGATTTTTGTAGGATTTTCACAGCTTCTATTTGCACAACAAAGCCCTGTTTATTCCCAGTATTTTGTGAATGAACTAGCTTATAATCCTGCAGTTGCAGGGAGTAAGGCTTACAATCCTTTTGTAATTATAACTCGCCAACAGTGGCTTGGGTTTTCGGGTGCTCCACTTACTGCAAATATCAGCTATCATGGGGCGCTTAATAATCGTTCCGGAATGGGCGGAAGTTTGTATCACGACCAAACCGGTCAAACTGGAAGCAGTGTTTTCGAGTTGGATTATGCTTACCATGTTCCCCTTGACCCAGATAGGCTGAATTTATCTTTTGGTATTGGGGCAAAAGCAATGTATTATGCTTTGGATTTAGAAGCTGGGAATCTTCCTCCTGGAGATGATCCCGCTTTTTCAGGGAATTCTTTCAGCCGATTTTTAGCAGATGCTTCTTCTGGCCTGTATTTATATGGCAAGAATTTTTATGCTGGATATTCTGTCTTGAATATGCTACAATCCAACTTTAACAAAGAAGCAGGAGAGGGATTTAGCACCAATTATTTGCATAGAAATTATATGGGGATGTTAGGTTATAGATACGAATTCAATAGAGATATTCACTTTGGGCAATCTATACTAATCCGAAAAACAGAAAACACCAAATCCCAATACGATTTTTCAGCCAGAGTATTTTTCCAGGATGCTTTCTGGACCGGCTTGAGCGTGAGAACAAATGGTTCTCTTTCAGCAGTTATTGGTTTTAGAGCCGGGGAAATGCATATTGCTTATGCTTACGATCATTATTTTAAAGCCATTAATTCCTATCAAAATGGCACACATGAACTTTCCATTTCCTTTAAATTTCCTTCTATTCTTAGCCAAAGGCATATCAGTTTCTGGACCTATTAAAGAATTGCCTTAAATGAAAAAAATTGAACATATTGGTATTGCTGTGAAAGATATGGCAAAAGCAGAAAAAATATTTTCTACTATTTTTGGTCAAAGCGCTTACAAAACAGAAGAAGTTATTTCAGAAAGCGTGATAACTACATTTTTTAAAGTAGGAGATAGCAATATGGAATTAGTCTCAGCTACAAATTCCGAAAGCCCCATTGCAAAATTTTTAGATAAAAATAGAGAGGGGATGCACCATATTGCTTTTACAGTGGATGATATTGAAAAAGAAATGGAACGCCTTAAAAAAGAAGGCATTCGCCTTTTAAACGATAGACCAAAAGTTGGTGCCGACAACAAACTAATTTGCTTTTTGCACCCAAAAGACACCTCTGGTGTGCTTATTGAATTGTGTCAGGAAAAACAGTAGAAATATCTTCCCCTTTCTTTAAATAATAACAATTGAGCCCTAAATTTTTAGCAGCCTTAATATGCTGAGGAGAATCGTCAATAAAGAAAACTTCATTCGGGTTTAATTTATTTTCTTCCAATATAATTTGAAAAGCTCCTTCACCAGGTTTCCTAAACCCTATTTCATGCGAGAGATATATTTTGTCAAAAACAGAAGAAAACACTTTCCATTTTTCTGTTCCTATTTTGTTTTTAAAAGCAGTTATATGAATTTCATTGGTGTTGCTTAGCAAAAATATTTGGTAATTATTTTTCAGTTTTTTAATGTAGTCCAATCTATTTTCAGGCAAATCAAGTAGCATGGAATTCCAAGCATTTTCTACTTGATCTATACTTGCATTTTTGCACTCCTTTTGTAGAGCATCCAAAAATTCTTTTGGGGTAATTGCACCTACTTCAATTTTATCAAAAATTGGGTTTTGTATTTTTTTAGAATAAAACAAATCAGCATTCTCCACTCCCAATTCATTAAAAGCTACTACGGTAAGGAGGTAGTCAATATTTAGGAGTACACCCCCTAAATCAAAAATTACAGCTTTGCAGTTTTTCATTTTACAAATCTGCTAAATAATACAACAATTTTAATAGTTTTGCAGTTGCTTTTTTAAAAGGGGCCCATAGCTCAGCTGGTTAGAGCACTTGACTCATAATCAAGGGGTCGCAGGTTCAAGCCCTGCTGGGCCCACAAAAACCACCCTTTGGTGGTTTTTTTATACGCAATAAATTGTATTTTTGGATGTTTAATTTTAAAACCAAAAACTAATGGAAAAAAACGATCAGTTATTTATGCAGCTATTGTATATGTTTCATACATCTGCAATGCAAGGGCTAGGCAAAATTGCCGACCCATCAGGTCAGCTTAATCGCAATCTGGAATATGTAAGCCAAACCATTGACCTTATGGCTATGCTAAAAGAAAAAACAAAAGGCAATATTTCAGAAGAAATGGAAAAAGTTTTGGATGGTATGCTTTCTGAATTACGCCTCAATTATGTGGATGAAAAAAGCAAAACCTCTGAAAAAGAGAAGGAGAAAAAAAAGGAAGAAAAACCAAAAGTCATAAAGAAAAAACCAAAAAAGAAAAAAAAGTAGTTGATGGAGCAAAGTAATTTGCCAGAAAATAAACCAAAAAGAAAGAGGATTTATATCCTACTATTTGTTGTAGTTGGCTTATTGGTTTTTTTGTTTGTCCAAGAGAAAAAAATAAAGAAACAACAAGCAATTAAAATGCAATTTATTGAGGAGAAAAATGCCTTGCGTGATGATTTGGATGATTTGATTGATGAGCATGATAATTTGTTGGAACAATATGGTGATTTAAATATTCAATTAGGAGAAAAAGATTCTGCTATTCGCTCGCAAATTTCTGAAATCAGAAATTTGAATCGTATTGGAATACGCACAAAAGAGGACTTGAAAATAGCCAAAGAAAAAATGGAGGTTCTTAAAAGTATTTCTATTCGCTATCTTGCCGATATTGATTCCTTATATACTATAAATGTGCAACTACATAACGAAAACGATAGCGTAATAAAAGTAAACAAGAATATCAACTGGAAAAACTACAAGCTAAATAAAGAAAATCAGGAGCTAATCGATAAAGTAAACAAGGGATCTGTGCTTGAAGTTGGCGATATTTTGGTAGAGACATTAAAATACAGAAATAGTGGAAAAGAAGTGGAAACTTTCAAAGCATCCAAAGTAATAATGATAAGAACAACCTTTAATATTGAATATAATCCTATTGCAGAAAAAGGGCCAAAAACAATCTACTTGAGATTTATCGCCCCAAACCAAAAACTACTTATTAATAGCGGGCGAACCCAAAATTTTGTGACAGAACAAGGAGAATTAAAATATTCTATTTCAAAGCAATTCCAATATGAAAATAAGGAGTTACCTTTTAGTATTGACTTTAAAAGAAGGAATCCTCTGAAGGAAGGCGAATATATTACGGAGGTTTATATAGATGGGTTTTTGGCAGGAACAACCAAATTTTATTTGAAATAAATGGTAAAAATATTTACATATAATGTAAACGGGATTCGGGCGGCACTTAGAAAAGATTTTGCTTCTTGGCTAAAAGCTACAAATCCGGATGTGCTTTGTTTGCAAGAAATAAAAGCCAATTCTGAGCAATTTGATGAGAGCATTTTTACGGATTTAGGCTATAACTGCTTTTGGAACTCGGCCGAAAAAAAAGGATATAGCGGTGTGGCAATTCTAACAAAAACAAAGCCACAACATGTAGAATATGGTTGCGGTATAGAACAAATTGATTTTGAAGGGAGAATACTCAGGGCAGATTTTGATGACTTTTCAGTAATGAGTGCTTACTTCCCTTCTGGAAGCAGTGGGGATTTAAGACAGGCCTTTAAGATAAAATTTTTAAACCAATTTCAAACTTATATAAATACACTAAAAAAAGATTTTCCAAAACTGATTATTTCAGGGGATTATAATATTTGCCACAAAGCCATTGATATTCACAATCCACAAAGAAATAAAAACACCTCTGGTTTTCTGCCAGAAGAAAGAGAGTGGATGAGTGGGTTTATTACAAGTGGATTTGTAGATAGTTTCCGCTCTTTAAATCCTGAACCACATAATTATTCTTGGTGGAGTTATAGAGCTAATGCAAGAGCTAAAAATTTGGGTTGGCGTATTGACTATAATATGATAAGTAAAAATTTACTTGCCCATTTAAGCCGTTCGGCAATATTGAGCCAAGCTTTCCATTCCGACCATTGCCCTGTTTTAGTAGAGTTGGACTTTTAATCCTTTTTATTCTCAATTTTCTGTTAATAAGTAAATAATTTACCCCAAAAAAAAGGCAAGCGTATTTGTAGTTTTGATAATCTAAAAAGAAAATCAGAACCCCATGAAAAATACAATCGTTCTTCTTTGTTCTATTTTGCTAATTCTTTCTTCATGCGTTACCCCAAAAATGCACAATGCATTACATACTCAGTATGATAATGCAAAAGCACAAATTGTAAAGAAGGATAAAAAAATTATTTCTTTAAGCGAAAAAGTAGAGGAGTTAGAAGGAGAAATTGCAAACATCAGAAAACAATTAGATGCCATGCGAAATGATTCTATTCAGAATGGAAAGGCATTAGTGCTGCTGCAAAATTCTTATGATGAATTAAGTAGGGCTTATGATTTGCTGGCAAGTAAAAATACTAGGAATATGGCGGAAAAAGCCAAAGAAACAAAAGCACTTTTAAAGCAATTAGAAAAAGCACAAAATGATCTTCTAACCAAAGAAGATGATTTGAATAATCTATCCAATTCACTGGCCGAAAAACAGCAAGCCCTTGAAAAAGCACAGCAAGAATTAGAGGCGCGCTCAGTTAGGGTTGCAGAATTGGAATCCATTATAAACAAGAAAGACTCTATGGTAACTGCCCTAAAACACAGAATATCTAAAGCATTAATAGGCTTGGAAGGGAGTGGGCTAACAGTAGTGCAAAAAAATGGAAAAGTGTATGTGTCCTTAGAAGAAGATTTGCTTTTTGCTTCTGGGAAGTATGCGGTTGGTGCAGCAGGAGTTTCAGCACTCAACAAATTAGGGACTGCACTTGCTGGCCAAAAAGACTTAGAAATTTTAGTAGAAGGACATACTGATAGCATTCCACTGAGTGGAAAATCAGCAGTAAAAGACAATTGGGATTTGAGTGTGCTAAGAGCAACTGCTGTGGTAAAAGTGCTAATGAGCAACCCTAATTTAAATCCCACTCAGCTTACTGCTGCTGGAAGGGGGGAGCATGTCCCGTTTAAAAGTAATACAAGTCCTGAGGGGAGATCTGCCAACAGAAGAATAGAAATAATTCTTGCCCCTAATTTGGATGACTTGTTCGATTTGTTAGAAGAATAAACGAAAAACTTCCTCAATTTTTCCGCATTGCTTTATTTCTATTTTGAAATCTTTTTTACTGATTTTGCTATGTTTTGAAATAACAATTTGCTTATAGCCTAATTTTTCTGCTTCCAAAATTCTTTCTTCTATTCTGGTAACTGCACGCAATTCTCCTGAAAGACCAATTTCCGCTGAAAAACAAACATCCATTACTAAGGGCACATTTTTATCAGAGGAAAGTACAGAGCAAATAATTGCTAAATCGGTAGCGGTATCGTCAATTTTTATGCCGCCTGTGATATTGAGAAAAACATCTTTTGCACCAAGACGGAATCCACATCTTTTTTCCAATACTGCCAAAAGCATATTTAGTCGCTTGCCATCATATCCAGTGGCAGAGCGTTGAGGTGTGCCATAAACTGCCGAACTCACCAAAGATTGAATTTCGATAAGTAAGGGGCGAGCTCCTTCCATAGTTGCAGAAATAGCAACTCCACTTGTCGGCTCATCTCTCTCTGAAATTAAAATCTCACTTGGGTTTGATACTTGCCGTAATCCTCCTTGCCCCATTTGATACACGCCTAATTCTGAGGCAGATCCAAAACGATTTTTTATGGTTCTCAGAATCCTATAAACATGATTTCTATCGCCCTCAAATTGTAAAACCGTATCTACCATATGTTCTAGGATTTTCGGACCAGCCAAAGCCCCATCTTTTGTAATATGTCCAATCAAGAAAACAGCCGTTCCCGTTTCTTTTGCAAATTTCAAAAGCTCGCCAGTACAAGATCTTATTTGCGAAACACTTCCAGGAGTAGAGTCAATCATGGAGGTATGCAAAGTTTGCACAGAATCAGCCACTAAAATATAAGGCTGTAATTGCTCTATTTGCTGAAAAATATTTTGGGTAGAAGTTTCGCATAAAATAAAACAGTTTTCGGAAGTTCTATTTATTCTGTCAGCTCGCATTTTTATCTGCTTTTCGCTCTCTTCCCCTGATACATATAGCACTTTTTTGTTCCGCATTTGCAGAGCCAATTGCAAAAGCAAAGTAGATTTTCCTATTCCAGGGTCACCACCCAAAAGCACAATAGAGCCCGGTACAATGCCCCCACCCAAAACCCTGTTTAGTTCCTCATCAGGAGTAGCATACCTTTTTTCATCTGTAAAATTGATATCAGAAATTAAGGAGGGGGTATTTGCTTTTCCTTTTTTACCACTCCAGCTTTTAGTTTTTTCATCCCTGTTTATAACCTCCTCTACGTAAGTATTCCATTCCTGACATGAAGGACATTTTCCCAACCATTTTGGGGATTGCGTACCACAATTCTGACAAAAAAATGCCGATTGAACTTTCTTAATCATTCTGTATTTTATCAATAATGTTTGTGCTTGAAAAACCTTCTGTAAGCGGAATAGTAATGACTTCCCCACCATTCCTCTGCACAATATTGTACCCCACTATTTCCTGAATTTCATAATCACCTCCTTTTACTAAAATATCTGGTTTTATTTCAGCAATTAAATTAATAGGGGTTTGCTCTGAAAAAAGAACGATAGCATCAACAAATGAAAATGCAGCAAGCAAAAGAGCCCTTGATTTTTCATCCACTATTGGCCGATTTTCCTCTTTTAATTTTTTAATGGAACTATCAGAATTAAGACCGATAATAAGTTTATCTCCCAAGTCAACAGTTTTTGCCAAAACCTCAACATGACCTCTGTGCAAAATATCGAAACAACCATTGGTAAAAGCAATTTTTTCGCCATTTGCTTTCCAGCTTTCTATCCTGGCTTTAAGCTCTTCTAAAGAGATTATTTTATCATTTATTTTATGAAGTTCTGACATGGCTTTTCTTTTTGGTTAAAAATAAGAATAATAAGGAACCCAGCCCCATAATAATAGCAACTAATGTTTGTGCAACATGTACTACCGTAGGGAATACTAAAGCGGGATTAATTTCGCCTTCAGGCGGATTTAAGTTAATAAAGCCGACTCCCAATACTGCCAAGCCTATCATCACAATGGCATGATAAGACCCGATACCTCCTGGGGTTGGAATTACCATACCAATTCCGCCAAGCACTAAAAGAAAAAGTCCATCTCCCACAGAAAGATGTGTGGTTTCACTCATGCTAAAAAAACAAATATAAGTCATTAAAAAATACATAATCCAGATACTAAAAGTGTGTATCCAAAAGGCGGACTTTTTTTTCATCTTTTTTATACTTTTTAAACCCTCTTTCAGGCCTTCTATAAACGAAATGATTTTCTCATAAAAAATAGAATCTTTTATCCATCTTTTGGTCAGAAAAAATCCAATAATTCCAATAGTCATCCCTCCTAATAAAATCAAAAGTTTACCGTTTCCAATATTGGTATCTGTTTGATGCGCCTGAAGGGTGGTAAAGAATTTAAGTAAGTCATCCAATTTCAAGAAAAAAGTCAGAATAATAAGGACGAAAAGGAAAATAAAATCAATTACTCTTTCAACTAATATAGTCCCAAATAATTTATCAACTGGTATTTTTTCTGCTTGGTTTAATGCAGTGCATCTCGATATTTCTCCAGCTCTTGGAATAAATATATTGGTAAAATATCCTATTGAAACAGCCGAAATACTGTTCATTTTTGAAGAGTTGTAACCCAGGGCGTCTATCAAAACAATCCATCTTAACCCCCTGCTTACATAAGCCAAAGCCCCAAAAATCATAGATAAAATAACCCATGAAATTTCTACTTTTCGTATTTCTTCAAAGAGCTTTACAGGATTTTGATGTTGGAAAAGCAGGTAAAGAATTGCAAAAGCAAAAGCAAAAGAAACACCATATTTCAAGATATTCAAAAAATCATAATTTTTATTTTCTCCCATGGCGTAAAACTAAAAAATAATATTATCAATAAGACGTACACCTCCAAGATAAGCAGCAATGCAAATCGCATTATTATTTTCTTGAAAAAAGCTAATGTTTTGCAAATTGTTTGCATCAACAAATTCAAGATATTCTAAATCAACCTCTAATTGCTCTGAAAATTGTATTTTGATATAGTTTTTTAAATTAGTTATCGAAAATTTATCTTTGTTTGTTTTACAGAACTTTAAGGATTTGTAAAGCATAGAAGCGGTTTCTATTTGCTTTGGGTACAGTAATTTATTTCTAGAACTCATTGCCAAACCATTTTCTTCTCGTATAGTTGGCACAGAAATAATTTCAATGGGCAGATTAAGCTGTTTTGTAAGGGATTTGACTACTAAAATCTGTTGCAAATCTTTTTGCCCAAAGTAGGCTTTATGAGGCCGTATGATATTAAAAAATTTTTCAATGATAGTTGCTACTCCATCAAAATGTCCCTTTCGAAACTTTCCTTCCATTACATTATCCAAACCATTCAAATTATAGTGTTTTGTTTTTTCATCAATGGTGTATAAATCAGAAACATCTGGGACATAAAGAACATCACAATTTATCTTTTCCAGTTTTGTTATATCATCCGAAAGTGTATTAGGGTAACTATTAAAATCTTCTTTATTGCTAAATTGTGTTGGGTTTACAAAGATACTGCAAACTACAACAGAACATTGTTTTTTTGCTTGCCGTAAAAGCTCTAAATGGCCATTATGAAGAGCTCCCATTGTAGGTACAAATCCAATGAGTGGGTCAGCTAAAGAAGAAAGATAGAAAGATAAATCGCTTTTTGTTTTAAATTTTTGCATTTAGTTAATAAAAATTAGAGTACAAAACTAAGGCAATTGCTTGATAAAAATCATATATTTTCGTAAATTTGCACACTTAATTAGAAATTATGGGAAAGAAAAAAGTATTATTTGTATCACAGGAAATCTATCCTTATTTGCCAGAAACAGAGATGTCATTAATTGGCAGACACCTCCCTCAGCAAATACAAGAGGATGAAAAAGACATTCGAATTTTTATGCCAAAATATGGTGTGGTAAATGAAAGAAGGCATCAATTACATGAAGTAATTCGTCTTTCAAGAATGAATTTGATTGTTGACGATTTTGACCATCAGCTTATTATTAAGGTGGGCTCTATTCAATCAGCCAGGATGCAAGTATATTTTATCGACAATGAAGACTATTTCCCAAAAAAGAAATATTTTCATGATGAAAATGGGAAGTTTTTCCCCTACAATGATGAGCGAATGATATTCTTTTGCAAGGGGGTTATTGAGACTGTTCGAAAATTAGGATGGGCACCTGACATTATCCATTGTCATGGTTGGATTTCGGCATTGGTTCCACTTTACATCAAAAAACTATATAATGAAGATCCTCTTTTTAATAATTCAAAAGTAATATTTTCCGTTTATGATACCGATTTCCCAGGAGAACTCAATAGTGAGATGGCTGAAAAACTTTTGTTTGAAAGCAGTTTAAATAAAAAGGATGTTGAAGGCTTGCAAACCCCAGATTATTTATCTCTTAATAAAATTGCTATTGATTATGCTGACGCCATAATTAAGGTAGGTAAAAAGATTGATAAAAGAATTATCAAACACATTGATGCTTCTGGAAAGCCAAAAATGATACATCCTGGCGGGGAAGATGGAGCGTATGCTAGTGCTTATGCCGATTTTTATGAAGAATTTTATGAAGAAGTGGAGGAGGGTGAGCTAGAATTAACGGATTAGATAAATGAACAAATACATAAGCACTTTTTGCCTTTGTGCTACCTTGCTGATATTTTCCTGTACCGACCCAAACTTAATTGGCCTTGATGTGCAACCGCCATCTGATGGTATTAGCGTATTGCTAACTTCAAACAAAAACAACCTAAAACTAAGCACTATTTCAGAGGACTCTTTGCGCTCGGATGAAACAAGTACTTTGCTTTTAGGAGAAATCAATGATCCTATTTTTGGCTACAATCAAGCAGCATTTTCCACTCAATTTATGCTTCCATTTAGTAATGTAGATGTAGGGAGTTATTCAGATAGTTTAACAGTTGATTCGATAGTTTTAGGATTATCATATACTGGAAGTTATGGAATAAATGATGTCTTAAATATTATGGTGTATGAAATTAGCGAATCTATTTATAAGGATAGCGTTTATTATTCCAACCAAGATGTAACTTGTGTGTCAAATGCTATTTACTCCCAAACTATAACTGTAAATACGGAAGATAGCGTAATGGTTGGAGGAGAAATGAAAGTACCTCAGTTACGCTTGAAATTAGATATTTCTTTAGGAGATAAGATTTTAATTGAATCAGGAAGATCCAATTTGGAGGATAATGCACAATTTGTAGAATTTTTTAAAGGGCTTTATGTAAGTGCAAGTAGTGATAATGATGGTGTTATTGCTTATCTCAGTCCAATTTCTGCTAATTCTAAACTCAGTATTTATTATCATAGCACAAATGTAGATTCTTTAAGCTTAGATTTTTCTCTTACAGGAGATGCGACCAGAATTAATCTTTTTGAAAAAGACACTTCATATTTATTCAATCAAGCTGACACTTCCACAAATACTTATGTACAATCTATGGCTGGACACAAAACAGTTATTGAAATTCAGCATTTGGATACGCTAAAAACATTTTTCAAAGATAAAGCCATTAATAGAGTAAACTTAAGTTTTGAATTGGACGGCACAGATACAGCTGATTTTCCCCCACACGGGAGAATGTATTTAGTAAGAGTTGATAATGAGGGGAAGGACTATTTTCTAACCGACTATATTGTAGAAGGAGAAGATCATTTTGGGGGCAAATTAGAAAATGGAAAATATACCTTTAATATTACAAGATATTTTCTTCAGTTATTAAATAATGAGGATTATACCAATAAGCTATATTTGGTGGCAGCTGGTGGGGCAGTAAATGCCAATAGAACAATATTGCCAAAAGATAAAATAAGTTTCAATATCATTTATACCGATTTATAATGTGTGGAATTGTAGGATATGTAGGTGGCCAGCAGGCCTATCCCATTATAGTAAAAGGTCTTCATAGATTAGAATATAGGGGCTATGATAGTGCTGGCATTGCGATTACAACTGATAAGCAATTAAAGATTTACAAACAAGCAGGCAAGGTTTCCGATTTAGAAGATTTTATAAAGGACAAAAATGTAAAGGGGAATATAGGGATTGGACATACGCGCTGGGCAACCCATGGTGTCCCCAATCAACTAAATGCACATCCTCACAAATCAGGCGACAGCAATTTAGCACTTATACATAATGGGATTATTGAAAATTATGATTCTTTAAAGAAAGCACTAATAAAAAGGGGGCACGTATTTGAAAGCGAAACTGATACGGAAGTGCTTGTTCACTTAATTGAAGAAATTAAGAAAAACGAAAAGGTAAATTTATTTGAAGCGGTTCGTTTGGCGCTAAATGAAGTAATTGGAGCATATGCTATTTTGGTTATAGATAAAGAAAATAATGAGGAAATAATTGCAGCCAGAAAAGGGAGCCCTTTGGTAATTGGCATAGGGAAAGGAGAGTATTTTGTGGCTTCTGATGCCACTCCAATTGTAGAGTATACCCGAAATGTAGTTTATTTGGAAGATGAGCAAATCGCCAAAATAAGCAAAAAGGATGAGTTGGAAATTAAAACCATTTCCAACATTACAAAAACACCTTATATAGATGAGTTGGAATTGAGCTTGGAGGCCATTGAAAAGGAAGGATTCGAGCATTTTATGCTGAAAGAAATTTTTGAGCAATCAAAATGTATTTTGGATACCATGCGTGGAAGAATCAACACTAAAACTGGGGAGATTACTTTGGGGGGAATATTAGATTATGAAAAGAAAATTTTGAATGCTGATCGTATTATTATTGTAGCTTGCGGCACTTCTTGGCATGCTGGTTTAATAGGAGAGTATTTATTTGAAGATTTAGCAAGGATTCCAGTTGAAGTAGAATATGCATCAGAATTTAGGTACAGAAATCCAATTATTTCTGAAAAAGATGTGATTTTGGCTATTTCTCAATCAGGAGAAACAGCTGATACTTTGGCAGCCCTAGAACTTGCTAAAGAAAAAGGAGCTACTATTTTGGGGATTTGCAATGTGGTCGGCTCCTCTATTCCAAGATTAACAAATGCTGGGAGCTACACACATGCTGGGCCTGAAATTGGAGTAGCCTCTACCAAAGCATTTACCACTCAAATAGTAGTATTAACCCTTATGGCGCTTAGGATTGCCAAAGAAAAAGGAACGCTTACAAATACAGAATACAGGCAAATTATTACCGAATTAGAGCTCATCCCTAAAAAGGTAAAAAAAGTACTTGAATCAGATGATTTAATAAAAGAAATTGCGGAAAAATTTAAGGATACTACTAACTTTTTGTATTTAGGCAGAGGTTATAATTTCCCTGTAGCTTTGGAAGGGGCTCTTAAGTTAAAAGAGATTTCTTACATACATGCAGAAGGTTACCCGGCAGCAGAGATGAAACACGGCCCTATTGCGCTAATTGATGAGCAAATGCCGATTGTAGTATTGGCTACACGAAAAGGAAATTACGAAAAAGTAGTGAGTAACATACAGGAGGTAAAAGCAAGAGGAGGTCGCCTTATTGCTATAGTTACAGAAGGTGATAAAACTGTAAAAGAGATAGCAGATTATTGCATAGAAATACCTGCCTGTTTTGAGGAATTAATGCCACTCCTATCTATTATTCCTTTACAATTACTCTCTTACCATATTGCAGTTATGAGGGGTTGCAATGTAGATCAGCCAAGAAATTTAGCGAAATCAGTTACGGTTGAGTAGTATTGTACCCAACTTTTCGGTCTTTTTTCTTCCTATTTAACAAAGTCCGTCTATACGGAGTGTTTTTAGAAACCACTTTCTCACTAATTATATTTTACATTTTATGGTTTAAATTGGTTCCTGATATTTGGATTGTAAATTCAAGACTTTTTTTGGTAAATCCAATTTTACCCTTTCCGACAAATTAGTTACTGTTGAGTAGCGGAGTATTTTAAGTGGATTCTTTTCAGCCTTTCTTCCTTGATTCTTCCCTTCAAAACATCTCCTTTGCCCTCTCCACAAATCTATCTTCCTCTAACAAAATGCTATAAAAAATTTCATTTCCCCAAAGATTTCTGCCAATACTGGCTTTTAGTTGTTTAATGAGGTAGTTCCTTTCTTTTTGGTTCAAATCAAAAACAAATTCTGCATTTTTAGTATTTATAAATAATTTAAAAGCCGTATAAATATCTCTTTCTAAAAGCTGCTTTTCTGTTAAGCTTTCTCTGTGTGTGTCGGCATAATCAAAGCAAAAATCAAAAATCCAATTTTTGCTAAAAAAAGGGTTTAATTTTTTACTGTCCAAAGTAGTGTCCAAAGCCACATAATAGTCAGGGGTAATGCCACCGCCTCCATAAACCTTTTCCCCTTTTGGAGTTGTAAAAATTAGGGAGTCAGCAATAGCCAAACTATCCTCTCCCTCATTTCCAAATCTTTCATATACTTCCATAAAATAATCATCTTCTTTCAGGTTTTCGTATGGTTTTTGTATACTTCTTCCCGTTGGAGTGTAGTAGCGTTGGGTGGTTAGGCGTACAGCCGAGCCATCATACAATTCTATTTGCTCTTGAACCAATCCCTTACCAAAAGTTCTTCTACCTACAATAGTTGCTCTATCATTATCTTGCAAAGCCCCAGCTACAATTTCAGAGGCAGAAGCCGACCCCTCATCTACCAAAACCACTACTTTACAATTTGTGAGCAAAGCCTTTTTATCGGCATGAAATTCTTGCCTTTTTCTCTTTCTCCCTTCTGTGAACACAATCATTTCTCCACTACCTAAAAAGGCATCACTTATATTAATGGCCGCCCCTAAATATCCGCCAGGGTTGCCTCTCAAATCTAGAATCAGATTTTCCATTCCACTATTTAAAAGCGATTGTACTGCATCCAAAAATTCATCAGTGGTAGTACCAGAAAATCGGTTTAGTTTGATGTATCCAATCTCATCTTCCAGCATCAGTTTTACATCTAAACTATATAGTGGAATTTTACCTCTTGTAATGCGATATTCTAATAGCTCTTTTACAGATTTTCGTTTTATCCCTACACTCACTTTTGTGCCGATTTCTCCTCTTAATCTGTCAATCACACCTTTGTTCTCTATGCCAATTCCAGCAACATTTTCCTCATTTACCACCACAATTCTATCTCCTGATTTTATCCCCAGCCTTTCTGATGGCCCACCGGTTATTGGTGACACCACCACAATAGAATCTTGCTGAATATTAAATTCCACACCAATTCCGCCAAAGCTTCCTTCTAAATCTTCATTTACCGTTTGTAGACGCTCTTTTTTTATATAAGTAGAATGTGGATCCAGCTCTTTCAAAATAGATTTTACCGCACTTTCTTCCAATTGCGCTTGATTTATAGTGTCCACATAATCCCTCTGAATCAATCGTAAAATGGTGTTGATTTTACTACTCTGATGAATTTGTAGTTTGCGATTTCCATCTTCTGGATTATTGATAAAATTACCAATTAACACCCCAATTATTAAAACAATAGAGAAAGCAATTGGTTGATATTGTTTTTTAATCCTTTTACTCATTTAGAATACTAATTTCATTATCTCTACTCCTGCATTTTCTAAAAACACCACTCCAGATTTATCTTTGTATTGCTTCAAATATACTAATCTTTTTATTCCCGCTTGATGCACCAATTTGCTACATTCCTTGCATGGCGACATGGTTAAATAAAGGGTTGCCCCATTGCAATCATGATTGGAACTGGCAATTTTCAAAATAGCATTTGCCTCTGCATGCAATACATACCAATGTGTCTGCCCATCAATATCCTCACAACAATTTTCAAATCCTGAGGGGGTTCCATTGTAGCCATCTGAAATAATCATACGATTTTTTACAATTAGCGCACCCACTTGCTTTCGTTTGCAGTGAGAGAGTTTTGCCCATTCCAATGCCATTTTCATATAAGCATTATCATATCGTGCTTGTTTTAGTTTTTCTCTTTTTCCCATAAGTGTTGCAATATATAAAAAAAGCCCTCAATTTTGAGGGCTTTGTGCCCAGAGCCGGGCTCGAACCGGCACGGGTTAACCCCACTGGTGTTTGAGACCAGCGCGTCTACCAATTCCGCCATCTGGGCAAATGGTTGGCGAAAATAATTAAACTCTTTCTCATAGACAATCATTTATCTTTATTTAATAAAATTAGTTAAAATGATGCAATAATTCTATATTTGCAGCCCTTTTTCAAAGAGGAAAAAATGAATAAAACAGTTAAATTTTTTGCAGGAAAAGCATCAGAAGTTTTGGCAAAAGAAATTGCGAATGCTTATGGCTCCCCTCTGTGTAGTAGTGACCTTATTAAGTTTGCAGATGGAGAATTTGAACCCTCTTTTAACGAAACGGTTAGAGGGGCAGATGTATTTTTAATTCAATCTACCACACCTCCATCTGATAATTTGATGGAACTTTTGCTTATGATTGATGCCGCAAAAAGAGCTTCTGCCAAAAATATTATTGCGGTAATGCCGTATTTCGGTTTTGCCAGACAAGATAAAAAAGGAAAACCAAGAGTACCGATAGGGGCAAAATTGGTAGCCAATTTACTCACGGCTGCAGGAGTTGATAGAATTATGACAATGGATTTGCATGCTGCTCAAATCCAAGGATTTTTTGAAGTTCCTGTCGATCATTTATTCGCTTCCGAACTTTTTCATGAAGATATTCAAAAGCTAAATTTAGAAAATTTGGTAGTTGCATCACCTGATATGGGAGGCTCTAAAAGAGCAAACTTTTATGCCAATCTTTTAAAAACGGGACTGGTGGTATGTTATAAGGACAGAAAAGAAGCCAATAAAATTGGCGGTATGATGCTGATTGGGGACGTGCAATGTAAAGATGTGGTAATAATTGATGATATGGTAGATACGGCAGGTACGCTTTCAAAAGCTGCTGATTTGATGATCGAAAAAGGAGCAACAAGCGTGAGAGCATATTGCACACATGGCGTACTTTCAAAAGATGCTTACGAAAAATTAGACAATTCAAAAATTCAGGAATTGATAATTACCAATACCATTCCAAAAAATCATAGAAGTAAAAAAGTAAGAGAAGTTTCCATTGCTTCATTTTTTGCACAAACTATAAAATCGGTAGTTAGTAATGAGTCGATTAGCGAAAAATGGAAAGAAAAATAAACAACAAACTATAACCCAAAAACAAATTTAAAAATGAAAACACTAGCAATTAGTGCAAAACTAAGAAATGGAACTGGCAAAACAGATTCCAAAGCACTAAGAAATCAGGGTAATGTACCATGCGTACTTTACGGGGGAGAAAAGCAAGTGTGTTTCTATGCTCATGAAAATGATTTTAGAAGCCTTGTATACACCCCAGACGTATTTATCGTAGAATTAGACATTGAAGGAGAAAAATTTCGGGTAGTAATGCAAGATCTTCAATTTCATCCAGTAACGGATAAGTTACTTCATTTAGATTTTCTACAAATTTTTGATGATAAAGAAGTGACCATGACTATTCCTGTTCATTTGAAAGGAATGTCTATTGGGATAAGAAACGGCGGGGTTCTTTCTTTTAGAAGAAGAAAAATTATTACAAGAGCAATTCCAGGAAATTTACCTGATTATATTGAAATCAATATTGCAGATTTAGATATAGGTCATTCTGTTTTTATAAAGGATTTAAGAGTGGATGAATATACATTTTTAGCGCCTGACAATGCAGTAGTTGTTGGGGTAAGAACAGCAAGAGAACTTATAATTGAGGAAGAAGAGGAAGAAGAATTAGAAGGGGAAGAAGGTGTTGAAGGGGAAGAAGGTGCTGAGGGAGAAGCAACTGAAGGTGCTGGTGAAGTAGCCCCATCAGAAGGTGGAGAAGAAAAACCAACTGCTGAATAAAAATGAAACACTTAATCGTAGGATTAGGGAACCCTGGTGAAGAGCACGAAAATACTCGTCATAATATAGGATTTAAAATATTGGATGCGCTTTCTAAGGCATCCAATATTTCTTTTACCCCTGACAAACATGCTAATATTACTACTATAAAATTTAAAGGCAGAACTTTACACTTAATAAAGCCAACAACTTTTATGAATTTGAGTGGTAAAGCGGTAAACTATTGGTTACAAAAATACAAAGTAGATATCAAAAATCTTTTGGTTATTACGGACGATACTGCCCTTGAATTTGGAACTTTACGCGTCAGAGAAAAAGGATCAGACGGAGGGCATAATGGACTGAAAAACACTAATGCGGTTTTGGGACATAATAATTATGCCAGATTACGATTTGGTGTAGGAAATGATTTCCATAGAGGAGGTCAAGCCGATTATGTACTTAGTAATTGGAGTAGTGAAGAAAACACAAAACTCCCTGAAAGAATAGAACAAGCAATAAAAATTATTCAGGCATTTACAACTATTGGGATTACAAAAGCCATGTCTGATTTTAATGGAAAGTAAAAATTAGCTTTCTAAATATTTTGCAATATTTACTTTTTTAGCAATAATAGAATGTAGTTTTTCAACTGCAACTCTTTCTTGCTCCATAGTATCTCTATCTCTTAAAGTAACAGTATTGTCTTCTAAGGTCTGATGATCCACCGTAATGCAATATGGTGTTCCAATTGCATCTTGTCTTCTGTATCTTTTTCCGATAGAATCTTTTTCTTCATATTGGCAATTAAAATCTATTTGAAGAGATTTCATTATTTCTCTTGCTTTTTCTGGCATTCCATCTTTCTTAGTTAGAGGAAGAATAGCAGCTTTTAATGGGGCTAAAACTGCAGGGATTTTTAAGACTACTCTACTTTCCCCATTTTCTAATTCTTCTTCACGGAAAGAATGACTTAATACCGTAAGGAACATTCTATCCAGTCCAATTGAAGTCTCTACTACATAAGGAACATAACTTTCTCCTAATTCAGGATCAAAATATTGTAGTTTTTTCCCTGAATGTTCTTGATGTGCTTTTAAATCAAAATCTGTACGAGAATGAATTCCCTCTAATTCCTTAAATCCGAATGGGAATTTGAATTCAATATCGGCAGCAGCATTTGCGTAATGAGCTAAATTTTCATGTTCATGAAAACGATAATTTTCTTCTCCCATTCCTAGTGAATTGTGCCATTTCATACGGAATTCTTTCCAGTATTCGTACCATTTCATTTCCTCTCCTGGGCGAACAAAAAATTGCATTTCCATTTGTTCGAACTCCCGCATTCTGAAAATAAACTGACGCGCTACAATTTCATTCCTAAATGCTTTCCCGATTTGAGCAATCCCAAAAGGAATTTTCATACGAGTAGTTTTTTGTACATTTAGGAAATTCACAAAAATACCTTGTGCCGTTTCTGGTCGTAAATACAAATCAGAAGAAGCGTCTGCAGTTGCTCCCATTTGTGTTTTAAACATCAAGTTAAACTGACGAACATCCGTCCAATTATTTGTCCCTGAAACTGGGCATTTTATATCCAACTCCTCAATTAATGTTTTTACATCATCTAATTTTCCTGCAGTAAGTGCAGTACTCATTTTCGAGTTTATTTCATCAATTTTCTTCTGTCTTTCTAAAATTCTTCCATTAGTAGTTACAAATTCTTCTCTGTTAAAAGCATCTCCAAATCTCTTAGCTGCTTTTACGCAATCTTTCTCAATTTTTGCTTCAATCTTTGCAATATGATCTTCAATCAGAACATCAGCACGGTATCTTTTTTTCGAATCTTTATTATCAACTAAAGGATCGTTAAAAGCATCCACATGTCCGGAAGCTTTCCAAGTAGTAGGGTGCATAAAAATAGAGGAATCTAATCCCACAATATTTTCGTGCATATTTACCATTGATTTCCACCAATAGTTTTTAATGTTGTTTTTTAACTCTACTCCATTCGGTCCATAATCGTAAGCTGCTGCCAGCCCATCATAAATCTCTGATGATTGAAAGACATATCCATATTCTTTGCAATGTGATACGATTTTTTTAAATATGTCTTCATAATTTGCCATGCTACAAAAATATAAATTATGTTATCAAAATCGTACTTTTGCGCTATGATTCAAGTAGAAGATAAAATAATTTCAATGGATGTTTTTGAAAAGCATTTTGTGTGCGATTTAAATGCTTGCAAAGGAGCGTGTTGTGTAGAAGGAGACGCAGGGGCTCCATTGCTAGATGAAGAAGAAAAAATATTGAACGAAATATATGATAAAGTAAGGCCTTATATGAAAAAAGAGGGAATTGCCGAAATAGAGAACCGGGGGGTTGCTGTATACGACTCTGAAGGCGATTTAACAACCACACTAGTAAACGATAGAGAATGTGCTTTTGTAATTTATGAAAATGGCATTATTAAATGCTCTATTGAAAAAGCGTTCATTGCTAAAAAAACAGATTTTAAAAAACCAATTTCTTGTCATTTATTTCCAATTAGAATAAAAGAGCACCGTGATTTTGACGCGGTAAATTATGAAAAAATAAAAATTTGTAAAACAGCACGTGAGTGTGGTAGTAAATTAGAAACTCCGCTTTATGCCTTTTTAAGAGAACCCCTCATTAGAAAATATGGAGAGGATTGGTATCAAGAATTATTAGAAGCCACTAAGCTGTTAGGGGAATAAGATTATTTAAAAGCGTTTTCTCCAGTAATATCTAATCCTGTAATAAGCAAGTGAATATCATGAGTCCCTTCATAGGTGATTACAGATTCTAAATTCATCATATGTCTCATAATAGAATACTCACCTGTAATTCCCATGGCACCTAAAATTTGTCTTGCTTCACGAGCAATTTTAAGGGCCATATCTACATTATTCCTTTTACACATTGAAATTTGGGCAGAAGTTGCTCTGCCTTCATTTCTAAGAACACCCAACCTCCAAGTAAGCAATTGCGCTTTTGTGATTTCAGTAATCATTTCGGCCAATTTCTTTTGTTGTAATTGGAAAGAAGCAATTGGTTTGCCAAATTGAATTCTTTCTTTAGCATATCTTAAAGCCGTATCATAACAATCCATTGCAGTCCCTATTGTCCCCCAAGCAATTCCGTATCTTGCAGAATCCAGACATCTTAAAGGAGCGCCTAAACCATCTTTATTTGGTAAAATGTTATCTTTAGGTATTTTTACATTGTCAAAAACTAACTCGCCAGTTGCTGATGCTCTCAGACTCCATTTGTTATGTGTTTCAGGAGTTGTAAAACCTTCCATACCTCTTTCTACTAACACTCCTTTTATTCTCCCTTCATCATTCTTTGCCCAAACAACAGCAACATCTGCAAATTGAGCATTCGAAATCCACATTTTAGCACCATTTAACAGATAATGGTCCACCATATCTTTTATGTTTGTCATCATTCCTCCAGGATTCGAACCATAATCAGGCTCTGTAAGTCCGAAACAGCCAATAAATTCACCAGTAGCTAATTTTTGCAAAAACTTTTGTTTCTGGTCTTCACTTCCATATTTCCAAATTGGGTACATTACAAGTGATGACTGAACAGAAGCAGTAGAGCGCACCCCGCTATCCCCTCTTTCGAGTTCTTGCATTATTAATCCGTAGGAAATTTGATCCAATCCTGCACCACCATATTCTGTTGGTATATAGGGTCCAAAAGCACCAATTCCTCCTAATCCTTTTATAATTTGTTTAGGGAATTCCGCTTTTTGACAAGCTTCTTCAATAATAGGAGAAACCTCTTTTTTCACCCATTCTCTAGCAGCATCTCTAATTAATATGTGTTCTTCAGTAAGGAGTTCATCCATCAGAAAATAATCAGGAGCTTGAAATAAATCTTGTGACATGGTAATTGTTAATTTTTTGGCAAAAATACCTTTT
>Ga0208128_1000096_pt1 | contig 33727 bp, 22 predicted proteins | sample ETNtaG_35_FD_185758 | JGI IMG/M metagenome (GOLD analysis project Ga0208128, IMG submission 185758) | Marine microbial and viral communities from oxygen minimum zone, Eastern Pacific Ocean - ETNP201306PF51B (SPAdes) (version 2) | ecosystem: Environmental > Aquatic > Marine > Oceanic ... | reverse complement strand
GCTAAGGTATTCTTTAACATCAATTCTGTGCTAACCCCAAATATTGCACTTAACTACTTGAATCCAAGAAAACTAACTTGACAACCATTATTGGCTAAGCTTTTTGGTGCGAAGTCCCTTGATTCCGGAGATATTGCTTGTCACTATTTGAATCTTATGGAGACGGCCAGCATCTCTTGTACCAGTCTAGCAGACCTTAGTAACGCAAACTGCTGTCCAGCGCACCTTCAAAAAAACCTCTTCAAACGTCCCCACACCGTTGCTAATTTCCCTTCGGCCTCAACAGGTAAAGAGAATAAGTAAGCCTCTAGCAGATTCTCCATAAATAAGCCCGCCATCTTTTTGGTATTATCATCGTTCCCTGCAATGTGATATTTATCTGGAGCCAGCGCCATCATCACAAACTTTCCTTTTCCGTACTCCGCTTCCATAATTACAGGCTTCCCCATACATTCCATGATAACATCAAATCCTTTTTGACTATCGATCACTTCCCAAACTGTCGGCCAACCTTGATGGCCCCATTTTTGGAAAGATTTTTTGATCATCTTGTTGGGAGCAGAAAAAACGGCGTGGTCAGGTTTTATTATCTTGAAAACGGGTGAGTCCGGGTCACTTCGCACACAGGTGAGCCCATCGGGTAACCAATCAACGTTAGCTTCGTTTTGGTCCGCTTGTGTAGGTTCGATGACAATCCCACCTTTTTTGGCAAAATCTTGGATAGCTTTTGCATTCTTGTCGAGACTCTCGTGGAGTTTAGGATTGTTGGTGGTCATACTTCCGATAAAAAATAACCTGTTTTCATCCTTGAATGTCAGCGTGCCTTTTTCTACATTCTTAGTGTAATCATCATACTTAATTTTGAACTCATCTAAAGTTTGTCTCAGTGCATCGACTTTGGTCCATTGATCTGCGTAGTCAACGATTGCAATTTCTGCTGCCGGCGAAACTGAACTAATGAGCAATGCAAGAACGGAAACAACAAGAACCAGTTTTGTAACTCTCATTTTATCCCCTTTGAGATAGACGATTTTAGATTCCAGAGAACCAAAAAGCGGTTATTTTGAATTTAATTTCTAGTATACACCGACAAATTCACAAAAAACACCCAATATCAACGGGTTAATGCATGCTGGTGATAAGTGATCCCAATACCGGTAGGCCAGGTTTTCTACCTGATTAAGATCTACCGGACATTTCTTATTTTTCTATCGAAACTGAATAAGTCGCCAAAATCGGTTTGTGATCAGAGGGAGCAATATCACCTTCAAAGAAATCGACTACTTCGCTGGTCATGGGTTGGAGCGGGCCTTTATGGAAGATCCAATCGATGGTCTGCGGCGTTCCTTTGGCCGTTGGTATCGCTGGTATAGTGATGGGTGACGTTCTTCCAAGGCTACTAAAAGAGTCAACAAAACCATCCTCACGTAAAATTCGAACTGGATGAACATAGTCGTTAAGGTCACCCATGAAGAGAATAGGTTCATTTTTACCGGTAATCACACTGAGTGCTTTCACCGTCCGTTGAGCTTGCTGATATCTTGGATTCACTCCACCCTCACGTTCCACCGGGTTCCCTGACCAAGTGTCGTGGGCGGTTGAGACAAACAGCAGCAAATCGTCTCCCCACTTCAGTGATAAACGTGACCAGAATAGACGACGATTAGCTTCAAACATTCCAATATCTTCCGCGCCGTATTCAACCAGATTAAACAGAGTTGTGTTGTAGTAGATATTCCCTTCTCGAATCCAGCCTTCGAAGGGATCGTCGATTCGCTGGTGGCTTGGTAAAACCAGATCTATTAAATCTCGTGTAGCAGGTCGCAGTTCCTGCAAGCAGAGAATATCTGGCTGATGAAGAACCAACAGCTTTTCTATCGATTCAGTTCTCTCTGGCATTCGATTGTCTGCCCATAAATTGAGGCTCATGACAGTAAAACGGACTGGCAGGGGTGTAACCGGCAAGGTCGTCATAAAATTATCCTTTCATCTAATCGTGATTAAATAACATGCAAAATTTATCCGACACGATCTTTTAGATCAACCCATTACGGTAATCTATAGTTTGTCTGACCAGGACCAGATTCGCCGAGCGGTTTCACCCAAGACCCAGGTTAGCTCCTCCGGGGTAAAAAAATTCATTTCATCTTTGACCACAGACAACGTCTGGGCATAGGTGGCTTTACCCAAGCAAACCGGCCAGTCCGTACCCCACATTATCCGGTTAGCCCCGAATGCCTGATGGACGGCTTGGACCAAATCGTGGGTATCTGTCCACGGGTATTCCGTCTGAGAAATGGACCACGTATGGCTGATTTTGACGTAGACGTGTGGAAATCTCGCCAGATCTAGCAAGAGTTGCAGTTGATCCGCTTGGCCCGGAGAGCAATCGGCCATATGATCGACGACTACATCCAAATCACTGTGCCGATCCAAAATATTGGCTAGATCCGTCAGTCGGCCGGGTCGAGTCAAAATTAGCATCGGAATGCCGTGTTGTGTAGCGCGGCTGAAGATCGGATCCATCATCTCTGCCCGCGCAAACCAATCACCTGAAGCCTCGGTTGAAGGGCTGAGTCGCATACCGTGTAATCCGTGTTCCTCGGTCCAGTAGCTGAGATGGTCCGCGGCTGCTGGATCTTCCGGATTAATCCGACCGACGCCCATGAATTTATCAGGGCATTCCTTAACCGCATATGCGGTGTAGCTATTGTCCCAACGGTAGTGGATTACCTGGACAAGAACCGTTTTCTCTACGCCATTGGCTGCCATCAGTTTGAGCAGCATTTCCGGAGTTGCGTCCTCTTCAGGAGGGTTGGTCGTTTCCTTAGCCCAGGGGAACCGTGGATCATTTTTCCAAATATGGACGTGCGGATCAATAATTCTCATTCTGTTTTTCCTTTGCGCTTTTACGCTTCAAAATTTGTACGCCGTTGATATCAGTCGCCAACCGATAATGCTGGCTTAAATAACGAGCAACCACCGGATGACGCTCTTCAGATGGAATACCGTCGATGTTATCAAACCATCCCCCGGTTTTGAAAATAACCAGTTGGGTTTGGTCTACTTCCAGTGCTTCAACTATCTCTTGCTGCATTTCAGGGGTGGAGGCATAAGCAACTTGATGATAACGCGAAGCCGAAGGTCGGTTAGCAAAGAAATAGTATGCCCCTTGACTGGTAAAGTCAAATATACACTCTTCAGAATCGGTCTCGGACTGAATATATTCGACCACCTGTTCAATCTGGTCGATGCGGTGTTCGGGGATCTGCACTTGACCTGCTCGTGCCAGTTGCCTTTCGATTACCGGTTTAGCGGGACGATGCCACAAGCGATGCCATTTTGCTGACAGCGATTTTAGCGGACGATGTACCTGGTTCGCATACCATGAGACTCCTATTAATGAGTTGAGAACCAGAATGGATATCAGTCCAAAGGTGATCCACTGCTTCCGTCGAAAAAAGTAGACCAACCGACCGATGATGTGGTCAAAGAAAAAGCAGATCAAGAGCCATACAAAGGTTGAGCCGTAGACCAGATGCCCACCGTCAGATCTGCCAAGTGCCGTTCGGAAAAAAGCCGTTCCACCCAAGAGTATCAATAGTAGTTTCTGGTCGCTGATCGAAGTCCAGAGTCGACGGCATAACCATTGATGGGTCAAATAAGAGATAGTAATTAGAAATAGAATAATCGGCAAATACCAACGAAAACCTTCACTCAAAACCAATTGCTTCCAACTTGGTTGGTGTAATATCTCCATCAAACCGGGAAACTTTAGTCCCCAAGTGTCGATCTGGTATTTGGTTTGAATGTAGGTGTTTCGGACCAGATCATCCAACGCCCCGTGCCAGATAAAATAGACAGAAATTGGGAGAAAGCCAACCAGAAAGCCCGCGCCGTAACAAATCAATGGAATTGGCCGTCGATTCAAAGACTGACTGGGTTGCAGACTATAGGCAAACAAAAATATGCCGGTTGCCGCAGTCGTATACAAGCCGATTTCAGTGCTATACCAAAAAGCCAGGCTGGAAAAAATTCCTGCTAAAATTAACCGCCAGCCAAAGGTTAAACAAAATCTCAATAGTTTACGCCACCCAGGGGTATTATCCGATTGATAGTGGTGAAACGGTTGCCAACCGGCGAAGATCCCACGTTGACGCTGATGGTGTAGATAGCCGGCGGTCACCGCCAGGCTGAGGAGTCCGAGGCTATGCCGAGGGGAAATGGAGGTATGTTCAGTACTTGAGACCAGGACTGTCAGGCAGGCAAAGAGTAACCTCCGGCGGAAAACTTGTGTCCCTAGAAAGTAGAGGGAGATATAGCCGAGTGGATCTAATATCCGTTCTAGTCGGCGGAGCCCTTCTAAGGTCGGACCAAAGGCTTTGGAAGCAGTCCATGACAGGTAAGCGTTTTGAAATAGACCATGTTGCAGATAAATATCGCCATAAGGGATTCCACTATGAAGCATCTCGTTCAGTGGAGCGAGTCTTTCCCCTTCGTGAAACAGGTCTATATCACCGTGGATCGATCCGCTGTAGTGAAGCACATAAATCAGTACCGGTACCAACAGGTAAACCAGTGGTCGCCGTAACGCTATTAGCACATTCAAGACCCACGACATTATTGGATGAAGAGAAGTGTCTGACCTCGAACCCGGCGTATGTATTCGCTTTTGCTCAGCATCTTCATCAGCGAGAAACGACGTCGGATAAATCATCGACGGTCTTGATCCAGATAGCCACCAGGCCAAGCAGATGGAAGCCGGTAAGCCGACTAATGCAACTATGAAATAAAAGAATTCGTTACCTTTTGGATACTGGTGGACGCTAATCCAGCCGATAATGCCAGATCCACTGGGGTGATAAGGAAATTGCAAATAGGGGTAAAGAAGAAGAGCCAGACCAAAGGCCAGTAGAATCCCGGCAATAGTCACTAATGCTTGGTAGACAGGTCGGTTCCGAGCTAAAATCATGTCCTCGACTTAATTGGAAAAAGGGAGCGATCGACCTAATTACTTCATTAGATTACAACTTGGTTGATTGGGCGATCGTAGATGTATAGTGTACAATCACACATTAACTAAGGCCGAGTTAACCAAAGGCCAACTCGAGGAATCAGCCTGATTATCAACTAGTTTTGGAAAGAGTTTTCCCAAACTTGATCGACATGGTCGACAAAAACGAAATTTACCCCTCTTTGAGCTTCCTTTGGAATTTCAGTCAGATCCTTGCGATTTTTTTCAGGGGCAATGATCATTTTGATCCCAGCCTGTTTAGCGGCCAAAACTTTTTCCTTTAATCCACCGATGGGAAGGACTCGACCTCTCAAAGAAATCTCACCTGTCATCGCTACCTCGTTGGACACCATGCGATCTGTCGCCAGTGAAGCTAGGGCAGTGGCGATTGTGATTCCGGCGGAAGGACCATCTTTCGGGGTAGCGCCAGCAGGGACATGGACGTGAAAATCATTCTCCTTGAAAAATTCCGGTGTAACTGAAAGGGATTCAGACTGTGATTTAATATAACTCATGGCCGCTTGAGCCGACTCTTGCATTACATCACCAACCTGGCCGGTAATGGTCATTTTCCCTTCCCCTTTCATTCGAGTGCATTCGACGAAGAGGACTTCCCCACCATACGGTGTTACTGACAGACCTGTGACAACCCCAACATCACCCTCTCGTTCGGCCATTTCAGGGTAGAACTTAACTGGGCCTAGATAGGTTTCAACTTGAGATTCTGAAACCTTTACTTTTCGCTTCCGTCCTTGTGCGAACTGTCGTGCCACCTTACGACAGATTGTCCCTAGCTCTCGCTCTAGATTCCGCAGTCCTGCTTCACGCGTATAGCTATTGATGACATTCTCAATAGCTTTATCCTCAATTTGCAAGTTTTTATCAACTATACCGTTGGCTTCTAGTTGACGTGGCACCAAGTATTGCTTGGCAATCATCGACTTCTCTTTGAGCGTGTAGCCAGGTAGTTCTAGAATTTCCATCCGATCCCGTAAAGGCGGTGAAACGGGATCTAGTTGATTAGCAGTGGCAATAAACATTACTTTCGATAGATCAAATGGGACATCAATGTAGCTATCGACAAAGCTATGATTTTGTTCTGGATCTAGGACTTCTAGCAGAGCTGAGGCGGGATCACCTCTAAAATCGGATCCAAGCTTATCCAACTCGTCCAACATGAAGATTGGGTTGTTCGATTCTGCCTGGCGTAGGCTTTTTATAATTCTTCCTGGCATGGAACCGATATAGGTGCGCCGGTGACCCCGTATTTCCGCCTCATCGTGTACCCCACCCAGCGAAATTCGAACAAATTCTCGCCCCATGGAGCGAGCAATTGACTGTCCAAGCGAAGTCTTGCCAACACCGGGTGGGCCAACAAAACACAAGATTGGCCCTTTCATGTCTGTTTTCAAAGAGCGAACGGCTAGATACTCTAGGATCCGGTCTTTGACTTTGACCAGATTATAGTGATCTTCATCCAAGACCTGTTGGGCGTGATCAATATCAAGGTTATCTTTGGTTTCTTTATCCCAAGGTAAATTGACCATCCAGTCCAAGTAGTTCCGACACACCGTTGCTTCAGGCGAGAAAGACTGCATTTGGGACAACCGCTTTAGTTCTCGTCCTGCTGATTCTTGGGCCTTTTCAGGCAAGTTGAGTTTCTTGATTTGGTCACGATACTCATCAATCTCAACTGAGAGATCTTCCGTATCGCCAAGTTCTTTCTGGATAGCGCGAATCTGTTCTCTTAGGAAGTATTCTTTTTGGGATTGATTTATTTCCGCCTCGGCATCAGACTGGATCTTGCTCTCCAATTCGACTAAATTTAGCTCTTTGGACAGCATTTTGACTAATTCGTCAAATCGGTCTTTGACGTTTATCAGTTCCAAGATTCGCTGTTTGTCTTCTGTTTTGAGGCTGATAACCGCGGCAATGTAGTCGGCTAACCGACCTGGATGGTCGATATTATCAGCGATGATGGCGAACTCTTCCTGATAACGGGTGGAAATAGAGACAATCTGACTGAAAATATCAACCGCACTTCGAGTTAAGGCTTCGGATTCGACCCCTTCAAAATCGCTAGGCACCTCGTCCTCAATCAGCCGGACTCTACCTTTCAAAAACGGATCCGTGTGCAACACTTCATCGATTACCACACGAGCTTTTCCTTGTGCCAAAAAGAGTACATTTTCCTCATCTTTTTTGTAACGAACGATATGAACCAGTGAGCCGACTGGACTGAGGTCTTCAGTGCCTAGATGTTTCGGTTCTTTTTCAACGGTTTGTCGAAATAGACACAGGAACCGTTGTTCATTAACCATGGCATGTTCAACGGCGGCGGATACATTCTCACCGGAAAGTGCGACGTGATGGGGAGAAAATGGTGGCACCGGTGGCATAAACGGGAAAACAACCAGATCTCCAATTACCGGTATAATTGGTAGTTCATTACTGATATCAAAACGAGTGACTTGTGAATCATTGTTTTCTAGGTCGTACTCACTCATCTTCTACCTCCTTTAGTTCAACCTCAGCCTCGATTTGGTGCTTGCTAGAGATCACCTGCGCTTCGGTATTGGTTGTGGAATTTGATTGGACTTTAACCACGATCTCTTTGGACTGACGTTTCTTTTTTGGAATCTGGATTTCTAAGAACCCATTGTCGTAGCTAGCTGTTGGGGTGACCTCTTCCACATGAACATCAGGAAGAACAATACGACGCTCAAAATGGCCGTAGCTCAGGCCAGCTTGATGATAGTGTTGTTTTTTAAGTTCGGTTTGATCTTGGCGAAATCCATGCACAATCAAGCTCTCTTCGTCTAAGCGGATTTTGACATCTTTTTCAGGGTCGATCCCAGCGATTTCCAGTTTGACAATAAAACTGTCGACGGTCTCGTAAATATCCATCGGTGGTCGCCAAAGTGCAGCATCTACATTTTGGGAAGAAAAGGCGTCAAAAAGTCGGTCGACCTCCTCTTGCATCTCAATTTTCATTTCAAAAAATTGATCGATCAATTCCTTGGAAAATTTCATATTTCTTTCGTTTTACTCCTGTTCAATTTTAATTAGGTCCAGCAAAATCCGGCTAGGGCCAAAATTGATATAATGGGATATTGGTAGCGATGCTGGCAATACTCCAAATACTACCTAACACATAATCTCCAAGTGCTACACCAAGGAAAAACGGAATCGCGCGTCGATAAGATTGCAATCCACCGTGTTTGAGTACTATAGCTTTAAGAAACCAAGCTACCAATAAGCAACACCACAAGTTGTACATTCCCCAACTATTGGCCATAGCGTAGCCTAACGGATGCAACGGCCACCAGAGAAACTTGGCCCGGACCACCATCATCAAACCAGTTAACAGGAAACCGACGCCCATGAATCCAACACCGGTTAGATCCGGGGCCCGGGGGAAAGTTAACCACCCTTCAAGTTGCCGATAGACACCTCGTCCAAAACCGAGGGCCCAAGTTTCATAATAACCCGATTCTGCTCCATGTTGATAATAGCTGTCAAGCAACAACCAAAATATTACAATGGAGCCCACCGATGTTGCAATTAAGATTGCCAGCGCCATTCGACGGGACGAGATAGATTGAGTTTGTGAAATTTTCAGAGCCTCCAACAATTGTGGCATCGGGTGGGCACGATAAGCACGATTGAAAAACATATAGAGAGAAAAACCAATTAGGCTTCCACTACCCAGTCGATGTGTACCTAAGGTCGTCACCAATACACTGTGTGGATCAATATTGTGCAAGTCGTGTACCAAAAATCCGAGTTCGGCTCGCACCCTGGCGATCATAATGGCCAGCAGAAAGTAGAGTCCAAAAAAGAGGGGAATGACCCACAACGACATTCCGATCTGATAAGAGAAGATTCCTAAGAAAACGCAACCGATCAGGATGCCAAAAAAGGCTAAATGGTAAGGGATTGGCTCATTACTATCGTCGACACGTCGTCTCGAGTCCAATAGGCTAATTCCTTGCAACAAATGAACAATAATTGCCTTGAAATGCGATCGTCCAGACCAGAGCGCGAAAGCCAGCAAGCCGATGTAGGTACCAAAAGCTTGCTCATTGGCGTATGGGAAACGAGGAGTGCCATGAAAACCCACGATTCTACCGATCATCAGTTCTATTTTATAGAACCAGTAAAAGACCCAACAGGAGAAGAGTAGATCTAAGGGGATCAAGAAGGCAATCCCAACAGCAAAAGGGTAGAAAGAGATTCTGACTCCTCCCATGGCATTCCAGGGCCGGGTGGTAAAATACTGGTGAATCGACTGCCGCTTAACAGGGAGATAGGGAACCTCGGGAAAAATCGAGTTGAGTAGATTCAAAATGCTGATAGCCGCAGCAACACTGAAGCCAAACCAAACCATGCGGCGGCGAAAAAAATTAGATTCTGGGTTGACCATCTCCAATGGTAGTTGGATAATCGGATAGGTTAGGCGCTCGCGTTCAGTCCACTGTTCCCGTAGTAGGATATTGATACAGAGCATAACAGCCATCAATACGAAAATAAAGGCAATCCACCAAACGGCCGGTTGTAGCCAGGTTGCTAAGTGGTGTTCGGTATAGAGGGTTGAGCTACCTTCGTAGTAGTTACGGAGTGCCTTTTCGTCACTGACAGTTAGCCATTCTGGCAGTTGCTTAGTAAACAATTCTCGCCATTCATTTTCAGGCGTGGCAAAGCGAAATGGATGTCCCAGAATAGTAACCAGAATTTCCATCATGTCGTGCGAGCATAGTGAGGAAACAACACACAGCATTACATATATGGTAAGGACTTCGGCTTGAGACAGTCCAATTTTAGTTGAGATTCGATTCAAACCTAAACTGATAATTAGGAGCCAGAAGATGATGAAGATCACGTTGGATAGAGGGTGGATCAGAGTTGGGTGGGTATATCGAACGACCTCTAGCTGTATAATCCAAAAGACGTTGGCTGGGATTAAAAGTAGCCCAATCAGTAGTGACTTGACGGTTAGTCCGTTTTGGGGGGAGGTCGTCATGGCCTGATCCACCCTCGATCAATCTCAACGCTGACGGTCGTATTCAGTGATTGGCAAAGTTGTTGGTATTTGGTCAGCGTTGTTTTGGCCTGCTCACCAGACAAGATCTGTGGTTGGTATTTGGCTTTTGGATTGCCGACCCAAACGGGAATCAATTCGATATGTTGCAGTTGCCGGTTGTGGAAGATGACTTTAGGAATCACAATCTGAGCATGTCGTTTATCGAAATTCTCGTAGATTAGATCGGCCAGACTGTAGATGATTGGTTTCCCTTTGAATATTTGGATTCCTTGTAGCGTGTGAAGCCGTTGAGACAGAACGAGATCGGCACCGGCTTCGATTAAAGCTTGAGCGAAAAATTGCTGACGATTGCTTACGGCCTCAGTTTGTACAGCCTTCCCCCAGTGCATCATCACCACCAGTAGATCTGATTTGGTCGCCAGGTCCCTGGTTTGATTTGTCATCTCGCTATATAAAGCTCGCGCAAGTTTGATCTGACCATCAACATTAAACGCACCTGCGTGGTAGTAAGTGACGAAGGCCACTTGTGCTCCCCGTCGAGCAGACACCAACCCGGAAGATCTGTCATCGGCCGGATCGACGATATCCGCAGTGACGCGGGGTCGAACCCATGCCGGATCATTGGCTGAATGTGTGGAGAGTCCGGCTCCGATAGTCTTGATACCGTTGCGGTTAAGGTGGCGAATGGTATCTTCAGCCGCCAAAGGACCAAAATCGAGCAGATGGGGTGTAGTCAGGGAGATGACATCCCAACCCGCCTGAGCAATAGAGACCGCTAAGTCCGGGATAGCTCGGAATGACTGCGCCAACCTTTGGTTGGAGGTTTCTGCCGCATACTGCGGCTCCCCTTGGTCTGAGATGCTGGTATTTAAGGTGGCAATAGCAATATCAGCGTTCTGGATCTCTACACTAATTTGGCGAAATAATACATCCAATCCGTGTCGACGAAGAACAGGTGTTAGACCACTTCCAACCGTAATGTCGCCGGTGGCCAAAATCGAGATTTGACCTTTCGAACGTATCTGACCAGAGTTTGTGTCTGACTGATTAGCATGGCCAGAACAAGGAAAAAGGATTAGTAAGATACCGCCAACTTGAAGAAACCGAAAGACACGATACGGAAAGAGCGCAAGTTGGATAAGTGAATAACGCCACCAACTCTTGCGAATTAGGATTTGATCGGCCAGTTCATACACCCGCTTCATCAACAAATAGTAGGTTTACCCTTGATCCAGCGGATGTGTCCAACCGAAGGTTGACGCAATTGCCGATTGCGCACAATCGGGGGAGATCCAGACGCCTTACTATCCATGTCCTTGATCCTTGATCAAGTTGAAGACGCCAAACCTCCGGTTAATACTAGATCGGGGAAATGCAATATTTCCTTTTGCCATGCTATAGTAGGCCATGCCGTTGGAGAGATTGACGGATCTGATCTAGGGCTTGATCGGAAAGATTTGGAATCGGAGCGGTGGTCTGCAATTCACCGAAACCGAGAAGGGACACTCCCGCTTTCTGGCAAGTTAGCCAGTAACCTGCGTCATACATTCGCCGAGCGTCGGTCATCTTTTTCTGGAGAGAGAAAGTTTTAGCAATATCACCATCGGTAGCCGCACGATACAAATCGAGGCAGAGATGAGGCATAATGTTAGCAATACCGAGAACTCCACCAGTTGCTCCGAGAAGAAGTGCAGCCCCAATTAGGACTTCAGAGCCAACAATAATGTCAAAGTCAGGTCGTTCTTCAAAGAGCAGATCTTGAATTCGTCCCCAATCTTCTTGACTGTCTTTGATGGCAACGATATTGGAAATCTGACTTAATTCGACCACGGCTTGAATTGGTATTTCCGACTTAGTAAACTGAGGAATATTGTAAAGTATCACCGGGCACTCAAGCGCTTCAGCAATGGCAGTGAAATGATCCACGACCGAACTTATTTTCTCTGTCGGGTAGTAATAGGGAAGCGTGGCCACAACCGCATCAGCACCTAGACTTACTGCGGCCTGTGCGTTTTGGATAGTGCGTTTAGTACCAGCATCCATCACTCCTACTAAAATCGGTATTTTGGTCGAGGTTGTCGTTTGCCTTAGTTCCTCGACCGTTATCCGAACTACTCTTTCGCGCTCTGAATCTGTCAAGGCAGCCTGCTCACCCGCAGTCCCCAGCATAAAAACGCCACTGACCTCTGCCTCGATAAGATAGTGTAGATGCGCAATCAGTGCCGTGTGATCGACAGTTTCATCTCTAGTTAAAGGGGTAATAACCGGGGGAATAATCCCGTGTAAGTTCAATATGGCCTTCGGTCCATGTGGGAGTGATTCTAGCACGGTACTCATCTCAAGCAGATATACCCGACCGAAGGGGCTAGCCTACGGTTAGGTCGTATATATTCGTTTTAGTTGGCCCTGTTGACCTTGCCCTTAGTCTTGATCAAGGGAATGCCAATAGTTAGTTGCCAATTAGATAAAATCAAAGAAATCATAGTTAGTTTTTGGACACTGTTCATAGATCATTCCTTCTATGCTGCCATTTTCAAGGGCGCTTCTTCACTGTCAGCATCATGGAGTTCGACCTATTTGCCTATATTTTTCAATTAAGTGGATGCTTTAATATCCTGGTATAAAGATTGTGTTTTGTCCCCTTTTGAATCCTGTGCTGCTTTCTTCGTTTGTTTCGAGTTTTCTGACGCATTCTGAAGGAGCGATTGTTTCTCTCGACACGATTATTGGTTCCATCGACAACTTTCAACGGCCCAGAAAACAATCATTTTCTCAAATCTTTCTTGATTCAGTTTTTCCACGGCCGGTTACAAAAACGAGTGATTCTAATCATCGAAATAGGTCGATGGAGTGCAGAAACAGGAGAAATTCGGCGATGAATGATCTCCTTTCGTCTCCCTTTGTTGCCACGTTGAGGTCAGGGATAAAATTTGGGCTGGATCCAACGGTGTTCAATCACATCATCGTTTGCGCCGATAAATTATGTCTACCTCACCGGGTACCTTTTCGCCGATAGCTGGTTGAGTTACCGTTTCTAGCGGTGGGAACCCATCTGTACTTCAAGATTTACAACGTTTTAGACAAACTCATATCTCGTTTTTGTGGAATCGTTTGTGAACATTGCCTTTTTTAAAATTATCAAATAATAGATCATTCATAAATATCAGGGTCTTGAGCTTAAAACTGTTAAGGTGAAATACTGGCTCTTATACTAAATTAGAGTATGCTCTATCTGCAAAGGGGATGTCAAGGTAACGACCTGTAGCTTTCAATTTGATGATTTGCCTTAAAATTAGACTTAACGATAGTAACTATGATTGGGGCTAGGACGACGGGGCTTGGGATTGTCATGACAACTAACTCATCTACTGGCGAACATCCAATAGTCTATGTCAGTTAGATTTTCTTCATGGTTGGCATCATTGTAAAAGCAGATTAATTTGTGAATTAACCTGCTAATTTCAGTTGCAGTTTCAGTACCCTCGGCTCTGGTCGAAGTGGTTGAGCACAACTTCCTCCCCCACCAGATAGCGCTTCAGGTTCTCACAGAATGTGTCCGTCCAACGCGGTCTCCGCATCAGTGAACTACCTGCACTGTGGGGAGTGATAGTACAAATCCATGAACGTCGCAAGCCAAATATTGTGTGATCGTCCACGCGTTCGCTTTCACTACGTACTCATCGGTACCTTGTGTAGGTAACGTCACCAATACGGGTGGCGTTGGGTGTCTACTCTTTGTTAGTCTTGCTGTCACCAGACCTTGCATGAATTCTTCCATACCTGGAACGCTCAGCGAGGCGTACTCCTGTTCAAGCAGAAGGAAGTCGTTATTAGTGTGACAAGCCGCGACTTCCTCTTCGAACAAAAGATCTCCGAGGTCGTCATAAATGTAGGGTGTGTCTCCCCTTAAGAAGTTCGATAGCACGGTTGACTCTACTCATGGAATTTACTCCATTTTCTTCTCATACGACCTAAGTTTGATACCTGTTTAGTGACACGAATCGGATTCGTAAAATTATGGTACTCACCGTCTACCAGTCCTGTCAAGAAAACTGGGTGTTAGTATCCGTCCTTAACCAGGAGAAAGGAATGCCAATTCAGGGGAGAGTGTACCGAGAAACAACAGATTTTTGATTTTTATCGACTGTCCTTTGTTGACTGCGCAGCGAGAACGGAGTAGAATGGCTTTCGTCTATCTCAAAAGGAGGTAGCGAAAGCGGCCCAATTTTAATTATTGACAAAACTGATTAGACAAAAGGATCTTCCGATACTCGGTACTGCTTCTATTCGGCTTGATCCTGTAAGCAAGGAGTAACTGAAATGATCCGCATCGAAGCGAATATACCTTTTATAGAACCGCCCCAATGGGCCATTCTTGAGCGCAGCCTGATTGATCTAATGAATGGGTCGGTCGATCCGGTCATGGAACGTTATGTGCGCCCGGACGGCTCCGTACTGTGGCCGACTAGTGAAGATTTCAGCAGTATCGACGGTCTGGACGATACTTACGAAAGTTTCCACAACTGGCCGCTCTTTTACCTGTTGGGTGGCGGCGACCATATCCTGGAATATTCCCACCGCACTTGGGAGGGTATCACCCGGCAGTTCGCCCGCTACGATACGGGCCACGGTCACCCTATGGTCGTCAAGGAATACGAGCAGGGCTACGACTGGATGCACCAAGGTGAAGGGTATCTGTTCTTCTATTTACTCTGTATGGCTGACCCGACCAACGAAAAAAATCTCGAGCGTGCCGAACGCTATGCTGGGTTTTATCTCAATGAAGATCCAGAAGCCCTCAATTACGATACTAAAAAGAGGCTTATTAAATGTGCCCACAACGGCAGTATGGGGCCGGCGTATCGCAATTTCGAGAAGCACTATACAGCCTACCGATATACACAGTGGAAACCCTGGCCTCTACCTTTTCACGACATTCCCGGTATCGAGACGGTCGAAGACCTGCAAAAGCCCGGTATGGAGGAGAAGATGGGCCAGGCCCTGGTCGAGCGCATGGGTCGTGGCGATGTGGCCTGCAATCTGGCGGCGACCAGCATGGTGACCAACGCCTATATATGCAGCGGAGACGAAAAGTACAAGGCCTGGGTAGTAGAATACACACAGGCCTGGATCGAGCGTACCCGGCAAAACAACGGTATTCTGCCCGACAACGTCGGCCTTTCGGGCGAGATCGGCGAATATCTCAACGGCAAGTGGTATGGTGGCTACTATGGCTGGACCTGGCCGCACGGCTGGCACCATTTGAGCGATGCCAGTATTGCTGCTGCCGAAAATGCCACCGTGCTTACCGGTGATTTGAACTATATGGACTTTCCTCGCTCACAAATAGATGTACTGATGCAGCAGGGGGAGATAAAGGGAGAGACCCTGCACGCCCCCCACTTCCACCACGATAAAGGCTGGGATGGGTACAGCCCGATGCAGGCGCATCCTATAACACACATCTGGTGTATGAGCATGCAGGACGAGGATATGGCGAGGCTCAAAAAACAGCGCAACCACGACGCCGGGAATTGGCAGAAGGTAAGCGCTCACTTCTCCAAGCACGGTGGTGGCCACGAAGCCGCCTGGACCGCATATCTGCAAGGCGAATACCCCGAGTATCCGGTGGATATCCTTCACCACAATCACGCTCAGGTGCACCATCGTCTGGCCTTTATGCGCGACGATCAGCAGGATCCATCCACCTATGGCGATTGGTATCTTCAGGTGCGCAACCCCATTACCGTCGAAGGTCTGGTTCAGCTTACAATGGGCGGCCCGCTCTTTATGTACAATGGAGGTTTGCTGATGGCTCGCCTGCGTTACTTTGATGTGGACCGACGCCGGCCGGGGCTACCCCCGGGTATAGCGGCGCTGGTGGAGACCTTGGAGAACAAGCGCGCAGTGTTACATCTGGTCAATCTGCACCCGACGCAGGGGCGTGAAGTCTTGTTGCAAGCTGGTGTTTTCGGAGAGCACTGTTTTACCTGGATCGCCTACCAACAGCGTCGACAGATCACGGCTGAAGAGGCTGGCCATGGACAGACGCACGAAGCCCAATACCGGCAGACCATACAAGGCCAATTAGAGGACAAGGCGGTAGAGGTAAACGACCGATATTTCACCGTCCACCTCGAAGCTGGGGCTGAAATCCGGCTGGATCTGGGCATGGAGCGTTTCGTCAACAGTCCCTCCTATGCCCTACCGTGGAATTAAGAGTGCCTGGTAAAATGCCCGTCTAAGGGGGGCTCGAAGTAAAAAAGAGTTGGATGGCGGTCGGACTTCTGCTAATCCCTGCATTTTCCGATGAATTTAGCAGAATTAACTGTTGACATAGATCGCAGTTTTTGATTTAATGAGGCGTAGCTAACGTGAATTCTGGTTTTCACGGTTGTAAATAGAAGGTTTATCTTAAGTTCAAGAGATAAACACCTTCTTGCAACCATCACATTTACAATCTGTACATGGCTACGGTTCTACTGAGATCGAGCCTTAATTCGGGAGAATATGTTATGAAGTTACTTGTTAAAAACCTTATTTTAGTGAGTGGGTTTACTGGTTTAATTCTTCTTTTCTTGGCAACCCAATTTACTTTTGCTGCCCAAGAACTAAAAGTCGGATTTGTTCAAGGCCGGGGTAATGATGCCGCGGTTGAAGAGCAGGCCTTCAAGAATGCAGGCATAGAATACGAGGTTATCGACAAAGGCGACTACAAGATCGATAATTTACTTAAGTACGACATCATCGCCGTTGGCGTTGTGGCCTACGATAAAAACGAGCCCCTCAAGGATGGTTTTAAGGTTGTCAATCAGTATGTGGAGGCAGGGGGTTATCTAGTGACGGTTGATTTTCAACAGGATTCAACCTGGAAGAAAGACTTTCTACCCCATCCGTTAGTACTGCTCGACCCGGATTTGGAGGATAATGTTGGCGTTACCTTGGCCGACCACGACATCTTTAAAAAACCAAACAAGTTAACCGATAAGCACTTTGGTGGAGGTTGGGGGAATGGCGACTTTATGGCTGACGGCCCTCAGGAAGCCCCCAAACCATGGTTACCGTTAGTCGTCGACAAACAGAACAAGTGGCCACTGGTAGTCTGGGCTAAAGCGGGGAAAGGCGATGTGGTCTTTAATTCGTTGCAGATTTTACAATCTCTGGGCCGAGCCAACAAAAAAGAGGTGGCCGAGGTACTGCATAATTTCCTGTTCTGGCGTGGTCCCAGAGGCGTCGATGCTCAAGATAGACTCAGTACCACCTGGGCTAAGCTCAAAAACGGCGGGTAGAAGATGACCCTGGGTGAGGTTCTGCTAAGCCTAAACTACTTGGTCAGAACCCCACCCAGTGCTGTTGTGCTGTAGTCTGTTCCACCTGGTTTTAAGACAGGCTCGACTGCCGAAGCGGTTGATCATTCAACCAGCCGATGATTTTTATCAGTTCCTCTTGTCGATCCTGTAGAAAAATCTCTATTACTGCCGGTTGATTGGCGTCCAATGCCGTCTGAAGAGCAGTTTTGAAATCCTTCAAGTCGTCAACGCGGACAACGAATACACCAAAGGATTGGGCCAATTGGACGAAATCGGGATTTTGCAGATCGGTGTCGATCGTTCGGCCTTCACACCCGCGTCTCTGTGACCCTTTAATGGCCGAGAGAGCACCATCGTTGACCACAATAGTAACTACGTTGATACCGTACATAGCGGCTGTTGCCAGCTCCGAAGCCCCCATCATGAACCCACCGTCACCGGTAAAGCAAACCACTGTTTTATCGGGGTTGGCAATCTTGGCGCCGAGCGCAGCCGGGAAAGCGTAGCCCAACGTGACACCGATGCAGGGATATAGAAAGTTACGGGGATGGCTCACCGTCCACTCAGAGAATGTACCGTAACCGATGGCGTGAACATCCACTGATAGGATCGTGTCCGCAGGCAAAACAGACTGCAGGTCCGGCAAGATCGGTAGGGGAGGTTGGTCGTTAAACTGTTGTCGACTATCGGCCAAGATCTGGTGCCAGCCGCCATCGGAGGCGTCTTCCACGGCTGGAAGTTGGTCTGTCAAGGCTTGGAGTGTCGGTGTCAGCCCGCCACACAGACCCAACTGGCATTCGTACTCCTGACCAATTTCCGATAGATCTTCGTCAATTTGGATTAGCGAGGGCAGATCTAAGTTCCAATGCCCTGTATCGAGCGAGGTAAAGCGGCAACCTACGGCGATAGTACAATCGGTGTGTTGAATCGCCTGCTGTCCCAGCAACCCACTGATATGTTGTAAAGCCAAGGGATGGTTTTCGTCCAGAACACCTTTACCACACCGGGTGACGACGACGGGGGCTTGTAGTTTCTCTGCTAATTTTTGCAAATCAGGGCGCGCACCAGCATGCAGGACAGCAGACCCGGCCAGGATCAACGGTCGCTTGGCGGATGAGATCTGCTGAACAGCACGTTGAATGGCAGTCTCGTCAGTCCGGGTATCGATTGGCCGCCGGATCTTGTCCGGGATTTTTACTTTATCTTCACCCAGAATTACGTCCATCGGAAACTCGAGCATGGTTGGGCCTGGGCGTCCGCTTCGCATGGCGTAAAATGCGCCCTCAATCAAACCGGGAATATCACTGACGGTTTTAGCTGAGCCACAAAACTTGGTCAACGGTTCAAAGAAACGCATCTGATCCAGACCGTGAAACATTTTGCTCTGATCCCGGTGACTATGTTGGGTATGTCCCTGGCCGGTCATCAACAGTACCGGGATACAATCGGTATATGCCTCCAGTAAACCGGTCGAGGCGTTACTGGCCCCTGGTCCCGGTACGGTCAAGGCCACTCCAACTTCGCCGGTCGAGCGGGCAAATCCGTCCGCCATAATGGTGGCTGAGTACTCGTGCCGTACCAGATAGTGCTCGACAGTCCCTTCTCCGTAGCGTAAAAGCGCATCGTAAATAGCGATATTTTGTGTGCCTGGTTGGCCAAAAATGCATCTGACCCCTTGTGCTTTAAGACACTCGATCAGTATTTCTCCACCTGTCATGCTCAATCACTTTCCCCCCAAGTTTTTCAAGCGGAGTTTAACATAGTTGACCGCGTTTGCCAATGTTAGCGCCATTGGTTAGCTATTGCTTGCTATCCGACGTTGACAAGGCATTGATTCTCTGATAAGTTGTAGCCTAGTTTTTTCATAGGGTGGGAGAATGAAGCAACCACATAGCCTTTCCCAAAAGTGTATCAGGATGAGCGGGATTTGCATGATGGTACATGGATTTCGTGCCGGTGTCCTAATCTTGATCTGTGCTCTACCAGCGGCATTCGCTGACACCCAGGCGGTACAACAGGCTGAGAGACACCTGGAGAGAGGGATGCAACACTATGCCGATGGCGAATTGTCCAGTGCGTTGGTGGAGTTTACGCAAGCCCAGTCACTGGCACCTGCGTTGCCTCTGCCGTGGGTCGGTATAGGACTGGTCTATGTTGGGCAAGGCCGATTAGAGTCGGCAATTTCATCATTGCAGTCTGCTCTATCCATCCAACCGGATCTAGTGATTGCCCATCAGCAACTGGCCCAACTCTTCAGCCAGAAACGGCAATTTGACCTTGCCATTGATCACTATCAGCAAGTAATCACCTTGGCCCCTAAGGCGGCTTCAGGTTACGCGGGCTTGGGTGTTGTGCTGGCTACCCAAGGCCGATTCTCAGAGGCTATTGTTCAGTTTGACAAATCGATTGAGATCGATCCTGATAATCCGGTAACCCATCACCATTTAGGTGAAACCCTGGGCTGGCTCAACCACCTGCAGCAGGCGGTTTCCGCCCTGAAAACCTCTCTAAGACTGGATCCGGCCCGGGTTGAATCTCATTATCAATTGGGTGTTATGCTGATGCGTCAGCAATTATACCAGCAGGCAGTATCCGCCCTGAAAAAAGCAGTTCAGCTAAATTCGCGGCATAAGTCGGCTCACTACAATCTGGCCCGCGCTTATGCCAAAATAGGCAAACAGACAGAGGCCGAAGCCACAACGCACCTTTTTGAGCAGTTACACCAGGTCGATGAACAAGTGAAACCTTTTCGCCGACGATTGGAGGTCGACCCTAGCAACCTCAACGCCCGATACCAGATGGCGCAGATCTACGCGGAGCATAATTGGTCGAAAGCCGCCGAAATTCAGTACCAGCGGATCCTGGCTTTGCAACCCGATACGACCGCTGCTATTCTGGGCATAATTCAATTGAGGATGGCTAGAGAGAATTTTCAGGCTGCGCTAGAATGGGCCAAACGCCTGACCCAGGTTCAGCCGGAACTGTCGGTCGGTTATACCTACGTCGGTATCCTGAGTGCCGAATTGGATTTGGTCGAGGAGGTCGTTCAGGCCTATCGGCGGGCCATCGACCTGAATCCCGATTCTCCGACTGCTTACAACAACCTGGCCTGGTTTTACGCCCAGCGCAATATCGATCTGGATGGAGCCGTTGAACTTTGTCAGATGGCAATCCAACGGTCGGCTAAACCCACCTACCTGGATACACTGGCTCAAATCTATTTTTTGCGAGGGCAATATCCGATGGCCCAGCAAGCAATAGAGAAAGCGATCGCTCTGGATCCTCAGAACCAGACCTATCAGGACCGCTTGCAAAGTATTAAAGATGCAATTTTGGTACACGATTGAGCTAACCACGCTAATTCGTCCGAGCCAGGGTTGCCTTCGTATTAGACTTGTGCTGTGAAACCAGCATTCGCTTCCAGTATCCGTATCGGTTGCACCTACCTGTTTCAGCTTTGCCTGTTTTTGTGGTTTAATACAGCAGATATCCTCGCCAACGATTATTTTCGGGCGGTTGAAACCGGCATCCAATTCCGTCATCAACCAGGAAATAGTGGCCAACGATACATTCTGGAGACAGTCTCTTCCGGCTGCGCCTTTTTGGATTATAACAACGATGACCTGCTGGACCTCTATTTGGCCAATGGTAATCGCCTTTCCGAATCAACTACCATCAAGTGGAAAAACGAATTGGTAATGAATGCGTTATATCGGAACAACGGTGATGGGTCGTTCACCAATGTCACTCAAACTGCCGGCGTTGGTGATACTGGTTACAGTATCGGTTGCGGTGTGGGAGATTACGACAATGATGGTTGGATCGACTTATACGTCACCAACTTTCAGCGGAATACACTGTACCGGAATAGTGGCGACGGCAGTTTCACTGACCGGACCCGGGCGGCTGGAGTTGAGTGTTCTTCCTGGAGCACCAGTTGCGCTTTTCTCGATTATGACCGGGACAGTGATCTGGATCTTTACGTGGTCAACTATCTCGACTTTCAACTTACAGATCACAAGAATTGTGGGGATCAACTGCGTCCTGACTGCGGTCCCAGTGAATATCCCGCTGCCTCCGATATGCTATATCAAAATAACGGCGACGGGACATTCACCGATGTGACGTCCCAAGCAGGTGTTTTAAATCCAAATGGTAAAGGGCTCGGTATCGCTTGTGGAGATATCGACAACGACGGTGATCCGGACATCTATATTGCTAATGATGACACGCGTAATTTTCTCTATCGTAATAATGGGGATGGTACCTTTTCGGATGTTACCTTACTAGCCGGAGTTGGGTTCAGCGAGGACGGAGAAGTACAGGGCGGGATGGGCACCAGTTTTGGCGACTACGACAATGACGGCTGGCTGGACCTGATCGTTACCAACTACCAGGACCAGGTCAACACGCTCTATCACAACGATGGGAACGGTCTTTTTTCAGATGCCTCTTACACTACTCTGACCGGTCCTGTCAGTTATCCAATGGTCGGTTGGGGAACCGATTTTTTCGATTACGACAACGATGGATGGCTGGATCTATTTGTGGCTAACGGTCATCTGCTGCTCAATGTTGCCCAATTTGATCTCACTAGTACCTACCATCAACCCAATTTTCTGTTCCGCAACCGGGGAGATGGTTGTTTTGATCTCCTCGACTTGGGCATCAGTTTCAACAGATCGAGTCGTGGAACAGCCTTCGGCGACTACGATAATGACGGAGACACCGATTTGTTAATTTTAAATACAGATGACCGACCTGTCCTGCTGGAAAACAGGGTGGGTCAAGACCAGAACTGGATCGGTCTGAAATTGGTTGGGAAGACGAGTAACCGGTCGGCCATCGGTGCCCGGGTCAGGCTAACGGTTGGAAAACAGCAGCAGATGCAGGAGGTGGCCGGGGGAGGCAGTTATGCTTCCGGTAGCGATCTCCGGTTGTTGTTCGGCTTGGGAGATGCTGAAATTGTAGATCGCATCGAAATTCTGTGGCCAACTGGAGAGGTTGAAACCAGAATTGCCGTCAAATCCGGGCAATACTTGACCATTATAGAACAGAGAGTAGAATAAGAGAGCCCCTTATCATCTTTCGATAAATCAGGGGCTTGTTTCGGTCTTTTTATGTAAATTAAAGGATTTAACGGATTAACGATCAGCCTTGATCTTACTCCATCGGGTAGCCAGTTTGCCTTGAGCATCGACTGGCCGGGCCTCGGGTGGAAGTAGAATCTCGAATGACTTAACGGTTAAATTGCGATCCCAGGCTTTTGGCTTTTTATCTGGGTCCCATTCGTCGTTGGTAAACCAAATTGCTAACTGAGCTTTCATTCCTTGCTTAAACTCGATTATGCCCGTTTTCTTGTCGTCGTCAATGGCGACCTTATTCTCTGGATCGACATAACCAGCCTCTAATTCTTCCGCGAACCATTCGTCTTTGTCTGCGTCAGCACGTATACGTGTATGTAGCACCAACAATTCGCCTTTCTGCTGCGCAGCTTTGGTTTTAGCCAACTTTTTGACGCTGTTTAGTCCGTGGACCCGAGCCCGGAGATCAACCTCAGCGAAGACACCGTTTTTGGTATCATTCTCTTTATCGAATTGATGACTTTTAGCTTCAATAATGAATGTATATTTGCCTTTGACGGGAAATACAACCCATTCTGGTGTTACAATCGGTTCTCTCGCCCCCCAAAAGCCCCAATCAGGATTTCCTTTCGGTGGACCACCATTACCATGAAAGTCCCCTAAATCTGCCAAATCCTTAGCTTCGAATTTCACCGGTACTTCGACATCAGCCAAGCATAATACCGATGTCATCACAAAAACCGCCATAACGGAAAATACTCTCATGTACATCTTCTCCTCCAATATGTGTTACAGTTTGTGGTGAGACCTGTTTGAAACAGTTGGCATATTTCTTTTTGCCAACATGTCAACATAAATCCAAACAATAGCGGCGGCAATGTAACACGGATATAATACTCTGTCAAGGTAGGTGGACCGAATCAACTGCCTGCCAAATTCCATTGAAATGCGAACAACTGATAAGTCACAAGAAAGATTAACACACGCTGGGCCGAAGGCCCCCCGTTCGCTTACCTTACGCGCCGTCCTGCTTGGCGTATTGGCTGTACCGATGAACGTCTATCTGGTGATACAGACCGAAACGGTGTGGACCACGCAATACCCCACCACGATGGCCATCATTTTCAACGCGGTCGCTACCCTGTTGTTCTTCTCCTTGCTCAACCTGTTTCTACAGAGATACGTTCCGGCCTGGCAATTTCAACAGGGAGAACTCTTAACTATCTATCTGGTTGTCACACTGGCCTGTGTGGTCTGTGGCCACGATTTGTTACAAGCCACGCTTTGTGTCCTGGGTCATTCGGCCTGGTTTGCCACGCCTGAGAATGAATGGCAGACGCTCTTCTTCCGGTTTATACCGGACTGGTTGGCAGTGATGGATCTGGAAGCTTTGACCGGATATTACGATGGTACGTCAGACTTTTTCATCGATAAACATATTAGGGCATGGCTGAAACCGGTTCTCTGCTGGCTCTTCTTTTTTTCCGTTTTGGCTTTCGGTATGATGATGTTCAGCGTCATTATCCGCAGACAGTGGATTGAGCACGAAAAACTGAGCTATCCCGTTACTATGCTACCGCTGGAAATGACCCGTTCGGGATTTTACCGCCCCCGGTTGCTGTGGCTTGGTTTCAGCCTTGGGTTAGGGGTTGATCTGCTCAACGGTCTGAATCATCTTTTTCCCTATGTCCCTGCTTTGCCTATCCGACACAACATCGGTTCTTTTTTTTCAGAAGAACCGTGGAATGCGATGGGGGCTACCTTAGTCCACCTTAACCCTTACGCCATCGGCCTGGGATTCCTCATGCCCCTGGATCTGTCCTTTTCGTGCTGGATCTTCTATCTTTTTTGGAAACTGCAGCGCATTGGAGGTGCCGTGGTTGGCATTAATCATATTCCGGGCTATCCTCACATTGACATGCAGTCCTCCGGCGCTTATATAACGTTAGCCATTTTCGGTTTGTGGGTGACGCGGAAACACTTGTGGCAGGTGATGCGTTCGGTTTTCTTCCGTTCATCGACGGGATACGACAACAGCAGGGAGCCAATCAGCTATCGCGCCGCCTGTACAGGGTTGGTGGGGGCCATTTTGGTTATTGTTGTTTTCTGGATGCAGGCGGGTATGTCTCCCTGGGCTATCGTGCTTTTTTTTGCTATTCACGGCGCTTATGTCCTGGCTTTCACCCGCATGCGAGCTGAACTGGGGACACCAACCCAGGATTTTTATCGAGCCGGCCCAGGTTTTCTGCTTACCGCCGCCTTCGGTTCCCGGGCTATCGGCCCCCAAAATCTAACCGGCTACGCCTACTTTTATGGATTCACCCGAAATTATCGGTCGCAGCCCATGCCCAACCAACTGGAGGGGTTTAAGATGGCCGAACAGGCTGGAATGAACGCTGGCCAGTTACTTTGGCTAATGTGGTTGGCCACCGTTTTCGGTCTGTTGATCGGTTTTATCACCTTTCTTCATGCCGGTTACAAATACGGCAGTCTCGGCACCTGGCGGGGGCAGGAGGCGTTCAGCGATCTGCAACGCTGGTTGCTGTTTCCAAGCCAAACCGATTGGACCAAGATGGGATTCTTTTCGGTCGGGGCGATTCTGACCAGTATCATGCTGATCAGCCGGCTCCGTTTGATCTGGTGGCCGTTTCACCCACTTGCCTATCCATTGGCGGCCAACGGCAACTTTCAAATACTGTGGTTTCCCGTTTTCCTGGCCTGGTTGATTAAATTTCTAATTTTACGGCACGGGGGTGTTCGTACTTACCGACGCGCATTGCCCATCTTCCTAGGAGCTATGCTGGGCGAGTTCCTGATGGGGACCATTTGGGCTCTGTTGGGTTTGGCTCTAGGTCATCAGATGTACTCATTTAAACATTGGTAGCCCGGAGAATCCCCTCTAAACCTCAGCCGACCATAGTCAATGGCCGTTGACTATGAATTATGAATTAACATAGTCACGGCAATTTGCAGTAATTGGGTTTTAGCTTCAAAATCCGGCCCTTAAAAACATCTTATGTTAAACCCCTTCACCTTATCCGAAAATTTAATCGGCATAAGAGCCCAATGCTAGATAGCGAAGGCCAAACAAGGAACTATAGATGCTGAAATACAAGCTAAATTCGACGCTATGACATTAAAGGCACAAAATTGAGTACGGATTTAACTCAGTCGCAGAAAGGACTCACTTTGGCTAAGGTCAGCCATATAGATCTGTCGGTCGCCCCGGTCAACCGAATCAATCGTAACGCTTTTTCCGTCAGGCGACCAGCGAGGGTGTAGGTCGCAACGGACGGCACCTGTAAATTTCGGTTCGGCAAACGAACTGCCGATTACAATCTTCTCTCCCGTGGCCAGGTGATACAGCATCAAGGTCGAGGCCCGGGTGTGCCGGTCGGGATAGGTGTCACAGACTAACCATCGGCCGTCGGGGGAATAGCAGGCATGACCGTCTTTCGGCAACTTCCCGTCACCAACCGGTTCAAAATCGTGTTTATTGTCGGTGAATTCGATGAATTGCATCCTGCCCAGTATGCTGGTCGACATCAGCATTCGTTGGTCGTCTCGCCAGGCAAAATGTGAAATTTTATGGCCGAAAGGGATCTGACACTGCAGGTCGGTTCCATCGGGATTGACCGTCCATAGTGAGGTCTGAAAGCCGGCTACGGTAGAAGCATCAGCCGGACGCGATCGGCAGAAAAAGAAGATGCGACTACCAGAAGGATTAAACATCACATGGTTAAACCAGGTGAGGCCACACTCTGAAGCAACCAAATTCGATTGGTCGATGACGGTTGCAACGGATAGCACCAATTCGGCGGATCCGTCACGCAAGTCGATCAGAAACAACCCATCTTCAGCAGGGACTGCCGTCCATGACACTGGGTCGATTCGGTTGGCGTACCCGACAACTTCTCGGCAAACTGACATGCGAGCGAAGTTCAAACCGATGGCATAGGGCGTGGACAAGGAGACGGCAGCGACGGCGCCTTCAATTGTGCGGCTGGCGCGAGTCTCCGGATTAATGGCACGGGAAACCAATCGATCACCCTCCCAGTCGTTGTAGGTGAATTCCTCCTCCAAACCGACGTTGATCCAGTGCATCATGCTTCCCTGTTGCAGATTAAAAGCTGAAGTGGAGGCCAATGGGATGAAGTCACCGGTTTCCCGATGAACGACACCAACTTTGGCAATATCGGTTATCGTCGGCACATAGTCATGAAAATCGGTTTCAAGCGCTAAATGGTAAGTTCGGCTTTGATCCCACGGATTAATGCCGTAGTAGCCGAAGAAGTGATTTTTAGGTCCATTTGAAAATTGTCTGAGCATAAAAATTCGTTTATGGGTCTCAATTAGAGAAGATTTGTGTGAAGAATTGTTGTCGTCCCAGGCCGGTCAAAAAGTCGATCTTTCGCTTCTCGTAGAAATCGTCAACCGTCCCACGACTGAAAAACCAGACACAATCGATTAGAATACTTAACTTATATACATCATACAGATGTTCTTGTTCAACAATAGTTAAAGGGCGATGCTTCATATACTCCCGGACTATATTGCGGGCTTGTGTCATATCGAGTTGTCCGGCCTGATGCGGCCAGGCCCAATACTCCATCAACCCCACCAGGTCGAACTGCGAAAACGTGTAGTTGGCATCATCAAAATCAATCAAGGCGGCAAATTCGTCCGCCTGAAAAAGAATATTTGAAAAGTGCAGGTCACAATGGCAGATGCTTTTAGGTAATAACGGAGGAAGATTCAGCCTGGTCAACTGATGTGCTAACCAAACCAGTTTTTGGTCGGTATTTTTGGTGTTAGACTTTGTGGCCTCTTCTTCAGCCAAAGCCAAACACAGATCGACATCATAATTCCAGCGATGCAGTATATAGGGCGAATGGTAATTCTCCGTCAGTTTTTGTAGCACTGCTATCTGTCGGATCAGTTGCTGTTGGTGATAAAGGGTTGGACAATCGATATGCCGACCTTCCACAAATTCAAAGATCATATACGGTTTATGTTGGTATATGCCGACATGGGCGCCCTCTCTATTTTTAATTGGAGTTGGGCACGGGTAGTGGTGCCTCGTTAGATACTCCAGCAGGTGACTCTCAAACAGTACTGATTCTTTTGATCGATTTTCGTAATACCTGAAGACGTACTTCCCTAGGGTTGTCTGCACGAAAAGATTGGTTTGGACAGTACCCTGTTTCGTTGCCTCTGATTGAATATAGGCACCCAAATCGTAACGGACAAAAATACCGGACAAATCACGTGGTGAAAATGGTGTTTTGATCGTCATTTTTTAGTTCGTCTATTAAATTACGATTACTCCATCATATACGACTTGGTCATTTGGTTCAAATTATAGGGAAGATCAGATACAGATCTACAGTAGCGGTTGATTGCGTAGCGCTTGCCGTCGGCCCAAGCCTTTGGGGTTACGAAAGATTTAGCCGTGTGGTATCTTTTCCGATGGATTACTTACCAAGAGCAAAAAGACCCATTCTACGATGTACTCACCAGAATTATCAAAGATATTGCGTCCTGAATTCAACTCGTAAATGCAATTACAGAAGGAGAGAAAGCGGAAGTACCCTCCAGAGAACAGGTCTTCAAAATCTTAGAGAGCGATCTCTGAAAGTTGAATTTAGAAACCGCCTTGCGAGAGATGACTCCGAAACAGAATTGATTAGGTGTGTGTTAGGGTGACGATTGAATAAATCGAGGCAGCAGGCAACATGAAGGAATTAGGTTAGGTTCGAAAGGTCGTCGTCGGTGGAAATTACGATCAAGTTCAGACGAGCGACTACAGGTTTGGCTTGCAGTTACACCTAGACCACTATCGTTTTTGTACGGTTCTTGCCCCACCTGGAGATTTATCAATACTTTACCTTTAATTATTAACGCCTTTGAGAGCCAGAATTAGCTGCTAGTACCAAAATGTTTGGAGGAGTACGGTTCGGTTTGTCTCAGTTTAGCGATGATCTCGTGTTCTCCGTATTTGCTGCAACAGTTCATTGTACTTTGGTTGAGGGTCGAGTTGATAAGCTGACTCTGCTAAGTTCTCGGCTTCAGGTAAAGAAGCCTCCTGCTGATCGAACAACAGTTGTGCTAGCGAGAACCTGGGTGGAGCGGCCGATGGCGCTAATTCTATCGCACGACGCAGGTCCTCCTCAGCCTGCTCATATTTTTTCTGCTGGTATCTAACATCACCCCGTTGCCAGTACCCGGGTGCCCAATCCGTGACCAGCCTAAGCACAGTATTCAAGGTCGATTCTGCTTCTGCCAACTCACCTTGTTGAACCTGTAAATAGGCCAGGTCTTCAACCGCATCAACGTAGGTCGGATCTCGTTCGATGGCTTGTCGGAGCACGAGGGCAACCTGAGGCCAATCTTTTTTACGGGCCGCCTGGTGTGCCTCCTGCCGTAGCAGTTTCGCTTTCAATCGTTTAGCTTGGGCTAAAGAGGCTTTTCCTTCAGCCATCTTTCCAGCCCTCAGCAGTGCTTGTGCCAATGCGTAATAGTATTCGGAAACAGTTGGCTCCTGTTGGATGGCTTGCTGATAAAAGTCTACGGCCTGGCTGTAGTTGCCCCTTTTGAAAGCCACTTCACCTCGCCCAAACAAGGCCGACCCAATCTCTGGTTCAACTGTTAATGCTGTATAGAAACAGGCATCGGCTTCATCAAACCGATTCTGATTTAATAAAAGGAGTCCTAAATTTTGGTAAGCGACCACGGATTTTGGATGCAACTGGACTGCCACAAGATAGTAGCGGCGGGCTTGCTCAAAGTGGCCGCGATGCATCTCGATTAAGCCGAGATCCAGATACCAGGAGACCGGTGCGGACGTAGGATGCAGTTTAATGGCTTTTTGATACCATTCATCTGCCTGATCGTACTGCCGGTTTTTGAAATAGGTTCGGGCTAATACCCCCTGGATCCGCGCATCCTCTGGTGCTAATTCAATCGCTCTTTCAAGCGATACTATCGCTTCAGAATTGCGCTCCAGGTGAGATAGCGAAACGCCCACACCAATCCAGGCCGAAACGGATTCTGAATCAGATTCGACAACGCGTCTGTAGAGAGATAAGGATTGCTCCCAATTTTCCTGCTGTAAGGCAATTTGTGCCTGGTCAAGCAGGTGCTGAAAATCGATCTGCAGGACACCGGTTTGTGCCAAGAAAAAGACAATCCAGAGGCTGAAAAAAGTGAACCGAGTTAGTCGCTGGGCACTGTTAAACATGTAATAATTGATTTATGGAAAGGGACGAAATCCCGAGTCGTACCGGGATGGTTCCCCCGGTCAAACACCAACTAAAGGTTTGTGTTCAGCACGGTTAAGGAAACTAATTAGAGGTGCTGGACTTCATTTAATTACCTTGATTTAGATGATTTCAACTGGCCCCACAGCACGGATAACCGCGGTTCCATCTCCACCGCTAATGGTCCTGTCGGTCCCGATTTGTTGACATCCAAACGCTTGTTCATGGTGGCATAAATCGCATCGATAAAGGTACCATCTTCCCGATCGATCAGATGGAAGGTGTGTTGACCCGTTTTCAGTTCCAGTGGTGTTGGGTTAGCACCGTGCTGCTCCATCTCCTGGCCCGGAAACGGATTCCCATTTCGACTGTTAAGCCGAAACCAAACCCAATCGGTGGTGTAGTGCTGACGCAGTTCTTCTTTTTCAAAGAAGTCCCATATATTGCAGTTGTTATCGTCCTCGTTTTTCGCTTCGTGATCCCCGATGTCGACCCCCCAAAAAAAGGAATTATCGGCAACCGAAGGGGCAATAACACGTCCCCAAAAGTACCATTTCCCCGCTCTGGGAACGGTGAATCGATACTTCAACCAGGAACCGTTGACCGCTCTTCCATTGTCGACACCAATAAACCTACCAGCAGATGAATTCTTGATCACATAATCTTTTACACCTTGATCCGGGTTACCTCTGGCCTTAAAAGGGACTTTGTAACTCCCGATCGAATCGCCTTTCTTCCTTACAAACTTTTCTGCCTCCCAAAAAATTCCACCTCTGGACGGAACAACGGTTAGTGACGCCTCCTCTTCGGCCGGAGGAATAATCGTAACCTGAAAGGAGATCCGATGTCGATCTGACATTGCATTCCCAACTAGGTCTTTCACCCCTGAGATCTCCAACGTTTGTTGACCTATCGGCATCGGTTCGCGAGGTTCGAAGATGACCACGGCTCCCACCGTGATAATGCGACCTTTCACCTTTGGCACGGAGATGCCCGACTGGGCCGATGCCGGGTCTACTACTTCACTAAATCGGATGACCAGCAAACTGGTTGTCTGTACGATCTGGTCAGTAATTGGGGTAGTGCTGACTACCGTCGGCGGGGTTACATCCGTTGGATTTTTAATCGAGCCGGAGTCGATGGCCTGAAAGAAAATTGAGAATGGTGTTGTTAGAACGTTTCCTTTAGTATCCTTGACTCCCAGCACGGTTAGAACGTAAGGGCCAGGCGTCATTTGACCGGTAGGTGTATATTTGACTTCCCGACCTTTTAGCTGCAGTGTAATACGACCGGTGATCGGTTGAGCGTCAATACTGGATTGAAGGGTAATCCCCCGTTGGACAGAGGTCAGATTAATCTTCTCGTTGAATGTTAGTAAGATTGGAGCGTTGACGGGAATCGGTCCACCCTGAACACTAGTACCCAGAATAGTGGGCGGCGCTGTATCTACAACTGTTGAAACAGCAGCCTGATCCTGATTACAACTGACCAAGGCAACTAATAGCAGCATCCAAATAAACCTTCTCATTCCACACCTTAACGGGGGTTATGTTGTTAGATCCAGTTTCAGCAACATTTCAACTGAATCACCCCTAGTTTCTGGAGCCCATAGTAGGAAAGGTTGAGCTAGGGGTGAAGACAAGAAGCTCCAGGTCGGATTCAAGAGTGAAAAAGGTTGAATTCATCACGGAATCTGAAAATTATAACACTGATCTAAGCTTTCGACCATAAAAGGCTGACACTATAGGATCATCTGCTCCATTTTTAGCTGGCCCACACTCCTTATTTTTGACGATTACCCAGTGAGTAAACCGAGAATTGGTTGTTGTCATATATTTTAGATAACCCCGGCGATATCCTGGTTGGCAAAACAAGGTAGGAAGCACCATACTTTTCGGCCAGTTCCCGGTAGCCCATTTCTCCTAACTTATCGAAATCCCGGCGACTGGGACTATCCGATTTCATGGCTTGCATTCGCTGCCACCATTCATAAGCGTAATCAGCATCAAAATACTGTTGTGTGCCGTCTTTCCATTCCCCAACAATCGGTCGCTGCGAAAAAATACGAAACCCTGTCATATATGGTGGGGTCAGGAACAGATCGGCTTTGCTGGTGTTTTTTCGTGCCCAGGTTTGAATCCCTCGCCAACCCTGACTGTCACGGTTTTCGGGGTGATATCGCTTGTAAGCCGATGGAACGATGTAAATCATCAGCAACAAAACCGTAATTGCAGAGATAGATAATTGGTGAATTAGGCTCTTTGCGTTGGCGATCAATCTGATAATAATCACTGTGCAGATGAGACAGGTTAATAGAGGATCTTCTAAAAAAGTATGGATCAGGCTAACGGCGCTGTTCAAACTGAAAACGGAAGGGAAACTGTCGTGCGGAGAAAAGTTCCTGATTAAAATCACTATCAAGATAAGAATTGAGATCCATACAGGTCGATTAAAACGGGTCGATAGGCCCTCCTTGTTTGTTTCATCTTTTGGTTGCAGATCATTCCTGCGGTTGACCAGGTTTTCAGTTAAGACGGCCAGGATAAGTCCCAAAATGAGCAGGTTGAAATTCGATGGTAGAAACAGAGCGGTGAAAATAGTGGCTGCCGTAACTTTGTGCAGCGTACTTTTTTGCCAGCATTGGCACAGGTAATTGGAAATATAAATCACGCTGAAGATTGTCAGGAAGTTGGTGCTGCGGAAAAGTTGACCACGCAGTACTGATTTGAGCGGGTAGTATTCGGAAAATACAAGTCCAACCGCGCACAAGCCACCTATGGTCAGGACAAAAGCCAGTATCTTACGATGAAGTCTCCATACGGGGATATAGATAAATGATAATACGCCCGTTGCAAGAAACAGCAAATAGTTAATATAGGACGCACCCGACCAGGAGAGTGGAAAGCTATGATGAAAGGATCGAACCCTCAATAACCGTATCCACTCGTCGGTCATTTCCCCGTGGGTGGATAGTATCCAGATAAAGGTTGGGGATGCGAAAAAAACGAATACACCCACACATTTTGCCAGTTTTTTGCCCTGTATCTCTTTGGAAACGACACCCAACAGCGAGCAGCAGAACAACATGCATACTGCATAGCCTGAAATCAGGGTGTGAAAATTTAAACTGATACCGACAATTGCATAGGCGATAGTGGGTTTTTCCTTTAAGAAGAGATAGATGGCCCACAATACGAGCGGCAAGGTAACGAACGACGGATACAGACCGGTAAAATGGATCGAACTACCGCCTAGGACAATTTTTTTGGTGGACATCAATACTAGGCAAAGTCTCGCGCAGGAATTATTAAATAGCAGTCTGGAGAGATAATAAAGCACAGTGAAAAAGAAAAAGTAAGACAAAATGTGAAGCGTAAAATAGAGTATCTCCTGATCGCTAACCATTTTGATAAGCATTGTTATCAACCAGGGGAAAAAACTGACGTACCCTTTTGCTGTTTCCAGCATTGGGTCACCCGGATACAGCGTTGGGTCCATCATGCGATTCATGATAGAGAATTGAATAGAGTGATCCGAGACGCCGAATTGATAACCGTGCCAGAGCGGTTGCACCACAGCAAGCAGAAGAATAAAAGTCAGGGTATGAAGTGGTAGGCGTTTTGCCTGTGCTAACCCTGTAACGAGTATATTTGACACGATTCTTTTGGGGCTTTTGTTATCGTCATGCCCCAACCGGCTATTTTCTTTTACCATTTTCATTCCAAAAGGGACTAAAATCCTTCAGCACAGTTTGTCACTGAAGCCTAATACTTGATCTGGCTGGAAAGTTGCAAATGTTAGTAGTATAGCTCTTTTGAGAGTAGCTGATTACGGTTATTGTTGTACTCGATGTTCCCTTTAAGTCGTGGGAAACTCGTAGGGGGGATAAGTATCGATTAAACAACTCCCAAAGAAATATATACTCAATCCATTTAGGTTTTCGGGATTTCTGATTTTGTTTTCGTAAATTATTGAATTAATTTATTATTAATCAGTAGTTTAGATGTCTTTTGTTA
>Ga0208128_1000095_pt1 | contig 33845 bp, 25 predicted proteins | sample ETNtaG_35_FD_185758 | JGI IMG/M metagenome (GOLD analysis project Ga0208128, IMG submission 185758) | Marine microbial and viral communities from oxygen minimum zone, Eastern Pacific Ocean - ETNP201306PF51B (SPAdes) (version 2) | ecosystem: Environmental > Aquatic > Marine > Oceanic ... | reverse complement strand
CAGTTTTGGATGAGGTCGCTCAAACCGGTATCAGAGCGGCTGGATAATGATCTTTGCAGGTGATACAAACCTATGCTAAACTGTCCACCTCATTGACCCTTACAACGACACTTATAAAAAGTCAGGTGGCAAAATTATCGCCAATCTTCTTTTTTTGCGGCGATAAATCCGGCCGATGGTTTCTGGGCTGAATTGACTTACACTCCAGATAAGGCCAAGTCGATATCGTAAACTCTCAATGGTAGGGTCACCTGAAGCTAGACTCTAAGCCGGGTGATAGTAACCGCCGGTGCTTTTCCCAATTTGTTTTTCAAGTGCCAGAGAAAAAAGTGGGACCGCATACCAGTCAACATCTGATGGTTCCATCCCAAGTATTTTCGCACCTCATAATAATCCATACCCAGCTTGCCTTTTTCCTTCTTCAAAGCACTGTTCTGTCGGCCATCTGACCCTGCTCAACCACACCATAGATCTAATCCGGCACCGGAGTGCTGCATTGCTGACAAAAAATGAATAGCTAGCCAGTCCAATAGGACGTATTCTTGAGATGAAGCTTAGAAGACAAAAACCCAGAGAAAGGAAGAAAGTGATTTACAATAGCAAGAAGAGAGTCAAATCGGCAGTATAAGTTCTGACAACAAATATCATTTGGGTAACAGATGGCTTCTATAAGAAGCTCAATGATTTAAGCCTGTCTGTTAAGATGACGGCGGTCGAGGTGAAAGAAGTGGATCAAGTCGATGGTAAAATAATAGGCTAATGTCTGCCCCGACAAATCAAACAATACACCTTGCCAAACGATTCTATAGCTGACTTGATCCCTAAATTGGGGTTTTGTGGCCTTGTTGTACATTTGCCACAAAAGTGATAGTATCAGATGCTATCGCTCTGGCTTTTCTCTGATTTGCCCAAAGTTCAATTAACTTGGGCGTGGCTCTTTTCCTTCAGCTTGCATCTTTTCCTCCCGAACAGCAATCAGTTCTAACGCATCATCAAAAGTAACTTTCATCGGATCTTTTGCGGTGGGAATAGTAGCGTTGATCTGTCCGTCAGTGACGTAAGGTCCAAAGCGACCTGTTCGAACCTCGATCTCTTTTTTGGTCAGCGGACTTAGTCCCAACTGTGCCAATGGACCTTGTGCTGACCGTCGCTTCCGCTCAGCAGGCTTAGCTAAAATCTCCAATGATTCTTCCAAAGTTAGCGTTAGCAGTTGCTGGTGATTCTCTAAAGATCTGGATTCATTTTTACCATCCTGACGTTTGCAAGAGATATAAGGACCATAAGGGCCATTTTGAACCGTAATATCGGTTCCAAATTCTGTATGTACTCCTAAGATTCTTGGGAATGATAAGAGTAGCTCGGCTTGCTCCAGAGTAATCGTTTCCGGTTCCATCTCAGGCCATAGACTGGCCATCTTGGGCTTCTTTTTCTTAGATCTCTTCGCTTCTGGATCGATATCGCCTAGTTGAACGTAAGGACCGTAACGTCCATTTTTAAGGAGAATCAATTCGCCGGTTTCGGAGTGTCTTCCCAGTTCACGATTGGCGCGAGCTGCCTCGGTTAATAAATGGTCTGCTTGCTCGGCACTGAGTTCGTCTAATACAATTTCGTCGGTTACATAAGCTTTCCGCTCTGTTTCACCAACCTGGATGTAGGGGCCATACCGACCAACCCTAGCAACGACTTTTTCACCGTTGAGCTCCCCAATGTCGAAAGTCGAGATTGCACGGGCATCGATGTATTCAGCACTAAGAGCTAGTTTCCCTTTCAAACCTAGCTCTTCTACACTGAGATCGATCTTTTCTTCATCCGGTACCTGAAGATCCTGACCAAAGTAAAACTGATGCAACCATGGTTGTGATGTTCGTTCTCCACTGGAGATTAGATCCAGGTCTCCTTCCATTTGAGCAGAGAATTCGTAGTCCACCAACCGTGAAAAGTGTTTTTCCAGTAGTTGATTGACCGCAAATCCAGTTAAGGTGGGAATTAGTGCACTACCTTTTTTCCAGGCGTATCCACGCTCCTGAATGGTCTGAATGATAGCGGCATAGGTTGAAGGGCGGCCAATTCCCTTTTCTTCCAGAATCCTAATCAGGCTAACTTCGGTATATCGGGCTGGTGGTTTAGTATGGTGTTCTAGCGCTATTACCTGATTTGCGGATAAGGTTTGCCCTTTACTTAACGGCGGTAAAACGTGTTCCTTTTCCTCAGGTGATGGGGATGTTTGTTCGGATCTTTTCAACTCTGTTAGATTATTCGCCTCGACTTTCAAGAAGCCGTCAAATTCAATCACTTTACCGGAGGCGGAAAATACGGCTTTCCCTTTCACTGGTTGACCTGACTGATCCTGTATGGGTTTAGTAACTTGGGTCTCAAATAAGATTCGTGTTCGTTGTCCGGTCGCGTTTTTCATCTGGCAGGCCAGTGTTCTTTTCCAGATGAGTTCGTAGAGGCGGATGGCGTCATCGTCTAGTTCAGTTCTAATCTGATCTGGGTGATGAAAAACCTCTCCCGCCGGTCGAATCGCTTCGTGTGCTTCCTGTGCTCCCTTAATTTTTTTGTGATAGTTTCGTTGTTGTGACGGCAAATACTGCGAGCCAAAGAGATCTTCAATCTGAGCCCGGGTTGCTTGGATAGCTTGCTCAGATAAAGTCATCGAATCGGTGCGCATATAGGTGATATAACCGTTCTCGTAAAGTCGCTGCGCCACTCGCATAGTTCGATTGGCAGTGAATCGTAACTTGCGCCCGGCTTCTTGTTGCAGTGTAGAGGTAATAAATGGTCCTGACGGTTTCTGTGTAAAGGGAGTTTGGCGAATCTCTGCGACTTCGAATGATTGGTTGAGTAGTTGCGTTTTGAGATCCGTTGCCGATTTCTGACTCAGGTGCAAGATTCTATCTGAAATGGCGACATTACGGAGTTGACCGGTTGTAGGCTCAAAATCTCTTGATTGTGCGACTCGTCGTTGATCTAAGCTGACTAATACTGATTCAACATCTCCATCTGTTTCTTCCAGATGTGCTCGAAGTGAACTGAAACCGGCACTACGAAAAGCGATCCGCTCCCGCTCCCGGTCTACAATCAGGCGGTTAGCAACAGACTGTACGCGTCCAGCACTAAGCTTGGGTTTGATCTTGATCCAAAGCAGAGGAGAAACTTCGTAACCGTAAAGGCGATCTAAAATACGGCGTGCTTCCTGAGCTTCGACTAAGCGGAGATCTATCTCTCGTGGGTTAGCTAAGGCTTGTATAATAGCCTGCTCTGTAATTTCATGAAATACCATCCGCCGAACCGGGATCTTCGGTTTGAGCAGTTCAATCAGATGCCAGGCAATCGCTTCGCCTTCTCGATCTTCGTCAGTCGCCAGGTAAAGTTCGCTAGCATCTTTAAGTAGACCTTTTAATTTTTTGATTTGCGCTTTTTTCCCTTCAGGAACAATGTAGAGCGGTTTGAAGTTGTTTTCAGTATCAACCCCGATTCTAGCCCAGCTTTTTTTCTTATACCTTGCTGGAATCTCGCTAGCTTTAGAAGGGAGGTCTCGGACATGCCCAATAGAGGATTCAATCAAATAGTCGTTCCCTAAAAAACGGGAGATAGTTCGGGCTTTAGTTGGCGATTCGACGATAATTAGTGCTTTATTCACTAGAGTCCTATTTGTTTTTATTTTGAATAGCTTTGGTTTAATTAACCCAATCTAGAAGGCTGACTAGAAAGGATCGCATTTGATGACGATGAACGATGCAATCAATCATCCCATGTTCGAGTAAAAATTCTGATTTTTGAAAATTATCTGGCAGTTGCTCGTGAATACCAGCCACCGCACGAGGACCAGCAAAGCCAATCCGGGCATAGGGTTCAGCAATAACCACATGGCCGAGAGAAACAAAACTAGCAGTTGCACCGCCGTAAGTCGGATCGGTAACGATTGAAATATAGAATAAGCCAGCCTCTGAATGACGGACACAAGCCGCCGCTGTTTTCTGCATCTGCATGAGTGCAAGCGCGCCTTCTTGCATTCGCATGCCACCGCTGACTGAAACAGTGATGAGCGGCAACCTATTTTGGGTGGCACGCTCAATAGTTCGGGTTAATTTTTCCCCCGCAACTGACCCCATCGTTCCACCGATAAAACCGACATCGCCGATGGCTAAGTTGACTTGGTGTCCACCGATTTCGCCTTCACCTGTTAGCAGTTCATAGGGAAGTTTCGTTTTTTTTGTGTCGCGCTCAAGTTTGCTCTCGTAGTTAGGAAAATTGAGCGGGTTAATGGAGTAGAGGTCAGTGTCATTTTCAACAAATGTCTCCCGGTCGACCAGTAGGTCCAAGCGTTCGCGCGCACCAAGAGCAGCATGGGCGTCACAGGTCGAACAAACTTTGAGTGCCTGAATGAACGTTTCAAGTGGTATCTCAGCTTGACAACCTCGACAAATAATGGTCTGGTCAATTTGTGCGATTGCTCGCTCTGCAGCCATTTTTAATCTGCTTCCTTCAATCTCTAACTTGTTTTTTTTAGCCTGTCCGGCCGTTGGGTTCTGGTCGGTGGGGCGAACGCCTAATAATACCTGTGCCGATTTTGATTGTCAAGAGAATGGCAATTCCGCCCGGCACCTTGAAAAAACAAGGAAATCAAGCCCAGCAAGCAACCCTTTTGAAACGAAGCGCCGATTAGTCTATCGAATCAGCTTGGTGGGTGAATACTCAATTGGAAAAGTATTGGTGAGCCTGTTGTACCACGAATTGGATCTGCTTTACTATCGTGTCATCTGACCTTGAGCAAGCAAGCAGCGATAAGAACTCGGTGTTACCAGCCGGACCTTGAAGAGGAGAGTAAGTCAATCCAGCCATACTCCAACCAAGTTGATTAACCTCCGCTTGAATCTGTTTGATTACTTCCACATGCACGGCGGCATCACGAATAACTCCGCCTTTGAGTACTCGCTCTTTACCGGCTTCAAACTGAGGCTTGATTAGCCCGATGATCTGAGCCGATGGAGACAAAAGATTTATAACAGCGGGTAGAACTTTAGTCAGGGAAATGAAAGAGACATCAATTACCGCTAGGTCTGGAGGGCGGTCGATTAGACTTGGGTCAATGTGTCGAATGTTGGTGCGTTCGATCACTTTGACCTGATCCGTATTTTGACGAAGTCGCCAGGCGATTTGGCCATAACCAACATCCACGGCATAGACAAAATCAACACCGTGCTGCAATAAGCAATCGGTAAACCCCCCTGTTGAGGCACCAACATCAATCGCGACTTTTCCTTGCGCATCGACTGGGAATATGGTGAGAGCCTTCTCTAATTTCAGTCCGCCGCGACTAACATATTTGACTGGCGTCTTAAGACTGACCGGAGCATTGAGTGGGAACAACTGTCCCGGTTTGATCGGTTTGGACCTGATCTGATCATAGCCCGCTACCAAAACTTCACCGGCTAAAATCAGATGCCTGGCTTTTTCCCGGCTTTCGACCAATCCTTTAGTAACCAACAGTAGGTCTAGCCGCTGCTTCTCAACTTTCACTGATCCTTTGGTTCAGGTGGGGGTTCTTGCTCGGAAATATCCGAAGGTTCCTTGCTATCTTCGACCAGTCGAATCATCTGATCTTTCTCCACCTTGCCGAATCCTTCCAGAATTCGCACTTGCGACAATCGATCGGTTTGGACGTCAATCACTTCAACTTGACCGATAGGAACGGAAACATACCCCAATAAATCACCAGAATCCGGATCAACCAAAGGTTTAAAAACATTGAACTTCTGACCGTCTTTGGTACCTTTGGCTGACCCGAGATTGATGTAGGTCAGTTCCGGGTTGTCAGCATCGGTATAGAGAATCTTGCCAATAGGGATTTTATTTTTGGCAGAAGACGTTGATTTTTGAGCTGCACCGGTGTTGGGCTTGGATTGAGCGTCTAGTTCTGGACCAATGGTTTCCCGGAGGGCGGTCACAACTTTTTGAAGAGTTGCGTTGGTGACCATACCAAAGAGAGTTCTGTCGTAGGTCGGCGTTCCAAATTGGATCTGTTGCAGTTGTTCGGGAGCAACGATTGGCTTAAGCTTATCTCGTTTTTTTTGTGCTTCTGTTTTGGGGGCCTGTCCCAATTGAAACTCAGATCCTTGCTCGGTCATCATGGCTCGTAGAGCCGCAACCTGGGCACCGCCAAGCTGATGCCGGTCTCGCTCAGATACTTTGCGAGTAGCAACCTTAGATCCGGATCGACCATAAATATCCACTTCCAGGTCAATCCGAACAATATATACATAACCGACTACCCGAATTCCACTAGAAAAACTACCACCTAGTGTTTGTCCTTGTGCACCACTTTCCAGCATGGTTCGGGAGACATTAGCCCTTATGCGTTCTTGATTGAAGTAGCGGATATCTCCAACAATCAGTGCGTCCGCATCTATTTTTGTTGCTAATTCAGCCCGCTTTTTCTCTTCTCTGAGCAAGATTTTTTTTGACAGCCCCAAAGCGGCCATCCCGTCCAAAATCTCGTCCTGAGTGATAGGCTCATAGACTTCAGCTTGATCCAGATGTCGATTCATCATCTGCCGAAAACCGACTTCTAGATCCCATTCGCTGGCTCTTTTTTTCCTGCCAAAAAAATATTCGATTGGCCCAACAGGTATGAAACCGCAACCCGTACTTGAATTAAATAGGCTGTGGTTCTCAAAATATAAAACGGCAACCCGCTTAGGATCCGTTTCTGCGGCAGCAGCAGCCAAGAAAACAGCCAACAAAAATAGGGTGGCTAAAATGATAGTAGTGGCGCGGCAAACGGTTTGTCTAGGATTGAGCATAATTTCGATACCCTACTTCTGACAATCGCTTGGCCTTCTCGGCTACACTGTCTGCCAGTTCCCGCTTATAGGTTTCTAGTTTTGTGCGCAGATAGACTGACTTCAAGGCTAAGATCTGCACAGCTAAAATACCGGCGTTTTTAGCCCCACCAGAACCGATCGCCATTGTGGCAACAGGAATGCCGGGTGGCATTTGAACTGTCGCATACAGCGCATCTACGCCGTTGAGCGGACCGCCATCAATCGGAACCCCAATTACCGGCAAGATAGTGTGTGCTGCTATTACTCCGGCCAAATGTGCGGCCCGTCCTGCACCGGCGATAATTACTTCTATGCCCTGGTCGCTGGCCGATTCCGCGTAAGCTATTGTAGCCGCGGGAGATCGGTGGGCAGACGAAATCGTGATTTCATAAGGGACTTCAAAGAGGTCGAGAATCTCAGCGGTTTCTCTCATTTTATCAAGGTCTGAATCACTGCCCATCACAATGCTGACCACAGGGGTTTTATTATTTGAATCCTGCATGGATTGTTACTAACTCCGAAGGTAATGTACTATTCAAAATTTATAGATCTGACTCTACTAAAATAATCGATATCCAACAGAACAAGTTTACCCTCAACCCAACTTTAGTTAGCCTGATTAGAGGAATTCCTGTTGGAATACTCAAATTCAGGATTGCATTAACCGTCGGTGTTGCTTTTCTAGCCAGCCATTGACACTTTCTGGTAGGAGGTGTCTTTCTCAAACCTTTCTCCGGCCTTTTCTTACACTCTACACAACCTAAATTTTCTTTCTTTCGGTATTTCAATACACCATCTGGAAAAAAGGCCATAAACACCTATAATGTAGGTGTTACAATACTCCCTCTCTGATACCGGTAATCTCTAAAAATCGTTGATAGACCTGGTCCCACTGTTCAGTTTCGGTCGGCTCATAGATCTGCATTTGAAAAGTTTTTTTGATAATCTGACGTGCCTCAGTTAGCGAACCGATCTCTTTTGCCGCTATTGCCTGTATGGCAATGTTACCAATGGCAGTGGCTTCGACAGGACCAGCGATAACCTGCCGACCGGTCGCATCGGCCGTAAATTGGCACAGTAATCGGTTCTGTGTTCCCCCACCGACGATGTGTACCGTATCAATCTGGCGGTTACAAACAGTTTCGATCTGTTCTAGCGTCCATCGGTATTTAAAAGCTAAACTCTCCAGGGCACATCTAACAATCGCACCCGGGGTTGAGGGAGGAGTTTGACCTGTCTGCTGGCAATAATCCACGATCCGCTTTGGCATATCACCGGCAGGTAGAAAGACCGTATCATCCGGATCGATCAATACCGAGAAAGCCGGGGCTTCCCGAGCTAATTGGGTCATCTGATCATACCCCATTTCGTCGCCTTGTTGAGCCCATGTTCGTCGACATTCTTGCACCAGCCACAATCCCATGATATTTTTCAGGAAACGTGATGTGCGGTTGACGCCGCCCTCATTGGTAAAGTTGAGTGCTAGTGCCTGGTCTGTAATCATTGGTGAGTTCAACTCAACTCCCATTAAAGACCAGGTACCGGAACTGATATAGGCCCAGTTATCTCCGCTAGCCGGTACTGCAGCCACGGCTGATCCGGTATCGTGGCAAGCTGGGGCCACAATCGAAATCGAGGATAAACCTGTTTCTTGACTAACTGAGGGCAATAATTCACCGATCTCTTCACCTGGAAAAATGATCTCTGGCAGAATCTCAGACGGAATCTGCAGACAATCGCAAATCGGTTTTGACCAATTGGCCGTTCGAGGATTGAAGAGTTGTGTTGTAGTGGCGTTGGTGAATTCGCTGACTTTTCGTCCTGTTAGCCAGAAATTGATTAGGTCAGGAATAGTGAGAAATGTTCTTGCCACCTGCAACAGCGGGGATTCTGTCAATACCATCGACAGCAGCTGGTATAGGGTGTTGATCTGCATAAACTGAGCGCCGGTCTGTTCGAAGATCTCAGCTTTCGGCATCCGCTCACAGGCAGCCTCCAGCATTCCATCTGTCCGTTTGTCACGGTAGTGGTGGGGCATTCCAAGTAGTTGCCCTGATGCGTCGATCAATCCAAAATCGACCCCCCAAGTATCGACGCCAATTGATGTTAAACCTACATCGGTACACATCGACAACGTCTGCTTAATCTCCTTCCACAAAAACAGCAGATCCCAATGCAGGCTATCCAGTACCCGGATACCGCCGTTTGGAAACCGGTGGACGACTTCCAGGCCGATTTGCTGACCGTCGAAGGTGCCGATAAACCCCCGGCCGCTCTCTGCCCCCAGATCAATTGCTAGAAACTTCATGTCCCGGTCCACCTTTATAGGTCTACCGTTTCAGGTGTAGGTGAGCTAAAGACGACTAAGATTTCCAGTTCGCCGTCACCCGCATTTTTGGTCCAATGAATCGCCCCTTTAGGAATGTGGATCGAATCACCCGCCTTCATTTCAAAGGCCTTGTCTTCTAATCCTTGTTGGGATTGTCCTCTGACCACATAAATCACCTCTTCGGCATTTGGGTGATAGTGCTTATCGTGTCCATTACTCGCTTGAAAGGTGGCAAAACCCGTTGCCAATTCTTTTGTTGGATTGATATCATCATGGCAAATCCACTTCAACTCGCAGTGTGGTAACTGGATAATAGGGGCTTCATTGGCCGGAATAAGTGCCTGTTTTTGCATTCTGTTCTCCAATTTCAAAACAAAGCTATTTTACGTCTTTACCGGACGGCTGTCAAGACTGTGGTTAACCGCCAAAGCTAATGCACTGTCTTGATTCTAAGGTTTATATAGTTGATTCCACTGAGAAAATAAGCAGACAAAAACGATCTGGATTTGCCCTTCTCAAAAAGACGAAAATTTAATATAATGGGTCGATTCGGCTAATCGACTGAGAAGAATCTAAGATCGTGTCCAAGAAAAATACGCACCACTAACAACTCAATGCTACTAAGTTTAGTGTAATGGGTTACAATTTATTGTGAAATGGTAATACAGCCAAGTTAAATTATTCGTAAATGTATGAACAGAAGCAGGTTAAACCGAAAGGCGGAAATCAGATGGTAACACAGATAGAAACACCGATACGGATTGGACTAATCGGGTGTGGCGGGATTTCGCAAAAGGCGCATTTCCCAGCACTTGAAATCGCAGCCTCCATGGATTTAGTACGGATTTCGGCTATTGCCGATCCGATTGAGGCCAATCTAAGCGCAATTGGTGATCGCGCCAACCTCTCCAGCGATCGCCGTCATGCAAACTACCGGGATATGTTGGCTGCTGGCGGATTAGACCTGGTCATTGTAGCCACCCCACACCATCTGCATGCAGAGCATACCACTGAAGCCTTATCGTCCCGGGTGGCCGTCATTTCGGAGAAACCGATGGCTACCAGTCTGGAGGAGGCAGACCGTATCTTGGAGTTAGCCGATCGCAATCGGGTCCTTTACACCGCAGTGCACAACTTCCTGTTTTCCGCCGTTTCGCAAGAGGCGATACGTCTACTGTCAGAAGAGCTAGGGGATCGTGTCTTCGGCCGATCCAAATCTCTGTTCGCCAAATCGACGAGTGCGACCGACCAGGTCTTCTGGCGCAACCGCAAGGACGCTGGCGGTGGTTGTCTGGCCGACACCTGCTACCACGAGATCTATCTGTTGGAAAATATGATCGGTAGTCCGGTACAATATGTAGAGGGCCGTATCAAGACCAAATTCTTCAACTTTGACGTAGACGATGTGGTTCTGTTACTACTGGAACACGAAAACGGCGCAGTATCGACCGTGATGACATCCTGGGGAGCATCCAGTGGAGCGGGTGATCAGGGCAATATTTGCGAGGTCCACACGCAAGGCGATGGCTTGCGGTTAATCTCGCGGGGTCAATCCCTGTATCGTTTTCTACGTTCCAACCACCAGTGGCAAGAGATTCAGGTAGCAGATTACGACTATATAACCCCTGAGGCTAAGGCCTTCGCCGGGCACACTGGTTATTTTATGCAGACCTTTCAGGCACTAGCCAACGGAACGGAGATTCCGATTACGGGTCAACAGGCCCGGCAAAACTTGGCCATTATAGAGGGAGCCAGGCGGGCCAGTATTGAGCGCAAGGCCATCGACTTAAGGAATCTATAACTAGAAAACAACAAAGCAAAAAATGGAGAGGGTGCCATCTCTTCTCAGACGAAATTTGGACTAACAACTGCCGTTATCGGTATAACGGCTTATCCATTACACTCTGGACTTCGTAAATAGAGCCACTTCTCTCACCGTAGGGTCTTGGGATCCGAATCGGTACGCTGGTCATACGCGGTTGGTGGATCGGTTCGCCGCGTAGAATACAGGCGTTAAATTCGTCCCATTCGGTGATGCCCAGAATCGGCCAGGCATCAAGGGCACAATACTGAATAAGGAACAGTCGCCGAGGCTTATCGGACTTGTTGAGGGTTGAACCGTGTAGTATTCGGGCATGATGGATGGAAATACCACCGGCCTTAACCTCTACTGGAACTTCGCCGTCAGTTTTAAAGTCCGGCTCAGTTACACCACCGATGAATGCGCCGTCTTGGTGATGGTCGTAAATCCGTCCTTTATGAGAACCAGGGATAATCATCATGCACGCATTTTCGGTTGTCATATCGTCGAGGGCAATGCCCACAGCTAGCAGGTCATCGTTAGTGTGTGGATAGAAAGCCCAATCCTGATGCCACTGGACAGGACTCCCAAACTTGGGATATTTCATGTTCAGTTTATGTCCGTTTTGTCTGATACCATCCCCCACCAGTTGACCAACTATATCAAGTATGTCTGGGTGCCGCATAGCCTGATCGTAGATGGCGTGTTGATTGCCCGGACTTTTGATTCGACGTAGACGCGGGTTTTCAGGCGTGTGTCCCGGCTCCAGATCAAAGGCTTCGGTGTGCTTTGTCACCGAGCGAGACTTTTCCACAAATTCGTCTGTTACCCGACGGAGATCCGCCAATAAATCTGCGGGAATTACATCCTCAACCGCCAGATAACCTTTTTGTTGATAGAATTGGATTTGGTCTTGTGTTAGCATCATTTACCTCTATAATTATTTGGTCTAATCTCTGGAAGCCGCCAGTGCGGCCAAGAGCGCTTTGATATAACCAATTGAATAGGATAGTCCTTGGCTCAGATGGTCCTGATCACCTTCCAGTGAGGGGATATGGTCGGCGTTCAAACAGCCGTCAAATCGAACTCTGTCGAGTTCATGGACGATATTAAACATATTCATGTCACCATCGTCGAGCAGAACCTCCTCAAATCCGTCTGCCGTAGCTAAACTGCCTCGAACGTTTCGCAGGTGCACCATGAAAATCCGTCCCTTGCGCCCGTAGTTGTTGATTTCATCCATCACAATGGCCGATCCGCCAGCTTCAGCCCGGGTGCCACAACAGTAAAGATAACCGACACTCCGGCTGGGAAAAGCGTCGATTACCCGATGGAAGCCAAGCCCACCTAATGGTGTGTCGGGATTCGGTACATCAGAGGGATGAATGGCCAATCTAATGCCGGTCTCTTCTGCAATCGGTACCAGCGTCTGGTAAACTTGGCAAAACCGATCCCACCAAGTTTCGAGTTGTTCTATGGTTGGTGTGTCGGGATTTCCCGGCGTCAGGTGGCGACTTTCGCCACGAGACCGGTACCCACCGCGATGTACAGATCGATAGCGGGTCATCAACTGTGGAAAAGTGTCGCCAGCGAAGCGTTGCCGTGCAATCGGACATCCGGCTTCGGCAAAGGCACGGAGTGCCTTTGCGGTATTTTCTAACTCGACCTCACCACCTGGTTGATCCTGTATAAATTTTTCAGTGATGTTAGGTAGAGTAACGCGATTAATCTCTAAACCCCAAGAGTGGATCTTTTTCTTGATCTGTAACAACTGATCAAGATCCGGGTAGCCCTGTTCACTCACTCCGGGAAAACTGGTATCCGACCCAAAATCGATGGCATCGGCTCCCAGTTGTGTCACCAGTCGCAGGTAACTATCGCTCAATCCACGATCCCAGACTGAAATTCTTATCATGATAAACTCCTTTTCTAGACCTCTGGCCTAGCGGCCGTGTTCCGGGTTACTGTATTCCTGCTGTTGGTATTCCGTTAGCAGTGCCGATAATTGCTCAACGATCTCTGGTCGATCCAGGTACAGATTCTCGGTTTCGCCCGGATCGTCGGCTAAATTGTAGAGTTGCCCTACCGGGCCGTCAGGTTCCGGTTCTTCGATGCGTGGACTGCTGAATCCACCAGAGCCCAATCCTTGAATCAACTTCCACTCTCCCTGCCGAATGGCAAAGACACCGCTAGCCGAGTGGTTGACGATGGCTTCATGTAACGGTTTTTCCAAATTGGGATCTAGAAGAGCCGGTAGAATGCTAACGCTATCTTCAGCTATAACTGCCTCACCTGTTATATCGGCTACTGTTGCTAAGAGATCTGTCAGGCAGATAGTCTGCTCACAAACCGTCTTGGTGTCAATCTGGCCCGGCCAACGAGCGATGAAAGGTATCCGATGCCCTCCTTCCCAGATGTCGGCTTTCTGCCCGCGCCAATGCCGGTTAGAGCGATGTCCAAACTTATCGACATCGTTCTGATACCAGTGAGAACCGTTATCACTGGTGACAATAATCAATGTATCATCGGATACACCTGCATTCTTTAGCGCATCCATCACCTGTCCGATCGACCAATCGACCTGCATGGTAAAGTCACCATAGTAACCGGCCCCGCTTTTGCCTTCAAATTCGGGTATCGGCACCCAAGGTGTATGTGGCGCAGTTAACGGGAAGTAGAGAAAAAAAGGATTTGCCTGTGAGGCCGCCCGTTCGATATAGCCGACTGCCTGTTGCGTTAGATCGGGCAAAACGTCGATATGTTTGAAACTCGGTGCGATGCCACCCCCTCTCCAGAAACCGCCACCACCTTGCCGCCGGTGCGCGCTGTCGCCGATTTCCTCAGCTGGACCTTCGACAAGTTGATCATTTTCGACGTAGACATAGGGCGGCATGTCCAGCGAAGCCGGGATGCCCCAGAAATAGTCGAATCCGTGTTGGTTTGGTCCCGGTGTCAGGAGTTGTCCGTAATCGACAGGTTCCGCTTGCTCGGCCCCCGGATAGTGTGGTTGAAATCCAAGATGCCATTTGCCGACACAGCCTGTCTGGTATCCCCTCCCTTTCAACAACGAAGCCACGGTGGTCCGCCCTTCGTCGATTAAATTTCTAGAGTAGCCGTTGAGGACACCTCTTTTGAGCCGCGACCGCCAAGCATAGCAACCAGTTAGCACGCCGTATCGGGTAGGTGTACAGACGGCTGATGGAGAGTGAACATCAGTAAATCGCACTCCTTGTTCTGCCAATTGATCCATATTGGGGGTGGGGATCTGCGACTGATCGTTGTAGCAACCAGGATCACCGTAGCCCATATCGTCGGCTAAAATAAAGACGATATTAGGACGGGAAGTCTTTGTCTGAGTTGTCGCATCGACTGCGCTTGTCACACTCTGCATAAATGTCTGCATAAATGCAAATGGAAGTATAGTTGACATTGATTCTCCAGTTTAGTGGTAGAGGTTTAAATCTGCGATCGCAGCTTTGACTTCTACTACAATTTCGTCAGGTAAACGAGGGTTGAACGGTCCACCTGCTCCACCTTCGATATCATCGAGTCCACTTTGAATTATAGCTTCTACTACAGCAGAATAGTTGTAGACTCGTTCGTTACGGAAACGAATCTCCTCTAGGGCGGCGATTTTGTCCTCGATTCGCTGGGACGCGGCCAGATCCCCAGACCGCTGGGCATTGTTAATCTCATCTGATGCGCGGGCAAAGGCGACAGCGATACCGGAGGTGTGGCCTCTAGTTCCCAGTCGATGCGCCTGCGTACATCGATCGCCGATCCCCCACATAACCAACCCGCTGTCACCAATACCGTTGATCAGGGCTTCAATATCACTTTCGTCAGTACCAACCTTAACCCCAATAAAGTGAGGTGATTCATTGACTAATCGGATAACTACCTCCAGGTTGCGTTTCTGACGGAAGTAGTACAGGAACCTGGCTCCATACTGCTCACCGAATTTTTGGGCAAATTGGCTATATTGTTGATAGATACCGTCCGGGTTATTGATTCCCGATAACGGCATTAACAGGTAGGCATCCGGTACTCGATCTAGGTTTGATTGGCCCCGAATTAGTTCTTCAGCCTGTGAAATCGGGTTGGGGACGATCCCCGAAATTAAGATACCATTAACGTCTGTTCGAACGTTTGCATCTTCCATCTGTTGACCTGTCGCTTCAACCAGAGCGACCTGGTCTTTAGCCTCAATATGATGTAGCAGACTGGTTCCGCCAATTGCAATCACACGAGGACGGTTGTCGCTCAGATAGTTGTTGTTCATCAAATAAGCCACATTTTTACGATGACCGTCAAAGTCGATTTGGCCATCTTTGAAGGGAATGACGGGAATAGCCGTCACCGAATTCAATGCAGTGAGGAGAGTTGATTGTTCCATCAGTTTTTCCTTCTTATTGGTTTCATTGCTTTGCTAACCCAACAGGGCTGGTCACGATGATGTAACTTCTACTGAATTGCAATCCCGTTTTATCCAGAGTGGATTCCCAACCAAGTCAGGGATAGGTTGTATAGATAGATATATCCGCAGGAGCTAAATTATCAGTATCCAAAGAAGTCACACGATTTCCAGGCGATTAGCCTATAAAAAAGAGTCCAGTTTGTCAATGTTATTTTTAGCAGTTCTTCACCTTGTATTATTCGCAGGCATATTATTCGTAAGCATCGTAGATCCGCTGACGGACACGTTCTGCAAATTCGTCTGTTATCGGTTTATCACTGGCGATCGTATACCATAGCCCTGCCTGCTCGATATATTGAGGCAGAATTCGCATAGCCTCGACTACGTCTGCCCAGGTAATCCCCATGGCTTCAGGTCGAATATCGACACCAACCTGCTGAATGATGGATAGAATCCGCTCCGGTTCGTTTTCCTGTAACTCAGAACCGATATAGATGCCCAGACAAACCGGTTGGCCATGAATGAAGCCCCGTCCGGTTACCTGCTCCAGTGCATAAAATAGAAAATGGTCGAAGCCTTCAATGTGGCGAGGATTCCAACCCGCATTATGAAAGGTCGATCCTCCCCATCGGTTGGCCAGCATCAAGGTCCGAATCCCCTCTTCGGTCACCTGACGGATATCATCCAGCCTGGTGAGTACCAGGTCCATCATCTGACGTGCTTCTGTTACCAGACATGGATCGTACGGCCATTGCGGTTCGGCTTTGCCCCTTTGATGGGCTAATTTCCAATCGTAGTGTGCGGTGTGGTAACATAAAATCTCGCAAATACCACTGCGATTGAGAAGCGATGGAGCCGACTGAATAACATCAAAGTCAACATAGACGGCTTCCGGAACAGTCCACCCCATATAGCGAACAACCCCTCGATCTCGGATACCGGCACGGTGGCCGAACGGCGCATTAACACTCATGGATGTGGGGACCTGAAACAGCGGTAACCGACGTCTCCAAGAAACAAACTTGGCCACATCAATGGCACGTCCACCGCCCAGCCCAATGACGCTATTGATAGCTGGTAGATCATCGGCAATTCGGTCCAATTCAGCTAATTCTAGGCTCTGAACCAGGTGAACTTCAGTATGCTCAAGGTTGAAATGGCGCTCAAACTTAGGCCACAGGTCTTCCATGGTTACCATTAGGCAAGGCCGATGAACAAAGTTTGGCAATTCTGCCACCAGATTACGACCAAAAACGGTGGTGAACTGGTGGCCGGAAAAGGTGTGGATCTCGCTATTGCGAGCCAAATTGGATCCAGTGCAAATTGGCATGGATTACTATTTTCCTTTCGTTAGACTGGTGATGTAGGTTCAGGGAAGTTTAAAGGCCATAGCTAAGGCATTTCCTGCTTTATAGACGATGTTCGCTGTTATTTGTTAAGTCTGGGCAGATCACTGACCGACTTTAATTTTGTTGTCTTTTCAAATGTATGTATGCTACCATTAGACAGTTTTTGGGGGTAATATGGCTATAATATATCTTGAAGATTTATCAGAAAAAATGGGCAATAAGTATTTAGCAGTAAACGCGGTCGCACAAAGAGCGCGTATTCTAAACGACCGAAACCTTCAGTTCTTAAATTCGAAAGCAAAAAAACCAGTCACCGAAGCATTGGAAGAAGTCGTTGCCCACAAAATACAATACCGAAGACTGGAAGAATCCAGCGGTCAATCCGAAGAAGAATTATCGCCCTTTGGCGATAATGATACAACCGAAAACACCACAGCAACAGAAAAGGGCGAGGATCTATTTGATCAAATCTACCTCGAGGACACGGATGATACAGACAGTACAGACGAGGAAATAGAAGAAGGTTTGTAAAACATAAACTTGCTGACGCTTTATGGTTGACTACTCGTAAGCCTTGCGAAATCGCGAGGCTTTTTTGTGCTTAATGTTTTTATGCGGGACAGGTAGTCCTGAAAAATAAATCTTAACTTTTTAAAACGCCCACTTGGGAGAATCTTAATAAATGCCAACTTATGAGTATCAATGCCATACATGCGGGACACGGTTCGATGTGTTCCAATCTATGAGTGATGATCCAATCGAAGACTGTCAAGATGAAAATTGCGATGGCACTGTTAAAAAACTGATCAGCGCCGGCGCAGGACTAATTTTTAAGGGCTCTGGTTTCTATATTACCGATTACCGCGATAGTTCCTACAGCGAGGCGGCTAAGAAAGACCAGGAAGGTAAAACAGGTAGTTCAGATAAGAAAGAAGGTAGTGATAGCACAAAATCTAACGGCAATAAATCTGAAGGTAAATCTGAAGGTGAAAAAAAAACTGAAAGTAAAAAACCTGAACCATCAACAGACTAATCCCTATCTCCTGTCAGCAATACCTCAACCCAAGTGAGCTGACGCCTATTGACACCAGGTGGTTGATCTTGGTACGATACAGCCTATTATAAATTATTGCAAGGGGAAAATACTTGAAAAAAGCAACTTCTCTCTTTTTTAACCTTTTTGTTCTTGGTTTCTTTTTTGTGCTGGATACCCAAGCGCAGATTGCGTGGGATAGTGAGAAATTTATGCCGCTTGACGAAGTCAAAATCGGTGCTAAAGGTAAAGGCTATACTGTTTTTCATGGAACCACCGTTGAGCCATTTGACTTTGAAGTTGTTAGTATTGAACGAAACTACACCCCAGGTTGGCACGTGATTTGGGCCAAAGGACTTAGTGAAAACTATCAGCAAACTGGTGGAGCTGGTGGTATGAGTGGCAGTCCATGCTATATAGAGGGCAAGATGGTCGGTGCTCTGTCTTTAGCTTTTTGGCACCAGCGTGAGCATGCCAACCTGTTTGGGATAACCTCAATCGAACTAATGGTCAAAGCCACACAACGTGGAATGCGTCCTAATCTTGATTACGCTGGATTTCAGTTATTTGACGATAGTATGGCTTCTCTCCTTCAGTCGTCAAATGTAACGCCGTTTGGAAACCTGCATTTAACCCCGGTGGTAGAATTTAACGACCCAAAATACTATCAGCACAAAAAAGCACATCCCCTCAGTACTCCACTGGCGATTTCTACTACCAATTCGCAGGTTTTTGCTCAACTGCAAAAAATGTTTCGTAGGCATAACATTGAACCTATCCAGGGAAGTGCTGGTAGTACTCCCACCAGTGAATCACCAATCGCTGAAGGGCAAATAGTAGGTGTCGAATACGCACGGGGAGACTACAATGCTTTTGGTTTTGGAACCATCACCTATATTGATAAGCAGAAGCGGCAACTGCTCGGTTTTGGTCATTCAATGTACGGCGAAGGTCATGTTAATGTGCCCATTTCTGGTGGGTATGTCCACTTCATTGTTCCAAGAAGCGACAGGTCAAGCAAATATGCTTCTGCCACCAAACCGTTTGGCACAATGGTACAAGATCGTTTAGGTGCCATTGCGGGTACGATCGGTAGTTATCCTAGTTTTATTCCAATTAAGCTTCAAGTACAAACAATGGACAATCAAACGCATCAAAAACAGTTTGAGGTGGCACGTGACCGCTTTATGTCGGCTTCGATGGCTATGTTTGGCACTTGGGATATTATTGACAACCTAGAAGCTAGGTGGTCAGAACATACCGTAAAGATTGACACCAAAATACGGTTTGAGAACACGCCTGCGGTGGATACATCTGAACTAACTTATTCCAATATCTTTTCAACCAGTGGATCGCCAGGATTCGCCGCTTTTAGTGCCCTAGGTGCAATGCGAAATTTAATGCTCAATCCTTTTGGTCGGCTCAAGGTACAAGATATAGATGTGAAGGTCAAAATTGACGACAAACGAAATACGGCTATTATTGAAGGGCTTCGGATCGAGAAAGACCGGTATCGCCCCGGTGAAACGGTTGACGTATCAGTTATCCTGCGCCCCTATTTGGAAGATCCGATTGTGCAAAAATCACAAATTACGATTCCGAAAGGAACTCCGGAAGGAACCGTTACCTTGTTGGTTTCCAGCGGGCAATCTTACGAAGGCTGGCAACGTCAACGGGCGCCACTGAACTTCCAACCTCGGAATCTGAATCAAATGGTCAAGTTGTTGCAAAGAGGGGAAAGTAATCTAGACCTAATTTTAGAGATCTTCATCCCCAGAATTGGTATGACAGTTCAAGGTCAAGAGTTTCCTGATCTCCCGGTATCGATGCTTTCGGTGATGAATACGCAAACACAATCTGGTGAGGGTGGATATACACGGGGACGGACATTGCACGTTGAGAAAACCGAAACTAAGTATGTGATTTCGGGCAGCCGATTTCTACGCTTAAACGTAGATCGACGTGCCCAGTAAGGAGAAGAATTTGGGCTACTTTAGCGAGAGGTTGCGAGCCGAAGGTTCAGAGATCGTTTTAGGATGTAACTTTTTCTATCTAGTTTGGTTAGTCGTTTTGTCACTCAGTATCTGCTTAACAAATGTTGATGCTGTCAAGACCAAAATATGGGAACAAAAAAGTGTTGAGGCTTTTCAAACCGGGACTGCCAAATCGGTTTCTATCTCCAGCAAAGGGGAAATTGTGCTTCACCGAAAATTAGAGCCTGTATTTGAGAAAGGAGACGAAGTTTTTATCTGGTGTTTGGCTGAAGACTCAGCCGGAAATATTTACGCGGGAACAGGTAATAGTGGCAAGATATACCGCATTACCCCTTCAGGTGAGTCCTCTCTATTTTATGACTCACCTGAGGTTTCGATTCTCTGTATGGCAATAGACAGTAAAAATCGGGTCTATGCTGGAACCGCACCCAGCGGTTTGGTTTACCGTATCGATGATGACAAGACGCCACCTACGACCTTACTCTCAACAGAGGAGAGTTATGTCTGGTCCTTGGCCTTTGATCCTCAAGGTAATCTGTATGCAGCCACAGGAACCGAAGGAAAAATCTATAAAATCCCTACGACGGATACCCCGTCGCAAGGAACAGAAAGCGAACTTTCGGTCTTGTTTGACACCGATGAAACCAACATCGTCAGTTTGATTTTTCATCATGGGTATTTATATGCTGGTAGTGACGGCAAAGGTACAATTTTTAAAATCTCCTTAGATGGCGAAGCCTCCGTAGTTTATCAGACCGGGCAGAAAGAGGTTCACTCTTTGGTTGGCGCGCCCAACGGTAGTGTCTTTGCAGGCACTGTTACTACAGCACCTCCCAAACCAGGTAGTCGGCCAAATAGTCCACCAACACCTGATGGCCGCCCCCCAGAACAAAAGAAATCACGTATTTATCAGGTACAGCCTAACGGAACCATCCGGGGAATTTGGAACTCACCGGAACCGTTGATTTTGTCGATCAATGCCTATGCAGACTACCTGATTGTCGGCACCGGCGACGATGGCAAAATATACCATGTCACGCTAGATGGTGAATCAGTGGCAATTGCCAAGTGTGAAGCCAAGCAAGTCTTAGCCCTGCATCAAACCACAATAGACGGTGAAAACACCTCAAATCTGACCTGGGTAGCAACCGGGAACCAAGGGAAAGTGTTCCAACTGTCGGAATTGTACGTGGAAGAAGGCACCTTGGAATCTGAGGCCTACGACACAAAATCGACCTCTAGGTGGGGTAAATTATCGTGGCGGTCTACAGGGGGTGAGGTTGCATTTTCAACCCGATCAGGGAATACTGGTAAGCCGGATAACACCTGGTGCGATTGGTCTGAGGCCTTAGCCAATTCTGACGGCACACAGATCACCAGCCCAGAGGCTCGATTTATGCAATGGAAAGCGGTGCTGAAAGCGAACGATGGTACACCAACTTTGCAACAGGTTAGGTTTGGGTCGGTTCAACTTAATTTAGAGCCTAGAATTGGTCAGATTCAAGTTCATGTCGGAATTCCAAAAGATAGGGAAAACAGAAACGGTCCCCCCCAGAGATCCAAAAGCGACGCCAATGCTCTAAAAAAGAGAACCGCTAAATGGGAAGTTGCTGACCCCAATGGCGATCCACTTGAATTTACACTCTATTCCAAACGGACAGAAGACAACGAATGGCAACTTCTCAAAGAAGAGTTGAAAGATCCTGTCTATACTTGGGATGCAACGGCTATGCCCGATGGCGAGTACCATCTTAAGTTAGTTGTCAGTGACCAACTTGGCAATCAGCAGGGAGCCGGTCTGGTCGCCGAAAAGATCGGTTCACCATTTGAAATTGACAATACCCAACCTGTGATTGCCAATATTCAGGGAACGAAAAACGGTGATGGTTCTTACCGGATTAGTTGCGTGATAGAAGACGGTGGAAGCCCGATTAAGGAAGCCGTTTATAAAATTGATAGCGACGAAGAGTGGAAAGCAATCTTCCCGTCAGATCTTATTTTTGATTCTCGGCGAGAAGAACTGGTTTTGACAACGGAACCACTAGAGAGAAAAGGCCGCCATACCATTGCTATTAGAGCCGTTGATACGGCAGGAAATATCACCGTTGGTGGGGCAACCTTTTAGCCTTAGCCGCCAGACAGTTCTGGTTTAGATCTATTTTTGCATTTTGCCAGTAAGTGCTGAACAGTTTCCGCCTTACTGGTATTTTTTAGCTTGGTATACAGTTTGGCTGCAGCGAGGAGATGGGGTTCGGCTTTTCCCCACTCTTGCAAAGCCAGCCACGATTCGCTGATATAAAAGTTGGCCTCAGCCACCTGCTGGATTACACCTGCTTGTTCAGCAGTATTGATGGCTTTCTCGAACAGTTCAATGCTCGCCTGCAAATCACCCCTATTATGCTGGACTCGACCTAACGTAATTTGGCTGGCGGAAATTGCTTGTAACGTATTAATCTCCATGGCGGTTTCAGTAGCTTTTTCAGCGTAAGACTCGGCCAACGCCAGATCGTCTCTAGCCAGATAGGCTTCTGCTAGTCCCTGCAAAGCTTCGTTTAATCCCTCTTTATCGCCAATCCTCTCACAGGTCGTTTGCGCCTCCTGATAGTACTGAATCGCCTTGTCAAAATCCTGTTGTTTCCAGTAGGCGGTTGCCATTTTCCGTTGCACAAAGGAAACTTGTCGATAAGCACCAATTCGTTTAGCCATTTCGATCGCCTTACCATAAAAGTCAAAAGCTTTCTCGATGTCTTGCATGATGGAATAGACAAGCCCTATGTTGGTATATGAAGTTGTTAAGTCGTGTATGTTGCCAAGCGCTTCCTTGATTTCTGCACTTTTCTGGTAGTAAGTCAACGATTGATCCATGTTGCCCGCCATTTGGGCCGCTACCCCCAGATTGTTGTAGAGTTGGGCGATCAGCACTCTATCGCCGATTTTCTCTGCCAATTCAATCGCCTTGGTAAAGTATTCTTTCCCTCTTTCGACATTGCGCGTCCGAAGGTAGTAGATGCCGAGGTTTTTATCGATGGTCGCCACTAAGTCCGGTGCAATGTCTTCTGCTGACGCTAAGTTGCGAGCTTCGGTTGTCTTCTCGATAGCAGTATCAAAATCACCACGCTTAGCGTAAAAAGATCCATATCGATTCAGAAGCTGTGCTTTTTCAATTGTTTGCCGGGTTGATTGGCGTGTCTCAGGGATAGATTCCAGATCCTGGAGAGCAATCTCCAATATCTCTATTCCAGCATCATATTCAGCCTGTTGCTCGCAGACTTCTGCCAACCCTCGTTTCAGTTGCACCTTTTCTAACATTGTCTTTGCTAGATCTAAGGCTTGACTAAAACTTCTGTTAGCCTGCTCATAGTCGCCTAACAGAAGTTGCAACTCTCCAACTCTTTTCAAGGCTCGAAGTACATATTTGGGATGGCTATATGGGGGATATTTATCGTCGATGAGAGATAGTGCTTGGTTGTAGAAACTGAGTGCCGCTTGGTTGCTATATTGACCTTTGGCTTTATCACCGGCGGCGATCAGGTAGTGAATCGCTTTGTCTAACGTCCGGGTATCCTTTTCACCATTGTGAAAATGGAAGGCCAACTCTTCGTAAGCACGCTCTATGTTTCCTCTGTTTCGCACCTCGATTTCGGTTGCAATCTGAGTATGAATTGTTCGCCGACGCATACCGGGAATAGTTTGATAAGCAACCTGTTGCGTCACTTTGTGGCTAAATTCAAAGACTTTGGATTCAATCGGGTGAATCAAATCGAAAGCGACTAGAGATTGCAGATGGTTTGTAATCGAATCTAATTGGGGGCTGATTTTGGTTAGAAGATCGGCCTCAAAACGTAGACCAACAATGGATCCATTTTGCACGAGAACTTTATCACTATCATTAAGCCTGTCCAAACGGGCCTGTACCATTTGTTCCACCGAATCAGGAATCTGAATGTCGTCGATCTCTTTGGCAAGGAGCCACTGATCTGAGTGTTTTACCAGTGTTCCATCTTCGATCAGGTCGTAAAGTACCTCCTGCATATACTGCGGATTTCCCGCGGAATGTTGCACGATTAGCTCCGTAAACCGCTCGACTTGAGATCGATTAGCGTCAGATGTTTTTAATGGTAGCATCATGCGCAAGCAGTCTTGACTCTGTTCGATATTCAATGGTTGGAGTTGAATCAGCGTCAGTCGGTTCGTTAACCGATCAACCACCTGTTGATGGACGCGCCAGCTAGGGTTGTTTTCGCTTGGCAAAAATAGGCTTAAGAAATAGATTTTCTCTGCCATGCAGGTTTCAAGCAGAAATGAGAGCAAATCAGCTGAAATATCGTCAATCCACTGTAAATCGTCGAACACTATTACCAGGGGTAACTGTCGAGAGATAGCCGTTAGCAAGTCGCGAATAGCAGCGAAGGTACTCTGTTTTAGTGTTTCTGGATCCAGATAGCGAATGCGAGTTTCCAAGTGTTCGGGCAGTGGTAAAGACAACAACTGGCTACCAATAAAGGCCACTATATTATCAGTGAAATCTGCGGTTGGCTGGCCGGAAGTGGTTGTATCAAACAGCGATTTGACTGCCTGGATCAATTTCCGCAACGAACCATCAACGGTATCTGACTCAGTAATGTTTGCCAAATGGCGAATCGCATCAATGAAAACCGAATAGGCTACTTTGGTCGTTTGTGATAATGCCGTGGTTTCAATGAATTGGACTTGGTCTTGACAATGACTCTGTAGTTCTTTCTTAAATTGAGATTTACCCAATCCACTCTGCCCAATAACGTGGGTCACCCACCCACCACTCCGACGGAGAAAGGTCTCTGCAGATTCTCGGATTTGTATCAATTCCTGATCTCGACCGATGAATCCAGAAATCAGTGGGACTTCCGTATGACTGATATCTATATGGGAATCCTTTTTCTTGCCGAGCAGACGATAGATTTTTTGTTGATATCCCCCAACTTCGACCTCTGTTTTCTCGTGACAATCGAACAGATTTCTAACCAAACGGTAGGTGCGACTACCAATCAGAATCTCGCCATCTTCTGAAATATCTTCTAGAACTTCGGCTAGTTCAACAGGTTCACCGATGACGGTATAGTCCATTTTTCCCGTTCCGTCACCACTAATATCGCCGATGGAGATCCGGCCTGTGTTGATGCCAATATGAACGTTCAATGGAGGAACGTCAAATTGTTGGTGCATTCGCTCTGAGAAATTCTGAATCCGTTCAATACATTCCAGGCCAGCCAAAACAGCTCGTTCAGGATCGTTTTCGTGGACAATAGGTGCACCAAAAATAGCTACTACGGCATCACCAACCAGTTGATCGACAACTCCTTCATACTTGTAAATTACTTCTCCAAGCTCATGGTGAACATTATCAATCAGTTCTGCGATTCGTGTGGGTTGATCTCTAAATTTTTCCGACAGGGCTGTGAATCCAGAGAGATCTGAGCGTAGGATAGTCACCATTTTCCGCTCACCACGAATTGTCGCTGCCGCATCATTGATCTTTTCCCTCAGGTAAGGGGGAATGACGTTTTCCAGTCTGGTTTTGGTAAGGCCATCCTGGGGTTGGCTCTGAACTAAAACCTCAATTTCACTAACCGATTCTTTTTTCTCCAGAGCTGCAAAAATCGGTACTGGTTCGCTAATCCCCTTTAGCATCACCGGCCGGAGAGATTCAAAAGTGAAGTAGGACTGAGTCAGTTGATGTGTCGCCGGACTCAAAACAATTTGGTTGAGTTCAGCTTTGGCCTTGATTCTAGCAGCTAGGTTAACGGTGTCACCGATAACAGTTAGGTCGCTAAATTTCCCCGTACCGATTTGACCTACCCAAGCGGGGCCGTTGTTAATACCAATCTGAATCGTTGCATTCTCTGTTTGTTGAACAGTATCACGTAGGCCTAACGCTGCTAAAAGGGCGAAAATGGGATCGTGTTTGTGGCTGGTTTTGGTTCCCCATGTTGCCATCACCATTCCTTGTATCACTTTATCGACGGTGCCACCATAACGTTCGATGATGTGATTCAGTTGTAGATCGAGCTGATTTTTCAGGATGGCATTCTCTTCCACCTGATCTAGCGTCGCGGTTGCGGGAAGTTCAAACCCTTCGATTAAGGCAAACAAAACTGCTACCGGTTTCTCAACACCTAGCCCCCCTTCAGCCTCTTTCTGTGCCTCGATCCCGCGCAGTGTGACTTCACCGAGAAGTTGATCCGTACTCAAATCCTTGTCTGAGTGGTCAACTTCAAAGGAAATACTCTTTGCCTGATCCTGATTATCACTATTCATCATACCAATGGGAACTGTAATTATTGGCATTATAGCAGAGAAGCAGCAATGTAACAAGTCGAATTATCAATTCAATTTTGGGGTAGAGTTGAAGAAAACAGAAAAGGTAAACTGGACAGTTGGAAGGAGGTCTAAGTCTCCGCGATCAAGATTCGATCGGTACCAGTTAGATCTGGCAAAAAATGAATTTTTTGATAATGTGAGGATTGATATGCTAATTCTTCGACAGCTTGACGTTGACCGTATCCAATCTCAATTGCCAGTTTACCCTCTGGTTTCAAAAAGAGAGGTGCATCAGAAATTAACTGACGAATTAGTTGCAGGCCGTCTTGGCCAGACACCAAGGCCAGCCTCGGTTCATAATTATGAACGTCGGGCTGCAACTTCTCGTATTGGCGATAAGAGACATAAGGTGGGTTAGAAACAATCCAGTCAAATGTAACCTTAGAATTAGCGACAGCTTTAAGTAGATTTCCCTGCTGAAAGTTGATCTGATCTTGCGCACCATGTCGAATCGCATTGATTTCTGCTACCGTCAGCGCATCTTTGGAAATATCGGTAGCTGTTATTTTCCAATTTGGTCGGTTGACTGCCAAACTGACGGCGATGGCACCGCTCCCCGTACCAATATCTACCAACTTCGATGTAGAATAATTAGCCTTTTCAGGTTGGTCAAGAACATATTCAACCAGATTTTCCGTTTCAGGTCGAGGGATTAACACGCGTTGATCCACATAAAAGTTAAGCGACAAAAACTCCCGACAGTTTGTTAAATAACTGACCGGTGTATGATTCCTTCGCTTTTTGACCAGCTCCCGATAGGCAATTAAGTGATCTGGGAAAACGGGCATCTCAAAGTTGAGGTAAAGTTGCAAACGACTTTTTTCTAGTACAAACCCCAGCAATACTTCTGCATCCAAGCGTGGGGTTTCTAGTCCGCTTTGCTCAAAATAGCCTTCTGTCCACTCGAGTAGATCTAGAACGGTCCAAATCTTCACACCGATAAACTTTTCAACTTTTCAACTCCATCCGCGGCGATTAATCCTTCAATCAACTCGCCCAACTCACCAGCCAATGCCGCATCGAGTTTGTAGAGCGTCAGGTTAATTCGATGGTCGGTCACTCGTCCTTGCGGGAAATTGTAGGTTCGGACCTTCTCACTACGGTCACCGCTTCCCACCATTGTTTTTCGGGTTTTCGCCCGTTCTGCATCTTGCTCTTCTTGTACCTGCTCCAGCAATCGAGATCTTAGAATTTTCATGGCTTTAGCTTTGTTCTTATGTTGCGATTTTTCGTCCTGGCAAGAGACAACTAAATTAGTCGGCAGATGAGTAATGCGAACTGCCGAATCGGTTGTATTAACACTTTGTCCACCAGGTCCTGAAGATCGGTAGGTGTCGATTCGGAGATCGCTGGAGTCAATTTCAATATCAACCTCTTCGGCTTCTGGTAAGACGGCGACAGTTACCGCAGAAGTGTGAATTCGACCACTAGTCTCCGTTGCAGGCACCCGCTGGACGCGGTGGGTGCCTCCCTCAAACTTGAGTTGGCTATAAGCCCCATCCCCTTCCACCGAAAAGACAACCTCTTTGAATCCTTTTAAACCGGTTGCATTAGAACTTAAAATTTCAGTACGCCAATTTTTCTTCTCCGCAAATCGGGAGTAGGTGCGAAACAGTTCTGCCGCAAATAAACCTGCTTCCTCACCACCTGTACCCGCACGAATCTCGATAATCACGTTTTTCGCATCATTAGGGTCTTTAGGAATCAACAACATCTTGAGTTGTGTCTCTAACTGGTTTAATTCTTCTGCCAAAACTTGAGCTTCTTCCATCGCTAGCTGTCGTAACTCTTCCTCTATTTCATCTGCTACCATCGCACGGATATCTTCTAACTCTTGCCGGTATTTCTTAAACTCCTGATAAGTCGTAATAATCGGCAGTAATTCAGCATGAGTTTTGGTCAACTGCAACAGGTTTCGACTATCTGCAATTTGCTCAGGATCACCCAGTGACTGCTCAATCTTTGCGAATTTAGCTTCAACTTGGCGTAATTTATCATCAAACATAAGGTTCAGTGTTGCTAGAAAATGAAAAGGGTGCGTTGAGGAAACGCACCCAGATATGAATATGGCGTGAGACTGCCAGTTTGTTAATTTTTACTTTCGTCTTCATCGACAACTTCTTCAGCTTCCACATCAATAACTGTTTCATCGGCATCGGCATCGGTTGCAACTGAATCGTCATCGCTGGTTGATGTCGCTTGCTCGGCTGCCGCTTGGGCATACATAGCCTCCGCCAATTTGTGCGAAGCCTGGGTTAAAGCCTCAGTATCAGCCTTAATGGCTTCGATATTTTCGCCTTTTAGCGACTCTTTTAGCTTGTCGATGGCCTGTTGAATAGCATTCCGATCTTCTTCCGACACTTTATCGCCATATTCGTTGAGCGATTTCTCGGTGCTGTAGACTAGCGAGTCGGCATTGTTTCGGGTTTCTATCTCTTCCTTCTTCTTCTCATCGTCGGCGGCATGGCTCTCGGCATCTTTGACCATTTGGTCTATTTCTTGGTCTGTCAAGCCACTGGAAGATTCAATCCGAATTTTCTGTTCTTTGTTGGTTCCCATGTCTTTGGCTGAGACATTGACAATTCCATTGGCATCAATATCGAAAGCCACCTCAATTTGTGGCAGACCACGTGGAGCAGGAGGGATATCATCCAGATTGAACCGGCCTAGCGTCCGATTGTAGACCGCTAGTTCTCGTTCTCCCTGTAAAACATGAACATCGACTGAAGGCTGATTGTCGGCTGCCGTCGAAAAGACTTGACTTTTCTTAGTGGGCAAAGTTGTGTTCCGTTCAATCAATTTGGTAAAGACTCCGCCTAGCGTTTCGATCCCCAGTGATAATGGTGTCACATCCAGCAACAAAACATCTTTGACTCCTTCGTCACCGGCTAGAACTCCACCCTGAATTGCGGCACCAATTGCTACCACTTCATCTGGATTAACACCTCTATGTGATTCTTTGCCGAAAAATTCCTTAACCCGCTCCTGAACTTTCGGCATCCGGGTCTGTCCACCGACCAAAACCACTTCATCAATTTCTGATGTACTTATTTCGGCATCGGCTAACGCTTGTTGACAAGGTATAATAGTACGCTCAACAAGATCTTCCGACAGTTGCTCCAGTTTAGCACGCGTCAACGTCTCGTTAATATGCTTCGGCCCCGTTGCATCTGCGGTGATAAAGGGTAGGTTGATCTCGGTTTGTAACGTCGTCGATAATTCGCATTTGGCTTTTTCGGCTACCTCCTTTAGCCGTTGAAGTGCCATCGGATCTACTCGCAGGTCTATCCCATTACTAGCCTTAAAATCGTCAGCTAACCAATCGACGATCACTTGATCGAAATCATCACCGCCCAAGTGGGTATCCCCGTTAGTACTCTTGACCTGGAAGACACCATCACCGATTTCTAAGATCGAGATGTCAAAGGTTCCTCCACCTAGATCGTAAACGGCAATTTTTTCTTCCGTTTTCTTGTCCAAACCGTAGGCTAGAGAAGCGGCTGTTGGCTCGTTGATGATCCGAAGAACTTCCAGTCCGGCAATCATTCCTGCATCCTTTGTAGCCTGACGCTGAGCATCATTAAAGTAAGCGGGAGTTGTAATCACAGCTTGCGTTACTTCTTCACCTAAGTATTCCTCAGCGGTCTCTTTCATCTTTTTCAGCGTCATAGCCGAAATCTGTTGGGGAGCTAATTCCTCATCGCTAATTTTGATTCGAATATCGTCGCTACCAGCTTGAACAATCTGATACGGTACTTTATCGATCTCACTGCTAATTTCATTGAATCGGCGTCCCATGAACCGCTTAATAGAAAAAATAGTGTTGTCCGGATTCGTCACTGCTTGCCGTTTAGCAACGGCACCAACAATTCGTTCGCCTTCTTTGGTAACAGCAATTACCGATGGTGTTGTACGGTCCCCTTCTGCGTTTGGTATGACCTTTGGCTCGCCGCCTTCAAGGATAGCAACGCAGGAGTTGGTGGTTCCTAAGTCAATGCCAATGACCTTACTCATTCTCTATCTGCTCCTTTTCTTGTTCTATTTCTTGTTCTGTATCGTTGGGTGAAATTTCTGTTGTCTCCGGGCAGCCTTTTGAAACAACGACCATTGAAGGTCTAACAACCCGATCGTGTAAGATATATCCTTTTTGAAATGCTTGTATTATGTTATTTTCTGGTATAGCTTCAGACTCAGCCATCGAAATAGCTTCGTGTTTCTGAGGATCAAAGGTTTCACCTTCGGTTTCGATGGCTAAGACCCCCCTTTTTTCCAAACTGCCAAGGAATTGTTTCTGAATCAACTCAACACCTTCTCGTAGAGCGATAAAACCTTTTTCTGTTTCGGTGTCTGAGCTCCGGGCAGCTTCGACCGCGTGGTCAATGCTATCCATGACGGGAATCAGATCCTTAACAAAATTTTCGGTGGCATACTTGAGGAAATCTTCTTTTTCACGTTCAGTCCGCTTTCTAGAGTTTTCATATTCGGCGATCGTGTATAGCATCTGCTTCTGCTTCTCTTCATTTTCTGCCTTCATTTGTTCAAACTCTTCAGCGGATAATACAACTACATTAACCGATTCTTCCTCTTCCGTCATCTCTGAATTCTCAGGAGTTTCGGAATCGGGAGTTGCTTCTTCTGATTCGAGTGTGTTTTGCTCTTTATCTGTCATCAGATACTCCAAAGTCGGACTATAAATTTATAGCCGCCGGTAAAATTGCCAAGTAAGAAAATTATCATTTCTAATAAAACCTTGTCAAGTGAAAATTGGAAAATCGCCTATAGCAAATGCTTCCTCCTCCAAACTTGTTAAGAAAACCTATTGATAATCTGAACTTGTCTTGCTATGATGAACGAAGATGCACGGATAGTAATACTCAGTTGTTAATTGTACGCGTCGATATTGCCCTGATCGGAGTTTGTTCTGGCCAACGGACCTGTGTTTCCATCTCGGTTGATAACGGGGAATCTGCTAATCAACCAACGCCTAAACTCACACGAGGCAACATTCGTGCCAAACCTGACTTAGGTCAAATATAGAGATCTTCTCCTATTTGGGATGAATTGGAGCTTGAAATCTGCCAGCTTGGCAGATCTAGCTAAACATCATCTGCCATTTTAACAGGATTCGATCCTCATCTGACCTTGCTAGTAGACTTTTACCCGAACCCGCAACTTCAAGGCCTAAAAATTATCTTAACAGTCGCAATAACCAAACTAACTTCGTCACTTACCTTCAGCTTTCAACTCTTCACCCATCTTTCCGCCGTGTTTGTAGATGACGTCAGCGATTTCAGTTTTCTTGTGTTGAATGACCTCATCTAGCGATGTTTCGGCACCACTGTTGCCGCACTCATATCCGCATCTTGGCCAAGCGCCGATTCAAAGACCACCTCCTTCGCTCCGCTAAGTTTTTTGATTCTCTATGTCTGATTCGTCGGGCCTAATTTCCCGAAGAGGTCTCCCATTCTCCACCTTCGAGAATACGACAGAGAACACGGTCATCATCGGTTGCCGTCCATGGCCTCTCATACGGATGTGTGGCCGGATGAACATTATTACCGAACATCCGTGGATCCTGGCCAGTAGTGGTGTAGCAAATTTTGAAGCCATCGGTATATAGTTCTAACTCTCGATTACTATCTTCCAACCAACTCACTGCAATTTCTAGTAGATCTGGGTATAAACCGCAGCCGAACAACTGGTCGATGACACTTGTGTCCGACGGGGAATGTACTGGTTTCTCATTCGATCGATTTCAGCGAACCAGGCTCGGTGTTTGGCAACCCCCGACTTGTGAGACTCGATTCGCCATTCCAAATCGGTGAGCGTAGTCTCATACGTCTGGCGCGGATTGTCCTATCAGGTCGCCTCGGCAAATAGAGCGAGCTCGATTTCGGTGATACGTTTATCGAACAATTCCGTCAAGTACTTTGGCGTCAGGACTTCGGCGCGGAAAAAGTACTTCGAGATTCTGTCAGCCAACAATTTAAATTTACGTGGAATTCTTCGTTCTCGAGCAACCGCTGATATAACCAGTAAGAATTGCTGCGATCGGTGGCGTCCCCGAGCGGAGAGGGACCGAGTCGGTCTTCCTGAAAGCCCTTGTTTTGAGCACGGTTTATGAGTCCGTGCCAGCTGTTTCCTCTGCGACTGTTGCCGAGCCAACTGATGGGGGTATCCAGGTTACCGCCGCAGAAGATTACCAGCATGTAATCGATGAGATTGACCGAGTCGAGTAGCCGCTTGGGCTTGAGGCTCAACTACCATCGGCTTTGAGCCGATCATCTGGCAGTAGACATTCAGGTCACTCAAGTCGCATTGCGAGAACTCATCGAGACGTACCCAGAGGGGACATATATTCCCATCGGTCGGAAAAACCTGGTACGTACGACGTGATCCCTATGAATAACTATCGATGTACGATTTGCTGAAGAAAGCCTTTGGTCGTGCGTACGTGTTGTAGAGAAGCCAGTAATATCCGTTGATATAGACGTGTCGAGCATTTTCCGCGTGGGGACGGATAGTCCATGGCAAATTGCAGGTCGTGGTTAAACTGGCCACGCATGTACAATGCTTTGGAACTGAAGCCGTAGTGCCAAGCGTAGTTCTGTCTACATCGCAAATCGATGTGGCTGAACTCTTTTGCGGCACTGCCACCAAACAGGTTGTACTTGAGTTGCGCCAGGCCATGCCGCTCTCGGCTAAACTCCGTTTATGATACCCTTGGTGCAGTCCATTCTTTTTGTCCTATATACGGGATGGACTGCACCCGCTCCTTGCACGCTTCAATCTGTCGATAGCGTACCGCCTTGGGCTTGGAGGCCAAGCCGGCACTGATGGACTTTCCACAGACCATCAGCACTATCGCCGTAAAACCGGCCGATCTCACCGCTCGTCTGTTCTGGCATGGCTCGAATCTGCTACGCCTCATCGGTACTGACTACTGTCAAGGTCTGGGCCTCGAAGCCCAAATACAATTTGCGCTAACTGCGCTGCTGAGTCCAACCGTGTTGACTGACCTGCCTACTCGCCCTCCCCATACAGTTTCAATCCTCTGTTGTCGGCTACCATATGGCGCGTCTCGTCGGTCGGCTTCACCGTCATTTCCACTTTCAGCCTTCGGTGACTCCAGCCGCGATTTGATCAAGCCTTGGGACCGCCGTCAGGCCAAACCGTCACGCGACCCCGTTGGACCAACGATCAATTATAGACGCTTCAGTTTTTCACCCGCTAGACTACTCTCTTTTTCAAAGAAGCGGTTGACTGGACAGACAAACGAGGAGGCGAGATAGTTTTCATTCTAGCCTCTTTGGGGAAGGTGACTTTTCTTGGCGGAAAAACCGTCTCAAGTGCAATTCGAGAGCCTATACTTTTTCAAACGCTTAGATCAATTCAGCCTTTTCGTGCAACAAATCCTGCCCAAACTATTATTAATTGTATTAGCTGCTCTTAGCTGGTATCCTCTCTTCTCTCCACTAGTTATAGAAACCATTTAATTTGAGGTATACATACAAAGGTGTCAATCAAACTTTTGATCAGGTTCAACCTCACTCTTGGGCTGATGACTTTAAATTTGGCGATAGCACAAGGAGATCGCAGAGACTAGTCAGCAATAGATTCATGCTATCAGGTTATTATATTAACCTCAGTTCGGCCTTTTTTACCTCTCACCAAGCAGTGAGAGCATTATGAGGCATTCTAATGCAAGGTTTCTTCTCCTTCCAAGTATCAGAAATCA
>Ga0208128_1000089_pt1 | contig 35025 bp, 28 predicted proteins | sample ETNtaG_35_FD_185758 | JGI IMG/M metagenome (GOLD analysis project Ga0208128, IMG submission 185758) | Marine microbial and viral communities from oxygen minimum zone, Eastern Pacific Ocean - ETNP201306PF51B (SPAdes) (version 2) | ecosystem: Environmental > Aquatic > Marine > Oceanic ... | reverse complement strand
GTTTATTAAGACGAGATACCAACAGAGTAGTAGTAAAAGATGGCCGGATCCGCCACTTGGCGCCAACTGCTAACCCAAAGGCGGAGCGCTGACCAAAGTTATCGATCCGTAGTTGAAAGCTGATCCACCCAGGCCTGTAAGTCAAACTGTGCCTTGCTGATGGTCACTGCCAGCGTCTGTAGATCTTCAGCATAAGTTTGTGTTCCGAACTGCTGCCAATCGGTCTCTATCTCCACCTTGAAAGGCGTTCCAAGACGGAAGCGATAAGAAATGAAATGTTCGGTTAACGCTGAGACGGTAAACGGTTTAGAGAAGGTGGAGAAAAAACGGTGTGTGGCGGGCTCAGAAGGAGAGGATGAAAAGCCGATGCCACACCAGACCTGCGTCGCATACGACAAGCGATCAAAAGCGGCATCGGCTGAGATATTCCAAGCTACTCCCCAGATAATAATTGTCAGGAAGAGGTTGGTTGGTCGAAGTCTCACATTACGAAACGTCCAGCAAAGATATTGTTACTGGGCAATCCGCGATTCCACCTAACCGACAATACTTCATCTTGATAGCGATAGGTTTCGGATTTACCGACGATCGGTTGGTCTATTTTCTCCAGCGGTCGGTACCAGATCTGATGTGGCTGGGTACACTCGTAGCAGGGAAATCGAGAGACATCCAGTGCTAAGATCTGACCTACCTGGAGTTTGTAGTTCAGGCCTATCTTACTGAAATCAATTTCAACCTTCTTGACTGCCACCACTTGACCTACTATAGTCGATCGCTTTGTTTTCATTAGATCCACGACCGCTTGCTGTTGCATCGGCGTGGCTTGTGGGTCGAGGTATAACACACTCCGTCGGGCATTCTGATTTAGATCTAAGTTCTGATCTGCGCTGACCACTGCAACTATGGTTAAACCGCTTAACGAAACGCTGTTCCAGGTGCCAGACTCGATCTGCCAGACCAGTGTAGCCTCTCTGCCACCTTCAACATAATCAGAACCGAAATGACAGGCACCGGTATAGACATCGACCGAGCGTGCCTCCAAGTACTCGCCCTCAATTTCAGCCGTTGTAACGGCCGTCGCTAGATGGAAGACGATGAGTAAACAGGCGACGATTGTTAACTGCGCTCGTCCAAACTCCACAACTCTCATTTTCACCTCTCAATTTCTAAAGATAGAAGAAACGATGTATACGCTATTTCTTATGTTAAAGATTATACTAGAGGATTAATCTAAAATCAACAACACATTCTCTGTGATGAGGTTTTACTGCCTCGACAAACGTGTTATAATAGCCGCATTTTGTAGGAGATATCGTATGCCCTTATCATCACACAGTATCGCCATGCTCGGCACCGGCTTTATCGCCGATTTCTATACTACTACACTTCACGGTCAACGCGGTGTAGATCGAGTAAAAGTTGTCTATTCTCGAACTGAAGACAAAGCCCAAGCTTTTCAAGAAAAGTGGAATGTACCACACGGAACAACCAGTTTAGAAGAAGCCGTCAATCGAGACGACATCGATACTGTTATCATCGGCTTGCCTAACCATCGACACGAGGAGGCGGTTCTGGCCGCCGCCGCCGCGGGAAAAGCGGTTATGTGCACCAAACCGCTGGGGCGGAATGCGGTCGAGGCTAAGCGAATGTTGGAGGCCGTCGAAGAAGCAGGCGTATTCCACGGCTATTTGGAAGATCTGGTCTACCCCCCCAAAACACTGAAAGCCATTCAATCGGTACAAAACGGTGCGCTGGGTAAGGTGCTATGGGTTCGGTCACGAGAGACCCATCCAGGACCGCACAGCGACTGGTTCTGGAACAATGAGATGGCAGGTGGTGGGGCAATTATCGACATGGGGTGTCACTGTGTGGAGATTATCCGCAACTTCATCGGTAAAGGCGTGCGGCCTGTGGAGGCAATGTGCTGGACCGATACGCTGGTTCACCCGATTGAGGCTGAAGATCACGGTATCGGCTTGATCCGCTTTGAAAATGGTGCGATGGGTCAATTTGAGGTCAGTTGGGCTTTCCGCGGCGGAATGGACCTCCGCGACGAAGTTTCCGGGTCGGAAGGAACCATTTGGCTAAACCACTGGCTGAGAACCGGCTATGAGATGTTTACCTCTGTTGGGCAAGGTGGTTACGTGGCTGAGAAAGCCGAAGGTGACACCGGTTGGCTATTTCCAGTTGGTGATGAAGCGGCTGAACTCGGTTATACCGATATGTTCAAAGAGATGTTTAACTGTTTGGATGATGGTACAGAACCGATGGAGACTTTCTACGATGGATATGTTGTCAATGCCGTTATCGACGCTTGTTATACATCCGCTCAAACTCGACAGTGGGAATCCATTGAGCTAGAACTTTGGCAAGGAGACGAATCGGTTGAACATGTTCGTACTATAACTGAAGTCGATGGAAAGATCCTAATTAAGACCGAAGTAATGCCAGATGGCCGAACCAAGCAGATCTTAAAAGATCCGGATACAGGCTTGATTAGTGAAGAAGTGCTGTAGTCAGCGAACTGGCAAGATTGAGCACTTCTCCAAACCTACTTGTCCACCAAGCAGCGAAGACGCTTATCTTAGATTCGACCGTCTCTGAAAATCGAATTGATTATTCTGCCCCTGCCTTGTGACGGACGTCGGACAAGAAATTTACAGGTGGTTAATCAGCGGAAGCTCGAATCGGTAATTCAAACTATCGTTTGTCTTGTAAAAAGGTGAGATGGATATGATACGAAAACGGTTTAAATCTAATCTTCGAGAAGATAGATATTGCTTCACATCTCTAGTCTTTCTATTTGCAGGGCTTTGGATGACCGTCCTCGTTGAAGCTGAAACGAGCACTGAGCCGACACCAGAGATCGGTACTAGTAAGTCCGATCTTACTGATAAGGATCGTGCAGATCTACAGAACGAACTCAAGCGATTAGGAGGTGAGCTAAAGCTGTTAGGCCAGCAGATCGGAGGGAGTATTGCACCACTCGATTTGGATCTCAGTGGGACATCTTCTGACCAACCGACGACAGCCGAGACTGTTAGCCGTGTACAGTCGATACAGAAGCGAATGCGAGAGATTCAGCGACTCTTTCCTGGCCAAACCCGGCGAATTCCACCTTTGTCTAAAGCTCAAATAACTGCCAGAATTGAAACCTTACGAACAGAAATCGGAGAATCGAGCCAAGGTATTGAGGCTCTCGCCAAATCAAATCCGGGTGCGGAGGAGGTTCGTGTTCTACAGCGGCAATTACGCCACAAACAACGAACGCTCAATTGGTTGCTGGGTCAGCAACGACGATTCTCTGCGGTGGCCTCATCGAAAAACAATGCCGCAGCAGAGAATCCAGCTCAAGAAAAAACGGTTACTGTTGGGACTAAAGAGGAAGATGCTGAGTTAAAATCAGCACAGACCTATGAACTGATAGAAGCAACCGAATTTGACGAAGCCACAGGGGTATTCGATCTCAAAGAGTTAGATTTTTTTAAACTTCACCATATTTTAGCAACTGAGGCTATTGAGGTCATAACACCGTTTCTGAGTCCTGACAATACAGCAATTGTAGCCGATTTGAATACCAACTCGATCATTGTAAAAGATCTACCACATGTTTTACTCGATATTGATCGGATTCTGGTTTATATCGATAGATCGGTGACAACACAACCCGTAGGTAAAAAAGAGGACGACCATTCGAAAGAAAAATGATCGTCCTGATCGTGGGATCATTTTACCTGTCAGTGTCGCTGGATGGCTACACCTGCACTGGTCGGCGACATCACTATTTAGCGTGACCGACCCTTTTGTTGGGGTTGCGAACATCTTCGTAAAAACTATTTAGGTTTCGTAATGCTCCCCCTCTTTCTCGCATAGTTTTTTTAGAATGACTAAATTCTCAGTAGAAAGATTCATCTTCGTGAACAGTAACATGAATCTGCTCATTCGTCGTAATTTCTCACCCCTTTCGATCGTCGCTCCAGCCCCAGTTCTTCAGTAAAATGTCGCTTTGCTAACAAGTTAGTATAATTATATTGTCAACATAACGTACAAGACAATTTGGTTTCCTTCGGCTAACCTCTAACCGATGTTCATGTGCAAATCTATAGTCTATCTATCGTTTGCTGTTCTACAGCAATGGTGGACCAGAAACCAGCATCGAGCATACCTATTGGGCCTGGTCTATCTTCTGTTAATGGGCACAGGATCTGGCTTCATAGGAGGGCGGGTGGAAGCACAGATTGATAAATGGACAACGATTGTACCGATAACAACAGGGCTGGCCACTCAACCCAGTATTCAAGCACAAGGGAATAATGTGTTTATAGCCTGGTCTGATAGTCGTTTGGGAGCCTCAGAGATCTTTTTGCGCCGCAGTACAGATGGTGGGCAAACCTGGGGGTTAGAACAACGCATCACAGAAACTATCGCTGATAGTGTATCTCCTGACCTGGATGCCGACCGCCGCTATCTCTATCTGGTCTGGCAAGAAGATCAGAGGATTAAGTTCGCTCTTTACGATGGCCTACAGTGGCAACGCCAAACTGTATTGTCAGAAGCGGGACATCGACCTAGAATCGCAGTGACCAAAATTTTCCCGAATAATTTCATCTATGTTGTCTGGGAGCGGGTGAGCAGGCAGAGTCTGGAGGCTAATCAACCGTCTCAATCATCGCTTACCCAAGCTGAAATTGTTATCAGTGACGATCAAGGTCTAAGCTGGCAGAAGGTTCGCCCTCTGACTTCAGTACAGTGGGAATCGGCCGAACCTGACGTGGCGGCTGGTTTTCAGTTAGCCGTCGTTGCTTGGCGAGATCACCGGGAAGCGACATCGCAAATCTACGCCAAACAGTATCAGGAATTCAAAGCCAGCCCTGATTGGCGTTTATCCTCTCCAGGTAACGCACGCCGACCGGCTGTGGCCATGAGCCGGACCGAGAACCCTTTCGATCCTACTCGTTTGGCCAATAGCACCTCCTCCTTTCCCATGACAGCGGTTGCCTGGGAGTCGCGGCGTTATCAAACAGATCCCGCTGATATTTGGGTGGCCGAGATTCTACTCAATCAGGATTTGAGCCTCTATCAGATCTCCGATAATTCCGCTGAGTCAGTCTCCCCACAGATAGATCTTAGTTCTGACCAAACTTGGTTATTTTGGCGGGATGGGAGCTCCGGTAACTGGGAAATCTACTTCTCCCAACATCAGCGGAACCAATGGTCGAAGAATCGTTCGTTTCTACCCAAAGATCATGTCGCTTCGCTAAACAAATCAGGACATAATCCTACCTTCCCAACAGTTTCGATTTCTCAAGATCAGGTCCATTTCGTTTGGATAGAATCTGCCGGAGAGACCATGTCTTTGGCCCCGGCCGGACAGGCTCAGACCAGGCTGTTCTATCGCCGATACGACACCCAACCGTTACCAATACCATCACGCCCTATACACATCGATCTGGATGCACCGTCGGGATTCGACAATGACCGAAACTTGACTTTTATATGGCAGAAACAAGAGGGGAAAATAAATTACCAGATCTGGGCTTCAATTAATCAGGCCAGCTTTCAGCAGATTGGTCAAACATCCGATTCCCGTTTTGAATTTCAGCCTACCGCCAATGGGGTGTCTTATCGTATTCGAGTTCGTGCGGCCGATGCGGTTGAAAATTGGAGCGATTTTTCACCTCCTTCGGTTGCCGTCTATGTTGACTATCGGCCACCGCAACTTAAATTTCACACCCCTTCTACAAATGAAGTCCAAATGCCAGTCATCGTTTCTCCTCGAGTTATGGTGACAGCCACCTGCCTCGATGATAATTTGACCAGTTGTCAACTTCGCCTAGGTACCGGTCGCATACCTACCCTTTCGGACACTTGGCAGAATCTGGGATCAGCCATCAGAACCCCTTTTACTCGTGAGCGCATCTATGTTTGGGATACCACAGATCTGGACGGTATCTATACTTTATCGCTAACGGCCACAGACACGGCCCAAAATCGTACCACGATACAATCGACTGTTATTATCGATAATCGGCAACCATTACCAATTTCCGGTGGTAGCAGTGCTTCGTTAACAATGGGAGATCTGCCCGATATTTCTTACTATACACCTGCCTGGTCGCCAGACGGGAATCGGATTGCGTTCTCCAGTAATGCAGCCGGATCTGTTGACATCTGGATTTTGGAGCTACAAAACCGGTCACGACAACGGTTGACCAGAGATAAATGGATCGATCTACATCCGTCCTGGCATCCAGATGGGCAGACGATTGCCTTTCAGTCTCAACGTCCTCAACCCAAAGATACCGGAGAATTGAACTGGGAGATTTGGTTAATAAATGCCGACGGGTCAGGTCTACGCCAGCTACTCGACCAACCGGCACAGATGCCGAGTTGGTCACCAACAGGAGATCAGTTAGCGGTAGCGATAGAACAAACTGGCGACTACGAGATTTTTCTAGCCAGTTTTGACGGTCAGCCAACTAGTTTACTGCAGTTGACGCGGAACAACCATCAAGATCTCTTTCCGACCTGGTCTCCTGATATGATGCAAATTGCTTATCAATCAAACCGGACAGGAAATTGGGATATTTGGTTGACAAACATTGACCGAACCGATGACGCCGCAGAACAATTGTTGCGTCAGAGCTTTGCCAACGAAACCCAACCTCGATGGTCCCCTAACGGAAAACACTTACTATTTTTGACCGATAGAATGGGAGGGTATCAAGTCGCTGATGCCATATTTCCCCAATCAGGCCAATCTCCGGTTGGATCAAAGACAGGTCTAAATCCGACCGTTCGCTCCCCAGCCAGACTGTCACCGCCTGGTGTCCCGGTAGTATCAGCGAATTGGTCCTCAGACGGAAAACACCTAATTTACCAATCCAAAGATCAGCTGTACACCGTTCCGATCGTCTTTCCCACTACCGAAGTGGAAGCCCAGATTATTACCCCTTACAACCGGGGCCTCGTCTCTGGAAAAGTAGATCTATTCGGACTAGCACGAGGGCACCAATTTCAAGAGTTTTATCTTGACTACACTAGCGCCATTTCGTCTCAATTTTCTGATCAAGTGGACTCTCCATCGAGTCGTGGACAGGCTTGGATTCCAATCGGTGGTAGGTCTACTCAACCGGTCAACGAAGTCGGTTTTCTGGGGCAATGGGACACTCGACGTTTGAATGGCGAGTATATCTTGCGCCTAACGGTAGTGGCCAGCAGTCCTCCGGTCGAGCCAACCGGAGGCTGGAAGGAGGTCGAAGATCTACAAACTGTATTTGTACAAAACGGGAGACCAGTCTTGGAGATTCTCTCGCCTTTCGATGGTACAGTCACCAACGAGCAGACTATACAGTTGCGAGGTCGAACTTCAGCTTACGCCCAACTCTATTTAAACGATCAGCAAATAGAACCGGACTATAGCGGAGATTTTGCCATCCGGCTGTTGCTACAAAAGGGGAAAAATCAGTTTAATCTACGCGCTACTTCCTCCATTTTGGGAGAGACTCGCGCCAGCCGAACAGTCTTTCGAGATAGCCAACCACCAGAACTAACGTTGAAAACCCCCGCCGACTTCTCGGTTAGTCCGGTCCCCTACATCCTCGTTGCCGGTACAGCTGATAGTACCAAACTGGATATTCGTCAAGGCACAAGGGACACAAAGTCCTCAGCAAATACCGTCATACCGGTGCAACCAGATGGGGCTTTCCAGCGATGGATTGGGCTCCAACTCGGTCCCAATATCATAACCATTGTTGCTACGGATCAATTTAATCGCCAATCCGTGCAACATCGTCGGATTATCTACACTGTCCCGGACACCAGGAAGGAGATCGCTAATTTAGCACCAGAAGACCATCATCCACCGGGGATTGTCGATCTATCACCGCCTAACGGGTTAATCATCCGCCAACCCGAGGAGGAATTGACAATTTCAGCTCGTTTAATCGACGATGTTAAGATTGATCCGTTTTCGCTTGTTTTCAGTTTTGATGAACAGACCTTCCGTTTTAATCCAGATGATGAAGCCGGCCAGCCAGCTGAAATAGCTGATTTTGATGGGAAGATTTTTAGTTTCGATCTCGCAACTGGAGTCTTTACTTATCGCCCTGCTCAAGAACTCAGCCAAGGATCACACCAATTTAAACTTCAAGTCAGTGATTTACAGGGTAACACCGCCAGTCCTATTTCAACCGCTTTTGTCATCGATAGGCAACCTTTTTATGCGTCTCTTTCAGCCGTTCGAAACGATGACATCTTATGGGTACATCTGGTATCGAATAAGGAGATAGAGACCGTTGGTAATATTACAGTAGCCTCCGTCCCATCGTTATTAGCCACACCGAATAGCGATGACCTGCCGACTCAGGTTTATACCATCGGTTTAGAACCGGTTTCAACTACAGATTTACTCCCTGAATCAACGCACCGAGAGGTATCAGACAAAAAACTTGGAACGTCCAGTTCAGAAACACTATTCGTCTATCAAGGACAATTTCAGCTAATATCCACTGCTAATAGCTTTGATTTGTCTGCTGATCTGTTCTTACGCCATTTAAGTTGGCCTACAAATTCGAGTCAGGATGATCGGATCATCCATTCAGTCGATCCGATCCATCTGGAAGGTTACTATGCTGACCAAAATCAGTTCCAGACCTTTCCAATGCTTCCTTTTCCACAGCAAGTTCAAGGGCAATCCTCGACAATTGTTGCTTACCAGATTCAGCATTACCGGGGAGCGAGCTTAATTTTTCTAAATCCACGGATGAATCTGCAATTCCAATTGCGAAGCCAAGATGGGTTCGATGCCAATCGGGTCTTGCGTCAGATGCAAGATGCTGAAACCCGACAACTTGAGATTGTCTATCCAATCCACCAAATCAAATATAATGTCGAAGCAGAAGTCATTCAAGATTCGAGTTTTGAGTTGCGAATTCCATCAGAAAAAATGAGTCTGCCGGTGGAATCAACAGCACTCTTTTATTGGCAGAAATCGTGGCAACCAGTAAAAAATGTTCGTCGGTCGATGATTAACGAGCAGGTTTATCTCACCGCAGTAGTCGCTCAACTCGGTAGTTATGGTCTATTGATTGATCGAACCCCTCCAGAAGTTCAATTACGCCAAACCAAAAGTAGCGTCATCGAGTTAGAAATTACAGACCGAGGTTCTGGGATTGACAGACTGGTGGTACAGATCGACCAACAGGTTCCTGTCACCCTCAATGCAACTGAACAGAGCCGATCTGGTCGGTCACCAGAGAAGGGGATGTTGTTTCGACAGACTAACTCCTACACCGGCAAATTGGCCTATCTGCCAGGGAGCCTAAAGCCTGGTCGGCATACTATCCAATTGACAACCTTTGATCGAGCTAATAATTCGGCTCAATTCAAAGATACGTTTTTTAGTCAGGATATTTTCGATTTTATGGGGCAAACCTTCGCCTATCCCAACCCGGCCAGTGGGCAGGTCCGGATCCAGTTTCAACTTACTAAGGCTGCCGATGTTGAATTAGGGATTTACAATGTGGTTGGAGAATTAGTCTATTCGGCTCAACTGGAAGCCGTAACAGGTCAAAATAGTCAGTTGCAATGGAATTGTCAGAATCGGCTGCAACAGGACGTTGCTCCTGGAATCTATGTTTTCGATCTAAAAGCGACCAGTTCCGGGCGGACTGTTCGCAGAAGTGGGAAAATTGCTGTTTTAATCAGGACATCTACTAACCGTGGCTACCGCTAGAAGTACTATTCCGCTCGAAAGTCTCCACTTTTCCCACCCGCTTTTCGCACCAGCCGGATATCTGAAATTTGCATACTACGATCTACCGATTTACACATATCATAGATCGTTAATGCGGCTACGGAAACAGCGGTTAAGGCTTCCATCTCAACCCCAGTTCGACCAACGCTTTTGACGTTAGCCTCAATTTCCACACAAGATTCGGCCAGATTGGTCGATAGGTGTATGGTAACGCCTGTAATCGGAATAGCGTGGCAAAGTGGAATTAGATCTGGTGTCCGCTTGGTCGACATAATTCCTGCCAAACGCGCTACTTCCAACGCATCGCCCTTGGAGAAGTCGCGGTCTGCGATTCGTTGAATCGTCAGGTTCTGAGCGTAGACTCTGCCTTTCGCAACGGCAATGCGTTCGGTCTCTAGTTTAGGGCTAACATCGACCATCTGTGTTTGGCCTTTTTCATCGAAATGGGTGAGTTGGGTCATAGAATTTTAAACCAAGTAGAAAATTAAAGATAAAAAAGTTGATTATAGGTCCGGTTTATGGTAAATTATGCGTACTCTTCCTACGAGAATAAGAAGATATGGTTGCAAGCTTAAAGGAGTATAGGTAGTATGCCGGTCTTGACGTCTGCTTCAACATCAGCTGCCTCTGCCACGGGGTTAGCTCAAATTCGGCCACTTATTAGCACCAGCCAGGCTATCACAAAACCTAGTATTGGCCTTGGCAAGACTGATTTTCTGGAAGCCAGAAACAAAAGCTCTCAGTCGAGTCGAACCCCTCACTCATCTAGTAGCATTAAGGGTAAATCCTACAGCATTGGTCTTTCTGGAATGGCAGAAGCCGCAGTGGCACGTGATGCCTCTGGTGGATTGGTTGGTGGCGGAATTATCATCGATAGCTTGTCTTAGTCTGCCTGGCTTTCTAGTCATCTAGTACCTGTAGATAAACATCGATCAGCTCCTCTACCAGCCTTGGATCACCAGCAAACATTCCCGCAGGTTGTTTGGGGTTTGCTTTGTTGTACCTGATTGGCGTCCTCTTCTTATCCCATAAAACGCCACCTGCTTCTCTGACAATTAAATCTCCCGCACAAATATCCCACTCATTCTTAGGTTGGACCGTCAGATAGGCGTGTGCTGCTCCAGTTGCTAATTTTCCGAGCTTATAGGCCACGCTCCCAATATACCGCAGTTCATCTACCAGTGGCACAAATCCTTCCAATTGTCCTCGCCGATGCTCTGTGCGACTGACCAACAGGGTGACCTGAGAAATCGTAATTCCTGGCAAGCATTGAAGGCGTTCGCCGTTCAGATAGGAACCATCCCCTTTAACTGCTACAAACAGTTCTTCAGTAGCCGGGTTATTTAAAACCCCAACGATTGGAATTCCATTTTCTACCAAGGCAATTGAAACCGCAAATTCCGACAGGCCATCGATAAACTCCAGCGTCCCATCGATGGGGTCTACGATCCAAACCCGCTCTTTGTCCAGCCGATCTGGCGAATCCTTACTTTCTTCTGATAACCACCCATCATTAGGAAAAGCCTCCTTGATGACCTGTTGGATTTGTTGATTCGAAGCTAAGTCAGCAGTGGTAACAGGGTTATTTGGACTTTTATTTCGTATATCATAACTACTTTGATAATACTGCATAACTACTTGGCCAGCAGCAGTGGCAGCAGTGATTGCAACATCTCGCTCTTTCAATTGACAATCTCCTCTAGTTTAGTTTAGAATTGGCAAGACATCACATTTTAGAGGATCGTCGATGAAAAAGCAAAGTTTTTTACCCCCTCACTTGATGGCCGTCGTTACCGTACTCGTAGTAGGCTTACTCGGCTGTGAAGCTTTGCAACAAGCACAACACCGTCGGAACGATCGATTGAAGGAAGACCTGCAACAATCGATCGAAGATCGTGACTTGGAAACTGCGCATCAACCTGGATCACCCGCAGCACTCGTTGGGAAGATCGCCCCCGATTTTACTTTGCAAAACCTTCAAGGAAGTGCTGTTACCCTTTCTGAGTTGAAAGGAAAAGCCGTAGTGCTGAACTTTTGGGCCACCTGGTGAGGGGCTTGCCGTACGGAGGTTCCGTACCTAGAAACACTTTACAAGCAAAACATAGATTCGGATTTAGTCATACTTGGTGCCAGCGTAGACCAGGATCTCAGCGCATTGCAGGGCTATGTTCAAAATAATATCAGCTACACGGTTCTCACCAATTCCGGTAACGCTGCTAACCAGTATAGTGTCAGTGGTATTCCAGCCACTTTCTTTATTAATAAAGAGGGTATAATCGTACACCAGGAGGTCGGTTTCCGGGGCGAAGCATCGCTGAAATCGCACACACAGAAAATCTTAAACTAGATCACCTTTAACTAATTCCGACCATAAAAAGCCTCGATCACCAAGGTCGGGGCTTTTTTACGTTCACTGGCTGAATAAGGGTTAGATCTGTTCCAACGGCGCCACATTAGCAATCTGGCGGATCTGCAAATCGGCCACCTGCTCCGTTGGCTGGGCCCACCGAACCGCATTGGCCATAACTCGCCTGACATTTTGATCGTAATAGATCGGGTAAGTTTCGTGTCCAGGTCGAAAATAGAAGAGCTTGCCTTTTCCGCGATAATAACAGCAACCACTCCGAAACACCTCTCCACCTGGAAACCAACTGACAAAGACCAAGGTGTCTGGAGCCGGAATATCGAAAGGTTCACCATACATCTCAGTCTGTTCCAGCTCAAAGTATTCGCCGAATCCGTTGGCGATTGGATGGCCGTGTTCTATGACCCAAACTCGCTCTTTCTCGCCCGATTCCCGCCACTTCAAAGCCCCACTGGTACCCAACAACAATTTAAAGATTTTTGCCCCTTGAGTCGAATGGAGCAAAATCAGCCCCATCCCGTCTAGGACCTTCTCCTGCACTCTTACCGCTACGGCATCCTCCACTTCGTGATGTGCGGCGTGGCTCCACCAGATCAAAACATCAGTATTGTCGAGAACGTCCTCTGTTAAACCGTGTTCCGGTTCATCCAATGTGGCAAAACGAATCTCGGCCTCCATATGTTCGGTTACCCCTTCGGCGATTGCACCGTGGATCCCATGTGGATAAAGTTTGGCAATGAACTCATTATGTTGTTCATGCCGGTATTCGTTCCAAACTGTAACTCGAATCTTATCGCTCATAGTTGCTCCTTGACTTTGACTTCAACAAAAATATGCCACTACGTATAAAAGTCGGATTGATTATAGGTTGCAACGCGCAATAGGACTATCGTCGTTATTGCAATCGCAAACTTCATAAATCGAAATTAGGTTGAAGGTTATTTATCATCGCTTCCCGGTTCTAACAGGAGGTTTTGAGAAGACGTTGCTGGGAACAACCCTATGCTTCTGGTCAAATTTTGTCTAGATGGAATAACCCGATTCAGATGAGTAAGACTATTCGGTTAGGTCGATAGCTTGCCCTGTGAGCAACGACTGGTTGGCGGCAATTGACAGTTCGGCCGATTTAACCGCATCAGCGTATGGAGAACGGATTTGACTGCCGTCACCTGATCGAACTGCTTCGATGAAGGTGCGATCCATTTCCAGTGTATACGGGTTTTTGGCTTCCCACAAATATTCGCCCTCGGCAGTGGACAGTGTCAGCGATTTGCGTAGGCGATACTCAATTGACCCATCTTGACAGAAAATGTCCAGACCCGATCGCCGCATACCGGCTTGAATGAAGCAGGCGGAAAACATAATACCAAAAACGCCGCTTTCAAACTGCATTGAGACAGCAGAGGCCTCTTCAATATCGTAGTCGGTATCGGGCAGTAACCCGGTTCGGTCAACGGCATATACCCTTGTGACTTCACCGAACAGATAACGAGCTAAGTCTATTTCGTGTGTGGTCTGCTCATGAACCTGTCCACCTGATTTGGCCTTTTCACGCCACCAGCGGCCCGGCATTCCACCCATCCAATAACCCATAAAAAAGCCGACCCGCCGATCTGCCAGCAGTTCTTTGGCCTTGTCGACGATATCCAGATACCGTTCCTGATAACCAGTGGCGGTGATAATGCCAGCCTCATCGACCATCTGAGCGATTTCACGAGCATCTTGGGTATCCATGTGGACGGGCTTTTCGACAAACATCGCTAGGCCTGCTTTGATGACAGCCCGTTCTGGTGCGCCATGGGCGAAGGGCGGAATCGAAATATAGACTGCATCCAAATCTTCTTTGGTTAACATCTGGTTAAAGTCGGTGTAGGAGCGGCCATTATAGTTGTCTGCGGCTTTCTCCGCTTTTTCTTCGACCACGTCGCAGAAAGCGATCAACTCTGTACCTTCGAGACCACTGAGGTCTCTCATGTGGCGACCAGCATTGCCACCTGTACCGATAAATCCTAATTTGACTGTAGACATTATGTCACCCTTTCTTATTTGGTTGTAGGCGTTACGAAATTAAGGAGTAGGCGGGGAATGGTTGTGGAATTCTCAAAAGGCCGTAATTATTCTGCTAAAGAAACTAACTGCTGGAATTGCTGACTCCTCTCCAAATCAGCAAAAACTTGTTCACTTTCCGCTGCTGTAGTGTAGGATGGATCGTGTGCTATTGCTTACTTTAAGTAAGAATTTAAGTAAGATAAAACTAAATGTTGAACTTGATCTCTCTTCAGCTATATTGATTCTGCGTTACAGTCGTTACTTACGCCAAATTGCGGCCACTGCGAATATTAAGCCGCTCTCAGAACTCCATTCTACATGAAAAGAATCTTTCTATCAAGCCAATTCTGCCGAACGATTGACAAACGTCGTTATTTTATGTCAGACTTCCTCTTTTGGGTTCTTTCATCTCTTTTCATCTTAAATTTCGGTACAGGTCGTCACTATTAATTACTGCTAATTACTGCGAAACTACTACAAAACCCGAATTCACCGATTTGGGAGACTGACCGATATTCCGCGGAGTTGATGGTTCTCTTGACCGAAACCATCACACATAGCTCTAATTATAGAGCCTTAATTATTGGGAAAAGGTCTAACTAAATCGAAATCCCATTGTTGGCTACTCATGCTAACTATTATGGCACAGACAACAGTAAGCCGTGAAAATAGTAAGCTACTTTGCTAACTGAGGGCGGCACTAAATCTACAAATCTACCTACTGATGGCAACCACTAGAGTGAGCGGTAATTTTACTCTATTACATCCCACGATAATTGTTCGGATCTCGGTCCTTTTGGCGATTTGTGCTTATACTGCTATCCAGATTCAACACTTTACCCCTGCCCATCCAGAGTTTGATTGTGACGGTTATCTGATACTGGCCAAACGAATGGCTACTTTCAAGTCTTTGTCAATTCAAGATCCAGACCCGTTCAGACACCAGCTTCACTTTTGGGTGGAGGCCAAGGACGGCGGCGTTATGTCGAAATTTAGCCCGGGTTATCCCGCAATAATGGCAATAGCCTATCTGATCGGCGGAGATGAAGGAATGTGCTGGGTGAGTCCTCTGGCCGGTATTCTAACGCTATTCGGGGCATTTTTACTATTCCGACTCTGGATGTCTGAGTTTTCTGCCAGTTTGGCTGTCTGGGTCTTAGCTATCAATCCGATGTGGCTAGGCTATCCAGCATATCTCTTGACCCACGGTCTCAATACCTGCGCTATTACCTGGGGGATGTTTTTTCTCTGGAAATGGTGGCGTGAGCCGTCAAATCTGTCGGGGTTATTGGCAGGACTACTCCTTGGTTTTGCTGTAACTGTCCGATATACAAGCCTATTGGTCAGCTTTAGTCTGATCATTGCCGTGGCGATGCGGATTATCTTTTGTATTCATCGATCTTTTGAGATTCCAGATCTCGATCGAGCCGGCAACTCGCAGGGTGGAGGATACGGTTGGCCGATTTGGCGTCGACTTGGCCCAAATCTTCCGATCCTCCGTTCCACCTGTTTTGCGGTTGCTGGCTACAGCCTATTTCTATTGACCATTATGATCTATAACTGGATTCACTTTGGTGATCCGTTGACCACAGGTTACGGCTTGAGTACCGAGCAGCACGCTTTTCAGTGGCAAACACTGTGGAAAAATTTCGCTCGCGTTCTCCAGGGGCTAAACTCAACCTCTTTCTTCCTCTTTTTTCCGCTAGGGCTGGTTGGCATGTTGACCATTGGCAACCTAACGGAACGGCTGATGCGGTTGGCTTGGTTCTTTCCCCTATTTCTACTCTACAGTTCCTACTACTGGCAGGCGGGCGGACCACCATTCTTGCGGTTTTTTATTTGTGCTTTTCCACTGATCATCGGGGCCGCCTTCATGTTGTTCGAGCAAATTAAACCAGAGTCTATCTTTTGGCGAGGAGTTGACGTCGGCCCACTACTTCATGGTGCAGCCGTGGTGTTTTTGGTTCTACTAGTTCTAGTTCCGCAATACCAGGTCTCACAAGCCCGGATGCGAGGTATGGCCAGCAACGGAAAGTCACAGACGCGGTTGGCTGCTGGCCGAATGCTGGCAAAGACCTTTGGTGATGATGTCGTGGTCTTTTCTCAGTCTCCTTACGAAGCCTACCTGGATACTGTCAGGAATTTTCGCTTTTACCATCTGGTTCGGTTTTCAAGCCCCTGGAACGGTGGGGAACGTCGGCATCCAGTTCGAACAAAGCAGGTCCATCAATTTTACCAGACAACCTCTCAGGAGCAGCGTCTGGCTATGAAAAGAGAGCTGATTATCGAGTTTCGTCAGGAAGGCCGACCTGTCGTTTTCCTGATTCCCAAAAAGGCCTTAGCCGAACAACAGAAGCAACTGACCGATAAGATCCGGTTAGAATTGGTACGAGATTGGAAAGAGGGCAAATGGGGGGTTTATCAGGTCAAGTGAGCCAAATAACCTGATTTTTAGAGCGTGTTTGAGAAGTATTCAACCTTAAGACATTCAACCTTAATGTTGATGGACGGCCAAGCGGCCGATCATCAAATATTTCTCTGAGATTCATTTCTCTAAACTCTATCGAGCCTCTGGGAATTGGCGTAAAAGGTCCATCTGTGTAGGTAGGGGAATTAGGCCAAACGGTGATAGTCTTCGATATCAAGACGAGACCCTGGTACTCTTCTTTGGCGAGTACTTTCTTGAGCCTTCGACATTCTTGTTTCCACACCGGATCAACCAACACAATTCCGCTAGTTCTGGGCCACCTGAAAGCGGTCAGCCACCATTTTCAGCCAGACATCTTCTTGAGAGCGGCGGCGAACTTCTAAGGCGACATTGACGTCGCCATTCCACATATCGATCCAAACCGTGTCGATTGTTTTTGGCACACGAGTTGGCATCGGACGGAATCGTTGCCAAACAGCCAACCTGTGACCTAGTCCCGGATTAAATATCCGGTAGCGGATTAATATGCCTGCTGGAGGCGGGAGGTAGTCCAACTGTGACCTTGGCTTTAACTGACATAGCGAACCCTGTCTCGCTAGAATTAAATGGTGTGATTGTCGACCACGTTGCTACTCAAGGCCGCAAAGCGGTTATGCAGGCCAGCTTACCAACTCTTGCTTGGCATTCGAATTCAATAAAGCCTATAGATTCCAGTAACTGCTGGTGCCTTTCAACGGGAAAACGCTTGGGCTTCTTCAGATTGTCATTAGTAAAGGGAATTACAAAATCGGTATTCAGCAACAACCCACCAGGCCTAATTAGAGCAAAAAGTTTTTCATAAACCGACTTTAATGCCTCGTAACCCCCTAAGTCATGCAAGGTTTGAAAAGTATAGACGATGTCAAATGAATCCAAATCCCGAGGCCAAAAATTGTTATTTAAGTCAGTGGTCTTGAGACTTATATTGGGATATCCCAAACGACTGAGCTGTTTCTGTGTGTATGCAGTCAGTTCTGGATTAATATCGATACCCAGATAACTAACGGAGTCCAAATGAGAAGTCAATAAACTGAGGATTGCTTTTGCCAAGCATCCTGCACCAGGACCGAGTTCCAGTAGATGGATGTTTTCTCGATTTGGATTTTGACACTGGGCAAAGATGGCTTGAACAATAGTAGGGAAAATATCGATACGTTCGGGCCACCGACGATCTAGATCAGATGACCAGTCGGTTATATAATTCAAGCCTTTAAAATCAGACAAAGCCATAAAATCAGATCCCTGAAATATAAGGTTAAACGGAGTTACGACGCTTCTGCAGGGTGTTATGAAAAGTGACGATTCTTCCTGAGGCACCTACACCATACTTTAATCATATTATCTCACAAAGCAACCGATGTACACTTCAGACAGAAAGTAGGCCTAATACTGTTAAAGATGTAATAGTTTTTAGCGGTTAATTGGAACCCGCGTAATAGATAACTTGTGTACGGGTAATCAGGTGGTGCTGACTTCCCTTAGTTAGCACCCTTTTTCTCAGTCTCATCTGTCTTTCCATATTCCACTTGACCTATGTTCTACGGTTAGAATGAGTTGTCCTTTCATTGCTCTGTTGAACTGTATTCGAATTACTATATATTGGCCGTATTAACAATTAGGCTCCTTTCCTGTGTTAGACGTCTTTATCTCCTACTCCCATCGTAATATCAAGAGTCATGCGATGGCCATTGAGTCAGCCAAGTAATCTGTTCCAGGTTTTCTTACTGCCATCACCAACGGTGTAGGCCATGACTTCCTACTCCAATCTGCTGCTCGCAATCGAGAGCCATAATTTTCGTTTTTTTGACAGTAAAATGCCATCTGTCACCAATCTCCACTATCTCTATCTCCCACCTCTCATTCGGCATATTTCTCAGAATATATTTCTGGACATTTGCTCCAAATTACTTGATCCAATAGAGCAGCGTGACATTACTTAGCCCTAAGAGCCTGTTCAGAATCTTCCAGCAATAGCGTCGCTTGGCACAAGTGAACATCTACTCCAGAGGTTGAAGATCCCATCATCGAGATCCTTTAGCCGTTTGGTTAACTAGATCTCGTTTTTTGAAACTTCAACCTCTGGAGGGTTCTTTCATTCGTTGACGTGATTGACGGCTGAGTTCAGCTAAGTGATCCTGGTTGGCTAATGCTTGTTCCAGATGGCGCATCCGTTTGGTTGGCGCATTGCGTAGCATCGCTTCACCATAGACAGAATCGATCCAGAAACGGGCAAAAGCACTAACCTCCTTTCTCAGGATCGGTAGTTGATCTTCAGTATGGCGGGGACTGCAATTGATAGTAAACATCCGTCTGCGGTTGCCACCGCCCCAACTGCTGTGTTTGGTACCCTGGTGAAAGACAACCACGTCCCCCGGATCGGTCTCAACAGCTATGGCTGGGACTTGATTACCTGAAATTCCCCAATTTTCGTCTGCCTCTCGTAACTGCGCTTGCAACAATTCCGCATATTTATCGCCATACTTGTGACTTCCGGGCATTACCCGAATTGCTCCCGTATCCTCGTTCAACGGATCCAGATAAAAGGCCAATTTATAATAGACAATCGGGCGTGGCCACCCGCCATCTGAGTGCCACCTCGTAACGCCCACGTAATAATTTCCATCACTACCCAGGTAGTTGTAATCGTCACCAAGCAAACTGGCAAAGATGCCATCAATTCGCGGATCGTCTATCAAACTGGACAGGTATTCGTTCTGGCCGATGAAGGGAACGATGCAAGAACGGGCTGTGCCGTCGTGTGGCTTCTTGTTATGACCGTGACCATGATCAGTCCACACCAATTCGAAGTTTTCGATGATCTGTTCAATCCGGTCTTCCAATAATTTGGGTAGATGAAGATAGCCAAAGGTCTCAATAAACGACAGCTGTTGTGGGGTGAGTTTCATTCTGGAACCAATCTACACAGTAGATTTTCCTCCTCTATTGCTTCTTTCTATTTTACAATAACTAAAAAGGTGGCTAGCAGGAAAGCTCGTCCATTTCGTTTTGGTAATAGACCTATGCCTCTATATGCTTGTCGTAGAAACCGACAGGCATTTCGGACCGCAATGGCATACCCAATGGAACTAATCAATTGACAATCTGGAAGCCTTTAATAAAGCCGTTATCGCCGTAGTCGATGGCCTTTATTTTCCATTCGCCCTCTTTATCTTTTTGATACAGGGCTTTAAATGGTCGTCTATTTCGCGACTGGTATTCGAAGGTTCCCTCGGACCGAGCAATTTTTCCTTTCTTCTCCTCTATCGAGACTGTCTCAATCGTAGTTTTCATAGGCCAAGGGGCACGACGACCAAAGATGGATTTCCAAGATCCCCTTATTTTTTTCGTACTTTTGCTGGTTACCAGTTCACCAAAAAAATTATGTGCCATTAAGACCGAGCCCGCTTTTATCCAGTGAGAAGTTACTTCCGCTGGGTCTCGATCTCTGGCATTAATTGCCCCATCTAATGCTTTATGTGCGGCTTGAACGGCTTGTTCTTCGGCGGCAAAATTAATTTCTGGTAACTCGGTGGCCTTGATTTCATCCACTGCATCCGGGGTAGTTGTCGAGGTGGTGGCTTGAGTTGGCGTATCAGATTGACCACAAGAAGTGGTCAGACCGACGATGGCGAGAAAGCACATCAGAGAGCAGATAACTTGCTGCTTCATTTGAGACTCCTTTGTGAAAATTAGGTGTTGACCCCTATTATATATCAACAAAAACACATTATTGCAAGGAAAAGAAGTGGGTGCAAAGGAGGCTCTGGTCGCTCCTTAATGGGCAACTTGCTTGATTTTAGCCCAAATGGTGGGTTAATTTGAAAAGCGAGGGCTTTCAAGTTTTCCCTAAAGATCGGAGAATGAAACGGACTTTGGCTTGGTTGGGCTGGTATCGGGACTGGAGCTTAGACTCTGAGCGCAAAAGTCAGCATTCAGAAAACATAATTTAATTTCTATGACTAGTTTAGCGAGCGGCTTCAGCTGAGGCTCAAACGAATAAAATAACTTTCAACCAAGCTCTTAACAGTAAGGATAAATTCTCGGTTTGCGTTCGATGTAAGTGCAAAAAGCGGTTAAAATCGAGAAGAAAAAATAACATCTCCAAATCGGCCAAAAAAGAGATGGCAATGGCAGCCCACTTTCCGCAGATGTTGATAATCTATTTACCAAACCGGCTATCGGTGGATCGAAATGAACAATAAAAGAGTTGGCAAAAAAGCTACTTGGAGATATGCCTTGAGGGAAAAGCGGTACGACTTTAAGCCCGAAAAGAAAATCCTCCTGTGCTGCGAGGCTGCAGATGTGTGTAGGATGTCAGTAAAGCCGATTTATGGACGACGGAGTGTACCGTTCATTCGCACTCGTCTGCGTTCCTACCGAGTCGGAGGCCTTACCTTCTGATATCTTAGCGGATGGCAATTGGGTTGCCCGGCGAGCCTGTTGCCCCTTTCAGTCGAAGTGGCGTAAAAATAAAGCCGAATTGGTAGACTTTGTCTTTGGCTAAATCAGCAGTGATGATATTTTCAAGGTTATAGATCCCATGCTTAGCCAAAAATAGCTGGTGAACGGGAAAAGCCAAGGACTCATCAGGGTTTGGGACTACCTCGATTCCCCAATTGTCTGCAGCGACCATGACAATCTCTTTTTCTACCAAATATTGTCCTGCGGATAAACCAATTCCGGGTTCGGTCTCTGCGTACCGATCATTATCGACCATCCAATGTTTACCCCATCCGGTATGGATCACCACCACATCTCCCGGTCGGATCTCAGTTTTTTGTTGGTCCAGTGTACCTTTCAGATCATCAGCCGTAATCTCATAGCGGTCGGGCAGTTGTTCCACCTGCTTATAAGCGGCTACGTCGATTAAAACACCTCTGGTAACAATTGGGCCGACCTGTTCAACCCCGAGTTTAGTGAAGCCTTCCGGTGTGATGATATCGTCTTGCTTGAGGCCGTTATAGCATAGATGGCCAATACTAATATGCGACAAGGCATCAAACTGCGTTCCGACCTGACCTAGCTCACCGCTGACAATCTCCTCATGCCACGTTAATTGGTTTTCACCCAATGGCCCCGATGTTCTCGGGATTCGCAAGCTGAAATGGCGTGTGCCATATACGGGCATTCCGGCTTCGTAAAGCCGACCTAATTGATAAACCTGACCTGTGCGGATAAGCTGAACTGCTTCTAAAACCTTCTGTGGTGTCAGTCGATTGGCAGCACCGCGTTGATCTGCTTCGCCCCAAATCGATGGGTACCAATCCTCAACTAGGTCGGCCTTTGGTTGGACTGGGGGCAAGTTCGACCGGTGACTATCGCTCCATCCAATGGTTGTCAGGCTGAGTAGGGTAATTACGGAAAGGAAGTACTGGTTGGTTGCACTGATATTTATCGTATTTATTGGGCTACACATGTCAACTCCTTTGTTACGTTTAGTCTGGCTTACCAAGGGCTGAGAGCGAATTTGGATTGTTTCCCGTTACGTTTAGTTCGGTTGCTCGGCTTGATTGACCCATTGCCAAATAGATCTTCAATTTCTCTAGTAATGGTTTCTGTATAGGGTAAATTAAAACGCTGACCACACTGCGCGATAATTTCTCCAAACTTGGGAGCAGCTAAACGTAACACCAGGTTGTGTTCACCTCGATTGTCGTTGCAGATCTGGTTAAGTTGGTCCAACTTGACCAGGTTTTCTAAATCTTCGTTGGCAATCAAGATTTCGACGGCAGATGTCATCTTATCGATCACTTCGTTGATTGGTAACACCTCGTTGATTTGGAGTTGCCGAACCTCTTCCTGTGTCTCATCATCATCTCGTCGCCGGTCTTGGCCGACGTTCCCGCGGAGCCAGACTACGTTTCCTTCCTCAATCAAGTCAACTGACGTTTTATAGGTGTCCGGAAAGACAACCGCAGGTATCGTACCTTCGAGATCTTCTAAAACAACAATTGCCATTTGTTCCCCTTTTTTGGTGGTAACTACGCGTGACTCAGCAATCATGGCAACAACGTGAGCTTCTGTCCCGTTGGTGTGTTCAGCCAAAGTCTGTGAAGTAGCGGTAGTATAATACTCGATTATATCGTCATATTGTTCTAGCGGATGCCCCGACAGATAGAAGCCGAGCATCTCTTTTTCATTTTTTAGCCTTTCGTCGTAAGTCCATTCCTCAACTTCGGTCAACTCAATTTGAGCGAGGAAATTCGTTTCTTCGCTCTCGCCAAAGAGAGAGATTTGCCCTTTGTCTCGGTCTTGTTGCGTACTCTGTGCGGCTTTCATAACCCGATCCAGGTTCGCTAGGTCTTGAGCTCGGTGGCTGTCACCAACGTTATCAAACGCACCTGCTTGTATCAGGCTTTCAATCGCACGTTTGTTAATCAGCTTGCTGTCGATCCGCTCGCAGAAATCTTGTAACGAACTAAAGGGTTCACCATCAGATCTAGCTTCGACAATGCCTTCAATCACATTTTCACTAACATTTTTAACAGCAGCTAGACCGAATCGGATGTCATTGCCATCAATAGTAAAGGTGGTTTCGCTACTATTGATGTCGGGAGGAAGCACTTTAATCTCGGTCTGTAGAAAATCAGCCAGTTTCTTACATTCAGCAATATACTTCATGATTTTCTCGCTGTATGCTGATTCACCCGTCATCATCGCGGCCATAAACTCACGTGTATAGTGAGTTTTCAAGTAGGCCATCTGATAAGACAAAATAGCGTAAGCTACCGTGTGCGATTTGTTAAAAGCATATCGACCAAAAGGCTCCAAATACTCGAAGATTTCAACAGATTTCGCCTCTTCTACTCCGTTTTTAAGACTGCCCTGGACAAATTTCTCTTTCAGATCGCGTAGCATTTCTGCATTCTTTTTACCCATTGCATAGCGCAGTACATCTGCTTCGCCCAGAGTGAAACCGGCCAGATCCTGTGCAATTTGCATTACCTGTTCCTGGTAGATACAAACACCGTAAGTCTCAGACAGTGCTTTTTCAAGTAGCGGGTGAAGATAGGAGACAGCCTCTAATCCAATTTTCCGTCGAATGTAACTGTCCATCATACCACTATCCAAAGGGCCGGGTCTATAGAGAGCCGGAATAGGTATAAAATCCTCGAACTTATCCGGTTGAAGCTGGATGATAACGCGTCGCATTCCAGGCGACGTCTCTAGTTGGAATAGCCCACCAACTAAGCCTTTACTAATCATGGCGTAGGTTTTTTCGTCATCAAAAGGTATGTCTGTCAACTTCAATTCTATACCGTGGCGTTGGTGGATTCGCTCCAAGCAGTTGTGGACTTCCGACAACGTTCGCAACCCCAGAAAGTCGAACTTAACCATACCAATCGATTCGATGGTCTTGAATTCAAACTGAGTAGCAATTCGGCCGCTTTTGTCCTTGAAGAGAGGCACGTAGTCGGTCAAAGGTCCATTGGCTAAAACGATTCCAGAAGCGTGGATCGACACGTGACGCTTCATCCCTTCCAGTTCTTGTGCAAACTCCATTACCTCTTGATTTTGTGGTTCTCTGGCGGCATTATTAAACTCCGGAACCTCTTCAAGAGCATCATCCAGCGTTATACCGGGGGTAGACGGGATCAGCTTAACGACCCGATCAACATCCGAAAGCGGTATGTCCAATACTCGACCGACATCACGAATTGCCTGTTTTGCACCTAAACTGTTAAAGGCAGCCACATATCCGACCGACTCTTCTCCATAGTAATCGACTAGATACTTAATCACCAGATCTCGGTGTTCTGGCGCAAAATCAATGTCAATATCGGGCGGATTAAATCGCTCCAGATTCAGAAATCGCTCAAAAATACAGTTGTACTCCATCGGGTCGAAAGTCGTCACCCCTAAGGCGTAGAGTGCCAAGCTCCCCCCCGCTGATCCACGTGCATTCAATGGAAATCCCTGATTGCGAGCGTAGTTGACATAATCCCACACAATTAAGAAATAACCGGCGTAGTCCGTCTTCTCAATGATAGATAATTCGTAATCAAGTCGATCTTGCGTCTCAGCATTGACTGTTCCGACCTGAGTTTGAAGTCCCTCCTGACAAATTTTCTTCAGGTAGGTCATCTCAGTGTATCCTTCAGGAACTGAGGTCTCAGGCATGATGCTCCGGTCATAATCTAGTTTGACCTGGCAACGGTTGGCAATCTCCAAGGTGTTGGTAATCACTTCAGGAGGATAGTCAATGAAAACCTGGTGCATCTCGTCGATAGTCTTGAGGTAAAATTGGTTGTCGAAACGGAGTCGGTTTTGATCGTTACGCGTCTTTCCCATCTGAACGCAAAGCAAAACGTCATGCATATCATGTTGTTCTTGCGTCAGGTAATGCGAATCATTGGTTCCAACTAGTGGCAAGTTAAACTCCTGAGCAATTTTAATTAGATCCGGCATGGCTTCGACTTCATTGCTGAGTCCATGATTCTGGATCTCGACGAACACATTATCTCGTCCTACAATATCGATCAGGGATTTCAGATTGGCTACTGCTCGATTCTGGTCCGGTCCGATCAAGGCCGGTACAAATCCATTGATGCAGCCGGTCAAAACGATAAGCCCTTGGTTATGGGCTCTCAAGATCTCCATATCGATTCGAGGCTTAGAGTAGAAGCCTTCAATATAGGCCAAGGAAACCAACTTCATTAAATTCTGGTACCCAACCATATCCTCAGCCAAAAGGGTTAAGTGGTAGGGTTTCTGCCCCTTTTGACGATCGGTTCGACTATCCGGAGCAACGTAGACTTCGCAACCCAGAATTGGATTGATTCCTTTATCTTTTGCCGCTTTGTAGAAATCGTAGGCCCCAAACATATTGCCATGGTCGGTTAGGGCAATGGCTGGAGCTGAGTTTTTGACAGCCCAATCGACCATCTCTTCCATTCGACAGGCACCATCGAGCAGGCTAAATTCACTATGATTATGCAAGTGGACAAAAGGGGCGATGGCCATAAAAACTCCTCTGAAAAGGTCGGCTATTGGTCGCTAAGCTTCGATCTGAACAACATTGGGTGCGGCAGTATCTGCTTTTGGATAGGTTGTATGGGGGAATCCACGGTGCACATCTGCCGGGGGGACATATAAACATAGGTCGCCGGAGAAGTTATAACGGATAATGCCAATCCGAGATCGGATGGTTGTGACTGCACCCGACTGGTAAAAACCGGAGTCATTAAGGTTGGTTGATTGTGAAAGTGTGCCGTTAACAGAACTGCAGCGAATAGAATACTTAACCCTACAACCGAAAGTTGGTTAGCTTTACCTTCGATCCAGCCTAAGCATCTGCTCATACGACCTACCCCGGACTTGATCGTGGATCCGCTCCTAGTTGGGGGGAAGTAATCGCCTCTTTGAAAAAGAGGAATTGGTCGGTGTGGCTCTAAAGTGGCAGCCTTCCGCATCAGTCGAGGTAAAAAAGTCGATGAAGCCGAAACCGGCTGGACACGTTGAAGTACAGAGTGGACCTGCTGCATCTGCATCATCTCGAAGGCACAATCACTACAGTTTCGCAGGTGGTATCGCACTGCTCCTATCTCGAGTTCTGACAACTCCTGATCCAGATATGATGAGAGTTGAGGCTTAACCTCTTTACAGGACATTTGAGCCGGTGTGGACCTATCTAACTCGGATTTTTGCATTGGAACTCTCCTCGATTCCAATTTCGATCAGTTTCTGTTTCAGCTTTTGACGGGCGCGATGGATCAGCGATTTCACCGCACTAACCGAACATCCGATAATTTGGCTGACTTCTTGATAACTGAGTTCCTGGTAGGTGACTAATACAAGGCTTAATCGTTGGTTTTCCGGAAGCAGATCTACTTGCTGGCGGATCATCTGCTCCCGTTCTTTCTGTTCGTACAACCGGTCAGGCAGATAGCGCGAATCGCTGAGTAGATCTTCGAATACCGGAGATTGCTGATCTCCAGGTGAATCCGATGACTCCAAGCCCAACTGCGAGAATAAATCGGTTGATTGCCGATTCCGGTTCCGAAGTTCGTTGCGACATAGATTAGTAGCGATCAGATACAGCCAGTTTTTGAACTGCCCTTTGGGACGATAGTGTTGAACGCTACCCAGCACACGGAGAAAGGCCTCCTGTGCCAGATCTTCAGCTCGGTGATGATCGTTAATCACACGGGTGATATAATTGACCATTCGATTCTGATAGCGTCGGACAATTAACTCAAAGGCACCCATGTCACCTCGTCGGCATTGAGCCATCAACTCTTCGTCGGCAACCAACATCCTAATGCTCCAGTGCAGCTAACTTTTGCGGAAAGTTAGTGGTAATTCCCTGCACTCCGTAATCCACCAGTTCTCTCATCCTGGGCAGATCATCAACAGTCCAGGTCCATAAGTTAATGCCTCTTTTTCTGATTTGGCGAGCGAAAGTCGGTAGTACCATGCTTTCTTGAACGTTGAGTGTTCCCACCCCGATTGTGGAAGCCTGTTTGACCAATTCGATAGCCGGGTCTTTCATCGAATTAGTTTCGTCATCACTTCCTACCAGGAAGCCGGTTGGCATGCGTGGATCAAGCTGACGAATCTGTTTCAACGCGGATTTGTCAAACGAAATTACCACCACATGATCACTCGCATTCGTTTGGTGAATTACCTCTACCACCTGTTCGACGATGGTCGTATCTTTGATTTCTACCACAGCGACTGCTGATTGCCGAATTAGGTCTAAGGCTTCGGACAAGGTCGGGATTTTCTCACCTGCGAATTGTGGGGAAAACCAGCTTCCAGCATCTGCTTCTCGGATCTGGCTCAGCGTCAGTTGGTTAACGTTTCCGCTCCGATTTGTGGTTCGATCCAGCGTCGAGTCGTGAATTGACACCACCTGCCGATCCAACGTCCCATGCACATCCAGTTCGACTCCGTCAACACCAACCTCTAATGCTTTTTGAAAAGCGGTCATTGTATTCTCTGGAGCGATACCGGAAAAGCCGCGATGGGCAATTTTAATCAGCATAGATCTGAGCTAACTTCCTTTCTGTCGCCACTGGTGGAGTTGCTGTGCCACTTCGATTAACGGAGCGGTCCAAACTGTATCCTCTTCTCGTTGTAGATAGTGACACAAGGCCTCAAATTCGGCTTGTTCGATCGGTAGATGGCCTCCACCGACCCCGTGAAAGGTAAAAACATTCCATCCTCCGCCATCCCGATTGGTTCGCTGAATTAATTCGATCAGATCATCTGCCTTCCGGTTTTCGCACTTCCAAGACATCAAACAGTGTAGATCTGCATGGTAGGGAGAATTGGTTAGGTTCGACATCTCACCACCACCGCGAGCGGCAAAGAATCGCTCTGCTACCAGTGGAACGTAACTGCATCTGCCGGTTCCCCTACCGACAAACGTATTGTAGCACGGATAACAAAAACTCCAAAGCGTAATTTCAGGGAAAATAGCTTCAAATCGCTGGCGGGCTTGATCGAGTTCGGTTTCCAGTTCTGCTAGTGTTCGGTATTCCAATCCGGCTGGCGTATGATTGGATACATCGGAGGGCTCGAGATCTAATCGGGCTGCGCAACTACACCAGTGATGGATCGAATGGTTACCAATCTCGTGCCCATTTTTAGCTGCGGGCCGAAATCGCTCTAGGTACGGAAGGGACATCTCGGTCTCAGACCAATCGCCTTTAGCAACGGGATAAAAAGTACCTCTTAAATTGTGGTCTTCCAGCATCGGTATGACCGGATCCAAGTGACAGTCCATCCCATCATCGAAGGTTAAACTTACTGCCGACCGGTAACCATTCAGCCAACTCACTCGTGCTTTTGGTGCTACTGAACCGTCGGGTTTAGCCGGATTGCTCATCTTTATATTTTTCCACTAAGTTCAAAGTGATAACCAGTCCAAAAGACAACATCAATCCGATGACACCTCCGAGTAGCAATAATAACTTCCGATTAGGTTTGGATCTCCTTACCGGGGGGATGGCAGGATCTAAGACCGCCAAACTGATTTCGTCACTAGCTTCCTCGATCTTAGCCTGTTCGTACTGTTGTGCTAGCAGAGCATAGAGTGTTTCTTGCTTGACCTGCTCTCGCATCAAGTTTTTCAACTCCCGCTCGATCTTGGGAATCGCAGTCAGGCTGACCGATAGAGCGTCACTGGAATTATCATTTCCTTTGTTAAGGGCTTCGATCTTTTGCTGAAGCGCTTGAATTTCGTAGGTTAAGGCTCTCCGTTTAGGGTTGTTCCTTGCCACATTTACATTGTCCAGAACAGCCAACTCAATCTCCTTAGCGGTCAGCATACCTTCTAATGTTCCAATCTGTGTTACTATCCCTTCAGACTGAGCCTCCAAGGAAAAAATGTTGTTTTCTTCTTTGAAGCGTTGTAGATCTTTATCGATCTTGGCCAGACTATCGGTCGATTTCCGGTACTGTTCTTCAATAAAGATCCGATTTCGACGAGACTCTGTGGCCGTATTTTCTGCTAAATAAGCTTGCAGGTGTTCAACATAGGTATTAGCGATATCAGCTGAAAGTTGCGCTGATGTCGTGCTTGCTGAAATTAAAAGCAACCCTTTCTTGTTATCGGTGATACTGACCAGGTTGCTTCGCATCGATTTAATCATTTCTTCATAGATTTCGGGGCGATTTCTTTCAGCAACGGGTAGATCCGGATATAATTTCTGTAGCAGATTTAGTTCTTTGGCTACCTCTTCCGTCATTGTCCGACTGCTCAGGATATTGATGAATCGGTTTAAGTCTTCCTCACCTTGACTCATTGGAAGGCTAAGGCCTAAGCCTTGGGGAACCATAGCTCGCAAAGCTGACAACCGCCCTCCTCCGGCTGATTTGAGTGCCATCAGCGAAGTTTTAGCTTCAAAGATCTCGTCCGCTACATAGAAAGCGTAGATCAGCGATACAATGCAAGAGACGCTTGTAATTAGAATAATAATCCATTTTTTCTGCCAAAAGAGGTCTATATACTCAAATAAATCGACCTCATCGTCATATAACTCGATTTCTCTATCTTCCATAGAATTCCTGGTTGGTTCTATTCAAACCTAGGTTATTATACTCATTTGCGCAAAGGCTCAATCCTATCAGCGGGTCCGGCCTTAGAATATGTAATCCGTTGAGGTCTTCCACTGTCGTCCAAACTCCGTCGGCCCGCTTCCAGAATAGCTGTCATGGTTAGCGTTTGCTGGATAGTAGCTAATTGGTATTGGAAGTCAGTGACGGTCGATGTTCCTTTTTGGATAGCATCAACAGCCTCAACAAAAGCGGAAATACTTCGATAGCCGTACCCAGACTGTCCAGAAAAGTATCCCCTGCCATCAGGCGTATACTTCATAAATAGGGGATTTGGTGAAGCGTATCCGTCAGTATCAGACGCCAGACTATAGCCACGATGCGCTTGGTCAACGGTAATTTCGCCTTGCTGTCCCATATAGAAAAAACGTTGTTGGGAGTGAACGTCGCTTTTGGGGGCGATCCATGAGGCTGTATAGACTGCTGTTCCCAATGTTTGACCTGGTAGATTTTCCCACTGTACCGTTAGCGTAATCGTATCTTCAGCGGGTAAATCATAAGGTGGATGGTTCGCGATGCCGGTCGAAGCGGTTGCTGCAACTTGTATCGGCCGGGCGGTATTCCCAACCGCCCAAGCATGAAAATCGACGTGATGCGAATTGAGATAGTAGCTAATGTCGCTTGATTTTCCAGCCCAGTGCCGAAAGGTCTCTAGTTGCTTTTTAGGTTGACTCATGTAAGCACTGAAAAAACTAAAATTATCCAGTGTCCGAATCCGGTCTTTGGCATCAACATAGATTGGATCCCATCGTTTATGGACTTCAATGGCTACCAGGACATCTTGTTTCTCTGCCGCTCGGATTAACTGATGGTGCTCTGATAAGGTTTTGACAGGTGGCTTGGTCAGCAACACGTGAAGTCCACGCTCGATTGCATCCAGGGCAATCTGGAAATGGGTGTCGTCCGGGGTAAAGATTGTTACCAGGTCTCCCGTTGACATGGCGTCGAGTGCCCGTAGGTAGGCTTTCGGATCGGAGATTGTCTGGTCATCAGGGAACGATTCAAAGCGGGTATCCATTGACTGATAAATTTGCTCGATCTTGTCTTTAAAATGCTCACGTATCAGTGGAAATTTAGTCCCATTCGTTCCGGCCATCACGATCCGATTGATTTTCCCTAATCGACGTAAGTCGAATAGGGTTAAGGCTACAACACCCGCACCTTTATCAGAAGTACTCGCCGCGTGATGCACATAGCCGGTAGTATACTCACCTGTCCCGATCATCAATGCTGAAATCATGAGAACCTTGCGGAAACGAAACTGGTTCAAATTGTATCAATTTTTCAAGGTTGGTGCAACGGCGATTCGGTTTTTGGTCTTCAAAAGTATGTTGAGTGACCCGCTATCGACCAGCTTGTATTAGTAAGCCGAATGCGAATAGTGTGTTAATGGCTTCGGCCTAACCTTTAACATTTAACAGATAGGGACAACGGTACATTATTATTTAGAATTTAGTTTATAAAGAAAAAACATTGACATTTTAGCCTAAACTCGGTTAGAATTGGGCATATTTTGGATTTTAGCAGATTTTCAAAGGATTGATCCTACGATGGCTTCAGCAATAGCAAACTTTTCTAACGTTTCGTCATCCGTTTTAACCTTAAAAGGTGTTGGCTCTTTAACTGGTGGTGGTGGTGAAGGCATTGGTCGTATTAAAGGCAACTATCAGCAAGCGCAAAAGAATCAAATTCTAGCGTCCCGTAGCTCAATTTCTGGCCCATCGCCCAGCACGTCGCAGCAGATAGATCCTGTTGACACAGGAAATACCTCGGACATTCTTAGCCAAAAAGCCAACCAACGGTTCGGCTTGCTGGTGGAAAAGATTCTTTAGTTTCCGAATACACCTGCCCAGTTCGAAATTATTACGTCTATACAACCAAACCTTATCCTTCTTCAGTGCGTCTAACGGGTAAAGAGGTTTTCCCCTGATGTATAGGCTAAAGTTAGTTATTCTCTCCCTTTTACTCGTAATCCCGTTTCTCGCAACTTCTCAAAGGGATCGCTCTGCTAACAATCAGTTGCAGATTCCTGCTGCAGATCAGGCTTTCTATAAAGTAATTGTCGATTATAGCCTATTCCGCCCCCTTGGTTGGCGCCCACCCGATACTAGCCCCAAGTACGAGTTAATCGCTACTAAGATTCCCGCTGCGGGAGAAGCTAAAGCTCTGATTAAAGAGTCTCGTTCCAATAAAACCTATTATGTCGGTATTGGTGACCAGCTACAGGAAGCGAAAGTAGATAAGATTGTCGCTAATCAAGTTGGTTTGGTTCTGGAAGGGAAACCGGTTTCCCTCTCTATTAGTAGTATCCAATTCCTGAATACAGGTGGTGGGAAAAGAGGCAAGCGTAGCAGAGGTGGAAAGTCAAAAGAGGGAAAAGATGAAAACGCCAAGAAAAAATCTGAAAGACGTAGTAGCGATGAGCGCAGAGGTCGAGGCGGGGGACGTGGTAGTGGCGGGCGTGGTAATTTCGATCCACAACGCGCGCAAGAAATGCGTGCCAGATGGCAAAATGCATCCCCAGAAGAACGTCAGAAGATGATTGAAGGCTTCCGTCAGCGCTTCGGTGGTGGTGGCAGTAGAAGGGGTGGTGGCAGAGGCCGTTAACCCTCCACTATCTCAGCAAAGGTTGGTCCATCCGAGGGTGCGCCCCCGACTCCTTCCTATCGAATCTTTTATCTAAACTGACACGCAATCTTCAAACGCGAATTTATACCCCTCCTATTCCACCGTTAAATCTAGTGTTATTTCCCCAACTCTTTGGGGCCGTGTGACGAATTGGTTTCCCCGTGATATCTTTGGGGTAATTGGCCGGTGTAGTGGACAGTGGTAAACGACCGGCTTTCAGATGGACGATGCATTGACCCTCAGGATGTTTACCTTACACACCTCACTGGATAATATCTCTGACTGTTTTCGCTTGAGCGGTGATACTCATCATCCACGGTGCTACGAACCTGTCGATGAGTGCTGGATCAGCGAAAACCCAATCGGTTACTTCGCTTGGCAGAAAAGGAAACCAGTTTCTACGGATCAATCACACCAGCAATGGGACGCTTAGCTCGACAAATCTTGCTGTTGTATTTGGTCATTAGTTCTGCCGATGTTGACAGTCTTACCGCCCAACCAGAAACTTACAATCTTTCGATTGCCACCGATCATATTCAAAACGGATCTTATCGATTAGCCGTAGATCTGCTGCGTCCAATCATCAACCATGACCCCTCTTCGATTATGGCACGTTATCACCTCGGTAACGCCTATCGTCTGCAACGCCTCTATTACCAAGCAGCTAAAACCTTAGAACCTATTCTCGGCTTAAAGCCAACCGATCGTGTTGCAGGCGAAACCCATATTTTCTTAGCTGAAATCTATATTCAACTAGGGCAACTGAATCTGGCACTTAACCAGGCCACTGCTGCTGTGGCCAAAGTCCCTGAGATCGCCGAAGCCCATTTTCACCTGGGGAAAATCTACTTAAAGCAAAAAAAGTTAGATCTAGCTAATTCCGCCTTCAAGCAGGCCACTATTAGAAATCCAGATTTCGCTGACGCTTGCCAGGAGTTAGGGAATATTGCCTTACTACAGGCTCGGCCGATACTGGCTGTGGGTTTTTTCCAACAGGTCGCCGATCTAGCTCCTTTTAACTACCGCCCCCATTTGGGGTTGATGAAAGCCTACCGACTGTCGAATAACCAGACACTGGCCGAAAAACACCAGATTCGTTTTCGTGATCTGAAAAAATACTTTGACCAAGTTTATGATCTCGAATTGGAGTTAAAAGACCATCCGACTGATCCCCAGATTCTATTTAGGATTGCTGAACTACATTATAAGTACCAAAACCTATCTGCGGCAATCGAGCAATACCAAAAGATTTTGATTCCAAACCCACAATCAAAGCCAGCTTGGGATCAGTTGGGTCGGATTTATATGCAAACAGGTGATTTTGAATCAGCCATCAAGGCATTTGAGTCACTGATTGGCTTAAACCCAGAACCTTTAGAAGCTTATCTCCGACTCAGTTGGATCTACACACAACAGCAGCGATTCGATCTTGCCAAGCAGCTTTTACAAAAGGCGATCCAACTTTCACCAGATCTAACACTGGCCTATCACGGGTTAGCAGAAGTCCATCTGGCTGAAGGTGACGCTGCTCAAGCCTTAGCCACCTACGAGCGAATTGTTGAGCTAGGGGATCGTGGACCAGATATCTTAATTATGTTAGGCCAACTACGGTCTGAAAATGGCCGAACCAATCAAGCATTAACCGCATTTCAAGAGGCGATCAAGCTCCGTCAGACCGATCCTCGTCCTTATCGCCATATCGCTCAGATCTATGTACAGGCTAATCTATATCTTGATACTGCACTGAAATATGCGAAACAGGCAGTTAAGCTGAATCCAGGCGCGGCGGAGATGTCAACTTTAGCCTTAGTTCACTTTGGCCAAAACCAACTTCAAATGGCTGAATCCTCAATTCAGCAAGCACTTGTTCAAGAGCCGAATAACCCGGACTACCTACAGCAACTCCATGAAATCCAACAAGCAAAGGCCTCCGGCAAAGGTGGTCTGCATCAAGACAACCCGACAGAATAAATCGGAACTTCGACCACTCCCCCTTTGGAAATGGCTGCCTTTTACTATCCCAATCCTGGTTGTTGTCTCAATTTTGCTCCCGCTCAATATCTGCGCCAAGGTCATTTTTAAATCCGTAACAATACCTGCTCAGATCGACTTTGTTCATTCGGATGGGCAAAGTGGTCAAAGACTCTTTAATGAGTTTATCGGGTCTGGTGCAGCACTTTTTGACTACGACAACGACGGCGATTTAGACCTCTATCTAATCAATGGGGCACCGCAACCTCCATTTGGTTCAGAAATTACTCCCAAGCCCAACCGGATGTATCAGAATCTGGGCAACAGCACATTTACCGATGTTACTCAGATAACGAACCTTGGACACACCGGTTATGGTGTCGGTTGTGCGGTTGGCGACTATGACAACGACGGAGACACCGATCTCTACTTGACCAATTTCGGTCCAGATGTGTTGTACCAAAATCAAGGCGATGGGACATTTCTGAATGTCACCGTAAGTGCGAATACAAACAACGCCAGTTGGGGTACCAGTTGCGCCTTTGCAGACTTTGAAAATGACGGATTCTTAGATCTTTATATTGCTAACTATGCAGACTACGAGGTGGCGCGCGACCGTCAATGCCGGAACCGGGATATTCACGTTTATTGTGGCCCTCATGCATATCCAGCCGCGATAGACCGTTTCTTCCATAATAATGGAAATGGCACGTTCTCCGACTTAAC
>Ga0208128_1000087_pt1 | contig 35221 bp, 29 predicted proteins | sample ETNtaG_35_FD_185758 | JGI IMG/M metagenome (GOLD analysis project Ga0208128, IMG submission 185758) | Marine microbial and viral communities from oxygen minimum zone, Eastern Pacific Ocean - ETNP201306PF51B (SPAdes) (version 2) | ecosystem: Environmental > Aquatic > Marine > Oceanic ... | reverse complement strand
CAGTATCAGGGTAGTGCAGAGATTTTGACTGACTATTTCCCGAGTTCCGGGACAGGACAGTGCAATGTCGTCTTTCCAATCTAAGGTGCTGGTCAAACCGTAGTTACACCGCAATACAGCCGAATCGGCACACGCCTTGAAGCGTTCCATCTGCACCGTTCCCAATCAGATTTCTTCAAACCGATGGTGCAGCAGTACCCCTGATCTTCAGATTCAACCGGGGGTTTGAACTGTTATTTTCCCACCAGGTCGGGTCAGGTTAAGGCCGACAAGCACCAGCCGGGTATCACGGGAAATCTTCGAAGAAACCCCAGGTACTGAAAAACAGGCCCGGTCGAAGAGCCGGGAACAAGACAGCTACAAATACGGGCCCTAGAGCCTGGCCCAGCTGGGCCAGGCGCGGTGCCTGTTTGATCCGAAGTGGGCAGGAAATGTATTTTGCCGCTCCTTTGCTCAATACTTGAGCCGTAAACCGAGTATTGGGCCGGTTTTAGTGTTAAGACACGATGAACAGTGTGTTTAATCTGATCAGAGTCAAGATGGCTGATTGAATAATATGTTCACTTACGACTGAGGATTTTCTCCGTTTAGTAGGTTGAAACACTCCATAGAGCCGAATGGCACAGATTTTGCTGGGGTTACAGGGTAGAGATGGTACATCCCGTTATTTGTCCTGAATCGCCGGGTCTGTACAGTAATCGACCTTGGCCAGCCTGGAATCGACGACGGGGCCTTTGTGGTGAAGGTGGAATGAAACTAGATAGAAATTATGTGTGCTGAGTCAGCGTCGCCGACAGAAGCGGTCTTGCCGTTGCGGATGCGCCATTGCCACGGAACAGGCTTTCATTTCTCCTTCCCGCTGACCTACCACCACATCGATGAACTGGCCGTCGTCGCCTGGCTCACTGTAGCTAGTAGCACGCGGGTTGCCACCGTTCTTTCTGTGATCCTCACCGGCTGTGGGACTGCGCTCAACTCTTTGTTTCGGTACCGTCGCGGGTCGATTGTTGAAAGGTTGATGGCCCGGCAGCGGCAGGGCCATCCGGCGAGTAGATCCAGATCTCCTGCCGGGTCGAGGGAGCAGTCGCCATGATCGGATTCTTGCGCACCTTGGGGTCGCCACAGCGCGCCCTGATCGAGTCCGGAGTTTTGGCCCTGGTGTTGTTGGGCCTGACTGCCATGATTGGTGTTAGCCATTACCTGTTGGACTTGAAGAAGTACCGCGAAGTACGCCAGGAGCAGGAGGATACGGTCGTGAAACGGGCCCAGACCGTGTTAGAAGAGGCGCTCAGCAAGACCGTCGCCGATGCACGTTTTCTTGCTGAAACCGCGCAGCACATCGGTGTACCGGTGTCGTTGGGCGATGCCCGGACCGAGATGTTGGCGTCGCAGTTTAGCGCCTTGAACCGCCAGCGGCCGATGTACGACCAGATCAGGCTCCTAGGCTATCGTGGCCTTGAGATAGTGCGAGTCAATTACCACGCCAGCGGACCCAGAATCGTCGAGCGACAGAAACTGCAGGACAAATCCAAGCGCTACTATTTTGTGCAGGCCCGCGACCTTAATGCCGGTGAGATCTATATCTCACCCGTAGACGTCAATATCGAGTGGGGCCAGGTCGAGCAAATACCGCGACCGATGTTCCGGGTGGCGACGCCGGTATTTGATGATAACGGGCACCGGCGCGGTGTGATTCTGATCAATTATAAAGGTCAAGCCCTGGCCGAGATCTTCAAGACAGCCATTGGCAGTGCCGGTGAGAGACTGATGGTTGTGGATAACCGTAGTTATTGGCTCAGTAACTCCCGGCAAGAGCTCGAGTCGGGATTCGTCTACGATCCGGATGCGAGATTCCAGAATTACTACCCCGATGTCTGGAAGCAAATGGCGCAGCAAAGTGCCGGCACCTATGTCGACCGCCGTGGCATCTTTACTTTCGCGCGGCTCGATCTGCAGAAGATGACCGGGGTGACCGATTCACCCGGATCTTCGTGGTTTGTTGTGTCTCTGTTTCCGAGTGCACTGCTGCGCTTGTCGCTAGGCCATAGTATTTATCTCGTTACCTATGGTCTGCTTTGCCTGTTCGGGCTAATTTCGGTTGTAGGATTCGGCAGGATCCGGATCAGGCAGTTGCGTGCATTGGATCGGCTGGCCCTGGTTGAGCCAATGGGGCGGGTGCTTGAGTCCACTGCAAACCCAGTGGTAGTCACCAATCCGATGGGCCGGATAGTCTTCGTCAACGATGCCGTACTCGAGCATACCGGCTATTCCCGCCAGGAACTTCTCGGCCACGATCGGATCGACACGCTGGTGACACCGGCTGCCGGCGAGGGCAGTCGGTCGAGGCTGCGCGGGTTGACGACCGGGAAACTAGAGCCGGGTATGTTCGACGCCGGCCTGCAGGATCGCAACGGGAAAAATTACCGGGTAGCCTGGAGCGAGGCACTGCAAAGGGACGCCGCCGGTGAGGTCACAGGGGTGACCTACATCGGTGAGGTGCCCCGGGCCGGGCTGCAAGACGATGAGTGGCTGCGCAATCTAGCCGCGGCCACCGAACAGAGCCCGGTGACGGTGATGATTACCGATACCGACGGTCATATCGAGTACGTCAACCCACGGTTCACTGCCCTGACCGGGTACAGCAACGAGGAAGTGGTTGGGCAAAAACCCAGTATCCTCAAGTCAGGGGAGACACCGCTGGAAGACTACCGCCAGTTGTGGTCCAACCTTAAGGCCGGGTGCGAATGGCAGGGTCTTTTCCACAACCGCAAGAAAAACGGGCAGTCGTACCTGGAGGCCGCCACTATTTCTCCACTACGAGATGAAGGCGGTGAAGTAACCCACTTTCTCGCACTCAAGGAAGATATCACAGAGAGGACACGGCTAGAAAAGAACTTTCACCTGGCAGTCGAAGCAGCTCCCAGCGCAATGATTTTGGTCAACCCGGAGGGCATCATCGCACTGACTAATTCTCGAGCCGAGGAGATGTTTGGCTACACCCGCGAGGAAATGTGCGGTCAGTCGCTGGAGATACTGGTACCTGACGAAGCCCGCCAAGCCCATGCTGGATTGCGCCGTCGTTACACCAACAATCCTTCCTCCAGGTCGATGGGTTCGGGTCTGGAGTTGCACGGTAAACACCGGGACGGACATATTTTTCCGGTAGACATCGGCCTCAACCCGATTGAGACCAGCGAAGGAACCATGGTGCTCAGTTCGGTTGTTGATCTCTCCGAGCGGCAGGCGCTGCAACACAAGCTGGAAGAGCGCGACCGGCAGGTTGTCGAATCCAATGCCCTGGCAACAGTGGGCCGGATGGCTGCGATGGTTGCACACGATCTGCGCAATCCGTTGTCGTCGGTCAAAATGGGGCTGCAGATTCTCAATCGTTCATCCAGCAAGGGACATGGTAAAGGCGATCAGGAACTGCAGCGGATTGCGCTGGATCAAGTGCAGTACATGGAGAAGATCTTGAGTGAACTCCTGTCATACGCCAAGCCCACTGTTCTCAATCGGGAGTGGCTCACCATTGGCAAAATTGTCGACAGGACCGTATTGCTTTGTGAGAAGGAAATACAGCGACACCACATTCGGCTTAAGGTCTGGAACCAGTTGTCCCTGCCGACTCTCTACGGCGATCCGCATCGTCTGCAGCAGGCGATCTCCAACCTGATTACCAATGCGATCGAGTCCTGCGTCGAGACAGGGACAGGGAAGGGGGAAATTAGCGTTCGCTCGCACCTGGATCTGGGTGAGGATATCCCCCGCGTTTGCATAGAGATCATCGACAATGGTGTCGGCCTGGATCTCAGAACTGAGAGTAAGGTGTTCGAGCCATTTTTTACCAGTCGAGCCAAAGGAACAGGGCTCGGGTTGACCATCGTCCGCCAGATCATAGCGGCACATGGCGGTACAGTGACACTGTCGAACGAGCCAGGTGGAGGAGCCCGCGCGATGGTAAATTTGCCGACGCGGCCACTGACGGAGGCAGGCGAGACAAACAGGCAAACAGTAACGCTACGGCCCGACAGTGATGAATTCAGGATGCTCGAGGTAACAGGAACCCGTGAGTAAGATACTGATTGTCGATGATGACATCGCCAGTTGCCGTACTCTGCAACTGCATTTTCACAGCGCTAACCACACTGTGGAACTGGCCTACGATGCCCGGAGCGGCCTGTCGGCTGCCGAGTCGATGGCTCCGGAAGTGATCATCATGGACATTCGTATGCCTGGCCAGAGCGGCCTGGAAGCATTGCCGGATTTCAAGTCCCGCTTTCCGAAAACGCCGGTGATTATGATCACTGCTTTCGACGACATGGATAGCACGATCACTGCCATGCAGCTGGGGGCAGATGACTATATCGCCAAGCCGATCGATATCGGTGAACTGGATCAGGCCGTAGAGCGCGCGATCACACGCCGCGAAAGTAGTCGCCAGGGGTTCCAAATGGAGCCGGTAAGTCAAATTGGTGAGCGGGGCTACACTATTATCGGTAACAGCCGCTTGATGAAAGAGATCTTCAAGACCATCGGGTTGGTTTCAAAAAAACCAGTGACAGTGCTAATCCAGGGTGCCAGTGGTACCGGCAAGGAGTTGGTGGCCCGCAACATCCACCGCGTAGGTCCTACTCCGAACGGGCCCTTCGTCGCGATCAACTGCGCGGCGTTGGTGGAGACCCTGCTCGAATCGGACATGTTCGGGCATGAAAAGGGTGCTTTTACCGGTGCTGTCAGCAGCCAGCCTGGAAAATTTGCGATAGCTCAGGATGGCACTATTCTGCTCGATGAAGTGGGAGAGCTGTCCCCAAACATACAGGCCAAGCTGTTGCGCATACTGCAGGAGAAGGAGTACATGCCAGTGGGTGGCAAAGAGACGAAGAAGACCAACGCGAGGGTCATCTCAGCGTCCAACACAAACCTCAAACAAATGGTCAATGAAGGCCGGTTCCGGGAAGATCTTTATTACCGGCTGCAGGTCGTCAGTATCCAGATGCCTGCGCTCAAGGATCATCTGGAGGACCTGCCACTGTTGATCCCGTACCTGCTTGGCCGCATCAACCGCGAATTTCACCGGAGCGTGTCGACTATTTCCCCGAATGTCATGGAGGCATTCTACGCTTACGACTGGCCAGGAAATGTGAGGGAACTGGAAAATCTTCTGATGAAAGCGGTAGCGATGTGCGCAGGAGATTCGATCACGCTGGACCTGCTGCCGCCGGAGATATCTAAACAGAGCATGCAGCCACTACCCATTTTGGATGTTCATATGAGTCTGCGGCAAGTTGAAAAGGATCACGTGCTGCGGGTTCTGCAGCACACCGGGTGGCACCGTGGTCGGGCCTGTGAAATCCTAGGCACGTCTCGACCCAGACTGCGACGACTGATCAACCAGTATGCTTTGGAAGCACCCGACGATAGTGTAACTGCCACTGAGGGTGATTGATCTCGGGGTAGCCGGCCCGGGTTTCCTACCAATGACTGAACTGCCTGTAGCGCTTTGATACAGGTCGGGAAGGTCAGTTGTCCGGCCCGTGGGTCAATGGCCGAGATTCCTGTGCCGAAGGATTTGCCTGGCAAATCTGAACACTGTGTAAAACAGGCCGCCCTTGATGGAATGATCCGTTCACTAGTGCCTCTGATTGAGGCGGTCAGATGGACCACTGAAATGACGCATTTCTCCAAAAAAGCAGGAGGTATGTTTGTCTTCTATGTAAGTTGGCATGGTAATTGCTTCATAAACTAGTAAGCAAACACACCTGCGCCGGGGGTCCGTACAAACACGTGGTGTCGAATGAACTTCTTGCCAACCAAGTTTATGGTCCCGTCAAGACGTCGCTGTCGGTGCGCCACTCCACCAGACCTCCGATACAGAAGGTTTGGCCGGGGAGAACGTTTTCATGATTGAACTGAATAACCTCGCTCGAGCGTTGCTGGTCGTCGGGCGTCTAGGCACTAGCTTCAGGGCAAACAACAACGTTGCCGAGCGGGGAGAGTGGAGATGAAACGATGGGGGAAGTTCGGGTCGGTCATTTCCTGTTTTATAACCGGCACCGCGCTGGTTCTGGCGGTCCCAGGCGTTGCGGTCCAGGCCAGTGGCTTTCCGGAGATTGGGCCTTTGCCATTAAAGGAAGTCCCCAAGGAGTCGCTCGCCAAGATGGGCCAGCGGCTGTTCTTCGACGTGCGGGTCTCGGGGGATGGTGCTATCAGTTGCGCCACCTGCCACGATCCGGCCCAAGGCTTCACCCGCCAGGTAGGCAAAGAAGGCAAGCCCATGGCGTTGTCTGATGCCTATCCCGGTACCCGCCACTTCCGCAATGCACCGACCCTCATCAACGTGGTGTACAAGGCAGATTTTGCTGATACCGGCTGGGGGTGGGACGGTCACATGGGCGCTAACCTGAACGACGTGATACGCGACCAGATCACCGAGACCATGATGATGAACATGGATATGCGGTTGATGCACGAGCGGATGAAGCAGGATCCAGTGTACGTTCAGATGTGTCAGGATAACTTCAATGGCGAGTGTAGTTCGGGCAAGGGTCGCAAGGCTCTGGTCGCATTTCTGCAGACGCTGGTTTCAAAAGACGCGCCTTTCGACAACGACAGTCTGTCAGGAGAGGCTCAACTAGGCCGACTGTTGTTTGAAGGAAAAGCAAACTGTGTGTCCTGTCACAACGGTCCCTATTTCTCGGACGGCCAGCCTCACAATACCGGTGTGCCGGAGAACTTGGAGGTCTTCAACGACCCGTTGCGCCACGTTGCCTACCGCGCTGTGATCACCAACCACGGAGTGCCTAAAGCCGACATCTGGCGTCGTGATGTGGGCTATTTTCTGGTAAGCAAGGACTACCGTGATGTCGGCAGTTTCATCACACCCACTCTGCGCGAGGTTGTGCACACCGCACCCTACATGCACAACGGGATGTTGCAGACGCTTGAAGAGGTGGTCGAGTTCTACACAGCGGGCGGCGGCCACGACGACCCACTGGCCACTGAATTGAAACCACTGGAGCTGAATGGTGTCGAACAGGCCCAACTGGTGGCTTTCCTGCGCAGTCTCAGTAGTCCGGTTGCACCGGCTGCCCAGAAAGTAGCCATACCACTGGAATATGAACCTATAGACGACTGGCTGGAAGTCAAGAACTAGTCTGCTGGGGAGAAAATGAAACTGTCTATACCATCACCGTTCGTCTTTTCCTTGGTCACTGTTTTGCTGCTGGCCTGCACTAATACCATGGCTGACAGAGATCCCATACTGTCCAAGATAGACCTCGATGCTGATCCGCCACTCGCACCGCTGCCGCCGCCGCCGGCACCGCTAGACAACCCGATCACACAGGCCAAGGCGGACCTGGGTATGAAGCTGTTCTTCGATCCCAAGATGACCGGCGATGCCAGCCTGAGTTGCGGAGACTGTCATGACCCCAAGCAGGGCTGGGGTTTCAATGACCCGATCTCACGAGGCTATCCCGGCACGGTGCATTGGCGAAATTCGCAAACTGTAGTGAACACTGCTTATCTGGGGAAGCTGTTCTGGCAGGGCAACGCCAAGAGTCTCGAAGCCCAGGCACCGATCGCCAACAAAGGTGCCGTAGCGGGTAACGGCGAGGACGATGTGATGGAGGCCCGGTTGCGGCAGACCCCGTACTACATCCAGAAGTTCCGCGAGATCTTCGGCACCGAACTACCGAATCTTGGGGACGCCTGGATGGCCATAGCTACCTTCGAGCGCACCCTGAGCCAGCGGGACACCCCACTCGACCGCTACCTTGCCGGTGACAAAGAGGCACTGTCTGAGACGGCTCTCAAGGGCAAGGAACTGTTCGAAGGTAAGGCCAACTGCATCGAGTGCCACAATGGGCCGACGCTGACCGATGAGAAGTACTACAACCTTGGCGTACCGCGACCCCTGGAATGGGAGGAAATGGGTCTAAATACCGTGACCTTTCGCTGGGAGGCTTACGCCAAGGGAGTGCACGAGAAGTACTACCGTGACTGGAAGGACGACGCCGGCCTTTACTACTCGACCAAGCGACCCACAGATGTAGGTAAGCATCGTACTGCACCGTTACGCTATCTCGCCTACACCGCGCCCTATATGCATGCCGGCCAGTTCTACACACTGGAGGAAGTGATCGACTTCTACGACGAGGGTGGCGGCGACAACGAGTTCACCGACGGCACTCATGGGTTGGAGAACAAAACACCGATTCTCAAGCCGCTCAACCTTAACGATGAGGAAAAGGAGTCCCTGGTGGTTTTCCTCGAGGAGATCAGTGGTGACGAGATCCGCCTCAAGCTGCCCGAAGTGCCGCCCTACGAGGTGATGCCGGACGTACCCGGGCTGACCCAGGCCCGGGCCAAGCGCATCGGGCTGGAGACATATCTGGCCAGAACCGCTCAACAGTAGAAAGAGGATACGCAATGCCAAAGCAATCAGGTGATAGTCACAAGCGAGGCGCTTGCATGACCCGCAGGGCCTTCCTGTTCGGCAGCAGCGCGGCGGTGGTCGGTACGGTCTGGTTGCCGGGGCTGCCTGGCCTGGAGGGCAAGGCACTGGCGGCCGAGGTGGCCCGCTACCCGCGCAAGCTGATTGGCAGATTGAGTAGTTTACAGTTGAACCAGCCGGTTAAATTCAATTACCCCGACGAAGGTCAGAACTCGAACAGCCTGCTGTTTCGGATGGGGCAACCGGTTGGCGGCGGGATAGGGCCGGACCAGGATGTGGTCGCGTTCAACGCTCTGTGCACGCACATGGGTGGTTTGCTGGACGGAGCCGGTACCTTCAGTGCTATCGACCAGGCGCTGGGGCCGTGCCCGCTACATCAGACCAGTTTCGACCTGAGTCGGCACGGCATGGTGATCGGCGGCCACGCCACTGAGAGTCTGCCGCAGGTGCTGCTGGAACTCGAGGGCGAGGATATTTATGCCATGGGTATGCTCGGCCTGATTTACGGCCGCTTCGATAACCTGAATACAGGATGACCGGATATGTCCAGAAAAGCTGAGAACTCACAGCCATTTTACCAGCCAGAGGACCAGGTTCCCCTGCCGCCAAAAAATGCTGAGGTCATCACCACCTGCTGTGACTACTGTGTCATGGCCTGTGGTTTCAAGGTGTATCGCTGGCCGGTCGGTGCGCCCAGTGGCGGGCCTAGGAAAAACCAGAACGCTCTGGGCCTGAATTATCCGCTACGCCCCGGCCAGGGCGGTTGGGTTGGTCCCAACCAGTACACCCAGGGCAAGTGGCAGGGCAAGATGCATCATATCGCAGTGGTGGGAGATCACAAATCAAGAGTGGTCAATGTTGGCGGTGGCCACAGTATCCGTGGTGGTTGCATAGCCCAGAAGGTGTACAACCCGCAGAAGCCAACCCAGGATCGTCTCCAGCACCCAATGGTGCGGATCAACGACCTGTTGATGCCGGTGACCTGGGACTTTGCCCTCGATATCGCGGCAGCTGTTTCCAAGCACGTGATCAAGATGCACGGCGAGTCGGCCTGGGCGATGAAATACTTCAGTTACCAGTATTTCGAGAATACCTATGCATTGACTAAGTTGGCGCTGAAAGCGATCAACAGCCCGGCGGTCGCCCATCACGACCACCCCTCGTTCGTCAATTCGGTACCCGGTTGGGTCGACATCGGCTACGACATCTTCAGTGCCTCACACGAAGACTTTGCACTGGCTGACTGCATACTGATCTCCGGTACCGACCCGTTTGAGACCAAGACTACGCTGTGGAATCACTGGATCCTGAAGGGGATCAACGGCAACCATACCAAGGTTATCATGATCAACCCTCGCCGCACCGCCGGGGTGGCTTATGCCGAGAAGCACGGTGGTCTACACCTTGATATCTTGCCGGGCTCCGACACCGCGGTACACATGGCTATTGAGCGGGTTATCGTGGAAAACGGCTGGCAGGACACCGAGTTCATCAACCGGTGGGTCGCTAACCACTGGGAAACCGACTCCGGCTTCGGCCAAGGTACCCGCAATACGCCCTGGCAGTGGCGCACTACCTGGGGCAAGTTTCAGGTCAAGGGGTTCGAGGACTGGAAGGAATGGTTACTGGCCCAGGAGGAGTCCAAGGTGGAGGTAGCGGCCAGGATCGCCGGGATCGACCCGGCCAAGATTTACCGTGCGGCGGAGATGATGGCTAAGCCCAAGGACAGCGGCGAAAGAGTCAAGACCTCGATCTGTATCGAAAAGGGTCTCTACTGGTCCAATAACTACCTGAATACTGCGTCGATCGGCACTTTGGGAGCGATCCTTGGTTGTGGCGGTCGACCGGGTCAGGTTATGACCCGGCTGGGTGGGCACCAGCGCGGTGGTGTCAGCGGTGGCAAGTATCCGACCTGGAAGTCGCCGTATAAGGTCCCCGGTCGTCGGCGCCACCGGTTGGACCTGGACCGCTGGCTGGAGGCCGGCCATGTGCGTTTCGCTTACGTGGTAGGTACTACTTGGATTCAAGCCATGCCAGGCTCTGCGGCGCTGGAAGATGTCTTCAAGCGCCTAACCAAGTTCAACCCCCACCAGGTCCGCAGTTTCGACAAGCAGACCGTCATCGATACGCTCAAGCGTCGGGTGGACTCCGGTGGTATGGTTATTGCCAACCAGGAAATTTATTTGCGCGACCCAATTGGTAACCAGTATGCCGATATTGTCTTACCGGCCGCCACCTGGGGTGAAGAGAATTTCACCCGTGCCAACTCGGAACGACGCGTTCGCCTGTACGGCAAGTTCTGTGATGCGCCGGGCGAAGCCTTACCGGATTGGAAGATCGCAGCTTTGTTGGCTCAGAAAATGGGATTTACCGGATTCGACTGGAAGGACTCCAACGAGGTTTTCGAGGAGACCTGTCGCTTTAGTCGAGGTTCGCGCAAGGACTACAACGCAATTCGTGTGGTGGCCCGGCGAAAAGGTATGCGGGCCCACGATTTTCTGCGCGGCTTTGGCACCCGTGGCTTGCAGGCTCCGCTGTTGCTGGACGGTGATCGGATCATAGAAACCAAGCGGTTGCACGACTACAACCGCCGGGATATCCCCGATACTGGTCCAGAGGCAAGTACCATCCACAACAAACGCCTGCTGGCGTTCAAGACCCAGACCGGCAAGCTCAACCTGGTCAAGTCGCCGTGGAATCTGTGGGCGGATTTCTACGAGTTCATGCAGCCTAAAGGTGACGAGTTGTGGGTAACGAACGGCCGCATCAACGAACTGTGGGAGTCCGGCTTTGACGATTACGAGCGGCGGCCCTACACCCAGCAGCGCTGGCCCATGAACTTCATCGAGATCCATCCGGTCGATGCCAAGGTTCGAGGCATAGAGTCCGGTGATCTGGTTGCGGTTGAATCGCACAGAGTGCCGGTGCAGAAGAATTTCAATCTGGGCGTCAAGAGTGACGATATGTGGTTCTCCGGGCTGATGAAGGATGGTCATATCGAGCTTGTCTCGGGGGCCTATTCCGCTATCGCCATGGTTACCTCGGCGATAAAGCAGGGTGTGGCCTTCAGTGAGTTTCTCAAGCCTTCGGCCCCGGCTAATGTGATCACCCCGAGAGTGCCTGATCCGATCACCATGAATTACCGCTACAAGATCGCCTCAGCGAGAGTCACGCGGATCGGTGAGACGGTGTTCAAGCACTCGTTCTCTCAGATGAGCTTCAAGAGGCGGGATATCGTCTAGGGTTCGCAACAGGTCGGTTTCCTGCAGAAAGGAAAGGGCCGGGGGAGAGATTGGGCCCCGGGTAGAAAACGGTTGACGTTGTCCCGGCGTACAGAGCCCGTTTAGCCTTGGCCGTGGAGAAGCCTGTCGAGACGAGTAATCTAGACCAGCAACGAATGAATCGAAGCACCTATCAGAAAGCTGTCATCGCGACTCTGTATGGGCAGTTGGAGAGGGATAACTCGCTAACGCGCTGTTGTGCGATACGTGCATTGGGCAGACTGAAGGTAGAGGACGTCGCTGTACGCCAGCGATTGATCGAACTGTTGCGAGATCCGGATCCGGATGTACGGCTGGATGCGGTTGTTACCCTGGGCGACCTGGGTACTAGCGAGTCGGTCGATAGTCTGATTGAAACCCTGCTGGGTGATCCCGAGGGTGAGGTGCGAATCGAGGCCGCCCGGAGTCTTTCCAAACTGCGTTCGCCGGCCGCAGTCGACGCACTGATACGTTGTGTCCGCGAGGACGGCCTCCCGCAACTGGACCTTTCGGTGGATGACCTGGAATTTGGTGATTCGCTGGAAGTACAGGGACAGGCACTGGAGGCGCTTGGCTGCATTGGCGATCGGCGTGCCACGGCGCCGGTGATAGAGTTATTGTCCGATCCGGATTACGAAGATCTGCAGGAAAACGGATTTCGGGTACTGTCTCGGCTGGACGACACCAGTGCCCGGGCATTCTTGTTGGCACAGATGACCAACGGTAATAATCGCCTGGCCCGGCGTCGTGCTGCCCAAGCAATTGCCGGTCTGGTGGAGACTAAAAGCGGCAAAGAACTACTGCCTGATATTGTCAATGCACTGATCGGCGCCCTGCTCGACACCGAGCCCGATGTTCGGATCAGTGCAGCCCAGGCTCTTGCCGGGATAGACCACCCACTGGTGGTGGTACCGTTGACTCTGTTACTAACCGATATCGATCTGGAGGTCAGGGCCCAGGCCGCAGAGATTCTGGTCAGCGTGCGTGCCCCCGGGGTGGTCGATCGTCTGTTGCAGATGCTGGATGGGGCCGATATTGGGCTCAAAGCACGAATTGCCGTCGTGTTGGGCCGCAGCGGTGAGCCGAGTGTTGTCCCAGCCCTACAGGAAATGCTCGCGACCGACGATGAAAGTCTGCGCTATCAGGCGGTCAGCGCCTTCGGTGTTTTGGCATTACCGGGGCCAGAAATCGACTTAGCGGGCATCCTTAGCGACCAGGCGGTGCATGCAAACACTCGAGCCAGAGCGGCAGCGGCTCTGGGCAGCATTCTCAGTGCTGTGGATGTCATCGATGCGGCGGGGGCTTCTACGACACAACCCGCCATTAACGAGAATAGAGTACCAGAGGGAGTCGAGCCCGAACAGGCGTTGACCAAAGCCGTGTTCGATCCCAATCAAGCGGTGGCCCAAGCGGCCTTGACAGCCTTGGTGGCGATCATGTCACCCCCGGCTGCAACTGGGTTCCTGATCAGCCTGTTGGGTCAGGAAAGCGCTGAACAAGGTGATCAAGATCGGTCACCCGAAGTACTGTCCGACGCGCCAACCCCGTTGCTCGAGCCTGATTCAGCCGGCAAGAAAGATGCCGCTGACGATGCGGTCCCGGCAGCGATGCCTGAGCCGCTTGAGCAAATGGCAGGTGAGCCGAGTGCCCAGGCATCAACTCTGGCCGCGATTTTGTCTGAACAACAGAGTGCCGGTGGGCAACGACCTGAGCATTCCCCTGGTATGGATGACAAGTTAGTTACCCCGACCCACTCGCTCCAAGTACTGGCGGCTAGTCTGCTGGGTGAGTTAAGTGATCCCGGCCCTGAGGTGGTGAGCGTGCTGATCGAGACACTCGACCGAGATGACCCGCGCTTGGTTCGAGAAGCACTGGCGGCGCTGCGGCACATTGGCGACCCGACAGCTTTGCAACCGATTTTGCGTTGCCTGGAATCGGGCAACGAGGACACTCGGCTGGCAGCTATAGATGCACTCGCTGGGATCGGTGGCCAAAGCTCCGGCGCAGCGACCTGTAAACCGTTGGTCGATCTACTCGATGACCCCCGGTCAGTGGTACGCGATTGGGCTGTACGTGCGCTGGGTGCTAACGGCGGAGCATTGGCGACGCAACATCTGCCCCGTATGCTGGATGATGAGGATCGTACCGTGTGTCGCGGGGTTATGGCATCTCTGACGCCGGAAATGGCAAGCCCCGAACTGTCGCGGCGGATGGTTGATACCTTGTTTCGTTTTTCTGCGGAGCTTCGCCACGATACCGCGATCGCGATGAAGCGGTTGAACGATTTTGGCAGTACACCCCAGTTGTTGAAGATATTAAGGGATAAAGACCAAGAGGCCATTCACTGGATCTGTATCGACGCACTCGGAGAGATTCACGCGCCCGCCCAGATACCGGCTAGTTGACTGCGCCCCGGGGGGTCCGATTGCTGAGATTCAGGCACCGGTGGTAAATAACCCCCAAAGGGGAAGACAACAAGGTGTGGTCGGCAGTCAGGTCGGATCAGGGGCTGTGTTAGCAAGCTGAACGTTCTGTTTCATCTGTCGGTACAAGCTGGGGCCACGAGAACAAAACGTTCCACACGGTCATTTGGCTGTCAGTGGGGCAGAATTCTATAAACCGCGGGAAAATGTCTTGCCACTGCCTGTGGGCAGTGTTGGCACGGATATTGCTATTTACTTGAGTGAAGGAAACTGATATCGCTTGGAGCAATTGTGGAACGGCATACACACATGGCGTCCCAGGCTTTGCTGGCTACGGGGCAAACCCTCTTGCTGAGCGTCGCTAGAAGCTACCGGGTTATACGTGGTGGCCGGTTCAGACTGTCCATTCCTGGCAGCGGTCAGTGGGGTGTCGGCCTGATTGCGGCCATATTGAGCTGTCTGCTTCGGGTCGGTCCAGTGCCTGCACAAGACGGAGTCGTCTCACCGGTAGACCTCGACGCCTTGAGTGTCGCGCGAGACATCTACCAGGCCAACTGCGCTATGTGTCACGGTTTCGACGGCATACCGATGATGCAAGGTACACCCAATTTCGCCAACGGTGAGCGGCTGGAAGAAACGGATAACCAACTACTGGAGTCGATTCGCAAGGGCAAAGGAATCATGCCATCGTGGGCCAAGATCCTTGATGAACAGGAGCGGGCCGTAGTACTCGCCTACACCCGGATGATTCCCGGGGACGGGCTTTTTTTGGAGCACTGCGAAAGCTGTCACAGCCAGACCGTGCCAGTGCTGGCCGACAGGATTCCGAAGAGTCGCGAGAAGCTGAACACCCATGACGGGTCGTGGGATTTGTGTGCTAGCTACCCGATCGAGCAGATGATGGCACGCGAGGACATTATCACCTTGATCCGTTTCCTGCGCGATGTGGCGAGGCCGGAACTAAAAGGACAGGTGGTGGGTACGGAAGGATGATCTCGATAGCCGCGTCTAAAGTTGAGAAGGTGACTGCTCGGCGAACCTCCGCTAAATCTGATGTTCGGCGGCAAGGTCTCGGGGGGATAAGCACATTGATCGGAGGCAATAGTCATGGGTACTGAATCAGCCCTTCCTCTAGGGGCGCAAGTGACATTGCCCCTGCAGTACCAGCGCCTCCTGTTGGCGGTGGATGCGTCGGACCACGCCAACCGCGCTACTTTGGAAGCGGTTGCCATTGCAGCTCGCTCGGGTGCTGGTATCACCGCCAGTCACGCCTACGCCGCGATGATGCATGACCGTCGCTTTCGCCAGATGGAAGGTGGCCTGCCGGAGCAGTTCCGAGCCGAACAGGAACTGGAACGCCAAAGGGTCATTCACGACGATCTGATTACCCGGGGACTGTCGATCATAACGGATTCCTACCTGGATCACGCACAAAGAGTTTGCCGTGAGGCAAATGTCGAATTTGAACGTTGCGCCCTTGAAGGCAAAAACTACCGGGCATTAACCGACGAGACCAACAGCGGTGACTACGACCTGCTGGTCATTGGCGGCAGGGGGCTCGGTGCTATACCCGGTGGCGGCTTGGGCACGGTCTGCACCCGAGTAGTTCGCCGTGCACAGATCGATACCTTGGTGATCAAGGACCCGCAGGCTGGCCTCGCAGGTGGCCCGATCGTGGTGGCAGTGGATGGTTCCCCGCGCGCCTGGGGTGGATTGCTCACAGGTATCACGTTGGCGCACCACTGGCAGTGCCCACTGCATGTGGTGGCGGCCTTTGACCCCTATTACCACTATGTTGCTTTTAATCGCATCGCCGGCGTGTTGTCAGAAGAGGCCGGCAAGGTGTTCCGCTTCCAGGAGCAGGAAAAACTGCACGAAGAGATCATCGATTCTGGCTTGGCCAAGATCTATCAGGGTCATCTCGAGGTGGCCGAAAGTCTTGCCGACGAGCACCACACAGCGGTGACCACACGGTTGCTGGACGGTAAGCCACACGACGTTATCGCTAAATACGTTAAAAAAATAAAACCTTCACTTCTGGTCCTGGGCAAGCTCGGTATCCATGCCGATCCCGGGCTGGATATCGGCGGCAATACGGAACACCTGATGCACGACGTCGGTTGTGCGCTGTTGATAAGCCAGCGTGAATACTGTCCGGCGGTAGAGACGGTGGCCGATGTGACCACCTCGTGGACACAAGAAGCCGAGCAATCTATCGCCCGTGTTCCACAGTTTGCCCAGGCCATGGCCCGTACCGCTATTTTGCGCGAGGCCAACAAGCTCGGCCATACCGTGATTACCGCGAGCATGGTGGACGAGATCACTGCAACCCTGTGTCCGGCTCATGCGAAACGCGCTATGCGGGAGATCGTCGAGGCGGATGAACGCGGTGAACTGAAGTCTGCGGCACCTGTCGGCCCTATGCCCTGGTCTGCTGGGGCTACCGCTCTACTTGATGGGATACGCGAGCCTAGTGAAAAAGACAATATCCATGGCCGGGCCCAGAAAAAGGCCCGTACCCAGGGTGCAGCCGAGGTTTTAGCTGAGCATGTCGAGGACTTCGTGGCTAAGCTCGAACCGGCTCGCCAAGACCAGGCTATTGCATGGCAGGCCGGTGCACTGGCAAGGCTTGCCCAGGTGCCGTCTGGATTTATGCGCGACGCGTGCCAGCGTCAGACAGAACAGTATGCCCACGGCAAGGGCGTAGAAGAGGTAACACCAGAAGTGGTGGAAACCGCCCTGAAGTCGATGGGCCAGCGCATGCACGCTGATCAGACCTCTGTTGCTGGGGGTAAGTGCCCCCTCGGTCACGACCGGCTAGACAAAACCAGAACCAGTGAGCGGAACCGGGATACCGCTATTGGCTGGAGCGCCTCGGCATTGGCCAGGCTGGAGAGAGTGCCGGTAGGTTTCATGCGCGAGCTGGTCCGCCAGCGGGTCGAGGTGTTTGCCGAGCGCCATGGTCAGGCCGAGATTACTGAGGAACTGATTGAGCGCAAGTATGTTGACTGGGCCGCTGGTTCGGAGCGGCAGTCGGCCTCTATGCCGTGGCATGAAGATGTGCGCAAAACGGTGGAGAGGATACCCGAGTTTGTGCGTGGCATGGTGGTTAAAGAAATGGAACGTTGCGCCCAGGAAATGGGCATGAGCGAGATCACCCGGGAGGTACTGCGCCGTGCACGCGGTACCTGGACCGAACTGGGTACATTCCACAGTGAAACCAATCCATCCCAGTATGGCTCGAGCCAGGATTCGGCCAAGGCTACCTGAACGGTTGTGAGACCAAAGAACATGAACGAACTGGCGCTGCTGGCTATCAATTTGACTCGGCGTTGCAACCTGGCCTGCCCACATTGCTACCTGGATGCTGATGCCTTGAAGGTGGCTGACCCCGAAGAGTTGAGTACTGCAGAAACCTGTGATCTGCTCGATCAGGTAGCGGCAATGGGCCATTCCACCATGGTAGTGTTGACCGGGGGTGAACCGCTGGTGCGGCAAGACCTTGAGGAGATCACCCGCCACGGTACAGGCCGCGGCCTAACCATGGTCGTGGGAACTAACGGCGTCATGTTGACCGGCAAGCGGATTCGCAGCCTCAAGGCAGCCGGTGTAGCCGGCCTTGGAATCAGCCTGGACTCGCTGGACCCTGATCGCCATGACCGCTTTCGCGGATTGGCAGGGGCTTGGCACAAGACCATGGCCGGCATCGACCACTGTCGCCGGAATCGACTTGATTTCCAGTTGCATTTTACTGTCAATTCTGACAACTCCCATGAGTTGGCTGAGGTTGTGCAGTTTGCCGTAACTAGTGGCGCGCGGGTTCTTAACGTGTTCTTCGTGATCTGTACCGGGCGCGCGGTGGCGCTCAGCCAGTTGAGCGACCAGCGTCAAGAACAGGTCCTTGAGGAACTGGCAGATCTGCAACGCCGCTACCCGGAGTGCATTGTCCGTCCCCGTTGTGCCCCGCACTTCAAACGCGTGGTGCTAGGAAAGCAATCGGCTTCAGCGACTAACCTGATCAGCGGCCGCGAGGGCGATGGTTGTATCGCGGGCACCCATTATTGCCGGGTAACCAGCACAGGTGATGTGACCCCTTGCCCGTATCTGCCAGATTCGGTCGGCAATGTGCGTGATACCGGGTTCGCCAGTGTCTGGAATGATGCACCGGTGTTCGATCGCTTGCGTGGCGGAATACTGAGTGGCAAGTGTGGAATCTGTGAGTATCGTCTGTTGTGCGGCGGTTGCCGGGCCGCGGCGGTCGCCGGTGGCGCTGACCTTATGGGCGAGGATCCCAGTTGCGCTTACCAGCCCGGTACAGACCGCGTTATCAGACCGTTGCCGGCCGCCGATTCCAGTTTGATTTCCTGGACCGCTGATGCTGAGTTGCGCCTTGCCCGGGTGCCGCCTTCGCTGCAAAAAATGCTGCGCAAGCGAGCCGAGGTGTTCGCTAGGGAGAACGGTCACGGTGCCGTAACTGTAGAACACTTGAAGACCATGGCTGCCCGTCGTTTTGGCCCGAACGGTCCGCCCAGGAACACCGAATGAACAGCAGGCCCGAACCCCTCGACGTGCTGGTCATCGGCGGTGGTGTCTCCGGCCTGGCCACAGCCTGGCATCTACTGAGTTACGGGTTCGAGACCCAGTTGTGGGAAAGTGCTCCCCAAGTGGGTGGCAAGATCCACTCTAACTTGCACCAGGGCTGGTTGACCGAAGCCGGAGCTACCTGGTTGATGGACCCGGTTGGTAATACCGCCGACGTTCTGGAGGCGGTTGGCCTGGGTCCGCTGCTGACCCGCAAGCAGCCAGATGTTACCCGCTACCTGCTGCGCAATGGTGCCTTGCAGAATGTACCGATCACGGTGGGCAGGTTGCTGGGTTCAGGGCTGTTCAGTTTGGCCGGATGCTTACGATTGGCAGCCGAGCCACTGGTGTTTCGCCAGCGGCGGTCAGACGAAACTGTCAGTGATTTTGTTACGCGGCGGTTTGGTAGAGAAGTGCTGAAATACGGTATTGAGCCTTACATTGCCGGCGTACTGGCATCAGATCCTGAGCGGGCCGAAGCCAAGGCCACGTTGCCTCGCCTGACGGAGTTGGAGGAGCGTTTTGGCAGCGTCACCGCGGGGATGTTGTACGGGCGCCTGTTTGGATCCGGCAAACGTTGTAAACCAGAAGCGGTGAGTTTCCAGGGCGGTATGCAAAGCCTGACTGATTGTTTGAGCGTTTCGGTGCGCCCGGTACTGGGTAGAGAGGCAAAGTCAATCAACCGCCACCCTGCAGGCTGGCAGGTCGAAGCCAGTGATGGCACTGTGGTACTGGCGCGAAAATTGGTACTCGGGACGCCGGCCCTGGAAGCAGCACAGTTGCTGGCAAATATCGATCACGAACTCGCCCACTTTATCGGAGGGATTGCCTATGCACCAGTGATGGTGGTGCATCTGGGGTTCACTCGTGAAACCGTACGCCACCCACTCGACGGCACTGGCTTTCTGGTGCCGGGGTGTGAAAATCGAGCAGTCAACGGTTGTCTCTGGCCCGCGAGTATCTTTTCTAACCGGGCACCGGCCGGCCACCGACTGTTGAGTAGCTATCTCGGCGGTGCTCGGCATCCGAATGCTCTGCTTGATGACGATAAAAGCGTCATTGGCAAAGTGCTGTCGGACCTTGAGCCGTTACTCGGTTTACGGGGTGATCCGGTGATGACCCGGGTCGACCGCCATCCTCGTGGTCTGCCGTTGTATTTCGGTGCTTACACCGAACGACTCAGGATTATCGCCGAAAGATTAAAGCACTCACCGGGCATTCATCTGGTAGCAGCCTATGCCGGTGGTGTCTCGGTGCGGGATCGCTTGGCTCAGGCAGATGTTGTCGCCGAGCAGATCAACAGACAACTGCGAAGTGCCCGCCGCGCTCGGCAATGGTCAATCGTCGATCCAGATCGGCTGCCGCTGGGATCGGCTACTGCCGGTGGTCCCTCAACACAAACCATGTAATCCAGGAGGATTTCTCATGTCCGCATTCACTTACCTTGGTCGTCTGGTACTGGTCGGTTGCCTGTTGGTGGTCTTTCCATCAGTGGGTACAGCGGCCAAGAAGTATAAGGAGGTCGAAGTGGCCGATGGCGGGAGTATTGTCGGCCGCATAACCTTCGAAGGGGACCTGCCCATCGACGCGATTGACAAGATAGGGATTACCAAGAACATCGATGTTTGTGACGAGGCTGGTAACGGTTACCGCGAGGTGGTCTGGATAGACGTTAAGGATGGTGCGCTGCGTGGCACGTTTGTCTTTATCGACAAGATAACTGCAGGCAAAAAATGGCCAGAACCGGAAGGCGCCGTCTACATGGTTCTCCAGGAAGGTTGTCGGTTCACACCGTGGGCACAGGTCGTCAAACCCGGTGAGATTACTATACGCCACGCCGATCCGGAGTCAGTGCTACACAACATCAATACCCGCGAGATGATCGGTGTCGAGAAAGGCCGGATCGTAAAAAGAACGATGTTCAACTTCGGTCAGCCAGATCCGGGTGACATCGTGAAGAAGCTCAAGCCTCGGCGCTCTTCGTTTATTAGCCTTAACTGTGAAGCCCACAATTTCATGTTTGGTTTCATGATGGCGCCGAAACATCCTTATGCCGTGGTGGTCAGGGATGACGGTTCTTACTCTATCAATGATGTGCCGCCGGGTGACTACACCGTCAAAGCCTGGCATCCGCGCTTAGGTATCCAGAAGGCCAATCTCAGCGTTCCGGCCAAAGGTGCGGTAGAGGCAAATTTCAGCTTTTCGTCTGCCGAGTAAACGGCAGAGGGCTACTTCGGTTTAACGGCATTACCACGTGCAAACACGATCCCGAATCTTCCAGCAATTGATCGACCTGGATGGCCGCAGGCGTCGTGCAGCGGTTCAAAAGTGAAGAGCATGTCAGTCGAAAAAAGATCTTGTTACAGTAGTTGCTGGAGCCTGTTGCTGCTCTGTCTGGTGCTGTTCTCCCCCGAGGCGACAGCACTGGAAGCGGGTGAGTATCGCCAGTTCGTCGGCCTGGACTCGCGTCGACTGATCTGGTTTCTGGCCCAGATGCACCTCTTTTTCGGAGCCTTTGTACTGGGTGTGCCGTTGTTTGCAGTGATCGTCGAGATCGTCGGCTGGCGCAGCCGCGACCCCAAGCTGGACAAATTGGCCTACGAGTTCACCAGCCTTTTGAGTGTGGCCTACGCCACCACGGCTGCGCTCGGCGGCTTACTCGCCTTTGCATTGTTTACCTTGTATCCCACCTTCATGAGTTACATGGCCGGGTTGTTCAAGGACGTCATGTTCATGTACGCCTTGCTGTTCTTCGCCGAAACCTTTTTTTTGTACCTGTATTACTACGGCTGGAACTGGCTACAAGGTGGGCGGGTATTCCCCCGCAATCTGCAATGGCTGTTCAAGGCGCTTGGGGTGGTCATTATCGCGCTCGGTGTGGTGTTCTTGTTCGGTGGTTTTGGCCTTCAGATGCGCGGTGACACGCGCTCGTTCATCGCCCTGCTGTACATCCTGCCGTTGGGGGTGGGACTGCTGATCCTGCGGGACCTTAAAAGTTCCCACATCCTGATCGGCATCCTGCTCAACATCGCCGGCACCGCCATCATGCAACTGGCCAACAGTTGGGCCGGCTTCATGATGAGTCCCGCGGGTGTCGACGAGGAAGGGGAACTTATTGGCACGGTCTGGCAGGTGTTTGAGAACATTCTTGCCACCCCTATCGCGATCCACCGGATGCTCGGAAACCTGGCTTTTGGCGGCCTGGTCGCCGGTGCTTACGCGGCGGTCAAGTTCATTGGCGCCCGGACTCCCGCCGAGCGGGCCCATTACGACTGGATGGGCTACATCGCCAACTTTGTTGCTATTTGTGGTCTGATCCCGCTGCCGTTCGCCGGGTACTACCTAGGCCGTGAGGTCTACTCCACCAGCGCGATCATGGGCAACAACATGATGGGCGGGGACTTCTCCTGGACCTTCATTATCCAGGCCATGCTGGTGGGCTCGCTGTTCCTGATCAGTAACTACTATCTGTGGAGCGGGATGACGCGTATCCCTGGATCAGAACGCTACTACAAGTACATCAAGTTCATTCTTGGTGCACTGATTATTTCCTTTGCCGTCTGGCTCACCCCGCACAACCTGCCGCTGACCAGCGGAGAGGTGGGTGATATGGGCGGTAGTCAGTATCACCCGACTCTCAAGTTTATGGGCCTGATGCCGGCCAAGAATGCGGTGGTCAATCTGATCATTCTGTCGACCTTCTTTAGTTTTCTGCTGTATCGCCGTGGCAACAAAAGCGATGTGGTACCGATCAGCGGGCAGGGCAGGCTGCCACAGATCGTCATCTCGCTGGCGGGCCTGGTCGCGGTAGCCATCGTCGGCCAGTACGCGCTGGCGATGCTGAACCTGGACCCGGCGGAACTCGATCTGCCGGCGGACAGGGCCGATTACTTCCGGACCGTGGGCTACCTGCTCATCTTCGAATGCGCCATGGCCGTACTCGCGGTCGTCCTGGCGCTGAAGGACCGGGGCAAACTGGCTCAAGGTCTGTACATGACCGTGACTGCCTTGAGCGTGGCACTGTTTCTGGGTGTTTATGGCTTCGTGGTCATGGAAAAGGCCTCGCCTTTTCTGCGTAACATCGCAGTAGCTCAGTTTCTTCAACTGATCAGTTGCATCATCCTGGTGACAGCCATAGATATATTTTTGTTCCGTGGTGCCAAGGAGTTGGGCAAGTTGCAATGGGGCAAGATGACAGTGCGCAGCCAGTACGCGCTGTTGCTACTCACTTTCATTATCACCATGAACATGGGGCTTATGGGATTCATCCGTTCTGGCCTGCGTGGTGACTGGCACATTTTCGGAGTGATGCGAGATACCTCGCCCTGGTCCTACACGCCGAGCAACTACACCATGACCGAGATGGTGAGCCTGGCGGTGTTGGTGTTTATGGTCGGAGTTGCTTTTATGTTCTGGCTGGGTGGCATCGCCGCGCAAAAGAATTCCACGGCTGAAAAGGCGCTGGTCGAGGGATCACCGGTTGAAGAGTCTTCCCGCAAGCCGGACGAACCGCCGACCTCGCGAGCGGAAGAAGAACAGTGAAGTCCAGTGCCATTCTGCGAGTGTTTGTGTTCATGCTGGTAGTACTGGGTGCTTACCTGTGGGTCGGGAAGGCCATTACCGCCATGACTGGTGGCGAGCGAAAGTCGGCCAGCGTAGTGGAAGTTACACCGGAAGGGGGCGAGGCTATTTTCTGGGGCAAGGGCAGATGTTTCACCTGTCACAGCATCGGCGACGAAGGCAGTGCAGTACGTTGCCCCAATCTCGGTCAGTTCGGTGAAAAATTCCCGTTGCCTATAGGCGCCCGAGCAGAACAGCGGGCCAAGGAGCGCTCCGAGGAGACCGGCAACCACTACAACAGCACCGATTACCTGGTGGAGAGCCTGGCCAAGCCCGATGCCTACCTGGTGGAGAGCTACAAGAACGAGATGGCGATCGTCTATGCCCCACCCATCTCGCTGAATCTGACCGAGATCAAGGCGGTGATCGCGTACCTGCAGAGTCAGGGTGGCGACCTGGATCTGGAAGGCATTGAGAACCCGGGCGAGTTGGCCCAGTCCTACTACGCCCGAATCACTGCGGCCAGCGCTGCCGGTGGCGGTGATCCTGAGAACGGCGAGGAGATGTTTGTCGATACCTGTGCTGACTGTCACATGATCCAGGGTGAGGGCGGTGACATTGGTCCCGACCTGTCCAGCATAGCGAGCAAGGGCCTTAAGTTCATCTCCGAATCCATCCTCCGGCCGGCCCGCAAAATTACTGAAGGCTACGAGACCTGGGTGGTGGTGGCCGAGTCGGACGGACGCAAGCACGTTGGCCTGAAGACCGCGGAAACACCCACTGCGGTGGAGATCACCAAGGCCACTGGCGAGGTGTCGACCATCGCCAGGGATGACATCCGTGAAATCGGCCAGGACGAGGGTGACAGTGTCATGCCCGCCGACCTGACCGAAGCTTTGACAGTAAAAGATTTCCAGGACGTATTGGCCTACTTGATGATGCAGAAGGATGAGAACGCCGGCAAATCCGGCGCGACGCAATGAAGAAGCCCAGAACCCAGCGCTTCTGGTCGGTGGTACTGACCCTGCTGGTGGTCTATGCCCTGATTAAGTGGGGCATCCCGGCCCTTTCCCGGGAGATCACCGATCTACCGTTCCCGTTGACCGTGCCGGGCACGCTGATGTTTATCTACATGCTGCTAACGGTGATCGCACTGTTCTTGCTGGTTACCTTTTCCGAGGAACACCTGGAGGACTTTCTCTACCCCGTCCGGCGCTTCTTGCGCGGTGAATACGGCAGAGTCACACGAGTCGCGGGCCTCGCAGTGGTGCCGCTGCTGGTTGGCTGGCAGGTCTACGACGTGACGGTGCCCAAGATGGAGCAGCCCTTGTCGCTGCGCATCCAGCACCCGTCGTCAAATTTTCCCAAGAAGAATGAGACCCTGAAAAACCCGTTTGCCAACACGACCGACGCCGAGATCGATGCCTTTGTTGAGCAGGCTCGGGTTAACGATATCGGTTTTATTCCCCAGGTGCAGCCGGATCTGGACAGCTGGGCGGAGTACAGCGAGGCCGGGCATATGCTCGAGGCCATTGCCACGGCACCGGTGCGCGCGTTCCTGCAGGAACTGGAAGCCGGCAGCATTAGCCGCGATACGGCGCGCGCGGCTCTGATGGAAAAGAACCTGTTCGAAGGTCGGGCGCTGTATTCGATGAACTGTCGGCCCTGTCACGGCGACAGCGCGGCCGGCGACGGGCCGATGGCTGATGGCTTCAAGTTGCGGCCGATCAACTTCACCGACAACGGTACCATCGAGACCATCGTCGAAGGTTATACCTTCTGGCGGGTCAGCAACGGAGGTCCCGGTCTGCCGACGGAGGCGACCCCATGGGATTCGGCGATGCCCGTGTGGAAACTGAACCTCACCGAAGAGGAGCGCTGGAAGATAATCCTTGCCGAATATGACTTGGCACAGAAGACCCCGCGGATACCGGAGTCCCACTGATGAGTTGCCGCAGGTCTTTCTTATTTATCATCCTGGCTTTGTACTGGGGCGGGGCGCTGGCAGCAGAGATCCCGAGCGGGCCGCGGCCAGCGGCTAGCGATGAGACCCTCGCCGAAGGTGCCGCGATTTACCTGCAGCGCTGTAGTTTCTGTCACGGCCTGCTCGGTGACGGCAACGGTCCTGCAGCAGAGTACCTGGACCCGCGACCGCGGGACTTCACCCTCGGCACCTTCAAGTTCCGCACCACGCAAAGTGGCGAACTGCCCCGGGACGAGGATCTGTTCCGCACCGTTAGTCGTGGCCTATCGGGTACCGCCATGCAGGCGTTCGACAGCGACTTGATCAAGAATGGCTTGGCCGAGAATGAGCGCTGGGCGGTGATCGACTACATCAAGAGCTTTGCCATCGAGTTCGAAGACCCGGAACTGGATCCGACCAAGAACGGCCTGGTGGTGACGCTGCCGCAGGAGCGGCCGCCCTACAGCGAGGCACTGGTCGCCAAAGGAAAAGAAGTGTTCGAACATGCCAAGTGCTGGGAATGCCACGGCAAACTCGGTCGTGGTGACGGGCAGGAATCCTTCGATCGTACTGATGACTGGGGCTTTCCCATTCGCATCCGCAACGTGACCCATCCCTGGAAGATCAAGGCCGGTATCAAGGTGGAAGATATCTACATGCGCTTCTCCACCGGCGTCAACGGTACACCGATGCCTTCGTTCGTCGATGCGCTGAGCGAAGAGGAGCGCTGGGCGCTGGCCAACTTCATCAAGTCGCTGCAGCACCAACTCACCGACCACCAGGTTCTAAAGGCGAAAGGAATAGAAGGTGAGATCCTCGACGACCCGACCGATGTCAACTGGGCTGCGGCCGAGCCCATGGATGTCCGCCTCACCGGTCAGGTGATTGCCGCGCCACGCTGGCAGAACCCCAGTATCGAGATGGCAACGGTGCGGGCATTGTACAACCAGACTGAGATTGCTTTTCTGATCCAGTGGGACGATCCATTTAAAGACGTAACCCATCAAAGTACAGCTGAATTTAATCCCCAGGAGATATCCCGGGTTGGAGGCTTTAATTCCTACGTCGCGGCCAACGGCATGGTGCCTCGGCAACTGGAAACCTTTAGAGATGCGATCGCCCTGCAGTTTCCAGTGAAATTACCCGAGGGCACCAAGAAACCTCACTTCTTCCGTGGCGATTCATCGAATCCGGTTCACTTGTGGCAGTGGCAATCAGACCTGGCCGAGGCGGGAACTGCGTCAGTGAAAGAATTCAATGCGCGCGGCTGGAAGCAACCAACCAAGTTGCAGGCCGATGACCAGCAACAGGTCACTGCTACGGCGAACTGGGATCAGGGCCGCTGGAGTGTGATTATGCGCCGACCCTTACTTACCGACGACCGTAACGATATCCAGTTCATCAAGGGCCAGTTCATTCCCTTGACGCTGAATGCCTGGGATGGCTCTAACGGGGAACACGGCTTGGTCATGAGCCTATCGACTTGGCACAGTGTGATCCTGGAAGCGCCGATACCGTTGACAGTTTACCTTTATACGTTATTGGCGGTTCTGGTTACCGGGGCGTTGGGGTTTTGGCTGGCACGCAAGGAGCAGGCGCGAACGGGGCCAGGCGTTTAACACATTTTATTGGGAAAGTCGTTTTAAAGAGCAAGAGGAAACATAACCATGAAGACAGCAGCGAGTGCATTTCTTGGCCTGATTGTTCTGGTATTGGCAACAGGTGCTGCCCGGGCTGACGGGGCAGCAGGCAAAGAGGTTTTCGAGGGTAGCGACTGCCAGTCGTGTCACTTCACTCAGGGGCCGGCTACCGAGAAGACCATAGACGATCAACTGGCGAAGATGGGTCCGGAACTGTGGTACGCCGGCAGCAAGTTCCAGAGGCCGTGGCTTGAGGCCTGGCTGCAGGATCCGCAGCCGATCCGGCCAATGAAATTCAACTCGGTGATGGAGCCCAACCCAGGTGGGCACCCGGCCCTGAGTGTGGGCCAGGCAGGGTCCGTTGCCGACTACCTGATGAGCCTTACTTCTGACGTGGTCGAGGCCGGTGCAGTCAAGGTCAAGAAAAAGAACCTCAAGGGGCGCTTGATCTTCGTAAAGAAGATGCCCTGTAGCGGCTGTCACCAGTTCCCCACCAAGAAGAAGTTCTCGGGTGGGATGTCGGGACCATCCCTGGTCGGAGCTGGTGAGCGACTCAATCCAGATTGGGTATTGGCTTATCTACAGAAACCCAAAGTATTCAAGCCGGTCAAAATGATGCCGGTCTTCGTTGGGGTACTGAGGGATAAGGATATGAAAAACGTAGCTGCGCATGTCGCGACCTTCAAGTGAACCAATAACGGGAGAGAAAAATGTCCAGATTGTTACTAATGGGAGTTCTGATCCTGGGTTCGGTGATCACCGGGATAGGAATAGCAGCGGATGGTGAAAAATTGTTTGCATTCTACTGTGCCCAGTGCCACGGCAGTGAAGGCAAAGGGGATGGACCTAATGTCACAGGAGACTTTCCTGTGGATCCGAGAGATTTTACGGAAACTGCAGAGATGAACAAACTCTCCAACGCCGATATCCGCAACGTGATCATTGACGGCGGGCCGATCGCGGACAAGTCGCCGATGATGCCGCCATGGGGTAAGACCCTGAATGATGAAGAGGTGGACGCATTGGTGCAACACCTGCGGAAACTGTGCAACTGCACCGGTAAAGCAGACTAGAACTAGCCGGGATGACCGTATGAAAACTTGGAAAAAGCGCTTGGCCGATATTGTGATCTTGTCCGGTATGGGGATCAATGCCATCGTCATCTTGTTGATCGTCTATTTCTACGTTTTGTAGAAAAGAAAAAACGTTCCGTGGCAAAACAAACAACCGACGACGACTTTGGCTTGAGGACTCGACCGTCCTGGTCGGGACCGGTTCTGTTTGCCCTCGTGGCAGTGGCGGTGGCGATGTTCTTCTGGTGGTTTCTGGGCAGCGAGTCAGTGCAGCACGATAGCGCTGATCTGGTGGCTGAACGGATCCGGCCGATTGGACAACTACGGATAGCCGAGGTTGCCAGCCAGGCGGGGCCTGTAGCTCAGGCGCAAGTCAACGGCAAGGCGATCTACCAGGCCGCCTGTGCGCCGTGTCACAGTGCCGGTGTTGCCGGCGCGCCCCGACTGGGTGATACGGTTGTGTGGGCCGGGCGTATTGTGGCGGGCATCGATAGGCTCTATGGCAACGCCATCAACGGTCTGCAGGGCACGACCGGTGTCATGCCCCCCCGGGGCGGTAATTCGGCACTTGAGGATGCCCAAGTTCGGGCTGCAGTCGACTATATGGTGGCCCAGGCGCAATGAAAGTGGATACGTCCAGCACTGGGTAGACCTGCTCATGATGAATAATGCCCCGCTGCTTTTTGTCATTACCCTGGTGGTTTGCGCCCTGGTCTTTTTGGGGCTCGACTTTGCAGTGATGAAATTGAATGGCCTGAGCTTGTTCTACCACCCCTGAAGGAACCTTGTTGACACGCAAAAACAAAAACTTCGGTTCTCAATCGATTCCGCTGCGCCCGCGTGACGGGATCTGTGGGTTGTATGCCTCGAGTTCCCGGTTGAGCTATTCGCTGAGCGTGGTAGTACTGGCAATACTGTTGCTGGGTGTCTCGACCGGGGTGTTTGTGGGAGCTGGTGATACAGTGGCTGAGGCCTCTGGGAGCGCCGCTGACGGTCTCGCTGCAGCAGTGATCGCGCCACCCGAGTTGACCGCTGCAGACTATCCCACCATTGCCGGTGTCAACGGCCGGGTCACAGTGTGGCTGGTGGCCCAGCTCCACCTGTGGTTTGCAGCCTTCGTGCTGGCCGTGCCGATTTTCGTATTTATCATCGAGGCCATCGGCATGAGGACACGTGACAAGCGTTACGATGAGATGGCCTACGAATTCATCAAGATCAGCATCACCGCCTATTCGCTGACTGCGATTCTCGGCGGCTTACTGCTGTTCAGCCTGATCGTGTTCTATCCTCACCTGTTCCAGTACCTGAGTGGGGTGTTCGGCGAGAGTATGTTCTACTACGCGCTGCTGTTCTTTGCCGAGAGTGCGGCCCTGTACCTGTATTACTACGGCTGGCAATGGCTGCAGGGTGGTTTTCGCAAGTGGGTCCATCTGACACTGGGGCTGCTGCTGAACGCGGCGGGTACCACCCTGATGTTCCTCGCCAACGGCTGGGTGACCTTCATGATGAGTCCTGCCGGGGTGGATCCGGCCGGGGTATTTGCCGGCGACACCTGGGCCGCGATGCACAACTACTTGTGGAACCCGATCAACCTGCATCGTTTCATCGCCAATATCGCCTACGGTGGTTCCATCGTCGGTGCGTATGCTGCATTCAGATTTCTCAGTGCGACCCGCCCCGAAGAACGAGCGCACTACGACTGGATGGGTTACAACGCTAACTTCATCGCTATCCTGGCACTGTTGCCGCTGCCTTTTGCCGGTTATTACTTGGCAGCGGAGATTTACGCCTATAGCCAGCAGATGGGCATCACCCTGATGGGCGGCATTTTTGCCTGGTTGTTCATTATCCAAGCGGTGCTTATCGGCACTTTGTTTCTGTCTGCCAATTACTACCTCTGGTGCGGCATGGGCCGCAGTGACGGTGCCCAGCGCTACAACAAGTTCATCAAGTACCTGGCAATCGTGATCATTGCCAGCTTTCTGGTCTGGTTCACGCCACACACGCTGGTGTTGACCAACGAAGAGCTGAAAGTACTAGGCGGGCCGTACCACAAATACCTAGGGCCATTGGGGATTATGCCGGCGAAGAACACGGCGGTGAACATCATGATCCTGTTTACTGCGCTCAGTTTCCTGTTCTATCGCCGCTCCAACCGCATCGCTACGGTGGCCTGGGTCAAGGCCGGCAATACCGCTCAGCTGGCGCTGTACACGGCCGGCATCGCCAACCTGCTGTTTCTGGGCGTATACCACGGCTACTTCACCAACACGGTGTACAAGGTAGCGGCCTCAATCCCGCAGGTTATGACCACGCTGATCGTCATCGTGGTCAGCCTAGGGCTGGATTCTGCAATGTATCGGGGCGCAAGAGAGGTAGCCCCGCTCAACTGGGGACGGGTGCCAAACCGTGCTCAATACGCCCTGTTTCTACTGGCAGTGGCTTTTACCTGGTTGATGGGCTTGATGGGTTACATCCGTTCAGGTATTCGCCAGCACTGGCACGTGACAGACGTCTTTCGTGATAATTCGCTGGATGCCTACACACCGACGCTGGGTTATGCCGCCAACGTGGTCTCGGTAGGCACTATTCTGTTCATGGCGATGGTGATCTTCATCTTTTGGCTGAGTCAGGTCAGTAGTCGTAAGACGCCTACTGAGGGTTTTGGAAATCAGGCTGAGGGACGATGAAAAATTTTCTTCAAGTCATCGCTTTCAGCCTGTTGATGATCGGGTTTTTTGCTGCTTTTTCCAACTTCGGCATACCCGAGATACAGCCGGCACCACCACCGGTTCAGGAGAAACTGGATCTCGGCGCCATGACCCCGGAGCGTTTCATCACACTGGGGGAGAAGCTATTCAACGGCAAGGGTACCTGTGCTTTGTGCCACAACGCTGTGGGTGGTCGCGCGCCGCCGCTGGATCGGGTAGCGACCCTAGCCAGCGAGCGGCTGGCCGATTCCCGTTACCAGGGCGGTGCGAACGACGTGCAGGGATACCTCGTCGAGTCACTGGTCGATCCGTCGGCCTACGTTGTCGCCGGCTTCGGCAAGGCCGGTAGTGGTGATACCGAAAGCCCGATGCCAAACGCGGCAGCCGGTAGCATCGGCTTGTCCGAGGTCGAGGTGAACGCGGTTGTTGCCTACCTGCAGGATCTCGCCGGCACCGAGGTCACAGTTGAGATACCGAAAGGGACCGAGGGCGAGGCGACGGGTCCGGAGCCGGTAACTGGGACAGCACGCACCGCACTTGCGAGCGCCGAGGAGATTATCGATCGGTTCGGCTGTGTCGCCTGTCACAAGCTCGCGGGCAAGGGTGGTGAGATCGGGCCGGATCTCAGTCAGATTGGGGCCAGCAAAGATGCGTCCTATCTGCGTCAGGCGATTCTCGATCCGGCCGCCGAAATCGTCGAGGGCTACCCGCCAATCATGCCAGTGACTTACGAAGTGGAACTCTACGCCGGCGAACTGGAACTACTGGTGCAATATCTGGCGGCTCTCAAATGAGTACGGCAGTGCAAAAACCGGTGATCCCACGGCTGTTGCAGGCGGCGTTGGTGATCGCGGGCATCTATGCAGGATTCTGGTTGATTTTCGACCTGATCCTGGCGCAGCCGATCCCGCAGAGTCTGATGGTGATGTACATGTTCTTCGTGGTATCCGGAGTATTTATGGTGTTTACTTTTACAGAGGAGAGTGCCCGGCAACTGATCGCGCCGATCCGGGCTCTCGTGGAAGATCAAACAAAGAAGACGCTACGCAACGTGGTCTTCATCGTAGTGCCAGCGCTTGCAGCGGTTGCTGTTTTCTTCCAACTGCAACCCAGCGATGAAGCGCCGCTGGAATTGCGCTCCATCCACCCGGCACCACCGTCGTCGGTGAAGATTTTCGGCAAGCGCTATGACCTTATGAGTCTTGAAAATCCTTACCGTCACCTGGAGAAGGATGACCCCGAGCAGTTTCAGGAGCTGGTAGCGGTCGGCGGTGAGGTCTACATCCGCAACTGCCAATACTGTCACGGTGACAAACTGGACGGCAAGGGTCCTTATGCCCAAGGGCTGAACCCGGTGCCGCTCAACTTCCAGGACATCGGCACCATTGCGCAACTGCAAGAGTCGTTCCTTTTCTGGCGCATCGCGACCGGTGGACCGGGCCTGCCCAAGGAGGCTACACCGTGGATCTCGTCGATGCCCATATGGCAGGAGTTCCTGAGCGAAGAGGAGATCTGGCAGGTCATCCTCTACCTCTACGACTATACCGGTCATCGGCCACGCTCGTGGGAACACGAATGAGAAACAGCACCGGGCTGACAGCACGATGATCAATAGCCTCAATCAGAATGGGATGAAACCAAGTGTTCGACCTCACCATAGCCGGTTGCTGCCGATCTTGTTGTCGATGATGGTCTTATGTGTCGGTGTGGCTGAAGCCCAACCCGGTGATGCCGAACGGGGCGAGAGGATCTACGCTGCGCGCTGTATGCTGTGTCACGGTGAGGAAGGCGATGGTATGGGCGCCGCGGCCGAGCGTTTGAATCCGCCACCACGGGACTTTACTATGGCTCAATACAAGATCAGGACGACCACTTTTGAGGAGATCGTGCCGGCCGATGAGGACTTGCAAAGAATGATTCATGATGGCATGCCGGGTAGTGCAATGCCCGGCTGGGGCGATGTGTTGTCCGAACAGGAAATACAGGATCTAATTGTTTACCTTAAGACCCTGGCGGGTCTGGAGGAGGAAGAGGACGGGAACCTTATTGATTACGGTACCCAGGTAGCTGTTTCGGCTGAGAGCATCGAGAAGGGTCGTGTGATTTTCCATGACGGTGATCGTTGTTCGGAATGTCACGGTCAGGATGGCAAGGGTGATGCGGTAAAGAAACTCAAGGACGACTCTGGTTACCGCACTTGGCCGCGCAACCTGACCAAGCCATGGACCTATCGTGGCAGCAATGATCCCCGCGACATCTTTGCCCGTATCACTACGGGGATCGCCGGTACCCAGATGCCGTCGTTCGACGATCCTGCGAGTGCCAAGCGGCTTTCTATCGAGCAGCGCTGGCACGTGGCGAATTACGTCAACTCGTTGGCCAAGACCGACAAGGTCGTACGGCCAGAAAATACCGTAATCCAGGCGTTGCGGCTGGTGGACCAGGTCCCCACCACCCCCGACGACCCGCGCTGGCAGCGGGCACTGCCTACGACGTTTTTCCTGGTACCCCAGTTGATCGCGGAGCAGCGGTTTTTTACCCCCTCCAACGACACCATTACCGTGCGGGCGGTGTACAACGAAGTGGAGATCGCTTTTCACCTAGAGTGGGACGACCGTACCCAAAGCAGACCCGGTGACGAGACTGCCGAGAAGATCGCGGGTCCCGGGATCAGTGAGGATGCGGTCGCCATCCAGTTGCCGATACAACTACCGGCGGGTCCAGAGAAACCGTATTTCCTGCGCGGTGATCCCAGTCACCCGGTCAACTTGTGGTCCTGGCGTGGTGGCGCCAGCGACAGGGCGCCTGGGGTTTCACTGGCTACTGCCCGGGGTCTGACGAACACAACCGAGCGCGACCCGGCCGCGGTCGGCCTCAAGGGTGCTGGCAGTTACCGTGATGGCACCTGGCGAGTAGTGCTGCGCCGACCACTTGTCACCACTGATCCGGGTCAGGATCTCCAGTTTGTAGAAGGGGAATTTATTCCGGTGGCGTTTTCCGCCTGGGACGGTAGCAACGGCGAGCAGGGTTCCGCCCATACGCTGACCACCTGGTACTGGCTGCTTCTCCGGCCGCCGCCGGGGAACAAGCCGTGGCTTTTCGCGACACTGGCTTTTGTGCTGGTCCTGTTGGTCGAATTGTGGTGGGCCCACAGAGCGCAAACGAGACGCTACACTTGATGCCGGTTACCGCAAAGGACATGGAGTCGGTCCGACCCCACCGGGGTACCAAGACCAAGCTCCTGGCTGTAGTCCTGATCATTCTCGGAGTGCTTGATGCCATGCTCTCCTGGCGCGCTGGGTTTGCGCTCAGCAGCACCTATCTGCTGTTGTTCACCGGGGGCATCACGCTGTTTGTCATCGGTTCTGTACGCCATTGGCGCTGAGTGTCCAGTTGAGTGCTGTCAGATTGTACTGGTGAGAATCGTACGTCAGGTGCTGCCTCGGTAACCGGAATTCGGTCTTTTGATGAGAGACACACCAGATACTCGCGAGCGGGTACTCGGCTTTGAGTGGGCAGCAGACCCCGAAGGCAAATTCATCCCGCTGGTGGTTCGAATGAAGTTCGATCTCGCCTGTGTACGAATCCACCTGGCGGACTGGCAGGCACTGTCGAAGAGAGAACGGCAGGTGGTGGCCCAGGCGCCGGTGGGTGACCCAACAGCGAGAAATCACTTCGTCGCCACCCTGCAGCAGATGTTGACGGCGGCAGGACGAGCGAACATCGAACAGAAAGTGGCCGTCACAGCGAAAACGGTAGCCTAGCTGGATGATTCTGAACCCGGGTGTGTGACTGCTATTTGTGCTCGTGCCGGAGTACTAGCCGACTGGGGTAATCTTGGATGTTTCGAGCGTTACCTGCTCTGCCACGTTGCTGCAAAATATGATCGGGTGCTGTGTCGCATGATTGCTGCTGAAATGCCGGCCCTGCGATTGGCACCAATCCGGCCCAACTGAGTAACCGCATAAGGCTCAGGGTATGTTGTGACTACAACCGATCAAAAAATGTCAATCAACTTAACCACTGTGGTTTTACTCTTAGAAAGGTTTGAATACCTGTGCTGGCAACCAGGTAACCAATTCCGGGAAAGAAAATACTTTGAGGTGAGTGGCGATCGAACATGCGTCGCAAAGATAAATTTTGATACCAAGGCAGATGGAATCCTTTGTGTCACGCACTTTGTTTACGAGGAATTTGAACCTGAAGACGAAGAGGAAGAAGAAAGTGGCGTAGATATGGATGATTTTGATGGGATGAATGGTCTCCTTGATGACCTGCTTTGCGAGCGGGATGAGTTGTTTACAAAGTGCGACTGACCCAACGTACTGCCTGTTGTCAAAGCATGAAGGAACCAATATGACCAAGGAGTAAACAATGACCAAGATCAAAGACAAAGAGACCCTGCTAGAGTCGCTAGAAGATGAGGGGGCGGCAGCTCTTGAGAATGCTGATGGTTATCTTTTGGGAAATTGATCGATGTCAAGTCACCCATACAGTAATCTTGCAAAATAAATCAAAGATGATTTTGTCACTCAAACCAAGAACGGAGAGACGT
>Ga0208128_1000084_pt1 | contig 35711 bp, 27 predicted proteins | sample ETNtaG_35_FD_185758 | JGI IMG/M metagenome (GOLD analysis project Ga0208128, IMG submission 185758) | Marine microbial and viral communities from oxygen minimum zone, Eastern Pacific Ocean - ETNP201306PF51B (SPAdes) (version 2) | ecosystem: Environmental > Aquatic > Marine > Oceanic ... | reverse complement strand
TGGGCGGATCATAGGGCTTGGAGCCTTGGCCGGAATAGACGACTTGGAGGGAAGATAGATTCAGCTGGCCGAAAAAATCAACGACAAATCGTACCGGATGATCCTGCGGCAGCCAATCCTGAACGGATGGTAGAAAAAGAAACGGAGTCTCACGGTCAGCTTTGATGAAAACAACATTCACAGGACTGATGGGTATGAATTAAATAGTGTCTCAGAATGGAATAAAACTCATGGTAATATATTCGTAAGATAATAATTGATCCCCTATTTACCATTAATTAATGCTGAATCTTCAGTCCGACAGGCCGCTAGAGTAACACGATCTGCTGCCCCAAGCAATAAGCCGGTTTGCAATCAAATCCAGTAAGCGCAGTGAAATCGGAACGTTTTGGCATTGACATCTTTGGAGAGGGTTTCTTATACTAGCTTCTGAATATATTCGGATCGTCGATTCATTGGCTTAGCCCCCCGCGGAGTCAGTAATTCCCCTATTAAATGCAAACAATCCGTCATACCTTTCGAGACAAAGTCATACTGATTACAGGAGCGACCGGGTTTGTCGGTCAGCCGCTGGTGGCTAAGATATTAACCCATCTATCTAACGTTAAAAAGGTTTACCTCCTGATTCGAAGCAAAACTGGTAGAAACGGTTCGACGACCTCAGCTCAGGAGCGGTTGGAGTCGAAATTTTTTCCTTCCGATGTATTTAATCGTCTGCGGCAAATCCACGGAGAGAACTTTGATTCTTGGATTCGAGGTAAAGTCTTTGCAGTTGAAGGTGATCTCAATAAGGATCGATTAGGTCTTTCTGATAGTGATTATCAGCGTTTGACTAAAGAGGTACAGATCCTCATCAACAGTGCTGCCATTGTTGAGTTCGATTCGCCGATTGATGATGCCGTACAGATGAACGTCATTTCAGCACAACGAGCAGTCGAATTAGCAAAAAACTGTCCTAATGCGGTGTTTGTTCACATCTCAACGGCCTACTCCTGCGGTAGTACCCCCGGTAAAGTACCTGAAGAATTGCACCCCTCCTATGCTGATATTGCGAAACAACTAAAGGCGGAAGGGAAAAATATACCTGCGACGATCGAAGAAGAACTAGACCAGATGTTGTCTATCGGGGTAGAGATTCGCAGCCGGACTGAATGGTCCAGCCCTGAACTCAAATCGGAACTGGTCGAAGCAGGGTTCAATCACGCCAAGTCACGGGGCTGGAATGATATCTATACGTATACTAAGTACCTGGGAGAGCAGATCGTTACCCAAACCTGTGATGGCTTGTCAGTTGCGATTGTTCGTCCTTCAATCATCGAGAGTAGCCTGAAAGAACCTGAACCCGGATGGCTAGACGGATTGCGGATGGCAGATCCACTGATAATAGGCTACGGTAAAGGGCGTTTACTTGACTTCCCAGCCAAGAGAGATCTCCTTCTGGATGTGATTCCGGTGGATTTGGTGGTCAACGCAATTATTTCGGTTGCCACCCGAGCAATAGCAAACCCTTCGATTCAAGTGTACCATGTTTCTAGTGGGGCCACCAATCCGCTCTCTTTTCAGTTTCTTTATGATAACACCAAAGCCTATTTTCATCAGCATCCGATGGAGGATCGAGATGGCCAATCGATCGTCCCCCATGAATGGAAATTTAGAGATCTAGCCACTTTTTACCGCTATTTCACCAGTAAGCAAAACCAAATCGAATCTACCAAACGATGGTTGAAGATGGCTCCGTTCAAATGGGCTAGTCGGAAAAGTCGGCAACTATCGCTCGTTCAAACCTCCTTAGAACGGCTACTTTACTATGTCAAGATCTATGGAGCGTACGTTCGATTGAGCTACGAATTTGAAACCGGTAAAACCCAGGGGCTTCATCAATCTCTAACAGCAGAAGAGCAGCAACTATTCAATTTTGATGCTTCTAATTTCGATTGGAAGCACTATTTACAACAAGTTCACATTCCAGGTATTAAGCGTTTTGTATTGCGGATGGAAGGCAGTTCTCAAATAGAGAAACAAACAGTTGAGACTGGTCTCCCAATTGAGGGTAAAGATAAACTTACAAAGACGATTCCAGAGTTTTTCCAAACTATTCCAGATCTACTCTCTTACCAAGCACAAAAGGCTCCCAATCATGTTGCGTTGCAGATCAAGCGGAACGATAAATGGATCTGCTATACCTATCAGCAGTGTGACCAACTCTCTAAAAGAATCGCTCAACAACTTTGGAACAGTGGGTACCGTGATGGCGACCGTATCTTACTTTGGGCTGATAATCAACCTGAATGGGGTATCGCTTACTTTGCTTGTGCACAAATCGGTGTAATCGTAGTACCGGTTGACCGCCAAACCCCAGTCACTGAAGCCTATGCTTTGGCGAAATTTACGGAAGCTAAAGCCATCTTCACCACCTCGGATATAGCGGAGGACCTCAGCGAAATCGGCAGTATGACTATAGAGGGCAGCCAACATAACAATAGTTTAGTGGGAATGCTCGAGATCGAAGTCCGTGATATTGGATCGGAATGTCGGTTAGTCGGTACTGAAGAGGATACTGATTCGCCAGCAAGATCACCTGAGTCAGCAGCCACTCCTTCAGCCGAGATTAAGCCAGAGACAATAGCCTCGATTATCTTCACCTCCGGCACTGCTTACAATCCGAAAGGCGTTATGCTATCACACCGAAACTTTATCGCCAATGTGCTATCGGTGGCCGAAGCCTTACCTCCTCAACCTGGAGAACGGTTCCTCTCAGTTTTGCCGCTTTATCATGCTTTGGAGTTTACTTGTGGTTTCCTGATGTCGATCTATAGCGGTTCAACGGTGACGTACCTCAACTCTATGCGACCAAATGCGATTTTGGACACCATGCGAGAAACAGAGACAACGGTTATGATCGGTGTCCCCCGCTTGTTCAAGCTGATTTACGACAGTTTGCTGCGCTATGTAGTGAAGGTGCGACCTGATATATCACAAAATCAACTGACAGCAGACCAAATTGAACAGATCCATCAAGCATTGGGTGGCAAACTGCGAATCTTGGTTAGTGGAGGGTCAGCACTTCCAGATACGGTTTACGACAATTATCTTCAACTCGGTATCACTCTCTACCAAGGCTACGGGTTGACCGAGACAGCTCCTGTCGTCAGTGTCAACCCTTACCAAAAGAGCAGAAAATCTTCTGTTGGGACAGCTTTGAGCGACGTCCAGATTGAGATTGATCGACCAAATGCTGATGGAATTGGTGAGGTGATAATTCGATCACCTAGCCTAATGTCTGGATACTTCAATAATCCCAAAGCTACTGAGAAAGTTTTGTCATCCGATACACTCTATAGCGGGGATCTGGGCTATTTCGATAGTGATGGTTATCTATACCTGACAGGGCGCAGCAAAGATGTTATTGTTTCTGGAGCCGGTAAGAACATCTATCCAAGGGAACTGGAAGTTTTGTACGGTGGCCACAATAACATCCAGGAGATTTGTATCATCGGCCAGTCAACTGACGACGAGATTGGCGAAGAGGTTCACGCCGTAGTTTTACCGACAAGCTTAGATGCCGAACCTAAAATTAGACAGCACATTCGGTCTCGCGCCAACGCTCTCCCCTCCTACCAACGGGTTCATAAAATACATATTTGGCCGATCGCTACATTAGCTACAGAGTGTAACAATCTTTCGGCGGAGGAGTTGCCGAAAACCGAGGCCGGTCAAATTGATCGAGAGTCGATTAAATTAGTTTTGGCGTCGCAATTCACCGATCAGGCTACCCCCCGATTTCTCAGATCAGAGTCTGTTCAACACCAAGTTGAAGACAAACCGAGTCGAAAATCCTCCTTCTTGGTCGAGGCTCCTCAGTTGAGTCAAGAATCAGTAGATTCGGAGCAGTTGTCAGAGCCAGGACGTTTATCGCCTCCCACCGTCTCCGTAGATCCAGGTGTCCCACAAACGCAATTTGATCGAATTGTGGCTGAACTGGCCAGGATCGCTCGTCTCCCGACCGATCAGATCCAGCCATCAACAGATCTGGATGCAGATCTGGGATTGGACTCCTTAATGAAGATTGAGCTATTGCTGTTACTGGAAGGTGAATTAGGTCAGCCATTACCAGATGAGTTGGTTGTTGGAATTAAGACCGTAGACGATATTCTTAGAATAACGGAAACGGTTAAACAGTTAAATTCGGAAACAGAAAGTTCTCCCCCTACTCAGCAGTTGAGTGATCAAGCTCCAACTGAGTTTTCTTTTGAGGCCGAAATACCAGAAACAGTAGATCTTTCGATTGCCAAAATCTTTCGCTTTGGGATGCGTGTAGTTTACGACCAGGTTTTTTCTATTCAGTGCCGTGGATTGGAAAATATCCCCAAGGGGAAAAAATACATCATCGCCGCTAACCATTCAAGCCATTTAGACACAGGAGCGATTATGACTGTTTTGGAGAAAGAATCAAAACGGCTTAAAGTTCTCGGCGCTCGAGACTACTTCTTTACCAATCCCTTTAAGTCGTGGTTCTTTGGCCAGTTAATGAACGTGCTTCCACTGGATCGAACGGAGAATTTTCTGCAGGGGGTCCGGATTGCGCAAGAAGCACTCGATCAGGGATATACTTTGCTAATCTATCCTGAAGGAACGCGTTCTATGACCGGCGAACTTCAGGAGTTTCGAGCTGGTTTAGGACTTCTAGCCTGCGAAGCAAAGGTTCCTATTATCCCAGCCTGTATTAAAGGCACCTATCAAGCATTGCCAAAGGGACAAAATCTGCCTCATTCGAATCAAATTCAGGTGACCTTTGGAAATCAGGTTCAACCGATAATAAACACCGGTAGTAGTGCACACGAGCAGTATAAGGAAACTGCCGACCATGTTCGGGCAGCAATTGTTAAATTACAGGAAGTAGATGATAAACTAAGATCTGACTGAAGATGGTAGAGACGCCGTACGCAACGCCTCTGCTTCTCAATCCTTAATTGTCATGCAAGGATAAGATATGGCTGAACAGAAATTCTTCGCTACGAAAGATGAGACTTGGGGGCACAAATGGGGTTTTCAGGACTCACAATTTATTTTGCATCCGGACCGAACCATCACTCTTTCGGGAAATCGGTACGAACTCTGTGGCGTAGTTATGCCCGATTTTATTCCTTATGTAGAAGAATCACTACAAATCAGATTAGACCCAGACGACATTCTACCCGAAGTTGAACGAAAGCCAGTTCAACCGCCTAGATCCAATCCGGCTTTTATCGACGCTGTGGTAGCCACTTTCCCCGAAGATCGTTACACGCTTGATGATACTGAACGACTGCTCCATAGTCACGGGCAAACCACCTCTGAGGAGGTTTTTAAAATCCTCTATCACCGAGTCGACAAAACTATCGATATGGTGTTTTACGTCGAATCGGAAGAAGAGGTGGCAGAACTAATTCGATTGGCAGAGGAATACGATGTTTGCCTGATTCCTTTTGGTGGCGGTACCAGCGTTAGTAGTGCTCTGAAATTGCCTGATTTAGAAACAAGAATGATTGTGGCTGTGGATATCCGCCGCATGAATAAAATTGAGTGGATCAACGCAGATGACCGTCGAGCCTGCATTCAAGCTGGGATCACCGGCAAGCAGATGGAAGAAGAATTAGCTCAACATGGTTATATGGTCGGCCATGAGCCCGACAGCGTCGAGTTTTCGACCCTGGGAGGTTGGATTGCTACCCAAGCTAGCGGCATGAAGAAAAATCGATATGGAAATATCGAAGATATCATCGAAAATATAACAGTGATCACACCTCGAGGTATATTAGAACAGACAGAACCAACAACCAGGGTTTCGATGGGCATGCGACCTCACAATCTACTGTTTGGTAGCGAAGGCAATCTGGGGATTATCACTAAAGCCGTAGTTAGGATTCACCAATTACCGGAGGTACAAGAGTATGCTTCAGCAGTCTTTCCAACCTGGGATCAAGGGGTTGCTTTTCTGCATAATCTTTCTCAAACCAACTACGTACCGGCCAGTGTTCGTCTGGTTGACAATATCCAATTCCGCTTCGGACAGGCACTAAAACCGAAGTCTGAAGGTCTGAAAAAGGCCATGTCCAGCCTTCAGAAATTTGTCGTTTTGAACTTGAAAGGATTAGATCCGTATAAAATGTGTGCAGCCACTTTTGTTATGGAAGGTGAAGCCCGGGAGGTAGCTTACCAAAAACAGAATCTATTGCAATTGGCTAAACAGCATCAAGGTCTTGCGGCCGGCCCTGAAAACGGCAAAAGGGGCTACATGCTGACCTTTGCCATCGCCTATATTCGTGACTTCTTATCCAATTACCACATTATTGGTGAAACGATGGAGACTTCAGTTCCATGGAGCAAAATCTCCGAAGTCTGCCAGGTTGCAACTGATAAGCTGTTTGAATTGCACGACAAGCATAATATTCCAGGCAGACCTTACCTCTCTTATCGTATTCCTCAGATCTATCACACAGGCGTCTGTATCTACTTTATGTTTGGTATGTATATGAAAGGAATCAATCAACCAGAGGATGTCTTTGGGAGTATTGAACACGCCATGCGTCAGGTAATTATGGATCATGGTGGATCGATTTCCCATCATCATGGTGTTGGCAAGCTACGAAAAGACTTTTTACCCCAAATACACTCACCGGCTAGTATTGAATTGTTGAAAGAAGTTAAGGCTTTCCACGATCCAAATAACGTTTTTGGTATCCGAAACAACGTTTTCGCTGAATGAGATACTGATTGTGGACTTAAAGCAGAAAACAGTTATCATTACAGGAGCCTCATCGGGTATTGGCGCAACCTTAGCCCAAAAAGCTGGACAGCGGGGGGCGAGAGTGGTTCTGGCTGCTAGAAATGAATCTAAGTTGGATGTACTGGCAAAAACGATGTCGGATTCAGGTAGTAAAGTTCTGGCTGTCGTCACCGATATTACAGACCCATCCCAATGCCGTGACCTAGTTCTGCAAACGGTTGAAACTTTTGGCAGTATAGACATTCTAATTCTGAATGCGGGGATTAGTATGTGGGCTGTATTTGAGGAGATTGAGGACGTCTCTTTTTTTAAAAACCTGATGGATGTTAATTATATGGGAGCAGTATATTGCGTACAATCTGCACTCCCTCACTTGAAAAAAAATCGAGGGTTGATTGTTCAGATGTCGACGGCTCAAGCTTTAATGGGTTTTCCTCACCATACGGGTTATGCCGCATCAAAACATGCTTTACAAGGATTTCTAACTTCACTGGAAATTGAAATGCAGAAGTCTGTACGATTCTTACACATCTATCTAGGCTGGATTCGAGACACAAATTTGCGACGAAACGCTTTTAGCCTACAAGGCCAGCCAATGGGAGAACAAAAGCGGTCGCATAGCAGTGAGTCTATCGGTTTGGAGGTGTGTACAGACGCTATTTTAGAGGCAATTGCTACCGATAAAAGGAAAATTTACCTGCCAGCTAAATTGGGTTTTATTCCTTTCTTAAATGCTGTTTATCCCAGTTTCCTGCGACGAAAAGTTTCTAAAGCGGTACAAACTCAAACTTAACAGTGGAAAAAAGACACTCATTTATAGTCTGTTGGATAGCCTAGAATTGTACTTATCGGAAGTAATACTTAAGAAACGACTACAATTCCACCAAAGAACGGCTTCAGTTGATACTAAAACCCAGTGTTAAGGTTGCCGTTCCGCCGGTTTAAATACCTTTGGTCAAGTAGATTTATGCCTAACTCGTCTAACTAAAGGGTCACTAAACCAAAGAATAAGCCAGAATGGCTGTACCAACCAAAGTTCTGATTATTGAAGACGAGGTCGCTTTTTGGAGTCATTACCAACGAAAGCTCTCACCACTAGGCTTAACTTTCGAGACGGCGGCTTCCCCAATGGAGGCCGCTGAAAAACTAACGGTATTTGTTCCCGACATCGTATTGTTGGATCTTTCCTTTGAAGTCCCCGAAGGCTACAGTTCAATGCAGGAAACGGAACAAGCGACCAAAGCCGAACATGCATCCATTGTTAACGCTCCTTCGAGTTCTATTCACGACACGTCGCTTGTTTGGAAGGAAGGGGCATCTGCTTTAGAAGGTCTCACTTTTCTGTCTTATATTCGACGCCAATGTCCGACGTCCAAAGTGATCGTAGTCACTGGAAATAGCGAGGTTGAGAATGCACTCGAAGCGGTTAAGCGGGGGGCTGCGGATTTCATCGAAAAAGGAAGCGGTTTCTTGGATGCACTCCTGTTTCGAGTTCAAGCCGTCAATGAGCGGTTACAACTGGAGAAACAACTTCGTCAACAGCAAGACTATGCTATTGACCGAATTGGCGGTTATCCTTATAGGGCAGGACAAATTATCGTTGGCACGTCAGAGGCGATGCGCCGAGTTTTCCACCAGATCGACCGTTTAGCCAAGATCGAAGAAACGATTTTAGTTAATGGTAAGACCGGTACTGGTAAAGAGCTAGTTGCCCAGGCAATCCATTATCATAGTCATCGCTCAACTCAACTGTTCTTGCCGCTCAATTGTGCGGCCTTTCCCGAGGACTTAATTGAAGATGAGCTCTTCGGTCATAAACGAGGTGCTTTTAGCGGAGCGACTAGCGATCGTTTGGGTGCTTTTGAAGCAGCTGATGGAGGAACGATTTTCCTGGATGAGATAGGTGAAATGCCGTTGATGATGCAACCCCGTTTATTACGGGTACTGCAAGAAAAAAAGGTCAAGCGAATTGGTGAAAACCAAGAAAGACCGGTCGATGTAAGGATTGTTGCTGCGACTAATCGAGATCTAAAACAGTCGGTTTCTGATGGCAATTTTCGGCGGGATTTATACTACCGCTTGAGTTCCTTGCCAATTGAACTTCCATCTTTGCGAGAGCGCGAAGGTGATATCCGGCTGCTGGTTCAACATTTCACCAACATCTTCTGCCAGCAATACCAAATCGACCGATATTTTACGGTAGAAGCGGTGAGTTACTTAACCTCTCAGGTTTGGAACGGCAATGTACGGGAGTTGAGAGATACTGTCCAACGGAGCATTCTTTTTTCCAATAGCGAACCAATTTCTATCGGAGATATAGAATCAGAATCATCAATGGCTGGTAAGAGACAGGATGTAGATACTACCTCTGGTTCAGATAAGAGTTTACCTCAGATTAAGGGAGATCTAGGTGAACTGAATGATCTCTTGCAGATTAAGCCTTATGCTGAAGTTCGGCGTGCGTTTGAAGATTGGTACGTTAGGAAGGTTTATGAGTCTGCTGACGAGAATCAATCCCAGACGGCTCGTTTACTTGATATCGACCGTAATACGGTTCGACGGATTTTAAATCGTTAGCTAACATCGGCAACGGGATCCACTAGATTAGAAGTATTCGCTAAACCACTCTTTCATCCGCTGGGTAATCTGTCCAAACAGGTTATCTCCCGGTTTCATGAACTGTCGGCCGCTTTCAGTTGACTGACGAACCACGGATCCGTACATCACCAACCCAACACCAGTAGCGTAGATTGGGCTATTGACACGGTCACTCAGTCCTTTCAGTGGCCTTGGGTAGCCAATTCGGACAGGATATGGCAATCGGTCCTGTACCAATTCCAGTAAACCGCTAACTAAGGAGGTTCCACCCGTTAAAACCAATCCGGCTGGGGTTGAAGTCCCATAAGATGCAATTTCGTTGTGAATAAGGTCAATTGTCTCCTCCATGCGACATTGGATAATCTCCGCTAAATGTTGCCGCGGAATTAGACGGGGGCGCTGAAATCCTCCCACTGTTGGTGGTTGGATCTTTTCATGTGCCTCGATTAGTTCGACCAGTGCACATCCACGACGATGTTTCAGAATCTCAGCATCGTATGGCGTCATTTTTAACAATTGGGCGATGTCGTTAGTGACATGATCCCCACCAACTGCAATGACTTTGGTATGACGGAGAGCGTCATCTTTGTAGATTACAATATCGGTGGTACCGCCGCCCATGTCGGCCAAAGTTACACCTACTGATCGTTCATCTGAGGTTAAAATTGAGTCTGCTGAAGCAATCGGCTCCAAGACAATATCTTCTACCGATAGACCTGCGTTATTAATACTCTTAAGCAGATTTTGTACTGATGCCACTGCCCCTGTAATAATATGGACATAAGCTTCGAGCCGAATACCTGACATACCAACAGGATGTTTAATCCCATCTTGATCATCCACGACAAAGTCTTGTGAAATTACATGTAGTACCTCTCGATCAACAGGGGTTGCGGTAGCCTTGGCAGTGTTAATAGCACGATCAACGTCAGCTTGTATAATCTGATGGCCTTCTCCAGATACCGCTACCACTCCGTGCGAGGTCTGCCCCAGAATGTGTCCCCCGGCAATACCGGCATAAACCGACCCAACCTGAACACCAGCCATCATTTCGGCCTCCTTAACGGATTCCCGTATCGAGGCCGTTGTCTTTTCAATGTCGACTACTACCCCTTTTCGGAGGCCTTCGGATGGGGCTGTACCAACTCCGACAATCTCGATTTTCTCTGGATCTGATTGCCATGTATTCCCAATAATGGTGGCAATTTTACTCGTACCGATATCTAAACCAACAACGATATCACCGCTGGCCATTTTCCTTATCTCCCCAATACATAACGTTTTTGAATCTAAAATCTAAGTAATCGCCAACTAAAGGTTGGGTGCCAACTAAAGGTTGGGTGCCAACTTTCAATTGTTTTCGTTCAGATATACGAGAGAATCCGTATTTTTCTGAGGTCATTGACCTCAGAAAAACCCCGACATTCTGAAGTCCACCTTCGATTAGATCGGTAGATAGCCATATCTGCGGCAAATTATCACAGGATAGGACAACTGAATCGCCATGATGGGACGGTCGAGTGGTAAAAGTCTCGACCGTTCTCAATTTGGTTAAAAGTTCCGGTCTTTTTTCTTCAATAAGCTTAATTACGCGCTTACATAACAAAAAGTCGCTGAGCCAGCGACTATCAATCTGCGTTCCAACCTGCTGTGTCTGCACATCTAGATTGAGGCGATTATGTTCTGCTAAAATAAAATGATGTATGGCATTTGTAGACCCGAAGCCTTCTGCTCGTCGCCTAGTCTTGAAGGCCTCAAACACCTTAAAGGCATCTATGTATTCTAACACAAACCCTTCAACGTCAACTAGGATGAATTTTTTATTCAAACGAGATTGATCCTGCACAATAGCAAAGGGTTTTCGTTCAGTAACCTCAATATCCAAGGATCTGGCAAAGTTGTGCTTTGCAATCTGAACTCCCTTAACATAACTCAAGTTTCTCCGGATTTGCTGTTTCAAGTCTTCTAACGAAATTTGAAGCATTAAATCTCGGCCCAGATTGAGTCCAGAAGCATAGAGAATTTCTGCTTCAGAATACCGATCACCACCCGAAATAGAGACATGTTGCAAATCAAAGTAATCTACCATCAACCGACCTAATGTCAGCAAACTAAGTAGACCAATGCAGATTTGTATTAGCAGTTTCGAAACTAATAGCTGCGACGATCGGTTAGAACCAATCCTATAATCTGCAACAGTTGCCTTAAAGGTGCGGTGGTTAGTAGCCGTATTAGTTTGCATCTTTAAGGTATTTTAGTAGTTTCCGTCCCACTTGCCAAATATCGCCAGCACCAGCGGTGATGACGATATCATTAGGTTGAAGCAGGTCTACAATCTCTTCGACTACCAGATCAGACATATAAATGACGTTTGGGTGTCCTTGATCACGAATCGAATCAGCCAGTATTTTGGCGGAAACGCCGTTCAACGGTGTTTCTTCAGCCGCATAAATGGGAGTCAGCAACAGTAGATCTGTATCTGCAAAAGAGACCGCAAACTCATCGGCTAACGATTGAACCCGTTGGTAACGATGCGGTTGGACAATTCCAACTACCCGCCGGTTGTAACCGGTTTTGGCAGCGCGGAAAACGGCACGTAATTTGGCCGGATTATGCGCATAATCATCAACAACCATAATTCCCTTCACTTCGCCTAAAATCTCGAACCGACGATGAATACCCTGAAAGTTTGCCAGTGCTTCTTGAATTTGCTGAAAAGAGAGTGGTGTTGGATAGTCTCGCCCAAAAGCCGAAGATATGGTTAGGCCTACGGCAATAGCCGCCAGTGCATTTGACACATTGTGTAGCCCCGGCATGTTAAGCTGGATCTGTCCCAACGGGTTGCCACTCTGAGAAACACGAAAAGAACTCCGAGTATTTTCAAATTGGATCTGATCAGCTTTAATCTCAGCCTCTGTTTCTACACCGTAGGTGACATACCGCTTACGCACCTGAGGTAAAATCTGTCGGATATTTTCTTGATCCAAACATAATACCGCCGAACCATAAAACGGCACTTTGTTGATGAAGTTAAGAAATGCGCTACGGATTTCAGCCAGATCGTGATAATAGTCCAGGTGATCTACGTCGATTGAGGTTACAACCGCTAAGCCGGGCGTGTAATGTTTAAATGAACCATAAGCTTCATCCGCTTCAACCACCATTAAGTCACTCTGGCCGATCCGAGCGTGGCTACCGATACTGATCAATTTCCCTCCAACAACCACTGTTGGATCCAGTCGTTCTAGCACGGCTGCGGTCATAGCGGTTGTGGTTGTTTTACCATGCGTACCACTGATGGCAATACTGTAATACGACCGCATAATTTCGGCCAGCATTTCAGCACCCCTGATAACGGGAATTTTCCTCGCAATTGCAAGTTGAACCTCAGGATTATCAGTCGGTACTGCGGGTGAAGTTACAACAACATCTGCAGTACCAACTTGCTCAGCCAAATGACCTTGGAAAATTATCAGCCCTAGGTCTATCAGCCGTTGTGTCGATTCATTTTGTCGTTGATCAGAGCCTGTAATCTGGAATCCGTGATGGGCTAAAATCTCAGCAATTCCGCTGAGCCCTGCACCACCGATACCGACAAAGTGAATATGTTGCGTTTGACCTAACAGGTGAGGCTCAGGTTGCTTAAAGATAGTTTTCAACTCGTTTTTTGAATTAGGGATTTCTTAACTTACTAACCCCTTGGCTAAAAGTAAACTAGACTCCGGTAAGCAACTGGAGGTTGACCTCCTAGGCCAGATGAAAGATGAAACTGCTTAGGTTACTTAAAGGTGTCCTTCGGAGAGTCCTGTTCACGACATGTTGTCTGTTTGGAAAGAAGGGGCAGTAACTTCAGAATAGAACAAGCAATTTCTTGACTGGCATTAGGTTGACCTAAATTACGACTACTCATTGCCATCTGAGATAATTGATCCTCATTGGTAAGCAGATCTATTACCAGGTCCGCTAGATCAACAGCAGTAGTTCGGTTTTGCGGACAGATTGCGGCAGCCCCAGCGCTAGCTAACGCCTCAGCATTATGATATTGATGATTGTCCGCAGAATCACGTGGAATCAAAATAGCTGGAATCCCACAAGCTGTTATTTCGGAGATAGTCGATCCGCCCGATCGGCAGATCATCAAGTCTGTCAAAGCGTAAATCTCCTCTACGTGATCAAAATAGGGCTCAGTCAACGATAGTAAATCTGACTTTTGACCGTAAAAATGGCGGATCTGATCAGACCTCTGTTTGCCCGTTTGATGAACGATTTGAAAGCAACGTTCATCCGAAGTGGATAAGATCTGGTCAATCATCCCCAAGACTAATTGGTTGATAGCCGTTGCGCCCTGACTACCCCCCATGACAAAGATCGTTTTCAAGTCGGGTGATAGCCCGTATTTTTGAAAAAGCTCGGAAGTCCTTGGTAATTGTTGACCAATTTCGGGTCGGATTGGATTGCCCGTCACTTTACCAACTTCTGGTGGGAAATAAGATTTGGCTGCTGGCAATGATAGATAAGCCTCCTGTACCCAGGTGGCCAAAATACGGTTGGTCAAGCCGGGGACTGCGTTTTGCTCTTGTAAAACGGTCAGAATCCGGTTTAAATGGGCAGCACAGAGAACCGGACCGGAGACATAACCACCAGTTCCGACCACGATCAATGGTTTAATTTGCTGTAGCAGTTGAATGGCTTGAATTAGGCCAGCAACAACTTTAAAAATGACGGGGACCCACTGCAAAGTCAACCGTCTTGGAAAACCTGCTACAGAAATTGGGAAGAATTGAAATCCGTATTGCGGCACAATTTGAGACTCCAACCGGTCTCGAGCGCCAATAAAGGCGATCTGAAGCTCGGGGTCAATTTGTTGTAGCGCATTGGCAATACTGATAGCTGGATATATATGTCCTCCAGTTCCACCACCCGAAATAATGATCTGGATTTTAGAGGGTGACATAACCTTAGTGCGTATAGCCTGTTCTCTCGAATAAGCCCGTTTGACAGAAACGAGAAATGTTAAGTAGAATACCGATACTGATTAGACTCATCAGTAGTGACGATCCACCATAGCTAATAAACGGTAAGGTAATTCCTTTCGTTGGAAGTGCACCGAGCGCCACCCCAATATTGATAAAAGCCTGTAGCCCAATTTGAGCTGTGATTCCGAAGGCGACCAAACTGGCAAACTTGGTCTCACCACCAACATTGATAGATGACGTGGAGGCCGATTCTTTGTGACTTCCCTGCGAGCTACTAACTTGAAGTGCGATCTGGATTCCACGCCAGACCAGCAGTATGTAGAGGGCAATCAACCCCATTGCACCAACCAGCCCTAATTCTTCGGCTACGACAGCAAAAACAAAGTCGGTATCAGCATATGGTAATCGACCTAATTTGTGAATGCTATTACCGATGCCAGTACCGAATAACCCACCAGAGGCGATGGCATTTAGCGACTGTTCAACCTGATAATGGGTATCGAAAGGAGATTTCAAGGACCGAAGATAATCGGTGATCCGCTGCATTTTGTAGGTGTCATCTTGAACCCAACCATAAATCAAGATCCCAGCACTGCCCATGACTAACAAAATTTGCGTTAACCTGGCACCACCGATAAAAAGGAGCCCTAGTACGACGGCACTAATCAAAACCGCTGAACCAAAGTCCGGCTGAATATATAATAGAACGAAGACAATAGCTAATACGAGGATAGATGGGAAAACACCTCGTCTCAAACTGTGGATATGTTGACGTTTAGCGACTAAAAAACGAGCCGTATAGATAACCAGCCCTAGCTTTGCCAGTTCAACTGGCTGGAAACCAACACCCGAAATTTGAATCCAACGATAGAATTTCCGTTCAGTAGAGCCCGCTGGGTCTCCGAGTGGTGTGAAAACCAGTATGAGTGCAATGATTGTACTGATTAACAAATGGTAAGCGTATTTTTGGTAAATTTGGAACGGAATTAGTGAGACAATCCACATGCTGGCGCAACCTAGAAGGCAGGCAAATGCTTGGCGATAAAACCGGGACAAATTTCCGTTACTGTAGAGCATTACCAGTCCAAAAGCTGTCAGGCAAACAGCGACGAAAAGTAGTTGCTGGTCAATACTATTATTAGTCTTAACTGTAGGAATTGTATTGCTCGAGGCCTCCCAGTCCTCTCTTTCTCGGAGGCGGTTGAGGGTCAGGTTAATCAGGCTAGGGAATTTGGAATCCTTACTTCTCATTACTGTACTCTACGCCTTACTAATGAATATCCCTCTCTACTTGTACCTCTGATCAAGAGCACGTCAACTGCAAGTTTAATGTGATGAGTGAATAATGCAATGCTTCTACTTTCGATGAGTGGAAGATAAACTTTGATACCTCATTCCGTATTCTTACATTCCTAATGTTTTTCTGAGGAACAGGTTTGTTTATCTAGTTTGGCGATAGCTTGTTGGAAAGAGGAGCCACGATCTTTGTAGTCGATAAACATGTCATAACTGGCGTTGGCCGGTGACAGCAAAACAGTATCACCTGAAACCGCAGTTTGGAAAGCCTGCTCAACGGCTAATTCCATTGTTGGCGTGTTCAAAGTAACGACATAGTCTGAAAGTGCGTTTCGGATTGTTTGTGTCTGTTGCCCTAATAAAATTAGGACTTTGACACGAGACTTGATCAATCCAATGAGTGGGGTATAATCGTTGCCTTTGTCGTACCCTCCCATGATCAGCAAAATCCGTCTACCGGTGGTTGAAATAGATCTTAATGCAGCTTGAGTAGCGGCGACATTGGTCGCTTTGGAATCGTCGATAAAGTCGATTCCGTTGATCTGCTGAACTGACTCGAAAGCGTGTCGAAGTGAAGCATGATCTGTCGCTTTAAAATTGTAGAGTGCTTGACGAATCTTCAGAACAGGTATCCGGCAGATCTGACCAATAGCGACAGCCGACAGAATATTATCTAAGTTATGATTGCCAGCCAAGGAGATTGGCTCTCGGTCACAGATATAGGATTGCTTTCTAGATCCCGTATCAGACGACTGCTTGGCGGCGTAGTTTGGGGCATAAATCTGCCCATTTTGTCTGTAAACCATAGTCTTGTCGACTATGGTTTGAGAAAAAAAAGCAGGTCGCACACAAGTCTCCGCTTGGTTCAAGTCAGTGAGACTAGCGGTGTATGGGTCGTCAGCATTGAGGACAATCCAGTCATCGGCGGTTTGATTGGCATAGATCTTCTGTTTGGCCTGTTGATAAGCTTCCAGGGTTCGGTGACGATCAAGATGGTCGGGCGAAAAATTTAGAATGGCACTGATGGTTGGATGAAAACTAACAGTGGCCTCCAGCTGGAAACTGCTGACTTCAGCCACTACAATATCTTCAGCAGTTAAATCCAGCACAGAATTAGAGAATGGCTCTCCAATATTACCCACCACGCAAACTCGACGAAAGTTGCCCTGTTTTAAGATTTCACCTGTCAGAAGAGTAGTAGTGGTTTTGCCTTTGGTGCCGGTAATTGCGATGATCGGGGCTAAACAGACAGAGCTAGCTACCTCAAGTTCACTCACTATTGGAATTCTCTGTTGTTTGGCTTCGGACAAGATCGGGACTTGGTCAACGGGAACACCGGGAGAAACGACAATTAGATCAGCCTTCTCGATACAGCGATAGTTATGTTGGCCTAAAACATAATCAATCGGATATTGGGCCGACATCGACGTGTCAGCAAGATCGTCAATGGCAGATCGTAGTTGGTCTATAGGTCGAATATCGGTACAGAGAACAGCCGCGCCTAACTGAGATAACATCGCGGCCGCTGCTGTTCCACTCCGACTGAGGCCAAAAACAGTAATGCGTTGGCCTAAAAAATTTGGACGTCGGGTCTGTCTTGATAGGCCGGTAACTTTCATCAAACCGGTTGGACTGAGTAGATCTACTCAGTTAGATGTCAGCCAATTTGCTCTGAGCGGACTTGTGAGGGCATCCCACTATCTGAATCTTCATCCAGATTTGACTGGCCAAAGTCAACCTTTCCCGATTCGTAGGAAGCTTCGACCACGGACCGTACAATTTGGATGGTCAATCGGCCTACATCGCGAACGAAGTCCTGGTGAGCGTTGTTCGCAGGCGGTAACTGCCGATAAGGTCCTTTTCGAGAAGGCTGACTTGTAGCTGAGAGTTGCCGGCTAGCGACCTGAAGGGCAGTTGTAACCAGTTCAGATGGCACTGAAATTGGAGTCGCTGTCTCTTGTGCCCCATCATCTATCTCTGCCGCAGGAAAAGATAGATCTGTATCCGAGGGGAAATCTTCACCGCTCAGAAAGGCATTTTGCCTCGATTCGATTTCGGCCATCAGTAGTTTTGCTGCTTCCTGCTCGGCCTGCTTTTTCGTGCCAGCAATGGCGCATGGAGTTTCAAAAGTCTGCTTGGCATATTTAATCTGCACTATCCATTGAGCTTTTCCTTCAACTGTTGCAACTTCTACCTGGCTTGTTTCGTAGACCGGGGGGGAGGGATAGCGTCCCAAACAGTATTGTTGCAACAGCCCTTTGTAATTTATCTCTTCCGACATTCTTTCTCCTTTGAAAACTAATTATTAAGGCATTAGGCCTGGCGACATCAGACCTACCGTTTCTGTCAACCCGTACATTAAGTTTAAGTTTTGTACCACTGCTCCAGCTGCACCTTTTACCAGATTGTCGATAGCGGACATTACGATCACCCGGTCAGTTCGCGAGTCTACCTCTAAACCTAAATGACAGAAGTTACTGCCCAGTACCGCCTTGGTTTGTGGGTACTCACCAATATCTAGAACTTGGACAAATGGTTCCTCAGCATAGATACAGCGATAGTGATCGAGGAGATCTGCTGTCGTGGTTGATACGGCAAGATTAGTGTAGGTAGTGGTCAGTATCCCACGTGTCATCGGAACGAGGTGGGGAGTGAAATTGACCATTACCGTTTCGCCGGCTATTGCACTCAGCTCTTGCTCAATTTCAGGGGTATGTCGATGTGTGACCAGACCGTAGGCGGTACAGTTAGATTCCCGGTTGGGATAGTGCGTTATCTCTTTGGCTTTGCTACCAGCACCAGAAATTCCCGATTTGGAGTCGATAATGATGCTTTTGTTGTCGATCAAATGCGCCTTGACCAGCGGGGCAAGTGCTAAAATAGAGCCAGTCGGATAACAACCGGGATTAGCGACCAACTGAGCCGACGGGATCTGGTCTCTATACTGCTCTGGTATCCCGTAGACAGCCTTGGTCATTCGTTCCGCATCTGTGTGCTCAACTTGATACCACTCTTCATACACCTCAGCCTCATTTAGGCGGTAGTCGGCACTAAAGTCAACCACCCTTAGACCTTGATCTAGAATTCTCGGCACAAAATCCATAGCAACCTTATGTGGCACGGCCAATACGACTATATCTACTCGATCCTTGAGCCTTTCGATTTCGAGTTTCTCAAAGCAGAGATCCACAAAACCGCGTAAATTGGGTAAGACCCGGTCGACTCTTTGCCTTGTATAAGTTTCGGAGGTGACTAACGCCAGTTCGAAGCCTGCCGGATGTTGTATCAAAAGTCGTATCAGTTCACTGCTGGTATAACCCGATGCCCCAACAATTCCAACTCTAACCATCTATTTTCCCTGCTAATCTACGCTGCTAGTGACCTTGCATCTCATCATGCCAATTTGCTATGATTGTGGCAATAATAGCACATTCCTTTCGAGTGATACAAAGGATAATGCCCGTTGCTGAACGACTGACAACTTGGAAAGTGGAGCTAGCTCGACTCTGTCAACCATACACTAACTCGAAGATTTGTTTTGATGTACCACTCAGTAAACAAACCTACTTCGGTATCGGCGGTCGAGCCTCAGCTTATCTGGAAGTTGGGGAGATAGATTTGCTGGTAGCAGTTGCCCGATTTAAGAATGACTATCGGTTAGACACCTTTATTCTAGGGCGTGGGTCGAACCTCTTAGTCAGCGATAAAGGATTCGATGGTCTGGTGATTCGCTTGGTGGGCCAACTGGATTGGCTAACCTTTGAGGGCACCTCAGCTCTTGCTGGTGCGGGAGTTTCTCAACCCAAGCTGTCCAAAGCGTCTGCTCGTCAAGGATTAAGTGGGGTTGAGTTTGCGCTCGGTATTCCCGGCTCAGTTGGTGGTGGATTGATGATGAACGCCGGGGCTTGGGGAAGTTGTTTCAGCGATTTGGTGACTCAAATTCGTGTGGTGACAGAGTCGGGTGAGATCGTCGAAATTAGCGCCGATCAAGCTAAATTTGAGTACCGCCAAAGTTGTTTGGACGACTACTTTTGTATCATTGAGGCGGAGATGCAACTGGTGGAATCTGAGATAGATACAGTCACTCAACAAATGCAGCAGCTATACCAGCAGAAGATGGAAACCCAACCCTTCGTGGTGGGAAGTGCTGGCTGTATGTTCAAAAATCCAGAAGGTCACTCGGCCGGGCGACTGATAGATTTATGTAGCCTCAAAGGAACGCGTATCGGTGATGCCGAGGTTTCTCAGATCCACGGCAACTTTATTGTTAATCATGGAAATGCGAGCGCCAAAGACATCTTAGACTTGGTAGAACTGATTCAACTAGAGGTTAAAAAACAACGGAGTATCGACCTTCATCTCGAAGTGAAGCTACTCGGTCTTTAGAAATTTATTAGGAGTCAAATGATGAAGTGTTTAAAATGGGGAGTTATTGGGCCTGGTAGTGTGGCACAACGTCGATCGATGCCAGCTATTCAAAAGGCTGAAAATGCTGAACTGCATGCAATTTTATCCCGAGATATCGATCGAGGACAACGGCTGGCTCAGGAACACGGAGCCGAAATATCTTATACAGATACGGAAGCGTTTCTAACCGATCCTCAACTTGATGCTGTTTACATTGCGACACCTGTTTTCCTGCATAAAGAGCAGGCGATTGCTGCCGCTCAAAAAGGGTTACATGTCCTGTGCGACAAACCGCTGTCCCTAAACCCCGGCCAATCCCAGCAAATCCTGGATGTATGCCAAGCCAACAATGTCCACTTACAAATCTGTTTTCTGTTCCGGTTTCACTCCTGTTTTCAGCAGATCCGACAGTGGCTGCAAGAAGAGCGTTTTGGCACAATTGTTCACGCCCGGATGCCGATCATGAAACATGCTCCCAAAGAGAACGACGATTGGCATACCGACCCTGCAAAAAGTGGCGGTGGCAGTATTATGGATCTCGGGGCCCATAGCATTGATCTCTTCCGTTGGCTGTTGGGTGAAGTCACCGCTGTCAGCGCTTTCTGTTCCAACTTTATTTTCCAACATCCCGTTGAAGAAACTGGGCTGGTAATGTTGCGTTTTGAGAGCGGTGCACAAGCGGTAACGGAAACCAGTTTTAGTGCCCAACTCTCAGCCCAGATTTTAGAGATCTACGGTACCGACGGATCCGTTGTAGTCTACAATGATAACGGCTGGAAAATCAAAACTACTATCGGTGATCAAACCGAGATTATTGACTCCCAATTTGAAGATCTTTTCCAATCCCAGTTTGAGCATTTTGGCCGTTGTGTGGAGGGGCAAGAATCCCCGATAGTGGTTGGGTTGGATGGATTGCGTAATAACCAGATCATCTCTGCCGCCTACCAATCAGCAACCTCGAAAAAGGTTGTGGATTTGGAAAAATAACTTGAAAGCCGGCGGCCTGGCGTGTAAAATAGGCGCGGTCGTTGGTCGCGGTGTTTTAGGGGTGACTATTTGGCACGGTCGCCCATCAATTAGCCCGAACCAATTGACGAACCATTTTATTTTTCAGCTAATGAACTGAGATATTTAAAAGTAAGAAGGAGAACGCCACATGGCATTAACACCGCTTGGTGACCGTGTTCTGGTCAAGCGCCCTAGCGAAGAAGAACAAACAACTAGTGGCGGGATTATTATTCCCGACACCGCTCAAGAAAAACCGCAAGAAGGTGAAGTCGTCGCTGTTGGTGATGGACGATTGCTCGACAACGGAGATCGTCAGGCACTGAACGTCGAGGCAGGTGACAAGGTACTGTTCGGCAAATTTGCTGGGACAGAAGTAGAGTACGAAGGTACTGAATACCTGATTCTACGCGAAGATGATATCCTCGCTAAAATTACCTCATAAGGAGAGATAAAGTAAATGGCAGCTAAACAACTGACATTTGATGAAGATGCCCGAAACGCGATTAGGCGTGGTGTCGATTCGTTGGCCAGTGCAGTAAAAGTGACACTTGGCCCAAAGGGTCGAAATGTGGTGATCGACAAGAAGTTCGGTGCACCAACCATCACCAAAGATGGGGTTACTGTCGCCAAAGAGATCGAACTGGAGGACCCTTACGAAAATATGGGTGCCCAGATGGTCAAAGAGGTGGCCTCTAAAACCAGTGATGTGGCTGGTGATGGAACTACTACTGCTACCATCTTGGGGCAGTCGATTTACCAAGAGGGGTTGAAAAATGTAGCCGCAGGACACAACCCAATGGCGCTCAAACGTGGCATTGAAAAAGCGGTCAAAGCCGTTGTCAGCCAGTTAGGAGACATGAGTCGAGAAACAGTAGAGAAAGAGGAAATCGCCCAGGTTGCAGCGATCTCTGCCAACAATGACGATAGCATTGGAGATTTGATTGCCGATGCCATTGAAAAGGTTGGTAAAGACGGTGTCATTACCGTGGAAGAGGCCAAAAGCCTCGACACCGCCCTCGACGTAGTTGAAGGGATGCAGTTTGATCGCGGTTACCTTTCCCCTTACTTCGTGACCGATACAGACCGGATGGAAGCTGTCTTGGAAGACACTTACATTCTGATCCACGAAAAGAAGATCAGTTCTTTGAAAGATCTGGTGCCCGTGCTGGAAAAGGTTGCTCAACAAGGCAAGCAGTTGCTGATCATCGCTGAAGACGTAGAAGGCGAGGCTTTAGCCACGCTGGTGGTCAACAGAATTCGCGGTACGATCCGAGCCGCTGCTGTCAAAGCACCGGGTTACGGTGATCGCCGTAAAGCTATGCTAGAAGACATCGCTGTTTTAACCAACGGTCGCATGATCTCAGAAGATCTTGGTATCAAGCTGGAAAATCTGTCCATCAGCGACTTGGGGGTTGCGAAGCGGATCGTAATCGACAAAGACAACACCACGGTAATTGAAGGTGCCGGTAGCCGAGAAGCTATTCAAGGTCGGATTTCACAAATTCGTCGTCAAATCGAGGACACAACTTCCGATTATGACAGTGAAAAACTGCAAGAGCGGTTGGCTAAGCTCGCTGGTGGGGTGGCTGTAATCAACGTTGGGGCCGCTACCGAAATCGAAATGAAAGAAAAGAAAGCCCGAGTCGAAGACGCCATGCACGCCACACGTGCTGCTGTCGAAGAGGGGATCGTTGCTGGTGGTGGTGTAGCGCTAGTTCGTGCTATTTCTGCACTCGATCAATTAGATGTTTCTGATCCCACGGAAGAGGTCGGTTCTGACATTGTTTGTCGCGCCTTAGAAGAACCACTTCGTCAGATTGCTAGAAACGCTGGTCAGGAAGACTCCGTCGTAATTGCTAAAGTCAAGGAAGAAGACGATAGCGTTGGCTACGACGCCTTGAGAGATGAATATAGTGATATGTTCCAAGCTGGTGTAATCGACCCAACCAAAGTGGTTCGTGTCGCATTGCAGAATGCCTCCAGTATCGCAGGTTTAATGTTGACTACGGAAGCTCTAGTGGCCGACATTCCAGAAAAAGACCCGCCCGCCCCCGCGATGCCTCCTGGCGGTGGTGGTGATATGGGTGGTATGTACTAAACCCATTTCCAAAAATTGAGTAAACAGAAAAGAGCCAGTTGTGATAACTGGCTCTTTTTTTATGCTGACGGCTTTCTAGTTTTTTAATTTTTAGACCGGGATCGGCTATTCCTTCTGGGTTATGGAACCGATGTTAATCTGTGTTGAAAGTGGGCAAGGCTGTCCGTCAACTATAAATACACATTCTCCAAAAAGGGCCACATATTGCTGCTGGTGAATCTCGACTTGACCACTGAATTTCCCATCCTCTTTTTCCTGGACTGGAACCGCAACCCAACTAGCAGATCTAAAGTCACGTTTTGAGGATGCTGTAACCCACAAACGAGTTTGCGCCGGTTTTTGGTCAGCGCTAAACTGAAGGTGTAGACGGTCACCATCTTGACGGTGCGACCACTCTAGTTTGGGAAGCGGCTGACCTGAAGCAATGTAGCGATAAAACCCTGTTATGCCTGCAAAGACGAGTTCACGATCGTCTAAATCATGTCCCGAGTTGGGTACATAAAGAACAAAGTTAGGTTGAACTAAATCACTCCAATAAAGGTTGAGGGCATCCAAAACCCAGTACTGGTCGTTAGTACCAATGACCGACAACTTGGGCATAGTTAATTGTGACCGATAGCTGTATGGGTCTACAAGGGCCGTTAAAGATTTTCCTTCTTCCTCCTCGAGTTTCTCCTGCAATCCGCGTACAGTATAGTCGTTAATCTGTTCACTGTACTGTCCCCACGTTGCTTTTTGATATTCCATCTGTACTGGCATGTTGAGAACATCAATCACTAAGGGGATCGTAGCCTTAATCCGTGGGTCAATTGCCGCCGTCAGCCAACTGGTCCAACCGCGTTTGGAGGCACCGGTAATGACAAATTTTTCGATCTTACCCCTCAATTTCTGCGCGGTAAATTGAGTCAGTGCGGTCATAGCTTGGGTAGCACTTTTAACCATTGGAAATAGAAGCAACCAACTGCTGTCTTTGGTTTCCAGGTATTTCTCGAAAGTGTGGGCGATCAGGTCGTCCTCCTTCCGGCCATCGTAGAGCGGTTGGTTAGGAACCTGGTGCAAAATAGCAAAAGCGGAGCCGGTCATCTGAGCCAGCTTAAGCCCCATCTCATTATCTTTGTCAGGAGGTTGACTGTCGGTCGAGCCACCTGAAACTAGGAGTAACATGGTATCCGGATAGCGGATAGATTTGGGTACAAACACCTGTAAATTGTGTTTCCACTGAATCTTTTTCCATATTTGTGAAACTAGGTGCAAGTTATAGATTTGACCGCTATCATGCTGAATGTGATCGATCTGTTGCCAAGAAAAGGTGGGCTCTTCCCTCTGCACATATTCAGCTAGATCCGGTTTAGGCGTGCCGACCACCATGGTCATATAAAGTGAAAGCCAATAAAGTTGCATAATCTATCTTCCTTAATTTTCTAGTATGGGAAATAATTAAACAGGATTGCTGATTCTAAATGGATTTTAAGTATAGCATGCAATTTGAAACGGAAAGAACCCGCGATGGATAGGATACGTTAGTTACTCAGCAATGTCAAGAACCAGGAATGTTATTGGCATAGTGCGGCGTAAAAGTTCACCCTCGACAGAGGGATGATTATATGAAAACGACAGCCCAACCAATCATCGACGCTGAAGGAATCCACTGGTATACTATACTGGCGTACGACACACTCACGATCTGGGTCTCACGCGAGAGACAAAGCCATCGGTTGTATGACCTAGTGATTAGATGGCTTAGCTTCGCTGAACGCAGGTCAGACCGGAGGCACGGTCGAAATCGACCTATTGCGCATTTCAGATGAGAACCTTCAAGTCAATGCAGAGGTGTTAGAGATAGTTCGATAGGCGTTGAATTGTTATGGGGTAACGGACAAATCCAACTCGGTTTTTCAATTGACAATTGTGTTTCACTAACTGGCGACCACATCTGATATTCGAGTTGGTGGGAGTAACCATAACAGCCCATTACAAAAAGAGGAGATGAATAGTTACATGAATCCTATACAAAAAACAGAAATTTAGCAGGTACTTCATCGGCTTGAGGCGGAAGACGCCGAAGATTGCTGAACCCTCAATAAACCGAGAGAAGAACGCATGTTAACCCTTCATCCTGATACCTCGCGCCTGGTCCACATTATGATTCAATCCGCGGGATGCAAGCAACTGGTGGAAATTGGCGGAGCATACGGCTATTCCGCCATTTGGCTGGCACATGCTGCGCGTATCACCGGTGGACAACTAACCTCGCTGGAGATCAACCCAAAGTTGATTGAAATTGCCCAGCAGAATGTAGCGGAGGCCGGGTTAATCGATAGGGTCGAATTTGTACCGGGAGATGCTCGAGAGACATTAGGTACTATCGAAACTCCCTTCGATTTTGTCTTACTTGACTGTTGGGAACGGCTCTATGTCGAGATGCTGGATATGCTTGCGACAAAGTTACGGCCGGGAGGCATCTTAGTGGCTGATAACATCGATCCTGAAAAGGAGGAATCTGACCTATATATTCAAGCACTACACAATCATCCTCTGATGGAAACTGTCAGTGTCCCCATTGGTCGGGGTATTGAAGTGAGTACGAGAAGGTTGGCCTCCACCTAAATCTAATGGCTTGTCATCGTCGCTCAATCGCGTAATTTGGATTAAATCGTGTGAACAGACTTGTAGATTCAACTAATAAGTGTAATCTTTTAGTTGGTTAAGGATGTCAACTATTTTCCACGGTTTTTCCTTGACTAAACCTCTGATAAGGAGCATTGATAAAATCTTATCACCAATTAGCATAGAGCATAATACCACCGAATTAATGTCCTGTTAAAAGCTGTCCATAATTATAGTTAGATCAGCCAGTTCGTTGTGATCCCCGGCGATATGAGAACTACGCGGAAGAGAGGCGAGAAGTCTACAAGGATATGGTCACGGTAGTAGAAGTAGCTGATGGGAAGAGATTATTACGGCGAGTAGCTCAGCTTAAACCAATCGGCATGATTAAGGGTTGAGTGTTGCTCGTTTTTGGAGAACCGATGAAATACCTATTTATTTTCACTTTAATGGCTTTAATTTACGTTAACCCAGTTAACGGACAACCAGGAGCGGTTGCTCGCGGCACAGTCTTTCTGGATCAGAATCAGAATGGGAGTCTAGATCAGGGAGAGAGAGGAATCCCCAATGTAGCTGTTACTAATGGCTTGGATGTCGTTTTAACCAACACTAACGGGAATTATCAACTATCCGTCACCACAGACACCATCATCGCCGTGATCAAACCAACAGGTTATATGGCGCCGCTAAACCGGGATCATTTACCCCAGTTTTATTATATCCATAAACCGGATGGTTCACCGAAGGATTTAAAGTATCCCGGCTTGGCTCCGACAGGCAACTTACCAGACCGGATTGATTTTCCACTCTATTCTCAAGGCGAACCCGAGACTTTCAAACTGTTGCTATTTGGCGACACTCAACCCTACAATATGCAACAAATTGAGTGGGTTGCACACGATGTGGTTGGGGAAGTTATCGGTACTGAAGCCGTGCTGGGGCTTAGCCTTGGAGATCTGGTTGGCGATAACCTATCGTTGTTTCAACCGCTGATTGAGGTCTTATCACAAGTCAATATTCCCTGGTATAATGTCCTTGGTAACCACGACCAAAATTACGATGCCAAGGATGATGTCTATTCGGATGAAACTTTTGAACAGGTCTTTGGCCCAACCTCTTATGCCTTTAACTGGGGAAAAGTTCACTTCATTGTAATCGACAATGTCTATCATCTGATGAGAGACGGTCAACGTAGTTATAAAGAGTTGATTGGCGAAAAGCAGCTCCGGTTCATTGAAAATGACTTAAAGCATGTGCCAAAAGACTATTTGATCGTGGCTTCAATGCACACCCCCCTAACCTCTACAGAAGATGGTAAGGAATTGATCTCACTGTTAAGCGATTTTCCGTATACGCTCTCTTTTTCGGCGCACACGCACTATCAGCGCGACGATTTTATCCCGCCCCTCGATCCAGCGGATACATCTGCTTTGGCTGAAGACCCAACCCGCGACCAAATCAGTGATACGTCCAACCGGGAAGAGAAGGTTCAGGAACCAGCACATCATCATCACAACCACGCGACAGTTTCGGGAAGTTGGTGGAGTGGTGAAAAAGACGAACTCGGTATCCCACACACCATTATGAGCGACGGTGCTCCCAATGGATACAGTATTGTGACTTTTTCTGGCAACCAGTACAAGATTCGGTTCAAAGTTGCTCGAAGGCCGGCAGATTATCAGATGAACATCTATACCCCTTGGGAGGTCAGTACAGATCAACTATCCGAAACTCCAGTGATCGTTAATGTTTTTGCCGGTAATAAACGGACCAGAGTCGAAATGCGGATTGGTACTGATGGGCCCTGGACTGAAATGGAATGGGTCGAGCGAAAAGATCCCTACTACGAAGACCTGAGAGCGCGGGAAGAAGTTGAAACCTTACAAAATCAGCTCTATGACCGCCTACGTGAGTTGATGGGGAGACCGAAGGTACAACACGATTTTACGCTGGGGGAAGCTACACTCTCGCAACACATCTGGCAGGCGAAGCTAGCAACTGATATATCTGTTGGAACACACACCATCTATGTCAAGGCTACAGACAATTACAGTCAGATCCATCACGGTCGACGGATCATCCGTGTCGTTGACCCCGCAGATTCAACTGGGGAGTAGATCTAACCGCAATCCCCCAATCATTCCAGTTCAAGGCCGCTTCCCCCTAATTTAGCCGCTAAGAATTGAGAATTCACCAGCACGAAACTCAATCCTCATCCATCACCACCTGAATCATAGCTTTGATGTAACCGAACTCGAAGGCAAATGCCTGCCGTCCGCTCTCCGGATCTTTATGCCCGGGCGCATGGTCCGGAACAACCATGTGTTCGTACTCGACCTCTTTGAGGACCTGCATGTTCCGGTGCATGTTCATCACTCCTTCGTCCGGCCACACCTCCTGAAACTTGTTACGGCCACCGACGATGTTGCGGAAGTGAATCAGGAAAATCTTCTTCCGTTCACCGAAGTAACGGATGATCTCAGGCACCTCCTTTCTGGGGGCCTCCGAACTCTCCGCCATGCAGCCCAGGCACAGATTGACACCGTGATAAGGGCTTTCACAGATTTCGATGAAACGCTTGAACCCCTCTGCCCCACCGAGTACCCGGTCGACGCCACGGTAACCGGGCGGTAGCCACGGATCGCAGGGGTGGCATGCCATTCTAACTTTATACTTGGTCGCTACCGGAATGACCCGTTCGAGAAAGTAGGTAATGCGTTGCCAGTTCATCTCAGCCGTGACCGGCGTTTGGTACCTCGGTTCGCGGTCTCTAGCCTCCTCCAGATCCCAGGTGCTGTAGACAGAACCACCACGGCCGGCCGGCTTACTCTCAGTGCGCTGGTTCTCCATCTCGCAGAGGTAGTATTTGACCGCCGGTATTCCCGCTTCTGCGGCCTGTCGAACCATGTTGCAAACCAGTTCAATCTCTTTGTCGCCCTCGGTATAATTGCCGAGCATGAAGTTGGGAACACCACCGCCGTCGACGTTGAGTTGGGCAACAGGTATTGCTACCATCTCCATGTCGATGCCAAATTGGGCACACCTCTCTCTTTTCTGCGCTAGCTCTTCGACATCCCAACCGTACTCTCGATGAAAGGTGATAAAGTTTTCGTTCTTGTTGAACACACCGTGTCTGGCCAGATACTCCAGATCTTTATCCGACGTGTTGAACTGTTGTGTACCGACGTGCATTGAGTTCTCCTTAAGTTTTCAGGTTAGTTTTTTCTTCAGCACTTTCTTGCTCCCTGTGCCTTACTCTTTACGCCGGAATAGTGCGTGCCATCCGGTTTACGCTCCTGTTATGGCGCAGTCTACCAAGAGATTCCCTGGAAATCTCTTGGCCCATTTCCCTATAAGGAAACCGTGTTTTGCAGGTTTTCTCAGTTGGACTCTTATGTTACCATAGATTCCGCTTCAATTTAGCTGAGAGGAAAACCGATGATTTTTTCACCTGATATTGTAACGCGGAGTGGTGCCCCAGTCTGTCGACTCGGACTCGCCACCCGCGGCAACACACACCTGGCATCTCAGGATGTCGCCCACGCCATTGATCGAGGTATTAACTATCTCAATTGGTGTGGTCATCCAGACGGAATGAGCCAGGCGGTTCGGCAACTCTCGAACCGCCAAAGAGGCCAAATCGTTATCGCCACCCAATTCTCTGCTCGTTGTCAGGATCAAGCCAGAAGAGAATTGGATCAACTACTGGAGAGGTTGGGTACCAGTTGGATTGACGTGTTAACGTTTTATTATGTGGAGACGGAAGATGAGTGGGAAACCATCAGTGGAAAGGACGGTGCGCTAGGTGTGATCCAGCAAGCCAGGGATGCAGGGGCTGTCAGGTTGATCGGCTTAACGACACATCAGAGAAAATTGGCCGCGAGACGGGCAGAACGGCAAGAGGCGTCGTTATTGATGATCCGCTACAATGCCGCCCACCGCGGGGCCGAACAGGAGGTGTTTCCTGTGACGACTCCGCTAAACATACCGGTTGTTGCCTTTACCGGACTCCGTTGGGGCGCGCTGCTAAAAAGAACAGCGGAGGACCCTCCACAGACAATACCTCCGACAGCCCAGGACTGTTATCGGTTTGTACTTTCCAACAGCGCGGTCTCAGTTGGACTCACCGCTCCCAACGACCGGATCGAATTAGACGAAAATCTCAACTTGCTCAACGACTGGTGTCCCTTAACCGAGCAAGAAATGAAACAACTCCGTGACCATGGAGATCGTGTTCATCGAACATCGGGACAGTTTCTATAAGGGGAGAGCGGAAATACCATAGAAAAAAGGCCTTTTTGAAAAAATCAAAAGGCTAAATCGCAGAATCAAAACACATACCGCTCTAGTCTATTACCGTTGTGTGCTACTTTCCGCCACCGCTAGTCAAAGTTAGATAAATGGAGCCGGTTAGCCTTGTCTTTTAAGCCAGGACCAAGTTGTTGCCAGTTTACCGGCTAGCTCAACTGTCAGGAACTCTGAATTCTCAGCCAGATAGGTCAAAATATTGCTCTCTTTTGACTTTTTGTCAGTATAAATACCATTATGATGGCCTAGGGTGAGAACCCTTTCTTTACCAACCTTATATTCACAACTATCGACCGTCCCTCATCCAATAGCACAGAACTAAATAACGCCCTCTTTCACCTGATCTAGTTTATACAGCAAAGAACAAATATCACCCAAATATAGCCTAGAATCCACTCATCTCAAATAATTTCTTGGCTTAAAAATAATTCATCACCGACGACGAATCAACAAATAACTTAGCCTCCAAATTTGAATTTACTAGGATCCATTTCAAAACGGCCTCAATGTAATCAGGATGCAAGCAAGGTGAAAAAAAGCTTGCTAGATACCAATCTCTCTTTCCCAGCCAACAACCAGTCTTTGGAAGTTTGGCCGCTATGCCAAAGTCAGCTCAATCTTCCATCGACGCCTATAGGCCGCAATTTGCCACCATCCTCATCTTTCTTGGTCTGCTTGTTTTTACCATCCGGATAGATCAATTCAATACCGCCTTTCAACAACCTTTGGCCAAGCGGATCACTGTTGTACTCCTTATCTACTATGATGCGGACAGGATTTTACCCAGGCCGACCATCATTTTTTTCGGCACCGCAATCTTCTCAATGCTGGGTTCCAGCAGTTTTATTTCACTCGGTCAGGCCGAATCAAGATCAGCACCGATAGGGACTGCCTGGCCATCGATTACCATCACCCACTTGCTACCCTTTCCGCCTTTGGTCTTTCCAAGGCCTGAGCCCCTTTTTCGGCCCAGGCCAAACTGCCATCGGCCAAGGTTTCCGGCCAATCTAACTGGCCCTGTTGGTTCAGTTCGGACAGGAACTTAGGCCATATTTTGAGCCAAACACCTGGCTCTTCCCATGGCTGCAATCTTGACCAGCAAGCGCTAGCTGATGGATATTGATCAGCTAAGTGGTTACATCCGGCACCAGTTGGTAATAGCCAGATAATGCCGTCAAATACTTGCCTGTTGTCTCTGGGCTTGGGTCCATCTTTGGGTGAAGGATTAGGTTTTGGCAGCCAGGGTTCAAGTCTGATCCATTGTTCATCAGTGACAAATAGTTTTAGTTTGGCCATAAAAGTTCCTTTTTAGACCCAACTAAAACTAGACCTACACTCCTTTCGATGGGCAAGTTTAAATTGTATTTAGTTTTGAAATAGCTTCTAGCTAAATAGTAGTCCATTGCAGATGGTAATGAGGACTTGTGCGGCCGACAGAAAACACCAGATACCCATCCTCGTCACTGGTGGGCTATAAAAAGTTCAGCGGGAATTGCTGCTGACCTGATAGTGAGGAGATAGGGCTTATTCCTACTGCCAGGAGGTTAATTGATGAGAAAAAGAAAGTATCCAGTTCAATTGTCGGAGGAACAATGGAATCATCTAAATTCATTACTTTGCAAAGGCCGGCACTCGTTACGCAAACTCAATCCTGCTGGTGTTCTTCTTCTGTGCCATCAAGGAAAGGAAGATCGAGAAGTTGCCTCGATAGTGAGTGTTAGCTTACAAGCGTAGATGCCGCCTTTATCCGCCAGATGGAGAATGTTTTGGATCTATATGCTGGAGCTTGGGATAGTAAACATCTCATCGTCTATTGGGATGAGATGTTGTATCGGTTGTTGGAACATACTCGTCAGCCCCAGCCCACACAAGTCGAAAAGCCCAGGCGAGAGGGTTATACCTATAAATGTAATGGCAGATGTAATTCCTTGCTTCTATTTGGTCCTCAAGCCTGTTGGTGTCTGGTAAAAGTTACCGTTCAACGCAAAGGCATTGACTATGCCGAATGTCTACGTGATTTGGAAAAGCTAGAGACAAGTTTGACACCACCTACTGGTAATATAAAAAAAATTGGCTGACCACTAGTAGTTCAAACAAAATCAATTAGAATTGAGATGCTCACAGTCTATATGAGTATAAGTTGATTTTTTATGTTTCTTTTGTTTTGTTGCCTTTGTAACAATTGCAAATACTGTCCCCAAGAAAGGTATCTTACGAGTCTCCGGTGACAATTCTTGGATTGTTTTCATTGATGGTAAAGAGGTGGCAAAAGCCAATAACTGGTGAATCCCTACCGTAACTAAATTTACTCTTAAAAGAAGATCTGCTCTTATTGCTATTTTACGCACGCGATGCGGAACCGGGAGTCGCAGATGTCGGTGGATTTCTAGCTGATATTATCTTGGATGACAACCCTAAGTGTTAAGTGTATCGGTGATAGTGGATGGATGTGAGATATCGGCAAACCGATCAATAGTGGAAAGGAAGATTGGCAAAAGACAAAAATCAATGATGGCAAGTGGATAGTATCCCCAACTTTACCAAGAATTTGGTGCTGGAGTTTGGGGTTTTGGTGCCAGCCGGACGAGAACCATAAAAAAACCGGCTGTACCGAATGATAGAGAAGATGATGTTTACTTCTGTTACTTAAATTGGTACACTTGCTGTCGATTACCGAGAAAATGGCAACGTTTTGAGTACAGATTAGGCGGGAGCATATAATGAAGTCTGTTGTAACCGCAGTCGCCGGCTTCATAATAATCCGATGAAGCCTACGATGCCGAAACCCGTACCGGAAACTTGGCTGACCTATCATCTTGCGCACCCCGGCCCAGACAAAGCGATCCCGGCCGATCCCAACTGTGCAATTTACTACAAAGGTTACTATCACTTGCATTACATCTTCCAGAACCAGGGACACTCCTTCGCTCATGTTTCGAGTAAGGATATGGTCCATTGGCAATGGCATGATACAACGCTTACCCCACCTTTGACCGGGCACGGAATGTTCAGTGGCACGGCATTCATGACCATGGAAGAGAAACCGGCCATCATTTACCATGGCCAGGGCTCGGGCAGAAACCAGATCGCCTTTGCTCAGGATGACCATTTGGAAAAGTGGTCTGAAGCTATCGCGGTCGAACCTCAAACAGCAGGCGGTAAAGAGCCGGAGATGCGACATTGGGATCCCGATTGCTGGTTGAAGGGCGATACTTACTACTCTATCGCAGGCGGCTCAAATCCGAGTTTGTCTAAATCCAAAGACCTTAAGAAATGGGAGTTTCAAGGCGAACTTTTCCACCCCGACTTTCCGAAAGGCCTGGGAGTGGCGAAGGAGGAAGACACTTCCTGTGCCAACATGTTCCCGATCGGCGACAAGTGGATGCTGCTGTGTATCAGTCATCAGCTGGGTTGCCGTTATTATTTGGGCAACTTCAAAGAGGAGCAGTATCTCCCGGCTTATCATGCCTTGATGAATTGGGCTAGATGGGATTTCTTTGCCCCGGAATCGCTCCTGACTCCGGATGGCCGCCGCGTGATGTGGGCGTGGTGCACTCCATGGGTAAACGACATGCAGAAAGTCGGCCGGAAGCAGAATTTTGATGCGCTGATGGAGGGAAAGATTCAGCCCGGTATCCAGTCGCTACCACGAGAACTCAATCTGCCTAAGGATGGAATGTTACGCATTAAGCCCTTGCGCGAATTAGAGCAACTGCGTTCCAACTAGAAACAGGAAGCGGACATCACAATCAAGGATGATGCTCCTTATGTCTTGAAAGATATCTCCGGCGACACGATGGAGTTGGAAATCACCTTTGCAGTGCCTTCTTCGAGTGAGTTTGGAGTCAGGGTACTATGCGGTGAAGATGGAACCGACGGCTTTACGATTACCGCCGGCAGTATGAGAAAGACGTTGACCGTCGGTTATACCAAACCCCCTTTCGAACTGCAGCAGGGAGAAGACCTTACCCTGCGTGTATTCATCGACAAAAGCATGATTGAGGTGTTTATCAACGACCGTCAAGCCGCCGTCGCGTGGCATGATTACGATCCTAAAGATCTCCACGTCAGCTTATTTTGCAAAGATGGCAATGTTGAGGTGAAGACAGTAATAGCCTGGGAGATGAAGGCAATTTATGAAGTCGATAGCAGATAAACCCTGATCCGATAATTCAGGCTGGGAACTCTCCCCGTCTGGCTTGCGCTCACTTTCAACCTTTAGTTCACGCTGTCGAGCAGATTCATCTGCGCGTCATCCAGTTGCCAGTCGAAAATATCCAGATTATCTTTTAAATGGCTGTGAGAACTGGCTTTGGGAATCACAATTATCTTTTTCTGAACTAACCAACGTAGCGCCACCTGGGCTGCCGTCCGTTGTTGCTGTTCAGCCACGGACAGTACCGTTGGGTGACTGAGAATTGACTGCTTGGCTAGGGGGCAATAGGCGGTAATGGCCACCTGATGTTGTTGGCAGTAAGCTTGCAATTCGGGTGAATGATGGCCGATATGACACTCGACCTGATTGACGCTGATAGGCGCAATGGCTCTGGCTTCTTCGATTAGATCAATATCGAAGTTACTGACCCCGATACTTTTAACCCGTCCCTGTTGGTGTAGTTCCATAAAGGCGTTCAACGTCTCGGTCAACGGCACCTCTGGACTAGGCCAATGAATCAACAGCAGATCAACATAATCCATCTGCAAATGATCTAGACAGAGTTGAAATTGGCTCTTGACCAACGAAGCAGTTAGCGAGTCCCGCCAAATCTTACTGGTCAAAAAAATATCCGATCGGTCGACGCGCAACTCTCGCAGTATCTCGCCTATCTCTTGCTGATTTTGGTAGAGCCAGGCGGTATCAAAGTGCCGGTAGCCGAGTTCATAAGCCATTTGAACGGCCTTTTTACAGGCTTGTCCTCTGAGTTGCCAAGTTCCTAATCCTAGCAACGGCATCGGATGACCAGAAATCAGTGATATTGAGTCTATCATCGATTAGAATCCTTTTTATATTTTGGGGTTGTGTTTGAACCATTGGTTTCAAATATCATCTCAACCGAGATCTGATAAGAGGCAATCATTGTACTTCAGGTGAATCCATCGCACAACGTAACACTTTTCCTTTTTTACAAGTTTTTGTTATCCTCCATCTCTCGCCTCTGCTTGAGAACCAGTTGGAAAGAGATTAGAGTGTTTGAGCATCAGTTGAAGCCGCTTCACTAATCAGTCCTGATAATATAAATCATCGTCTCTGAGTGTTGTTTTTTCTAGTTGGATCTAACTCTATTATTAACAGTGGTTCTCACGTTTTTTACGTCGATTCGACTGTTGTCGGTCGCATTTTCCATTGAGCGCATTGAGCGGTGACTAGTAAAAAGATTCCGTATCTTACCTTTAGCTGATGCCGATTCTTGTCTGCCAACAAGCACTAATTTTTTGCTTTGCGCAGATTGTGAATGATCTGATGAGTGCTCATCCACCAAGTACCTGGGTGACTATAATTATTTTTGACTGAAGGCCAGCCAACCCAATATGTAGTATCAAAAGGAACGATTTTTCGAGCCTGGGTAAGCGGAATCATCACCTGTTCGGACACAAAATGGTTCATCGCTTCCGCAACCAAAGGCAGGATTTCCGCATCACCTAAAGG
>Ga0208128_1000082_pt1 | contig 36221 bp, 27 predicted proteins | sample ETNtaG_35_FD_185758 | JGI IMG/M metagenome (GOLD analysis project Ga0208128, IMG submission 185758) | Marine microbial and viral communities from oxygen minimum zone, Eastern Pacific Ocean - ETNP201306PF51B (SPAdes) (version 2) | ecosystem: Environmental > Aquatic > Marine > Oceanic ... | reverse complement strand
AAAATCAGCCCGTGGAACCAAAGGCCAACCAGAAGCAATTCCTAAAAAAGCGTTTCAACTCTTTCAAAAATCTGGGACAAATAAAGATATCGCCGAAGCTTTAAGCGTGAGTTTGGTCACCGTTTCTAAGTGGCGCCAGCGTTAAAAAATGGTGAAAAAATGGCTTTAAAATCTAAACTCGTGACCCAAAATCGGCTTCTAAGAGGCTTCTCAGTCCAGAACAAGCAAAAACAATTCCAAAGCTGATTTCAGATAAGGATCCAGAACAATTAAAACTATCTTTCGCCTGATGGAGTTGTGAAGCTGTTCGTCGACTTATTAAACAACAACCAGGTCTTGAAGTCGCGGTTCGAACTATGGGGACGTCTTTAAAGAGATGGGGTTTCACTCCACAAAAACCAGTCAAGCGAGCTTACCAGAGAAATGATCCACAGGTTCTAGAATAGCTGCATCAAGAATGTCCATCGATTAAAGCTCCTGCTAAGGAAGAAGACCCCGAAATTCATTGGGGAGGTGAAACTGGATCTGTTTCAATTCCAGAAAATCTAAAGGGCTATTGCCCTAAAGGTCAGACAACAGTTCTGAAACACTCGGCGAAGAAATTCAACATCAACAGGATTTCCACCGTTACGAATCAAGGCAAAGTACGCTTGCTGATTTACGATAAAAAAAACGGTACCAGTTTTGATTCGTTTTCTGAAAAAAGTCTGTTTAATTCTGGATCATTTAAGGATTCATCACGCTAAATTAGTGAAAAGTTGGGTTCAAGAAGACAAGGAGAAAATTAAACTTTTTCACCTCCTATCAGATAGTCCAGACTTGAATCCGGACCAAGATTTAAATTGTGATCTCAAAACACATCCAAATCAAAAGTCGGTGCCGAAAAAAAAGAAGAGTTAAAAGAGTAAGATACTTGGATTGATGCGATCAATTCAAAAAAAGCCAGAGAGAGTTAAAAAAATATTTTTGGCCTAAGTCGATAAATTATGCGGCCTAAAAAAACTCAATGGAAGCCGGATTAATAAAGTCATCGGAATTTAAGTTATTAGGAAGCCTCTTAACGTGTTTTCAGTCAAAGAATAACCCATCTTCAGCAACCGTTAACGCCGTATAGTACAATCACCTTAGAAACAAGCGAAACCCCAGGCGGGATCAGAGTATAACCTGTAACGATGATTAGTTGTAACTACTGCTGATAAGTCGCAGTTTGGTTGATGTTTAACGCAGGGCTTGACGAATAGCAGGTAAAAAACGTTGATTTTGTGAATCGGTGCCGATAGTTACACGAAGGCAATTTGCCAGGGGGCCAGACGCCCCAAAGTGGCGGATCAGAATCCCTTGATCGATCAGTGAGGTGTGCACCAGATCCGCCGGTTTTTGAGTACGGAACAGAACAAAATTAGCTTCTGTTGGGAACGGATGGATTCCATCTATCTTTCCTAGGGATTCATAGATCTGCTCCCGTCCACGTCGAATTGCGGCAACTGCGGAGGCGATTAGATCTCGATGTTGCAAAGCAATAGTCGCACATATCTGCGTAAATTGGTTTAGATTATACGGTAGGCGGATTTTGTTAATTTCGTTGATTAAATCAGGATGTGCAACTAAATAGCCGCATCTCAAACTAGCCAAGCCGTAGGCTTTGGAGAATGTCCTGGTAATGACCAGATTTTTGTGATCGGTGAATTGCTCCAGAAAAGTTTGGCCTGAAAACTCGTAGTAAGCTTCGTCCATAACGACTAGTGTATCTCGACGGGACAGAATGTCACCAACTACACCTGCATCGTACAGATTACCCGTTGGGTTGTTAGGATAGGCAAAAAAGACCAAATTCCGTTGCTGTCGATCCAGTGTCTGTTGCCATAAGGAAGCATTGAGATCGAAACTGTCGTTAAGCGGCAAACCGATCGTTGGTATACCCGCCGTTTGCGCAAAAATCCGATACATGGAAAAAGTTGGTGTTGGGAAAAGCACCGCCGCCTTTTGTCGACCAAAGATCTGAGCGAGATAAGCCAATAACTCATCCGAACCGTTGCCGATGACAAGCCAGTCTTCCGGAACGTTCAGATAACGGGCCAGTGTTCCTCTGAGTTGATCTGCGGTAGTATCTGGATAGTGGTGAAATGATAGTTTGGATATAGTGTCACTAATCTGTTGCCGTATCGGGTCCGGTAGATCGAAGGGTGATTCATTGGCGTCCAGTTTGATTTGGTGAGAAACTGCATTGACCTGATAGGCAGTGAGATCTTTCAAGTCAGGCCGAAAGAGGTGTTGTAGATCCATTACTGATAATTTGGGCGTGGAATTTACCAACTTAGAGGTTCAAAGTGTAGAATCGTTGGCCTGTCAACATCGCAAGTCAAGATACGGGGAAAGCAGTTTAAGAGCGATCTGCTTGCAATTTTTGGATATACTCTTCGTTGATATTGTTGGACGGATGATGATGGGTTTGATGGTGCTCCGCGTAATCTTTAACCAGCATGGTGTAGGTACTGATGGCTTGATCGGTATCCCCCTCCTCTTCGTGGATCTTACCAATCCAGTAAAGCGCGGATCGACGCATATCGTAGCTGAAATTATCCTTATTGTCCACTACTTTCCGATAAGCTTCAATTGAACCGTCGGGGTTTTTTTGGTCGTAGTAAATTTGTGCGATAAAAACCAACGAATTGGAGGCGTTCTCGTTGCGAGGAAAATCTTCGATCGCTTCTTCAAGCTGGATAATCGCTTCGTCGTGCTTGCCCATTCGTTGATAGGCCCAGCCAATATAGAAACAGGCATCTTGAGCCACTACTGATTTAGGATAGTTCTCAATCGTTCGTTCGTAGGCTGAGATCGACTCCTCATACTTTCCTTGGGCAAAGAGGGCTTGCGCAATACCGAATTGGGCGTTGGGAGCTAAACTTTCAAGCCCTGCGTCAACTACATTTTGGAATTCAGCAATCGCCCCATCGTATTGTTGGGTTTCGATCGCGATTCGGCCCAATTGATAGACCACTTCGTGCACGATTGGATCATTCGCTAGATCTATTCTCAATGTCCTGAACTCATCCTGTGCCAGACTCCACTGCCCTTTACCGTAGTAGCACATCGCGCGATTGAATAACGAGGTGTTGTAAAGAGAACTGCCGGAATAGTCTGTAAGTAACTGTCCAAAAAATCGCAAAGATCGATCGTAGTATAGATCTGACTCGGCCAACTCTGAGCTAACAGCTTTTCTTTCCTCGGCTAACCGGTAATTAGCGTAAGCGATAGCGTAGAGGGAATCGTCAGCATATTCGCTGTCCGGGTAGTGGATAATCAGCCGACGGAACATGGAAAACTGTTGTTCCTGTGAAATGGCGAGACGAGAGGCGTATTGATAGAGGGCATCGTCAGCCCAGTGGGAGTCGGGATACCGATCAAAGACTTTGCGGTACAGCGTACGGATCTTTTCAATTTGGTTGGCGTCACTGTCTTCAGTAACTGGAGGGGTATCAGCTTTTTCCACTTTTCGCCACGCCTTGTCCGCCCGGTCGTCATATTGTCCTAAGCGATTTTCTGTCGCTCGACCGATGAAGAAGCCGACCAGAAAGGCCAGGATCATTAAATCAACCACAATAATAATGCGCTTCATTTTCTTTTTATCCTTTCTATCTGTTTATCATTGAGATGCAAGTCGCATATTCTATTCTGTCTTGACCTAGCCTAGCCTGTAAATTTTGACCTGTAAACCCAATTCGGAATCTAAAGATTAGGAAAAGTTTACGTGAGGTAATACAGTATGTCAAGGCCAAATCAAACTCGACTCCGACTGCAAAAATTGACTTTTTCATTAATTTCCCTCTGTGCTATAATTCGGCTAAAATTCTTACACTAGCAAACATTCTGCGATCCTAACTGCATAGAGAGATCGCCCAAATCAATATTCGATGAGCTTAGAGACCATCACTAACCAGCTTGGACAACTGATCCAACGTATGGATCAATTTTTAGAACAATCTACTTCTGACAACCGGCAACCACAACTCGATCTAGATCAATATCTCGCCTTTCGTTGGCACAATCACTACCAACACCTAATCCCTGTCATACACCCTGATCTGACCGACATTTCAGATCTAATAGGCATCGACGCACAGATTAAACGGCTGGATCAGAATACACGCCAATTTTTGCAAGATCTGCCGGCTAACCACGTTCTATTGTGGGGGGACCGGGGAACCGGAAAGTCGTCTTTGGTCAAGGGGATGTTAGTTCGCTACGCCTCAGACGGACTGCGCTTAATTGAGGTTGGCAAACAGGGGTTACTATTTTTGCCTGAGATCGTCGAAACGGTCTGGGGTCGATCAGAAAAGTACCTGTTGTTTTGTGATGATCTCTCTTTTAATGTGGAAGAATCGGCCTACCGAGAACTAAAAGCTATGTTGGAGGGTGGAATTTCAGCTCGTCCAGAAAATGTTCTAATTTATGCCACTTCAAATCGACGGCACCTGATGCCACGACAGGTCAGCGACAATAAATTCCCGGTCGATGACTCAGATGAACTCTATCCGCGAGAATCAACAGAAGAGAAAGTTTCATTGAGTGATCGTTTCGGCTTACGACTGGCCTTCTACCGAATTTCTCGTCCTACCTATCTACAGATTGTTTCCCACTATGCTCAGAGGAGAGCCATAGACCTATCGGATCAGGAACTACACCAATTGGCACTGGAATGGGAAGCTAATTCTAGCGTTCGATCCGGTCGTGCGGCACGACAGTTCATCGATGACTTGGAAGGGCAACTGCGCCTACAATAGCATTGACTTTAGATCACAATATCCAACGAGGTGCCAATCGTGCAAAACTTAGAACTTAAAGCCATCTCAAGTTGCCATCAAGCTTGCGTTGTTGCACTCAAGCAGATGCCGGCCGACTTTAAGGCCTCGATATATCAGATTGACACCTATTTTCATTGCGCCACAGGTCGGCTCAAACTACGCCAAATGGTGGATCGTGCGGAACTGATTGGCTACAATCGCCCCAACAGTCAAACCTCTCGGTATAGCCAATATCAAATCTTACCGATTTCTAATCCCGATTCACTCAAACAGATCTTAACCCAAACATTAGGTGTTAAAGTTGTCGTTGAAAAACAGCGAGCTCTATGGCTTTTCGGTGCGACGCGCATCCATCTAGATCGGGTTGAAAATTTGGGGCAATTCATCGAATTAGAGACAGTGATCCAATCTCAGTCGATGGAAGAGGCAGAGCGTGAGCATCAGCGTGTCAAACGGTGCCTGAAAATTGAGGGACGGGATCTAATTGGCCAATCTTACAGCGACCTTCTTCTATTTAACCGTTGACATTCACTGGAGTATCAGATAAAATCCAGCTCTAGTTAGTTATTGTACTTAAAGTGGATTTAGGGTAATTGTACCGGTATATTTTGTTAGGTTTTGACAGTGTAAACGTGAAAATTGAAATTGATTGAAAGGAGTTTGATGTGCAGGCATTCGACTATGTTGCAGCTAAAAGTTTGAGTGAAGCAGTAAATCTGCTCACTAAATATCGAGACCAAGCCCGCATTTTGAGCGGTGGGACAGACCTGATCGTACAAGTTCGAGAAAACCATCGCCAGGTTGGGATGATGGTTGATATTAAAGGTGTGCCGGAAGTAAACACCTTGTCATATAACGGTAGTTTGGAAATTGGAGCCTCTGTTCCCTGTTATAAAATTTATAGTAACGAGGCGATTAAAAGCAACTTTCCGGCCCTAGTAGATGCAACCTCCATCATCGGCGGTGTTCAGATCCAGAGCCGGGCCAGTGTCGGTGGCAACTTGTGTAACGCCTCACCAGCCGCGGACTCGATACCAGCCTTGATTATACTGGGGGCACAATGCGTGATCGACGGACCAAATGGGGAACGATCAGTTGCGGTTGAGGATTTTTGTGACGGCCCCGGACAAACAGCATTAGAGAGTAATGAACTATTGGTTAAACTGGTCATTCCAACGCCAACTCCAAACGCCAGCAGTTTTTATCTCCGGTTCACCCCCAGAAACGAAATGGATATTGCCGTTGTCGGCGCGGGAGCGGCAGTTGAATTGAGTGCCGATCATCAAACGTTTGTTTCGGCCCGGATCGCACTAGGAGCCGTCGCGCCAACGCCACTTTTCGCCGACGATGCCGGTAGTTTATTAGCCGGCAAACCGGTTTCAGACGAATCTATCGAAGAGGCCTGTGAAGCGGCTAAAGACATTGCTACGCCAATCAGCGATATGCGAGGTACAGCCACACAACGGACACATCTGGTTGGCGTCCTGACCAGACGGGCACTAAATGGTGCGATCAACCGAATTAAGGAGGGGAGCTAATGTCAAGAAAAGTACACGTTCAAACACAGATTAACAGAGAGAATGTAGAATTTTTGTGTGAACCCCGTCAGAGCATGCTGGAAGTGCTGCGTAACGAACTTGACCTAACCGGTGCCAAAGAGGGTTGTAACAATGGTAACTGTGGTGCCTGCACGATCATAGTGGAAGGGCGACCTGTTAACTCTTGTTGTATGTTGGGAGTGGAAGCCGAAGGGAAAGAAATCCAAACTATCGAAGGTGTTGCCACTCCGGAAGGCCTTCATCCATTACAACAAAAGTTTCTGGAGCATGCCGCCCTTCAGTGTGGAATCTGTACTCCTGGCTTTATTATGAATGCGAAAGTGCTACTCGAAACAAATCCCAACCCGACTGAAGAAGAGGTTCGGTTCTGGTTAGCAGGAAACCTATGCCGTTGCACTGGGTACGATAAAATTATACGAGCCGTCCTCGATACAACCGAGACAACAGGAGTGAGCACTAATGGCTGACGGAAATGGTTACAAGGTCGTTGGAACACGGCCTATTCGCCACGACGGAGTCGACAAGGTAACGGGACGTGCTAAGTATGGTGCCGATCTTAATTTCCCAGATATGCTCTTTGGTAAGATCTTACGCAGCCCTCATGCTCATGCCAAAATAGTATCTATTGATGTCAGTCGAGCTTTAGCCCATCCTGGGGTGAAAGATATTGTGACTTCAAAAGATTTGCCTATTCTCAGCGAGAATATCCTCGCTGAGGATAAAGTGTTTTACAAGGGACACGCTATCGTTGGCCTGGCCGCCGTCGATGTTCACACTGCCGAAGAGGCTCTTTCCTTAATCGATATAGAATACGAAGTTTTACCCGCGGTGACCGATGTCGCAAAAGCCATTCGAGAAGATTCCGTGGTTCTACATCAATCGCTGACCACCAACACACTGGGCGAGAAGACGGGCAAGCCCACCAATATCAGTTCCCATGTTCGTCATCAAAATGGTGATGTGGAAGCCGGTTTCGCTGAAGCAGATGTCGTGGTTGAACGAACGTTCACTACCCAAACAGTGCACCAGGGGTATATCGAGCCAATCACCGCTACCGCCAAATATAACCCTGACGGGGAACTGACGGTGTGGACGAGTACGCAGGGGGCTTTTAACGTCCGTCAGCAGGTTGCCGGGATTTTGGACTGTCCAGCTTCGAAGGTCAGGGTGGTACCTCTGGAAATTGGAGGTGGGTTCGGTGGTAAGACAACGGTATACGTCGCTCCAGTGGCGGCTTTATTGGCCATGCGTACCGGTCAAATCGTCAAAGTGACCATGACACGCGATGAAGTGTTTGAAGGTACAGGCCCAGCGCCCGCCACCCTGATTCGCCTCAAGATGGGAGCAACCAAAGATGGACGTATAACAGCGGCTGATACTGACCTCTTCTACGAAGGCGGAGCCTACCCCGGATCAGCTGTCGGGGCCGGGGCCAACTGTATGTTCGCCGCTTATAAAATTCCCAATTTAATGATTGACGGTTTCGACGTTGTGGTCAATAAACCCAGTTCCCATGCCTATAGAGCGCCAGGGGCCCCCAATAGCTCTTTCGCTGCCGAGTGTGTGATAGACGAAATTTGCCAAAAACTGGATCTCGATCCGCTCGAGTTTCGAATGATTAACGGCGCCAAAGAAGGAGACCGGAATCCGATCGGTCCTAGACACGGCAAGATTGGTTACTTGGAAACAGTTGAAGCGGCCCAAACCCATGACCATTACCAGGTCGAGGTCGGCAATGGTAAATTGCGTGGTCGTGGAGTCGCTTCTGGTTACTGGGGCAACGGTGCCGGGCGCTCCAGCGTGAATCTGACTGTTAATCAAGACGGCACCATCATGTTGCTAGAAGGATCGACCGACATCGGTGGCACCCGGGCCTCCATTGCCATGCAAGCGGCAGAGGTACTGGGGATTGCAGCCGAAGATGTCAGACCGGCAGTGGTTGACACTAACTCCATCGGCGAGACAGGAGTTACCGGCGGTAGTCGAACCACGCACGCCACCGGTCTGGTTGCTATTCGGGCAGCTGAAAGCGTCATCGAACAGATGAAAGAAAAACTGGCCGATCATTGGGAAGTAAACCTCAACCAGGTCGACTTTGCTGATGGCACTTTTTTAAACAGTGATAATCAGATTAGTTTCAAAGAAGCGGCTAGGATTTGTTCTCCCGTGGTGGGTTCGGTCACCGAATCGACCACGGGCGCCGGTGGAGCCTTCGGCACCCACGTGGTTGATGTAGAAGTAGATGAGGATACCGGTAAAGTAGAGGTCCTCCGTTATACCGCCGTTCAGGATGTGGGAACCGCCATTCACCCCAGTTACGCCGAAGGGCAAATACAGGGCGGCGCGGTCCAGGGAATAGGTTGGGCCTTGAGTGAGGAATACGTTTATGACCAGAAAGGCCAAATGGTTAATGCCAGTTTCCTCGACTACCGGATGCCCACTAGCTACGATACGCCCATGGTTGACACTGTTATGGTTGAAGTTCCGAATCCTGGACATCCATTTGGTGTGCGTGGTGTGGGTGAAGTTCCGTTGGTACCGCCGTTGGCAGCTATTGCCAATGCTGTTTCACGGGCCATCGGTGTTCGGATGACCCATCTTCCCATGAATCCGGGATCGGTCTTAAAAGCGCTCAACAAGATCTAATTAATAGTGAACAGTTAACTCTTAAATCTATATGGCGATTGTTGCTATCCCTTCATTAATGCGAGATTTAACCCAAGGGAAAGCAGAAGTTGTGATTCAAGGGTCGACTCTGCGAGAACTGGTGGAGAACATAGAGGCTCAATTTCCCGGTGTTAAGGATCGACTCTGTCATGAAGACGCCAATGGGGTTCGGATCAGTCCTTATATCGGTGTTTACGTCGACGGCGCGCTCGTGGAAAAAGGAATGCGGTCACCGATTGGTGATTCGTCGGAAGTTCACTTTTTACCTGCCATTAGTGGCGGGAGTGAAAGTTGAGGCTCCCTATCAGGCCAAGCTAAAAGCTGTTACCTCTCGTGACTAACACTCGAAAGGGTACTAATCTTGTCCTCTTGATGAAGGGAAAGTTGGCCTAAACAAGCAACACGAACCAAAAGGTTCCGGTCTTCGCCAAAGCGGGAATCGGGGCCGCTTCGCTAACATGTCGTAAATAGAACTCGAAGGAGTATTAACCAGTTGGGTGAGGATACCGTCCCCCGGTCGGGGCTAATAAGTCACCGACCGAAGGTCGGACGCCTGGCTAGACCCTATCGTTGCACCGAAGATTGTATTCGAGACCTGGATAAAACTGGGCAGTTAATTAGGGTTCAAGAAGAGGTTTCACCTTATCTTGAGATGGCCGAGTTGACTCGTCGTGTTTATAAAGCTGGAGGGCCAGCCCTTTTGTTTGAGCAGGTCAGTGGCACTCCCTTCCGGTCGGTGTCTAATCTCTTTGGTACAGTAGACCGGGGACGATATATTTTCCGAAAAACCCTCTCCTCGGTCAAAGCGGCTGTCAGATTCAAAGCCGACGTTAGGACAGCCTTTACCAGCCTGAAGAACCTCTTTAGCCTTCCTCTGGCGGCCCTTCATTCACTTCCGATTTATACGCGGTCTGCACCAGTACTAGCCTGCGAAACAACCGTTTCCAAACTCCCACAGATCGTCAGTTGGCCACTTGATGGTGGGGCCTTTATTACCCTACCTCAGGTCTTATCGGAAGATCCGGAAGAACCGGGCCTACTCAATACTAACCTGGGAATGTATCGGATTCAATTATCGGGAAACGATTATCAGGTGGAGAAAGAGGTTGGCCTGCACTACCAGATCCACCGGGGAATTGGTATCCATCATGCCAAGGCTATCAAACAGAATCACCCCTTAAAGGTCTGTATTTTTGTTGGTGGACCGCCTGCACACACTTTTGCCGCAGTGATGCCACTTCCTGAAGGCTTATCGGAGGTCATTTTTGCTGGAATGTTAGCCGGCAGAAATTTTAGGTTCAAGAAATGGAGAGGATACCAAATCGCCGCCGAGGCAGATTTCTGTCTGGTTGGAACAATAGATCCATATGAGACCAAACCCGAAGGCCCATTTGGTGATCACCTCGGTTACTACAGTTTAACGCACGATTTTCCCTATATGAAAGTGGAGAAAGTGTTTCATCGCAAAAACGCAATCTGGCCTTTTACGGTGGTTGGGCGTCCACCACAGGAGGACACGACATTTGGCCGTTTGATTCACGAAATTTCTAGCCCTATGGTCCCCGTTGAAATACCGGGGCTTAAAGAGTTACACGCTGTCGACGAAGCGGGTGTTCATCCGCTTCTCCTTGCAATTGGCAGCGAAAGATATGTACCTTATCGCCAACGCATACCAATGGAGTTACTGACACAAGCCAACGCCATCCTGGGTTTTAATCAGTGCAGTTTGGCCAAATACCTGCTGATCGTGGCCGAAGAAGATAAACCGGATCTATCGACTCACGAGATTGAAGTCTTTTTTGTCCATCTACTAGAGCGGATAGATTTAACCCGGGATATCCATTTTCAAACTAGGACAACCATTGATACTCTGGATTACTCCAGTCAGGAACTGAATTTTGGTTCCAAGGTAGTTTTCGCTGCAGCAGGGCCAAAGATCAGAGAACTGGCCACTGAAATACCGCAACACCTGAGTGTTCCTTTCGAGAAGGCAAAAATGGTGATGCCGGGGGTCTGTGCTGTTGAAAGCCCAACTTTCAGCGATGATTATGATCAAGCTAGAGCGCAAGTTAAAAGTTTTTGCGCTGAGGTTAATCCTGATCAGTGGAGGGCAATTCCGCTAATTGTATTGGTGGATGATGTCCAGTTTTGCACAGCTGATTTGGCTAATTTTTTATGGCTTACTTTTACGCGCTCCAACCCATCAGAGGATATCTATGGTGTGCAGGAATTCGTGGAAAATAAACATTGGGGAACATACGGTTCGTTGGTGATTGACGCCAGGTTTAAGCCGCATAATGCACCACCTTTAATTGAGTCGGAAGCGGTTAACAAGCGGGTGGATCAGATCATCGACAACAATCCTCAACTCGATCGGCTACTGAACTAACTATGAAAATTGAGAATTCCCTATCTCTCCTTGTTCACCCCGACCGGAGGTCGGGGTCTTCGACCAGATCGAGGGAAACGGCATTGACTCTTCGCTATTCAAATCGTCACGGAGGTTAAAAATAGAGGCCATGAATATTACTGTCATTAGTTGCTCTCTCCATCCACAGAGTAGATCCTACGTGATGGCACAACAACTAAGTAATGACCTAAAACGATTAGGAGCAACAGGTCAACTGGTTGATCTGCGACAACATCCCCTCCCTTTATGCGGAACCGATACCGCTTACGATGATCCGATGGTAGCGAAGATTCGTCAGATAGTTGAAGCAGCATCCGCTATCATTCTAACGGTACCCATTTATAATTACGATATCAACGCAGCGGCTAAAAATATGATCGAACTGACGGGTAGGAGATGGGAGAATAAAGTAGTTGGTTTCGCCTGTGCTGCTGGTGGTAGATCAAGCTACATGTCGGTGATGGGGATTGCCAACAGCTTGATGCTCGATTTCCGATGTTTGATTACACCACGTTTTGTTTATGCTACTGGTGACGACTTCGGTAACGATCGGACGCCAGAGATGTATATTCAATCGGAGACAATTCAGGAAAGGCTTACGGAATTAGCAGGCACAGCCTTTGCTTTGACTGAGTCCTGGAATGACATTCAACAGCGATGAATGAACGCCGAATAAGCAATCAGCGTAAACCGTTACAGACAACCGTAATTGGCAGTTATCCATTTCCGGCTTGGCTCGAATTTGCCGCTCAAAACCTGAATCGATTCGGTACTGCAGATGTTGATGAACTACAGACCGATGCGGTGACAGCAGCAGTTCAAGATCAATTGGTGGCTGGACTCGACGTGATTACCGATGGAGAACAGACACGCCTCGATTTTAATCTCTCCTTCTACGGTCATTTGCAAGGCATCGAAATGGAGTCCGCAACCCCCCGTCAATTTGGTCCTCCTGCCCATGACCAGCGGGGTAAACATAAGATCGTAGACCAACTCACCGCGTCACGAGGATTAGGGGCAGTAGAAGAGTTCGAACGACTCAAGCAGGTCGTGGCTCATATTGATGATTGCCCTAAGCTTAAGGCTTCAGTACCGGGGCCCTATACCTTGAGTGGTCGCTTGATTCCGAACGACCACTATCCAGACCGCTATGCGATCACTGAAGCTCTGCTACCAATTGTGCGACAGGAAATCGTGGACCTGATAGCTGCAGGATGCCAGGAACTGACAATTGACGAACCGTCCATGAGTTGCTATGCACATCGGGAAGATCCCAACCGGTTTGTCGATATTTTCAACCGAACTGTCGCACCGGCCATCGGAAAGACTAGACTATCTACCCATCTCTGCTTTGGTAACTATAAAGGCCGTGCGGTCGGATTACGCAAGTATGCCCCTATGTTTCCCTATTTCCTTCAACTTCCGGTAGATGAGATTCACCTTGAGATGGCCAGCCGGGAGTTTTCGGAGATTGAAATAATCGAGGAGATTGCCCAGGAAAAAGATGTGGCGGTGGGCATTGTCGACGTTAAAAGTTACTATATCGAAACTGTTGATGATATCGCTGAGCGGGTTCGACTCTGTTTGTCCTATGCTCCAGCTGAAAAGTTAGCTTTTGCACCAGATTGTGGATTGAGCCAGACTGCTCGTTGGGCGGCTAAACAGAAATTGAGTAATGTCGTGGCAGGGGTAGAGGTCGTACGGCAAGAACTTGGCCTATATTAAGCCAACTCAGCTATTTGCCTGATCAGGAAGATATATTCATTGACTACTCCTTACCTGTTAGAAGTTGGTGGCCAACGGTCACTAACCTCTTCGATTTCCTATACCTTAAGCTCTTTGTCCTCCACCCTCCACACAGGTCGAAAACACGGTTGTGGCGTGTTGCCTATTGGTCATAAAAGCATGCCCTCAGTTAGAAGTTAGAATCCACACTTGATTAAGGGGAAGCGACGTCCTCTTTAGCCATCCATGCAACACGCGATCACCGACCAATCTGGTAGTTCTGTCCGGTCGGTTCTAATAGCCCTTCTTCTTATTCCGATTAATTGTTACTGGATTGTCTATACCGAGATGGTTTGGTGGGGGTTATTTCCAACCACCATGTCGCTTTTCTTCAATGTAGTTTTCTGCCTTTTTCTTATTATCCTGCTGAATTTGGCCATAAAACGTATCCAACCTGATTGGATATTGAGTCAGAGCGAACTACTAACCATCTATATCTTGTTGTGCATGGGCAGTGTGGTAGCATCCCACGATTTCGGCCAGATTCTAGTACCATTGATAGGACACGCCTTTTGGTTTGAGACGCCGGAGAACGAATGGAAAGAGCTATTTTTCCCCTATATCCCTAAATGGCTTACCATTCAGGACAAATCAATTCTGGAAGGTTACTACGATGGCGATTCTACGCTCTACAGGATAGAACAACTCAAAGTCTGGATAACGCCAACGTTATGGTGGACAACCTTCGTTGTGGCCCTTTTTTGGGTGATGGCCTGCATCAACGTCATACTTCGGAAGCAGTGGATTGAACACGAAAAACTGGCTTATCCGATCATTGAGCTTCCCTTTGCCATGACAAAGGAGAACGGGACGCAATTTTTCAAAAATAGACTCTTCTGGCTGGCCTTTATTCTGGTCTCCATCCTGAACCTGGTCAATGGACTCAGCTACTTTGTCCCCAGCCTTCCCATTATCGGTGTGCGATTTCGAGACATCGGTTATCTCTTCACCGAAAAACCGTGGAACGCATTGGGCACCGTCCGTTTCTCAATTTACCCTTTCGTGATTGGCTTGGGGTTTTTTATGCCCTTAGACCTCTCATTTTCATGTTGGTTTTTCTTCCTGTTTCGTAAATTCCAGCATGTTCTGGGTTCCATCTTGGGATTGCGATCCTTCGGGTTTCCCTTCGATCGTCAACAGTCACTGGGGGCTTATCTGGGGTTGTCTGTGGTCGCCGTCTGGATCAGCCGGAAGTATTTAATCCGTATTTTTAGACATGCTATCATAGAACGGGAATCCGACCTGGATGAATCCAACGAGCCGATGAGGTATCGTACCGCTATTTTAGGCATTGTTATTGGACTGGCCTACCTGATCGGGTTCGCCAGCAAGATGGGTTTGACGACCTGGATCGCAGCCTTGTTCTTTCTGATTTATCTTTTTTTATCGATCGGTATTACGCGTATGCGAGCCGAGTCCGGGGCTCCAGCGCACGATCTACATGTGATGGGAGCCGACTATACCCTGGCAACCTTCCTGGGCACCCGATTTTTAGGTCGGCAGAACTTGACAACCATTACCTTTTTCTTTTTCTTTAACCGTGCCCACCGTAGCCACGCTATGCCTCATCAGCTTGAGGGATTCAAACTAGCCCGCCGGTCTGGATTTCGGCCTAATCCGTTGATGATCTTAATTGTCCTGGCGGTGATTGTGGGTTCCATCTCTTCCTTCTGGGCCTACGCGCACGATTGCTACCATTTTGGGTCGAATGGGGGATTTGGCGGAGAACCCTTTCGGCGCCTAGAACAACAGATAAACTATCCTTCAGGGCCCGAATTCCTCGAGGCCGCCTTTATCGGCGTTGGAATGGCGTTTACTTTCATCTTGATGTTCTTTCGGATGAAGTTTTTCTGGTGGCCTTTTCACGCTGTAGGCTACGCGGTCTCCGGGGCTGATGATTGGTGCATGAACTGGCTTTGGCTCTCCCTCATGATTTCGACCTTGATTAAGTGGATCGTGCTAAAACAGGGTGGATTGGGGGTTAACCGAAGATTGAGTCCGTTTTTCCTGGGGTTAGTGCTGGGTGAGTTTGTGGCCGGAAGCCTGTGGAGTATTTACGGCGTTACCTTTAATACTCGCATCTTTCCCTTTAAGGATTGGTAAACTTGTTAGTGAATCGATACCGATTCCGACACCTAAAATCGGCTTTTTTATTCAGAACGATTTGGATCTATTTACCAAAAACTACGTTGTCCTGGTCAAATAAAAGGTGAAGTGGAAGAGCAACTCTAGTCTCTACTTACCACAGTATTATACGAAATTTCTCGTTGTGCGTGTAACGCTATTCAAGGTGCCCCGAAGGACTTTCACAAGGTGTTCGTCGATGAAGGGACGGGCTATGGGCAAGGAACTGGAGTGATTTAAGGCGAGAAAGAACAGCAGAGGCTGGCCGTTCCACTCCGTTCCGAGCATTTATTTTTGATATGAATCATTTTCATAAGACCGTGAACGGCTACACGAATCTCACGCATATATTCGTGAAATTTGATTCATTTGTGAGATTCGTGATTCTGTTCAGCATCATGTGAACAACGACTACAAAATATGCTCAAACCTTTCAAATTATCCACAAAACACATCATCGTCATAGCATTACTACTGCTACAATCTTCTGCCGATCTAGATGCTCAAATATTTCCCGGCTTGTGATAGCCCAAGTCACATCTACAACGCCTACATCTTAAAAGAGTATCACAAACACGAAAATTACAAAATATGATAGGCTTTCAAATTAAACTTAACTCTCTTTCCAAACTGGATCTCACATTTTCTCATGGCACTGCTTATGTATGCCTTCAACAGTATATTGATACTGTTTCTTCGATCGGATACATTCGCGGTGGCGACCTCCGACCGTTAGAGGAGCGCCCCTCCTAAACAGTGAAACGAAACTAACATGACCGATCAATCCCATCTTCAACCCAACCTCTTTGACTCCCCCAATCCAAAGGCGCCGGGGCCGCCATCTGCTAACATCCCCCTGGCCCATGCTATTCGACCAAAAACGTTGGATCAATTTGTAGGTCAGGAGCATCTGTTGGCAGAAGGACAACCACTCCGCCGAGCTATTGAGCAGGACCAGATCCCATCCGCTATTTTCTGGGGGCCGCCCGGCTGTGGAAAAACCTCCTTAGCCCACATCATCGCTAGCCGGGCGCAATCGCCATTCCAGTTTTTGAATGCGGGTACTACCGGGGTCCCCGAACTGCGTAAACTGCTGGCTGTGGCGGAAAACCTCGTCGATCGTCAGGGCTTGTCCACAATTCTATTTCTGGACGAGATCCATCGTTTCAACAAGGCCCAACAAGATTTCCTACTCTCATCTGTTGAAGGTGGTATACTGATCCTAATCGGTGCTACCACCGAGAACCCCTCTTTTGAAATCAACGCCGCTCTTCTGTCCCGCCTGCAGGTCTATACCTTCCAACCCCTCTCCGATCAGCATATTGACCTGCTGATCCAGCGAGCCTTAACCGCCCCTGACAACGGCTTGGGTCGCTACCAAGTCGATCTAACCGATGATGGACTAGAAGCGCTGATCCATTGGTCAGCGGGCGACATCAGGCAAGCCCTCAATGCCCTTCAATTGGCCGTCCAGACTATCGCTGCCGAAAGTCATCCCACTCAATTAGATGCCCAGCGAATTCAGGAGGTAGTTCAGAAACGAATCTTAGCACACGATAAAAGCGGAGATTCGCACTACAACCTGATTTCGGCTTTAATTAAGAGCCTTCGTGCCTCAGATCCGGATGCTGCCCTCTACTGGTTAGCACGACTGTTAGAGAGCGGGGAGGAGGCTCGCTTCATCGCCCGACGAATGGTAATTCTGGCCTCTGAGGACATCGGCATGGCCGATCCACAAGCTCTGCTAATAGCCGATGCAGCAGCCAGAGCGGTAGAGTATGTCGGTCTACCGGAAGCCGAGCTAAACTTAGCCCATGCGGCCGTCTATCTGGCCTGCTCACCCAAGAGCAACGCCGCTTATCAAGGCTTGCTGACGGCCAAAAAAGATGTGCGGGAAAAACCGGTCTTCCCTGTGCCTCTGCATCTACGAAATGCGCCCACCTCACTGATGAAAGACCAGGGGTACGGTCAGGATTATCGATACGACCACGACTTTGAAGACGGAATCGCTGGACAGTCGCACCTACCTGAAGAACTGAAAGAGCGTCGGTATTACCACCCCACCCAGAGAGGTTACGAGCAACAGGTTCAGGCCTACTTAAGTCGGGTAGCAGGCAAACGTAATACGGATGAAACCAACGATTGATTGGCCAACAGCGATCCGTTCCGATTGATGTCTTTTCGCTCCGGTCTACTTGGTCGAATTTTTCCGGGTTGACCGGAAATTCTAAAAATTCCGTATGAAACAATCAGCGCTATTTCCCTCATATCCCCGCCCTTATAAATACCTGTTTCTCTTTCTGCTTATTCTTCATCTGCTGCCGATCTGGATATTCCACTACTTTCCGTCACAGGATGGTATGAACCATGTCTACAACGCCTACATACTAAAATCCTATCACGATCCCGCCTTATATAAAACACGCGAAGTTTTCCAACTTAACCTGGCTCTTTTCCCAAACTGGATCTCACACTTGCTGATGGCGGGATTGATGTTTATTGTTCCGCCCCTGATAGCTGAGAAGTTATTACTGACCCTTTGCATTGTCGGTGTCCCTTTGGCCTTCCTCTATTTTTTGCGCAGCATTGATCCAGATAACACCTTTTATGCCTGGTTAGGTTTTCTGTTCTCTTACCACTACCTGTTGCATATGGGATTTTATAATTTCGCTCTCAGCTTTGCTCTCTTTTTCATTGTCATCGGCTACTGGTGGCGTAACCGACATGTTATGACAGCCGAACGGATTGGTATTTTATACCTGATGCTGATCGCCCTCTATTTTTGTCATATTGTCTCCTATGCACTATCACTGGCGGTGATTGCCGTAGTTGCCTGTTTAACTCTCCGACGCCTCAGGCCGGTGATCATTTGCGCCGGATACATGATGCCGGCCGGATTCCTGTTACTAAATTATCTGCTGGATAGTACACAGGGGGCAGAACATCAATATGAATCCGGTGGCTGGATCTGGGAATATCTCTGGAAAAACAGATCACTACTGGCCTTCAACGACGATTTTCTGTGGGCCAACCTGGTTCTATTGGGATTTGTTATCGGACTGGTTCTTTATACCGTATGGATGGACAAACTCAGAGCGCGAAAGCTCATAGCAGAAAAGGATGTCTTTCTAATTCTAGCCGTGATTTTTCTATTACTGTTCTGGAAGTTACCCCGGGCCATCGGTTCCGGCGGCTGGATTAATGAACGCTTACACCTTTTTGTGATACCGCTATTACTACCCTGGTTGTCAACGCGTTTCCACCGAATCGTGAAACAGTCACTAGTCGGCTGTTGGATTTTACTCTCGTTAGTTCATTTGGGTTACACTTGCCGTGACATGTCTGTTTATAACCGTGAAATGTCAGAATTTGCCAGAATCGTGGAACTGCCTGACCACACGGTATTTAAACGATTAGATCCAGACTACTGGGGAACTTTGACTAAGTATGCACTCCCTTATTTCAACGGCTTCGTTTCCTACGGATTTAGTGGAGATCGCGCCTACATCCACAATTATGAAGCAGAATTTGACTATTTCCCGATCAACTTCAAGGGGAACAATAACCGGGATGCTTATGATGGTGATCCAATCACCTATCGGATCGGTTGGAACATCGCTGAAGATAGTCAGAAATTAAATCCCTTTCATCAGGACTATGACTTGAGTTTGTCGGATGGGTCTCTAATAATATTACGGCACAAACTGTTTGATCCAGCTAGAGAAAGGGTATGGGATCTAGAGACTAAAAAAACCGGAATGATGCAGTTTGTCATGGGAGATCTGCAGACCTCCCAACCCGGCACCTATCCACTGGTACCTGAATTGCGTTATCGACCGGGGGGGTATGGTTGGGATACGCTTTCACCGAGACATACATTCAATGGCGGTGTCCAAGATTCCGAAGATGCCGCTTTTGTCATCGATCTACCCAATGGCAAATATCAGATCGGTTTTAAGTTTCAATCGGATATGGTCCACCCCCATCGAATTGCCCTTTATGGCAATGGGCAGCGGTTGGGGAAGCCTTTTATCATCCCGGTAGCGCAGGTGCCGATAGAAAAAGTCTGGTTAATAGAGGTTACTAACGAACGCTTGACCCTCGTTATCCACTCTCTTGATCGAGGAAAGAACGCATACTGGATCTGGAGCGGGTTGACCATAAAAAGACAATGAGTGTCTGACCAGTATCTTTCTACTCTTCAACGAGACGGCCGATCAGCGATTGGACTGGCTGATAATATTTCACCAAGATGACAGTCTGCCTAGAGTTCTTCGCAATGCTTTCCGGGATACTACCAAAGAGTACTTTGGGATACATACTACGATCGCTGGCACCTACAATAATAGCATCATACGACTTGGCTAGGTCGTCATTTTCAGCTTCCTGAGTGACCCCGTCGCTAACAGAGATATGGCTGACAATCTCGCTTTTAGGGTTTAGACCATAAGTCTTTGTTATTCTGGTTACAGTCTGATCCAAGATTTTTCTCGATCTATTGACTCTATCTCCATCTGTAGTTGCGTCTGGTGGAATTACACTACAGACTGTCAAGGCGCCATCAAAGAAATTGATGAATGATGCCGCGTACTTTTCCGCTCGTTGGGCATGCGCTCCGCCAGCAGTCGGAAGAAGAAACCTCCGGAAAGATTCCTCGTTTCCAAGTTTGACTAATATCACATCTGTTCGCGCACTGTTTACGACCTCATCCACCACAGCACCAAAAATCTTTCCGAAAGCAGAGGTATGTCCTTTCCAACCCAGTAGGATTAGATCGCAACTTCGTTCACTTGCGGTTTCTAAGATTGCTTGCGCGATATTGTGTCCAACTCGTACCAGAGAGGTGATTGGAATCTGATACCGATGTGCTTGAGAGCGTGCCAGCTCTAAGATCTCTTTTTCATTTTCTATATGAGTACTTTCTTGACCGGGTGGCGTCTGTTCTGATATCTGCACCCCTCGTAACGCAATAATGTCCCCTTGATGTTCGGTTGCTATAGCCGCGGCCAGCGCTATCAGTTGGTTAGCATGATCCGGATTGGCCAGGGGAACAAGTACTCGAAACTTTCCTGGATTGACTGCGGGTTCTTCTAATACGACCTCAGATGGTGTGATGGGTGACGCGGCTCTTTCCAGTTGTCTTAACTTCCATCCCAGAAATAAAAGTTCCCCCAGTAAAAGACAGGCTACAGCTGCGATGACCGGGAAGTGGTGATGGAGAATCTGACTCAGTAAATATAGGTTGGTAACAATGGCCATCAGGGGCAATAACGGTACTAAAGGAACACGAAAAGGGCGTTCGAGATCGGGATATTTCCGGCGATGGTAAATTAGGGCTACGTTGACCAAAATAAGTGCTAGCAGCAGAACTGTATCGGCGAAATGTGCTAGATCTTCCAGGTTGAAACTGAGAATGAAAATTAAAATTGCTAAGCTGACTGTAATCAATGCAATAACAGGCGTTTTGGTACGACTATTGACCTGTCCTATCTTTGCCGGCAGATGATCCAGGCGGCTCATCGATAAGGCTACCCGAGATCCTGCCATGATGGAGGCATTGGAGGCCGACAACATCGAAAACAGAGCCCCGGCGACAATAACGATACCGCCAATAGGTCCAAGAAACTGCCGGGCGGCAATGCCCAAAGCGGCTTCTGTGTATTCGGTTAGCTTGGCTGCCACAACCACTAGCACGACCAATGTATAGAGAATCGTTACAACTGCCATAGAGATAAAGATGGCGCGAGGTATGGTTTTAACCGGATTTTTGATCTCTCCCGCCGAGGCAGCAATAGCTGAAAAACCAAAAAAGGTGATAAATACCATCGCTGCCGTGCTGCTGATTCGAACAAAATCGGTGCTGATCTTTGCCTTCACATCATCGATATCTAAACTGCCTAGTCCGCCAAAAATAAACCAAATCAGTAGAATCACCTTGCCAATGGTGACGATTATTTGAAAACTCCCACTCTCCTTAGTGCCCTTTATATTTAACAAAGTCAAGCCGACCAATATAACTAACCCGGATAGGTTTTCGAGAGGCATCTCCCGGATAAACTCGTTGAAATAACTCGATAGGCTAGAGAGGTAAAAGGCACAGGAGGAGGTATAGCCCAAGAAAAGAGCCCAACCAACAAAATAGGATAGTGGTGACGAAAACGTTTTGCGGGCGTAGAAGTACCCTTCTCCAGATTCTGGATAGATTGAGACGAATTCACAATAGGTCATAGCCGTAAAAGCAGCAACAACCGCAGCCAAGAAAAATGACAAAATAGCAGTTGACCCCACATTTCGAACGGCTAATCCTGATAAGGTGAAGATGCCAGCCGCTATCATGGTTCCAATACCGATTGCCAGTGCCGAAGTTAATCCTAAATCACGGCTCAATTCTACGTGTATATTGTCATTATTAGTTTTCATACTACAGTTGTTCTGCTAACAAATTTTTATTCGTATGTCTCTAAATAAGTCGGAGTTAATGGCCAAAAAGGTAAATAATGTAGCATAATAGACAGGTATGATCAAGCAAACGATAACTTACTAATTGTCTACAACGACAACGAAACCGTCCTGCAATCCTCGCATCTTCACGCTTAAGCGGAATTTAGCTCCTGCTGTTATCGATACCAAGATCTGCGGTCTCATTAAGCTGACCTCCTTAATTAAGGTCGCTACTGGCAATGCTTTTTTAACCGAACCAAACACCGTAACCACGGAAGATGTCGTCGCCAATGGCCGCAAGTGTGCCCCAAAGTATTCCAGCGGTGAAAAAATGGCCCAGCGCAACACCTAAAAAGCCTGGTGCCAATTGCCGGTACAGTCCAATCCCACCGATTCGAGTAATTAGTATCTTGAGGATCCAAGCAACGAAAAAAGCTCCCCATAAAGGATCTCCATAGGCGGTAACCATAGCAAAACCGAGCGGATGAAGCGGAAACTGTAAAAAATTACGCCGAAGAAAAGCGAGCGAAGTAGTGAAAATGAAACCAAAACCGACGGCACCTGTCCGTGTAAAGTCTGGCGCACTTTTGGAGAGTTGATACCCTTTCATCAGGTTATACTCCTGACGAATAAGTGCGGCACCGCGTGTTCCACCTTGTAGCCCTTGCCCACCCTCTAAAATGTTGGCGCCATACTCGTAGTAGGCGTTCAGGTGGATCCAGTACGCCCCTAATAATCCGATTACCAGCGCAAACATAATCACAATTGGCACTACCCGTCGACTCATCTGAACCTCATCACTATGCTTCAAAGCCTCCAGTTGGTAAGCCATAAACGAAGGAAAGTATCCTCTGGAGAGAAAGGTTAGACTGGCGAAAACGGTTAAATTTTGGTAACTTCCGTTCGGAGTGAAAACACTGGAGCCAAAGGCGTTGATCATTACCCGTTTGTGTTCGCCATAAGGGAAAAGCCATATCATGGGGGCACCGGCTTCTGCACGGATCTTCGTATAAACCAGCGCAAAACCGAAGATAAGCCCAAAGTATATTAGTACTGTTGTAACGGTCATTCCTGCAATAACGCACCAACCGCAGATAAAGGCGATACCACCGACCACACCAAAAAATGCGACACGGAAAGATAACGGTTCAGCCCGGTCATCTGCGATACTTTTACCCAAAGCTCCGCTAATCACATCCTGGATCTGCTTTTTGGCAACCCAACAGAACGCAATGACCAATGCTAGAAAGGCACCGCTACTCTGGTCGTGAACGTACGGAAATCCCGGCAGATTATAGCCGAATACCGAAGCCGCAACGGCCTCTATCTTCAGCAGAAAGTAGAGGGACCAAACCGAAAGGTTGATGTCCAGAGGCATCAGATAAGCCAGACCAAAAACAGCAGGCCGGAATTGGAAGGCAATCGGTCGCACGGCACTCCAGGGCCGGTCCGTAAAAAGATGACTTAGGTTAATCCTGGTTCCCGGTCCAGGAATAGAAGGATAAAAGGCGTGCAGAATGTTCATTAAATTGTATAAAAAAGCCAGGCTAAAACCGATCCACATATACGGATTGCGAAAAAAAGGTCGTTTCCCAATCAGGTTAGAAGAACCTACCCTTTCATCCCGGACTAAGCCGGTTCCGGCGATTTCTAGCCCAAATCGAGCGACAGGAAATACCAGACGCTCTTGATCGATCCACTGCTTGCGGAAGATGACAACAAGACAGAGCATCGTCCAAAAGACGGCAATAAACAGGAGGCTCCACAGTGCTAGCGGGGTCATCCATGCCAGCCAGGGAATGGGGGCATTCCGACCGATCCCTTCGTAAGCACCGATAATCGCTTTCTGATCGGTGACAACCATCCAACGGGGGAGGTACTGTGCAAGAAAACCAAACTCGTTTTCCGGCGTGGCGTAGTAGAACGGCGCTGTTAAGACTGGCAGAAAGTATCGCACCATACCAACCGAAGACATAGAGATAGCAATGGCGACAACACTGTAGATGACAAGGGTTTCGGCTCGAGATAGAGCCAGTGATGGGTTTAGAAATCGGAGCAACGGGTTGATGGCGACAATCAAGATAATCGCTGCAACCGCAGGGATTGGAGGTACCGATTCACCGATTTGGGTGGCGTGGGTGATAAGGCCGCTATGTGCAAGCCAAATATTACTGACCCAAACAAATATGAGTGATAGAAGTGCAGAACGAACCGTCAGGCCTGAGGCTAAGTTTTTTTTAGCCACAATTCAGGAGTTCCAATTTAGGTGAGTCGAACCGACAAAACCAGCCTACAGTACAAAAGATAAAATGCAGAAATCGGCAGAACATTAGAGACGCACTAATGTCTTTCCATATCCGTACATACCCAGATGGTTCATAGTGTCGCCATATTTTTACAACCAACCGCTAGTTGGCTAATATAGAGCCTGTACACACCCGCTGAAAGTACTATCTTACTTGTAAAAATCCCTGCTCAAGATCGACCGTTTCGTTCAACGGAAGCTTAATCTTACTCTGCGTCCAGGATGAGAGGTAGACGGCGTTAATCGCCTCAATCGCTGCACGACCGTCCCGTCCGCCGGTTCTTGGATTAAGCTGATGCAGAATGCAGTCGCAGAAATGATCCAGTTCCATCAGGTACTGGCCATTAGCTTGGATTTCTTGATCTAAATTACCCTGATTATGGGGGGTGACATCAACAGTTGTATTACCCTGACGGAACAGAGTCATTTGAAAGGGTTCGGTCGAAACAAAACTCCATGCTGGACCAAACTCTATTTTTAATGCTCCCTTTGTTCCCATAATTTCGTACAGTTCAACGAGTGGTTGATGTGCAACACGCGTCATATGGTGAAGGCTAATCGCACCACTATTGTGCCGAAAGGTTGCAACTGCAGTATCTTCAACTTCCCTATCGTTCATAACAATACCGATTTCCCCACTGGCGGTTTCGATATCTCCCAGCCACCATCGGCACAAGTCTATGGCGTGACTGCCGTGGTCCTGATAAATTCCACCCCAGGTAGGAAGGGAATCTCTCCAACCACCTGGTGAAGAGAGAAAACTCCAGTTGACACGTACCTGAAAAACCGGCCCCAGTTCATCATCGTCAATCATCTGCTTGGCTTTTAGGAAACACTTGTGGTAGCGTTTCATGAAAGCGACCATTAAAGTAACGTTATGCTTCCGACAGGTATCGATCATCTGGTCACATTCATCTGGGGTGCGTGCCATCGGTTTTTCACACAAAACGTGCTTGCCGGCACTGGCGATTGCGAGTACGTCGTCAAGGTGACAATAGACGGGTGTGCCTACGACCACAGCATCAATATCGGCTTGATCGATCATCTGATCTCGATCAGTATAGATCTCGGGTGCTCGATACATCTCTTGTGCCCAGCGTACCTGCTCTTGATTCGTATCCGCTGCCGCCGCGAAAACCCCATTTTTCAGATATTTAAAAACGGGGCCGTACATACAACGAGTTGTGGCACCACAGCCAAGAATTCCAATTTTTACCGGTTCCATCGATTTACACTCTCTGCAGTCTCGGGAAGACTGTTTTACTCATTATAACTATTCCATTTTTTCCTTATACGGTAGGGGTTTCAACGATTCTCAACACACTATAACAGACACTACTCGGTGTCGTCAAGTGTGTCTTTTTTGAGTCCTGACCACTTCTTTTGTGAATGAAATCGTAGTGGGTGTAGGGGTTAAGAATTAACCCCTACCTGTCCTTCGGATATAAAACAGTATATAAGAAATAGTGTCTATATACTGTTTCACTGTCTCTCCCCCTTAGTAAGAGGGAGGATAGAGGAGGAGGTGGCCCTATCCCCGTAGGGGCGACGCAGCACTGAGTTATTGGTTGTTTCTCCATCTGACGTACGGATGACGAATTCTGTCTCCGATTGACTTTCTATGCTTCGCTCACCAACTATTGGGCGAAGTATATCACCGTGGCAGACCAATGCATTATCCACCCGCACCTGTATTACCTGAGAATCAAGATCATAAGGCGCTACTTCGCTCCTACAAAAGAGTGACTACAAGCTGGGCCCAAAACCCAACGAAAGAGATAGCTGAGGTAGGAATTGACCCCTACCTGTCCTTCGGACATGAAACCGTATATAAAAAATAGTGTCTATATACTATTTCACTGTTTCTCCCCTTTACTAAAGGGGAAGACCAAGGTGAGGGTGACCCCCATCCCCGTAGAGGCCAGCAACACCGATATAATAGCTCATAGGTGAGAAACTAGACATTAGGTCGTTTTTCTGTTAAAATCTGGTTGTCATGAACAGTTCTAAATGCCCTATACCATTAAATTTATCCCAACGGAATTGATTGACCTTCAAGGAGGATCGCATGAAGATAAAAAGATACTTCTTCACCCTACCGCTACTGTTTCTGATCTTTAATCTTTCTTTGGTGCCCACGTCTTCGATTGAGGCACAGCAAAACTTCTCCTCCTTGGTGGGAGCTGCCTCGGTCAAGCCGGTCACTTCAACCTCGCCGTTGGTCGTACCTTATATCGTTTGGGGCGGAGAAGCCGCACTCTTTTACGCCAATGGCGGTCTGCAGACTAAGCCGGGTTCAATCATGGCTCAACAAGGGCTCAACTTGAAATTGGTAGCAGGCGATGATTTTGTGAGACAGGTCAAGAATTACGTCGGAGGGCAGACGCCTCTTCTCAGAGGAACTTTTCGTATGATTGGTCAAGCTAGCGAAGTCATTGGCCGGGATCCAAAAACTAAAGCTATGGTCTTTGGTCAAATGACCTGGTCAGCGGGTGACCATTTCGTCGGTCGGGCTGATATTAAACGGATTTCAGACTTAAAGGGCAAGAAAATCGCTATTCAAACCAGCGGTCCACACGTTGGGATGCTCTACGACATGTTAAAAACGGCACGGCTTTCTAAGTCGGATGTCAGAATAGTTTGGGTAGATGACTTGACCGGACCTGATGGTCCGGCTGAGGCCTTCCGCCGAGACTCAACCATTTCCGGTTGTTTTGTCATTACACCGGATATGATTGGACTTACCGGCGGATACGACAATACCGGGACAGGAGCAGAAGGCACAGTCAAGGGAGCACACATTGTGGTCAGCACTGCCACCTTATCTAGGTCTATCGCTGATGTTTACGCTTGTCGTAAAGACTTCTACGACAGTAACAAAACGACCATCGAAAAATTTTTCGCCGGCTATCTGAAAGGGGCAGAAGAAGTCATCAAGCTGAAAAAAGCTTATGAGGCCAGCGGATCAAGTGAATATATGAAACTGTTGCAGATGATACAAGACATTTATGGCCCAGATGTTATTCCGACTTTAGAAGAGGATGCCCACGGTTTGATTGCAGACTGCACTTATGTCGGTCAACCGGGTAATGTCTCTTTCTTCAACGATACTACTAATGTTGTTACCGGCTTTGAAGGCTTTAATAAGTCAGCCATTGACATGGCAACAACTTGGGGATTTGCCAAGGAACGTTACAACCTTTTATCTTCAGGCCTGAACTTTAGTTCTGCGACCTTTAGCAATTTGCTCTCTAACACGGTCAAGATGCCGGTTAAGCGACAGAGATTCAAGCAAGAAACGGTTAGAGCCGAGGTGGAATCCTTCAATGAAGAGGATGTGCTAGACGAAAAAACGTTGATCGCCTTTACCATCCAGTTTCAACCCAATCAAGAAGAGTTCAGCGCAACGCAATACAAACAGGAATTTGACCGCGTGGTCGAGTTGGCAGCTAAGTACGGTAATGCCGCCATCGCCATCAAAGGACACACCGATCCATCCAAAACTTTGATCACACTGGTTAAAACGGGTCTCAAGCAAGGTATCCTCAAACGGACAGGCACCAAAGGTAGCTACAAGTATTTTATGGAAGGAAAAACCATCCGGTTAGAGGATACGGCACGACTGATTCAGTTAATCCAACAGAAGAAATTCGATTCTGCTGGAGATGTAGAAAGTCCATATCAGGTAATGCGGGCTGGCTTGCAGTTGTCAGAGCAACGTGCGGAAGCGGTCAAAAGGGCTATAATTAACTATGCACGGAAGCGAAACGTTCGCCTCGAGGCAGAGCAGATTGTGCCGATCGGCATGGGAATCAAAGAGCCTGTAATCACTAAACCAACCAACTCCCAAGAAGCAGCCGAGAATCGCCGGGTTGAATTCGCGTTGGTCAAAGTCTCCGCCGAAACGGTTGCCGAGGCAGACTTCGACTTTTAGTCCACTGGACAATGCATCAGACTAAATTCCGGCAACGCCTCTTTTTCCTGATACTTTTGGTGTGGATGACAGACCTGCACCGTGTATTCGTTCCCTCACTGTATGCTCAGGAGACCGCATTGCACTCTGAAAATATTGTCGTGTTGCTGGATGCTTCAGGATCTATGAATGAAACATTCAGTTCAGACGCTAATAGGACCAAGTTGCAAACGGCAAAAAATGCGCTCAAATCGGTACTCTCCAAGCTGCCGGATGACATCAATATCGGTTTATTAATCTTCTCTACCTCCCACTCAACCCCCTGGCTGTATCCACTAGGAGTAAAAGAGAGTGACCGCTTCCTGAATGCGGTGGCAGGAGTTAGAGCCAATGGGGGAACTCCACTCGGGCAATATATGAAGATGGGGGCTGACGCACTACTGGCCCAGCGGGAAAAACAGTATAATTACGGTAGTTACCGTCTGCTGGTGATTACAGACGGTAAAGCCAGAGACGCCCATTTGGTAGACGCCTATACTCCGGCCATTATGAATCGGCAAATTCGTGTTGACGTAATCGGGGTGGATATGCCCGAAGATCATATGCTAGCCACTGTGGTGGATAGCTATCGACGTGCAGACAATCCGGAACAACTGATTGAAGCGGTTTCCAAGATTCTGGCTGAAACTTCAAGCTCAACTATTGATGCTGATGAAGATCTTTTTGAGTTGATCCAACCTCTGACTAACGAACTGGCCCGTGGCATGATTGAAGCTCTATCCGCGGTTCCGAGTAACCAACCGATTGGTCTGGAATCTGTTTCTGAACCTGACGTTGAAAGTCAGACACCACCCACTACGCAACCTACAACAACCAGCACAGGGTCGTCTACCACGGACGAGGGCGGAAACGGACCACTGATTCTGATAGGCATCCTGCTAGTGGCCGGGATTCTTTTCTTTCAGTACCGATCCAAACAGAAGAACACTTGATAAGACGAGGAGAATAAGCGATGGACGAATCATCAAATTCTTCACAGCAAGCGCGTAGCAAAATTATCATGGTCATCAGTTGGGTGATGATTTTGGGCATCGGTGTTGTCGTCTATAAGTTTGTAATCGCCCCAAGATTGGCGGGAAAACTGGTGCAACAGACCAGTTCACAAACCCGGTACGATCACGATATCAGGATTGCTCACGACTCCTTTTCCGGTTACGCCATTCTCAGATCTTCTGCCGTCCAAAACCTGTTACAGAAAAAGAGCATTAAACTCAGCTTCATCGACGACAAAGCTGACTATAATCAGCGGTTGAATCGCCTGAAAAATGGAAAAGTGCAGATGGCGGTCTTTACGGTTGATGCCTACATTAAGGCGGGTAGCAATACCGGTGTCTTCCCCGGTGCGATTGTACTGGTCATCGATGAAACCAAAGGCGCAGATGCAATCGTCGCTTACAAGCAAGGAGTACCGGAAATCTCAAGACTGAGCAATCCAGCAGCCAGGATTGTACTGACCCCGGACTCACCCAGTGAAACACTCGCACGGGTAATGATTAACAAGTTCAGTTTGCCCAGTTTACCCGCCGATTGGTCACAGGCTGCTGATGGTGCAGAAGCCGTCTACAAGAAACTCAAATCGACTAACCCGACTGAGCCGAAGGCTTTCGTCCTATGGGAACCCTATGTTAGCAAAGCTCTCGCGCTGGATGGAGTTCACATTTTACTGGACAGCTCCAAACTTAAAGGTTACATCGTCGATGTATTGGTAGCGGAACGTAGATTTTTAAGCGAATATCCAGATCAGGTTCAAGCAGTAGCGGAAGCCTACTTACGCGCCCGGCATGACTATAGTCAACAGCCTGACGGATTGTTGAGTCTGTTGGTAGAGGACTCGAAGAAATATGGAGACCCTTTAAAAAGGGAAGCGGCAAATAGTCTGGTCAAGGGAATCGAGTGGCGAAACACGATGGAAAATTATGCCCATTTTGGACTCGCTACTGGCCAAGAGGCCAAAGGGAGTGAACTGCTTGACGACATGGTATCCAAAATTATCAATGTGCTGACTATGACAGATGCTATTCCGTCTGATCCCTTAGCTGGTAAATACAACGAAATCTATTACGACGGCACATTGCGTTCTCTGTATATCGATAAATTTCATCCCGGTATGGCGGCTTCAAATTTAGTCGATATTGACCTGGGGATTGAGTCAGAAGCGCTACCCGAGGTTAGGAGTGAGAAGCAATTGGCTGTCTTGTCTAACCAGGATTGGCAAAAGTTGAAGCCTGTGGCCACCATGAAAGTCAAACCCATCCAGTTTGGTCGAGGAAATGCTAGAATTCAACGCAATAGCGAACGTGCTCTAGCCAATTTAACAGATGACCTAAAATCGTTTCCGCACTGGTATCTCCGGGTTGTCGGTCATACACGGACAGAAGGCGACCGGAACGCTAACCAACGTCTAGCTCAGCAAAGAGCAGATGCAGCCGCTAGTTTTCTGCAACAGAACGGCATTAAATCTTCTCGTATTCAGGCCATTGCCAGCACTCAGCCACCAACCAATGCAACCGGTGGAAAAGCCCAAAGCGTCACCTTTACGTTACTTGAAAAACCTTACTAACGACGATGGAAAAAGACTGTTAGATTAAAGGCACAAGCGTAGTACAAAACGGCTTAATAGATAATGGCGTGAATTGACAAGTACAAAGGCTGAAGGGGAACCTGGCTCAGTGGTGTTTCACTAGCCTATGCAACTACTAGCTTATGCAGCGCATCGACCACAATCGACTTCGTCAGCGGATTCTTCTCAACCTGATTGGTGACAATTTCGTTATTTTCCCCCTCGGTGTCGGTGTTTCTCTGGCTTTTGCGACCTGGGCTTTTAACCTGGAACCGCAACTTTTGTTTTGGTTTATCAGTGGTATGGTGGGACTGTTGGGCCCCATTGGAGGGCTGGTTACCAAATGGGCAACTGGAATGGATAAGCTCTCCCTTCGTGCTCTGGAAGAGATCCAAGCTGAAACGCATCAAGCTCAGGAACAGGAACTGGACCAGCTACAGAATCAACTGGTTGCTGATGGAGATGCGCGAACCGAGCAGATGTTAGCTGATCTGCGAGCTATTCATCAATCGTTTAAGCAAGAATTAGCCACTACGAAAAGATCTCGGTTGATAGCTGGCGGGATGGAGTTGGACATCATCTACAAGGTAGATCAACTGTACGTTGAATCGGTCAAATGTCTAGGAAATACCATCACGTTAATCAATAAGTCTGAAGAAGCAGCTACTGACACGGTAAAAGCCTCTATTTTGGAGAAGCGTGAATCGATTATTTCCGAGGTCAAGCAGGCAATCGACCAACTGTCACAGATTTATACGGAACTTTTAACCCTTGATCCGGATGGCAATCCATCGCGCTTATCACAACTCAGAAACGAATTGGATGCCAATATCGAGTTTGCTCGAAAAGTTGATCAAAATGTTCGTAATCTAGACCAAGACAAATTATTTGAACCCAGTGAATATGATGAATTCATCAGTGAGTAACCGGCAAGCTGAAGTTCCCCGTTACGGTGAGCCGAGCTTGTCCTATTACTCTAACTTTAACCTTTTGAGATAATCGTATAAAGCATTTACCTACGCTAACCAACTTCAGAAGGAGTTAATTATGGCAATTGGACGCTTATTCAAGTCAATCTGGTACGCACTTACTGGTCGAGCCCATGAGATGTCCGACAAGATAATGGAAAATCCGGAAGCCGTTCGAGGCGCTTATGAAGACATTATCAAAGATAAGAAAGCAAATCTGCAACGATATAAGGGAGCCATCGCCCAATTAATGGCACTCATGAAGCAGAAGCAGAACTCGGTCGAGGAATTAACCAAAGAGGTAACTCGTTTGGAAGACCTCAAAAAGGGGGCACTGGCTAAAGCTAAGCAAGTGGCAAATGAGTTACAGCAACAGGGCCAAGATCCAGAAGCCATTAAAATCGATGTTGATTACACCAGGTGTGTGGCCGCTTACAACGATTTCAGTTCTACCCTGACGGAAAAAGAGGCTCGGATTAATGAACTAGAAACGGACATTCAGAGAGCACAGAATGATATCGACGGCCATAAAGTGCAACTGGAGACGCTCACCAGGGATCTGAAAACGATTCAAGAAGAACAGTCGGAAGCGGTGGCCGATCTCATCTCTGCGCGTGAAACAGAGGAAATCGCCGATATGTTGTCGGGGATTAGCATGGACGGTCCCAATGCAGAGTTAGGCCGAATGCGAGAAATCCGACAAAAGGCCAAGAGTCGAGCCGAAATTTCTCAAGAGTTGGCTGGCACCAATGCCGCTGTCCAAGAAGACGAATTTTTGGCTGCTGCCCGTAGCAATTCCAGTTCCGATGAGTTTGATGCGCTGATTTTTGGTGCCGGTCAGACTGACAAAGTTGAAACCTCATCCCCAACACCTGAGAAGGACTCCGAACTCCCTATTTGATCAGCCATTGAGTTTATCTGATGATCGTCCTTAATCTCTAGGATTGAAATTGTTGTCACTCAGACCAAGTGGGAGTTTTGCAACCAGGAACGATATGCAGGGTGCTGAGGATACGGTTTCATCTTTTAATCCTTTCAGTCAGGCGGCACTCAATTTTTCAACCCCAGCCAGCCATCCAATAAACGGGCCGAGGGCCTTCTTGTATCAATGGTTGACGACTCTCGAGGCTCATTGGTTCTAGTAGTCACAGGTGTTTTCTTTCAACGCAACCCACAAAGGCATCTCTATCTCTGGTTGATGGACAGTTTTTTGGTTCAATCCCTTTCACCTCGCTGGTTTTGCTGGAAGGAGAAATAGTCGATGGCGGTCAAGACTCCCAAATACGCTTTTTTATCAGAGACCGGAAAACTGATTAACACGGGCATCTCTCGCAGCATCATCCTCTCAGGCAATATCTACGATCTCTTTTTGCCCATCTCCAGTGACGGTACCGATACAGCGCCCAACGAGGACGACTACATTCCGCTTGTTCCTTTTCTATGCCAGAAATGGAATGTGTCCGGATTCATTCTATTGGTCTATGAACTGAACGGGCCAATCCGTTTCACCTCAGAAGCCGACCGAAATAGACTCAAAATCGCCTATGGTCGTTGGAAACAGCAAACAGATGATGGACTGCCACTTTTAGATGCCCCTCAGATTTCGCCCCAGTTCGACGAATACCTGCACGATGCAACTGGCAATCCAACCGTGGCCTTAGAGTTTCTGCGCCAGTTGTGTATGCTCTCCCGTGCGAGAGGTCAGCAGCCATTCTTGAAAGAGAATCTGTTAATCTTGATCGAAGCTGCCGATATGTTACTACCGGAAGGTGAAATACCCCGACTTTCGGCTGCTGATCGGCATCGAGTTAGCATTGTGCAGGATTGGTTCTTGGATCCGGCTTTCATCAACGCTGGGGATGCCGTTATTTTTATTGCCGAGTCCAGGAGTTTGGTTAATTCGCAGATCACTCGATTACCACAAGTTGTATCTGTCGATATTCCCGCCCCGGATATGGAAGCCAGAAAACACTTCATCTCATGGTTTAACCAGGCAAGAAAGCGACAAGATGTATCTGCCAATAGAGGAAAAGATCTACGTCTCTGGGGGACGCAAGAGCAATTAGCACTATTGACCGCAGGATTGACCCTTCACGCTCTGCGCCAATTGCTGATGTTAGCCTGTTATACTGGCGAAAAGCTACAACCGTCGACCGTCATCGATAAGGTTGCCGATTTCATCCAGTCGCAGTTAGGTGAGGATGTAATCGAATTCAAGAAGCCCGGACACGGGCTGAAAGATGTAGTCGGCAACCGAAAACTGGTTGCCTTCCTGCGTGAAAAGCTGAGACCCAGAATCCAATCTACTGGCGTAGATGCAATTGCCGGTGCAGCCGTGGGTGGCCCCATCGGCTGTGGAAAAACCTTTATTTTTGAAGGCCTGGCTGGTGATTTAGACATGCCCGTTTTAGTACTGAAGAACATTCGCAGTCAATGGTTTGGGCAGACCGATGTGATTTTCGAGCGACTGCGACGACTGTTGATGGTGCTGGTCAAGGCCATGATTTTTGTTGACGAGGCCGATACCCAGTTTGGTGGTGTTGATAAAGATGCTCATGCTACAGAACGTCGTCTGACGGGCAAGGTCCAAGCCATGATGTCCGACCCGCAACTGCGTGGTCATATTACCTGGTTACTGATGACCGCGCGGATCTATAATTTATCACCTGACTTACGGCGGGAAGGCCGTGTTGGTGACTTGATCATCCCTGTCTTAGACCCGGAGGGCGAAGATCGCGAAGCTTTTATCCGGTGGTCAGTTAGCGACGTTTACGGTCATAAGCTGGATCCGACAGTTATGGATAAATTAAGAGAGATCACGGAAGGGTACTCGGCTGCTAGTTTCGCTTCTTTGCGATCAGATCTACGTGCTGAAGCCAAGGAGGATCAACTCACCCTGGATCAAATTATCGAAGTGGCTGAAGATCGGATTTTGCCGAATGTCGGTGCCATTCGACGCTATCAGACCCTGCAAGCTCTGATCAATTGCACCCGCAAGTCGTTGCTGCCGATGGATTACTCGCCTGAATTAAGAGAGAAATGGGCGCAGGAAATCCGGTCGTTGGAGCAGAGTGGTATGGTTGGATAAATAGTCCAGGAAGTACCAGCAAGATAACTTGGCTTACCATTAAAAAAAGCGGTTACTATCTCGCGGGAATCAATCACCATATTGGCGTTAAATCGTTTTCATCTGTACGGCACGTTGCTATCCGTCACATGAAATTGAGAAACCGATCAACACAATCTAAGTAGATTACATAAAGCTAATAAAACAAAAAAAGCCCTTCCGGTGAGATTCACCTAAAGGGCCTCATGAGTATAATTAGACCAGGCTGAAGACTACTTCAGGATTACCATCTTGCGTATCTCAGTACACTCCCCAGCCCGAAGTTGATAAAAGTAAGTGCCTGAAGATACGGCTTCACCTGTCTCAGTCTTCCCATCCCAATAGATTGCTTTACCCGATTCCACATAATTCCCTGCTGGCAGATGGCCTAACTCAATCATTCTGATTTGCTTGCCAGTTAGGTCATAGATTCTAGCAATAACTGTTGAATCTTGTGCCAGTTTAAAGGGAATCCAGGTTTCTGGATTAAATGGATTAGGATAGTTGGCTAGCAGTTGGGTTTGTGTGGGTAATCTTTCTGGCAAGATAGCTTGCAGAACGTTAAGTGCTATCTCTTCCGCACTAGATCGATTTGGATTGGATTCTAGTTGATCAATAGCTGAAGCTATGTGACACTTCTGTTCTGTGCTGAGCTCTATCTTAGCCGCCATAGAAGGTGCTGCTAGTAGTGATTGACCGAAGTTCCCTGCCACCAGCACTAAATCAAAGATATTGACGCTACCGTCACTATTTACATCCCCCTTCAGTTGACTGCCACCCCACACTGACAGTGGTTTGGATCGGTGTGGCTACGCCATCCTGATTACTGGCCTGGATCATTATCGTGTAATCGCCTGCTTGCTGGAACCCATCGTAACGCAGCTGATAGCTATTATCACCCAATGGCTCCAGCTCAACTTCGACTAGTGCTTGGTCAATCTGTTGCCAACTGGTCAATCCCTGCTCCAGGTTCAGATTAGGTGGAATAATGGCAGCTCTGACCTGATCGGCTGTGATGGCTGACAGCTCAACCTGCCAACTATGGCTGTTAACTCCAGCCTCTAATTTAACCGGCTCTAGTGAGGTGACAAATTCGGGCGCCAGTGACAAACTCTGGATATCAGCTGGTATTCTTGTTGACCTAAAGCTCGATAGTCCTGTTTCTCATTGGCATTTCCATTGCCGTTGGCATCCAACTGCGGTCGTTGTGATCGGTGTAACGGTGTCCTTTCTGTCCAGTTCAAGCTCTTTTCAAAGGCTTCGGCCACCGTTGTATTCCGTGCAATCTGCTGCAGGAAAAAGTGACGGGAAAAGGAGGAACTGCGGGTAATCATGGCCTGCTGGTCGGCACTGGCACTGGTGATGATAGTGCGGTTAGGGGCCGACAAAGCCGAACCGATGAAGTTACCACTGTAACAGGCCTCAATGATGATGGTGATCGGCGTCTCGGGCGGTAATTCGTCCAGCCACATATCCAACTGGGTGGGAGTCAGAAAGACGTCCTCTTGGATGACAAACTTG
>Ga0208128_1000080_pt1 | contig 36412 bp, 29 predicted proteins | sample ETNtaG_35_FD_185758 | JGI IMG/M metagenome (GOLD analysis project Ga0208128, IMG submission 185758) | Marine microbial and viral communities from oxygen minimum zone, Eastern Pacific Ocean - ETNP201306PF51B (SPAdes) (version 2) | ecosystem: Environmental > Aquatic > Marine > Oceanic ... | reverse complement strand
CCAACGATTGTATCGATCTTATCGGCAATGGAGACGACGATTCCAATTTCGGATTCAGGAAGATCTCCTTCGGCCGAGACAGGACAGTAGTGCTCTTCAATCGCTATTGCTACGTTTGAGGATTCATCACTACCGAGGGCATAATACTTACCCATGATTCCTTGAAGGGAGGGGAAGCCAATTACCATCTGTGTGGTTAAATCCGCTTTGCAGAGGTAGGCTGTTCGTTCAGCTTCCTCTTTAGCGGTGGTGCTAAGTCTCATCTGTTCGCTGATGAAGCCCGCCAATTTTTGTAGGCGAACAATTTTATCATGAAGCGAACCCAAGCGGACTTGAAAGATTACATCTCTCAACCGATCTACTTTGCCTGCCAGAGAGGATTGCTGGTCTTCCTCGTAGTAGAATGCAGCATCCTCGAACCGAGACCGTAGAACTCGCTCATTCCCGTGTCGGATGGCGTCAATGTTTCCATCTGAACCGTTGGAGATCGCAACAAATTTGGCAATCGGATTTCCATCTGCCTTCAACATCGGGAAATAGCGCTGGTGTTTTTTCATATAGGTGGTCAGTACCTCAATCGGCAAATCTAGATGCTTTGGGCTGAAAGTACCAACAATGGCTTCCGGGTTCTCGACCAAATAGTTGACCTCCGTTAAGAGTGCTTGATCGAAGTCGGCAGCACATTCTTCCTTAGATAAGACCTGCTCAAGTTGCCGCTGAATTTCGGCTTGGCGAAGTTGAGGGTCAACGATTACATTCGCTTGTTGGAGTTGGTTGGTGTAGGTGTCAAGGTTAGCCTCAGCCAGCAGAATCGGCTCTGGATTCAGAGAGCGATGGCCGTAAGTCATCCGATCGGCTATTAGAGTACCCATTTGAAACGGGACTACCTCGGAGCCGAGTAAGGCAACCAGCCAGCGAACAGGACGTGCAAATCTCAAGTTTACCCTCGACTCAACCGAAGGTTGGTGTGATTGAGGGCTATCCCAACGCATAGTTTTGGGAAAATTAAGGGCACGAATCCATTCTCCAATTAAGTCCGCTAGAATATCAGAAGTTGGTCGACCTTTCTGTAGTTTGGTCGCAGAAACATACACTCCACGCTCAGTTTGGATCAGTTGCAGATCCGCTACGGAAACTCTTTGCGATTTGGCAAATCCTATTGCAGCCCGAGTCGGATTTCCCCCATCGTCATAGGCGGCTTGTTTAGGAGGACCTGTGACCTCAACCGTCTGGTCATCTTGTCGAAGATCTATGTTTTTGATGGCTAAAGCCAGCCGCCTGGGAGTACCGAGTACACGAATCTGATCAAACGATAGATGTTGCTCGGTCAAGGTAGATTTTGCCCGATCCGATAACTGGTTAAGGGCGGGTTGAATGTAGCCGGCTGGGATCTCCTCAGTACCAATCTCCAACAGAAAATCTTGCCTTTCTGCCCTCAATCCAGTGGATACATGGTGTACATCCGCTCTTGATCGGAGATCTTGATTCGAAGATGGTACGTGGGCTAACGGCTTGTCACTATCGCCTAAATTATCACCAGCAATCAAAAGAGGATGTCCTAGTTCTCGACGCTGATCAATATAAGCTCGTGTGGTTCTTTGTGCTAATCGCCTAACGCGCTCAATGTACCCAACTCGCTCAGTGACACTGATAATCCCACGGGCATCAAGCAGATTAAATGTGTGCGAGGCTTTCAATACATAGTCGGTAGCGGGCAAAATCAAACTTTGGTCTAAACAAGAAAACGCCTCTTTTTCATAAACATTGAATAGATTCAGTAGCATCTCCGTGTTGGCGTGATTAAAACTGTACTTGGAGTATTCGACTTCGGCCTGGTGGTGAATATCACCGTAGTTGAACTTTTGGTTCCACTGAATTTCATAAACGGAGTTGACATCTTGCAGGTACAGCGCGATCCGCTCTAGGCCATAAGTTAGTTCAGCGCAAATCGGATTTAGATCTTGGCTGCCCATTTGCTGAAAATAGGTGAACTGAGTAATTTCAGCCCCATTCCACCAAACTTCCCAACCAAGACCAGAGGCTCCCAACGTAGGTGATTCCCAATCGTCTTCCACAAAGCGGAAATCGTGCTGTGTCGGGTCGATACCGAGGTGTTTCAGACTCTCCAGATAAAGCGGCAGTACATCGGTTGGTGCCGGTTTTAAAATTACTTGATACTGGTAGTAGGCACCTAACCGGTAGGGATTTTCTCCATACCGGCCATCGGTTGGACGGCGGGATGGTTCGACATAAGCGACGTTCCATGGCTCTGGGCCGAGGCATCGCAAAAAGGTTGCCGGATTGAAAGTTCCTGCACCAACTTCGATATCGCAAGGTTGGTGAATCAGGCAACCATAGTCTGCCCAAAATTGTTGCAGGTTAAGAATTATCTCCTGAAAAGTCATTTATGATTAATTGGTGTTGGTGTCAACTTGTAGATGACACCACATTTACCTCCATTATCTGTTGGTTTATTAGCAAAGATTAGCAAAGTGACATACTACACAACCGTTCTATACTAACGACATGGTTGACGGGTATGGATTTTGGAATAATTGATAACTTATTCGGGGCGGGTACGTCAAGCTTGTTAACATTATGCCCATCTCTCGGTCTAGCCTTAAGCTAACCTGCCGAAGGGTGTCCAGCATTTAATGAGACATTTGAAGTCCACCAGTAGCAACAGGATCTGACAGAAAAAAGATCGTCCATTCTACCGATTGTAGATCTACTGATAGCGGCAGGTAAAGCGAATAAGCAAAAAAGGGTTGCTCAGGTACGAGATCCATTGGAGCCGCATTGACCAATTTTCTATCATCCGCCTGAATAGTAATAGTGGGTGGATCTGCTAGCTGGCTCGGGATCGCGATAATTTCCCAGTAACGACGATGAATTGGGTTGGGTCTCACTGAAGTCTGAAATCTCACCTGATCTTGTAACTGCGCAGAGTAGCTATAAGTCGACCTCCCAATACCGATGAGGTTGGCTTGAGAAGAGAGGCTGGGGACCAGAACGACTTCGTCTATAAGTCGCCCGAAATTAGGGATAACCTTCCCGCCGTGAGTGTTAGTCGGTAAATCTACCACATCGACTAATCGACCATTTTTCCGCTCCACGATTTTAACATCGTAAGGATACTTTCCATCCGTTTCGAGTGAAATGGAGAGCGATTTGTCACCCACTTTTTGGGAGAACGAGTGATAGCTAATTGCATAGCTTTCGAGTTTCTGTTGCGAGTTCCGAACGGGATAGGAGTAGTAGTGATGATCAGTCTGGATGACGGGATCTGCGTGACGATAGCCGTATTGACCTTGATCAAAATCGGGATCATCAACCAGGTTGGCAATTTTCCAATCGGCAAAAATAGTTTGAAAAGTTTCTACAGAGCCGAGACTCCTCAAAGCGTTATTAATACCGTCGATGCTCGCCGCGCGGTTGCGGGCCACCGCACGAATGATGTCAGTTCCTCCATGGTGCTCGAAAAGATAGAGCGACCACAGGTAAACGGCCCCATAATTAGCCAGTAGATCTACACTATCACGGTCCCAATGGATCAGAGAGAGTTCGGGATTAGCTTCAAAGCTAGAGAGATGGTCTAAAGGCGAAAAGCCGCAACTGAACATCGCAAACTCGGATAAACTTTCATTTACCCAGGCCACTTCATGCGGATCATTTCGCCAATGAATCAAATGTTGAAACTCGTGCGCTAAAATGGTAACGCCTTCGGTGTCACCGGCCGAAGTTGGATCAGTGTCCAGGTAGATCAGATCTAGTTCGTTACTACGATATAATTTTCCAGTATGCGGGTCGCGAAGTTGACCTCTTTGCTGATCAATCTGGTTGAAGTAACCGGCGATGACTTGACTTAGCGAGTCCCCACGAATATCCAGTAGTAGGAGATAGAGCCGATCATCGCCATCAGTATCGGGGGGAGTACCAAAAAGTTCTGTTTCGATCTGATAGATCCCTTTAGATGAATCAGCTGGTGTAGACTGCTCAAAATACCATAGAACCGAAGCGAGCGTCCGGGCATTGACGGTTCGTTGCCACTCTGTATTTTCAACGTAAATATAACACCAGGTACCAATTGCACGCAATGTGGCATTGAGGCGATACTGGTTCTTATTTCGGAACTCGACCGCATAAAAAGTCTTTTGATCACCGATTTTTGGTGGTCTAAGTTGGGTTGGTGCAGCAACTATTGGCTTGGTCTGAGCAGGTTGCACATTGGGGATTAGATGTGTGCCATCAATCCAGGCAAAAGCCTGTAGAGGAAATAGCAGAAGGCACAGGAGCGGATAGCGAAAATACCTACTTACATAACCAACTTTAGTGGGAGTACTTTGGCACAAATTCCGACTGGAGGTTGGCGACCTCGCCCCAGTGGACGCACCCGATCGAAGCCTGATACCGATCCAACTAACGCCCTTAATTTGATCGCTGCTTTTACGGGAACGGGTTGATGTCATCGAGGGGAGCGTGTGCATCTGGTTGGCCTGGCCGGGGAGTGGTTGTACTCGTCAGCATCTGCACAGGCCAGCTAAACAGGCGGTATCTAGTCAATAATTTTAATACCATCGCCAACGTTGAACTTTTCTGAAAGTCGAGGATTATCGTAGGTGGCAGCAACAGCATAGGTGTAAATCTGGTTAGCCTTTATTCTACAGATTGGAAAACCGGGATCTATATCATCCGACTTAGGCTGGCATTTTAGAAGCGTATAGGTTTTACCGACTACAGGTTGTGCAAATCGACTCAGGTAGATCTGGTCGCCTTCAGTTTTCAAGATAAAGAGTCGTTGGCTTGCTTTTTGACGTTGTTCTTGTTGTATGTCTTTGATATAGACCAGATTTCCTTTCTCTGGATTCCCCCCTATAACTGTGGTCTTAATTTTACACTTTTGTACCAGCTTGGGTTTGACTAAAGTACAAACCTCTTCCTGCCAACGAAAGGTCTGCATTTGATTATCGGCCAGCAAAAATTGTTCAATCTTTTTGGGGTGATAGACATGTAATTTCACCTTTGCATTCGGTCGGGAGACCTCAGTTTTAGCACTTGATTTCAGCTGTTGCGCCAAACTTTTCGTGGCAACTACATAAGCCGTCTGACCAATTCTAGTGCAAATTTTGCTTTGCTGTTGAATTCGCACCAGATCTCCAACTTGTAGTGGTGATCCATCGAAAGTATCGGCAGTATCCGCTAATGTCAAATTGGAATTTCTCAAGAATCCGTAACCAATCCAGGTTTCATTACCCGCCAAATCTTGACGGTAAATCTCGATGTTAGCACCTGGTGTTCTGGACATTCCAATCCCCCAATCAATACCGATTACACCCACTTCTCCATTGACATCACGGCTCTCAATCGTACCGAATGAATCCGTTAATAGAGACGCTGCAGGCAATGTCTCTACTAAAGATCCGATAGTCAAAAATATCAAGAAAAGCAAAGAAATTTTCTTGTGTTTGATTGAGTATAGAGGTGGTTGAACCATTTAACTTTGACCAGACAGATTAGAATTGTCTAGTGTCTATGAGCCTGCTAATTTAAAGTGACTACAAAGCGTTTTGGCCAGTGTTTGCGCCAATTTTTGTGGGTCATGTCGTACGACATCTAATTCTATACCGTGAGCGACTACCTTGGTGTCGTGGATCATGTCCGCTGTTACTATCTCGACCCCATCTAGTTGATCTACTTGTGGGTCAAAGAAGATCTGAACTTTAGACGAATCGGTGATTAGATTAATTTCATCCGATAATTGATTGATGTGTTTGGTCAAATCAGACATCGAATTAACAAAGTTAATCGATTGAGAGGGAGTTTGATTTGACTCTTGCTGGACAAATTTCATCCCTTCTTCAGCGTAAGTACAGATACGAGCCAGTTGACTTCTAATTTCCTGTTGAACGTAATTTTTTAAGATCTGAGGTGATGCAAGCCCATCATTTACGAGTACATAATCGATTCCAATTTCTGATTGGTCGATGATAGCTTGAACATGCTGAGTAACAGTATAATTGTCGGTTTCCCCAGGTTGGGACATAACATTACAGATGTAAATCTTGACCGCAGTTGAGGTGCGAATCACTTCAGCGATTTCAGAATAAGCCAGGTTGGGCATAATACTGGTGTATAAACTCCCGGGACCGATAATGATTGCGTCCGCTTGACGGATGGCCGTAACCGCGCCTCGATGAGCGGTTATTTCCGCCACTGAGTCGTTGCCACGTGGTTCCAGGAAAATGCGCCGGATCGGCTCACGATTCTTGCGTTCAGGAATTAGTGATTCGCCACGTACAATTTCTCCATCACTTAACTCTGCACAGAGGACGGTCGGTTGAAGGCTAGCCGGGATAATTTGCCCACGCACTGCCAGCAGTTTGGAGGCTTCTTGAATGGCTTTGGGAAAGCTGTTCTGATTTAGCTCAGTTAAGGCAATCAGTAACAGGTTGCCGACAGTGTGGCCGCTTAAATCTCCATTACTGGAAAAGCGATACTCAAAAAGGCTGGAAACCAGATCATCCGCCTCCGACAATGCAACCAAAAGTTTACGGATATCGCCGGGCGGTAAAACATCGAATTCTTCAATCAACCGCCCCGTACTTCCACCATCGTCAGAGACCGTAACGATCGCTGACAATCGATTCATATCGATAATTTCAGAGCTAGCTTGTTTCGCTTGGACAAACTGTTTAATACCGCTGAGAAGCGCTGATAGGCCTGTGCCGCCACCAACACAGGCGAGTTTTAATGATTTCATTTTACCAACCAAACGTCTCCTTTGTTTAACGCTATCTATTCGTTATTCGTTACCTTTATGCAGACAAATGCGTTCGGTTTTAAATTGAGAATTACCGTAGACTTATTTGCAGTTCACTATTGTATTGATCTCAACTTATTCAGACTCTCGCTAATTTGAAGGCATAATTGCTTGGCCTCATCTTGGGATGGGGCTTCACTGAAAATACGAATTACCGGCTCGGTACCGGACTTACGAATATTAACCCAACGATCTGACCAGATTCGCTTAACTCCATCAGTTAAATCCAGATCAGCTTCAGGGTCAGTCGCAAATATTTCTGCGGTACTATCTAACAATTGGTCTGCGACTTTAGGTGAAGGTACGTCGATTTTCATTTTGTGCATGGCGTACTGGGGTAAGGCCTCAACATGATGGCTAATTGACTGATTAGAATCAGCTAACATCTGGACAATAGCGGCTATGGCGGTAATCCCATCAGTCGTATATTGAAGTTCTGGAAAAATCACACCGCCGGTACCTTCACCGCCCAATATCCTACCTGTATTCATCCACTCCTGCTCAGATCTTTGGCGCATTTTTTCAACAACAAAACCAACTCCAACAGGCACACGAAAAAGATTGGCATTGTGACGATTGGCTACATCATCAATCATGCGACTGGTTGAAACCGTAGCAACTAGATCTGCTTGACTAGTTCCTTGAAGGGGCCAATCTGCGGTTGGGTCTGGAGTAAACTTGGTGGCTTCACCGAGCATAAAGTCAGCAATCAAGACAAAAGTATACTCGCTACTGAGGGCATTTCCTTGCTGATCTACAATTACCAATCGATCAGCATCACCATCGTGAGCTAGTCCTAGATCTGCGCTTTCTGCTTTAACGACCTTGCAGAGTTGGATCAGTGCTTCCGGCGTTGGTTCACTGGGGCGTGGGAATAGGCCATCGGGTGTACAGTGGACCTGAACCACCTCACAACCAAGCTTTTCCAGCAAGATGGGGCTAATTTGACTGCCAGCGCCATTACCAGCATCAATGACCACCTTTAGGTTACGTCGGTGGGTTCGTTCTAAATTAACCCAATGGCAATTCAAGATCTGTTCTAAATGGATCTCGATTGCTGTCTCCAATACTTCAATCCGCCCCTGTTCATTCCAGGGAGAGAACCGAATACTATCCGACTGGTAGATCTGCGATAACTGATCTTGATCTTCTGTCGTCAGTAATCGACCGGAATCAGCCGCAAACTCTAGGCCATTCCACTCAATAGGGTTGTGACTAGCTGTAATCACTATGCTACCGTCAGCCTTCATTTTCTTAGATACCAGTAATACTGTTGGGGTTGGACACATTCCAACGTCGAGAATTTGACAACCAGAAGCCATCAAACCGGCACAAACCGCATGAAACAACATTGGGCTGGAGGTTCGGCTATCTCGCCCCACTATCACCATCCCCCCTGCGAGAAATGTACCGAAGGCTGTCGCAAACCGAGTCGCCACCTCTGGTGTCAAAGAGTGTCCGACGATACCTCTAACACCAGAAACACTAACCATAAGATCTTTCATTTCAACTTCAGTTGGCCAACATCCTGCTCGTTTTTTGCTCGATAAACCACAATATACCGACGGCTAATAATATCTGCCACCCACAGATGGCCCACCATGGTGGGTAGATGAAATGGTAAGAGGCCACAGGCAAAGTACGGTACAAATAAGGGGTTCTAAAAATATCGTGTTCAAGTAACTGGCAAATAGCTACCAATGGATTAAGATGCAGGAAGTAGGGAATTACCGGTTGTAGGTCTGTCAAGTACCGGTCTAAGGGAATCAAAAAAAATGGGGAAAGAATCAAAAATCCCCACCACGCAATCGCTGGCTGAACCCCGTAAACAAAACGCATCTGTTGATGGGATCTAAAGAGATATTGTCCGAATATGCCGGACACGCCACCAGCAAATGCAAAAATGGCCAAAGTTAAATGCAGAAATAAGAGTCGAAAGGAGAGAATAATTAGAACATCTGTTGTCCAATTGATTATTAGCCAGATCAACGAACTAATGAAAATTGCGCACCAAAGGCCGATCAGTTGTCTCCCCAAGAGATCAATTATAAACCGGCACCGTTGATACTTTGGTAGATAGACCAGACTGTTACTACCAATCAAGTTCGGCTCGCAACAGGTTAGAACAGGAGAAAGCAGAAAAATTACTAATGCTTCGGATAGAAAGATTATTTCTGGAAAGGAACCCAATTTGATCTTGCCGAGCCAAACAAGCCAAACCGAGGTTAAAAAGATGAATGAGAAAAACGTCAACCCGATACAGAGAAAGATCGATGTTCGGCTAGCTACAGTAATATTGCGCCTAGAATTAGAGGTTGTCATCGCGCTCAGCTAATTGTGCTTCGATTTGCCGAATTGCTTGAGCCACTACGTATAAAGTCGGATTGATGGTCAGTGCCTTCCGATAAGCCACATGGGCCGTTTTTAGCTGTCCCAATTCCCAGTAACAGTGTCCCATCCCGGTATAAGCCCCAAAGTGGTATGGATTCAAATCGACGGCCTGCAAACAGTCCTGGATTGACAATTCCCACTCGCCTTGCAAAAAATGAACGATGGCACGTTGATTGTAGGCTTCTGAAAACTCTGGCGAGATTTCAATCAGCGTTGTTAGTACCTCTAAGGCTTGATCAAGTTCCTGTTGTTCGATATGCTTGGCGCCAGCCATAATCATTTGATCATGGTCCGGGTTATTCGAACGAAACCAAATTGACCAAATCGACTTTTCCGCTTGCACACGGGTCGATGAATCTTGGTGTTTTAGTGCTCCGAGTAAGTCTACTACCGAGGATTGCGTTCCGATTAAGCCTAGCGAATAACCCGCCGACGTTCGGGTCACACCGTCTGAAGCAGACAAAAGATCGGCCAATTTGGCTGGGGGGTAGTGTTCGAGCAGTTCCCGCTTTAACCGTTCTTCGTCACTGCGGTACCGGACTAACAACTTGGCTAGTTTGGAATGACCGTTGCCGTTAACCACTTTCGGATTAACCTATGTCGAGAGGTCTTAGTTCTTTCCAGGAAACAGGAGCTACACTGATAGCGATCTCATCTATCGCATTTGCTACTAGCTGAGTCTCGTATTGTGCATCTGGTTTACACCGCAAATTACAAACCCGGGCAAAGGCAAACAACGAACCTGACCAGTACCATTCCGTCATCATCGATTGCGGCAAAATCATGCGTGCCTGTTCAGGACAAACTCCGGAGTCAATCAACAGGTTATAGTGCTCTACAGCCTGGTGGCATGCTGTTTCATAGGTTTGAGTCCCGTGGTTGACGACCTCTTCTTCACTAGCCCCCTGTTTTTTGTCTTCAGCCCGGCCTCTCCACTTTTCTGGCATATAAAAGGTGGGCGGCGTATCGACATATCTTCGGCTAATTTCGTTCCAGACCAGCCCAACTTGATGCTTGATCAGTTGACGAGCGACAAAAATGGGAGCTTGAATATGAAATTGAAGTGAAACATGAGCAAAGGGCGTCCAATGACTGTGGGTTGCCAGATACTTTATCAGCCGTTCATCTTTTTTATCTAATTTAGTTTTCTTCTTCCCAAAAGAGACCCTGGCGGCATTGACCACAGTTAGATCACTTCCCATCGAATCGATTAGTTCGACCGGCATCGAAGAGGTCGCATGCTCAGATTTAGTGATCTCCGTAACAATTCTATCTTCCATTTGCGGTGATCCTTCTAGCTTTTGTTATCAAGGCCTGTTAACCAATTAAAACCCTCTCGTATCATACCATAAACTGATAAGAGACTCCAAATTATCGAGCAAGCAATGCCACGTTGACTTTTGTTTCCAGTTATCGTACTATAAATAATTGCCATCAATCATTTTCTGAGTAATAACTTAGATGGGAGTTCTCATAAATGTATGAGTTGATTGCATTTTGCAAATGGTGTCAGGAACTATCCCTACCAGAGTTAGCTGCAAATATTAAAAATCTGGGATTCGACGGAGTGGACCTACCCTGTCGCCCGAACGCACCAATTACACACCAGACTGGGCCGGACAAATTACCAGAAGTCAAACGGATTTTTTCAGATCATGGACTGAAATTGGAACGGTTAGTAACGGCACTGAAAGAGGCGAATGAAGAAACAGAAAGGCTACTGGAGACAATCAATGCAATTGGTGTGAGGAAGATTCGCCTCGGTGGTTATCATGTTCCTGCCACAGCAGACCCACTCCAACTACTGGAGGAGGCACGCCGAAACCTCGCGGGCTTACAGCCTTTGTTAGAAAAGCACCGTGTGATGGGGGCTATTCAGAATCACAGCGGAAATACGTTGGATGTAAATATCAGTTCTTGTCTGCTAATGTTGCAGGATTGCGATCCTAAATGGGTCGGCGTTCAATATGATCCCGGTCATTTGACCCTCTCTGGCGAGCCAATTTCATTAGCCGTTGGTTTGCTAGGTGACTATTTGCATAGCGTCAATTTTAAAAGCCCCAGACAGGAATACTTCGCTGATCTTAAAACGGGTCAGTTGGCTTTTAAACCGATTTGGGTACCATTAAAGGATGGCCTACTCGACGTAGCCAAAGTCTTACCCGCTTTGGAAAGGGCTGGATACACCGACCCGATTAGCATACACGCCGAATACCGTTCGTTTTTTCACTTGGTAGAACACCATCTAGAACCAACCAACGCTTTAGTGGCAGAAGATGTCAAATATGTTCGCCAGTTAATACAGAAAATTAACCACTGAAGAGACTTACCAATAGGAAATAGACTCGCAAAAAGGAGAGAAAACTCGTGAATCTCACCAAACGTGCCCCTCGGAGCCCCTACCATATCGGTATTTCAGGCATAATGAATCTGGCTCGAATGGCCGATAAAGCCGTTGCCAAACTCAACAATACTTTAGGTGAATACAAGTCAGGTGACACGTCAGGGCGTGATCGGCGAACCTTATCTGCTCTCGGATTAAGTGAGGAGCAGTTTCTCGGAATCATCAAAAACAGTAGTGATGATGGTCGTATGGACGATGTCGCCATTGCAGCCCAACTCAGTCAACAGGTAGATATAGACCTGGAGAAAATTAAAGCCTTCAATATTGCTGAGCGTAACCGAACACCACCTGACGAAGATTATCGTCGACGCTTTGAAGAACGGAGGCGGATAATTGGTCAGCCAGAGATTATGTCCCTGCCCGATATGCTGGATGCCGAGGATATGCACGATTTTGGGATTCCCTCGAACTTGACTAGTGCTCCTCCGGTTAGTGCCCATTCGGGTGGTATTCTCGGTATTGTCTGTTTGGGTCGCCTGATTAGCAAGGCCAAGGGATTTCTGGCCGGGAAACTGGGCGAATATAAATTCGGTGACAACTCTGGTTTGGATGTTAACGTGATGCAGTTTGTTGGACTAACCGAGGCGGACCTGCTCGACGGTACCGACAAGCACGCCGAATTAACCGACCTGTTGCCATGGTTGCGGCATAAAATCGATAAAAGTCAGCAGGAGGTTGCTGACTGGAATCAGGATCGTCGATCTCGTGGTCCGTGGAATCAGGAGATTCAGAAAATGTTCGATCAGCGGATTGAAGCTGTTGGCCGACCGGACTTGACGACCTTTCTTGATCTACTTGATTGCGAAGATGCGGCTGATTTTCCGCAGTAACTGTCAAGAAAAACTGTCGAAAAAAAATAGGAGTGGAAGATGATGACCGGTCCTGAGTTACCCCGAACCATGCTAGCTGTGGTTTGCCATGGTCCTTATGACTATCGATTAGAGGAATTACCGGTTCCTCAAGCTGAACCCGGTGAAGTCGTGATTCAGGTTCAGGCTTGCGGTATTTGTGCCAGTGATATCAAGTGTTACACTGGCGCACCTCTGTTCTGGGGGGACGATCACCGCGAGCCATACGTCGATACTCCGGTTATCGCTGGCCATGAGTTTACCGGTCGAGTAGTTGCACTAGGAGAAGGAGCAGCAGAAAAATACGGTTTGCAGATCGGGGCTATCGCCATTGCAGAGCAAATCGTCCCTTGCTGGAATTGTCGCTACTGCAAAGATGGAAAATACTGGCTTTGTCAGGTTCATCATATCTTTGGCTTTCAGAAAGTTGTTCAAGGCGGAATGGCCGAATACATGAAGTTTCCAGGAAATTCTCTAATTCATAAAGTGCCGAACCGAATCTCGCCTGCCCAGGCGGCTGTTGTCGAACCCTTAGCCTGTTCGATTCACGCTGTCCAACGTGGGGAAATCGAGTTTGGAGATGTCGTAGTAATCGCCGGGGCCGGAACTCTTGGTCTTGGCATGATCGGAGCCGCCCGCTTGAAAAATCCGGGCAAACTGATCGCAGTGGACCTGATTGATCAACGGTTGGAAGCCGCCAAAAATTTAGGGGCGGATCTCGGCTTGAATCCAACGCAAACCGATGTGGTGGAACAGGTTTTGGAGATGACAGATGGTTATGGCTGCGATGTTTACATCGAAGCAACTGGTCATCCCAGTGCGGTTGAGCAGGGCTTACGAATGATCCGTAAGGCGGGTACCTTTGTTGAGTTTAGCGTCATGCGTGAGCCGGTGACAGTTGATTGGACCATCATAGGGGATACCAAAGAACTTAATATTCATGGGGCTCATCTTGGTCCATATGCTTATCCGTTAGCCATCGACTATATTGATCGAGGGCTCATTGATGTTAGTCAGGTCGTTACCCATCAACTTCCGCTGGAAAAATATCTCGACGCCTTTGAAATGGTGCAACAAGGGACTAATTCGATCAAAGTCCAATTAGTTCCTTAAAAAAAGTTCGACTATAGTTTCATTGACCTATTCTGGTACATAGAGCTCAGTTGCAGATGGTTGGTAAAGATATAGATAAAACCCTTCATCTCCAATCGTGGATCCGGTAAACTCCGCTAGCTGTTCGACAGGATGATGAGTTAGTAGATCGGTCGATAGGCGACGGTTGAGAATCAGCAGTACATTGGTGTGGGTTTGACCTGAAACCTCTGCCGCTTTTTGTATAACTTGTGTATCGTTAACGCCGTGAGTCCGTTGACTATCCCATCGAACGAAAGAGCCCTGCCGGTTGCCGCGAACGTAGTAGATTGCCTCTTTCTCTAAATAGCCGACAACTGTGCTTGCGGCATAGTCGATGTCACCAATCATTGGAAGAATATCTAACTTCTTAGCCCGGATGAACTCAGCCGTTAGCTTGCCGTAAGAGAACGGATATTTGATCTCGTTAGCAACGGCTCGCAGACCGCCAACCAAGTGGATCAGTAGAACGCCAGTTAATAGAAGATTGAAACTGATACGAGTAGTAGTGTGAAATCGGTACGGCAACTGAAAATAAGATCTGAAGTGTTGTCCTCCCCAGATAGTCAGTAAGAAAGCAATAAAGATAAATCCATGGTGGCGAATCGAGCCCTGATACTTGATGTAGAAGAAAACCAGCAACCCAAAAGTACTGGAGAGGTAAATCAGCAGGGCACTCGGTCGAGCCAGCCTAGTCACAATAACGAGTGTCAGGACTAGATAAGCGATTTGTAATTTCCAAATCTTGAACCAGGTGAAGGTTTTTGACTGCATCAAAAACTCCGAGCCCCAAAAATGAAGGTTACGGTTGGGAATGGGAAAGAAGGCACGTGGGATAAGTCGAATGAAATTTTCGATGCGTTTTAGGTCTAATTGGGTATACCAGCCAACAGCAAAACCGGTATCGACCGGTGGATTGAGTTGTAGCACCGCCGTTAGGATACCAACCGTTATAATGGCAAAACCGATATTGATCCGCAGAATACTGACAGTACTATCCTCGACCAAGTCTTGACGGGTAAGCAGGTAATCGAGTCCTAAGCCGAGCACTACACTAATTACTAAGATCAGTGCGTGAACGCTGGTATGGCTCATGAGAAAGAGTGTTAGGGCAACTGGGATTGGTTTTTGGTAACGTCGCTTTAGAAGAGTACACAAGATCGCCACTAGCAGCAGGCTGACTGCATAGTTGCGGCAGACAACTCCGTACTCGTAGAGGGAATAATAACCAAAGGCGAAGCAAACCTTTTGTAATGGGGTCAAGGGGGAATATCTATTCACCAGAAAAACAGTACTAGTGGCAATCAGCAGATGTAAGATCTGCATTCCTATCGGTGAGGCAGTTAAACGCGTAATTGGCAACAGCAGCAGATGCCACAAGGCGGGATGACCTTCGTACTTCATGTGACGGAGGAGATCAAAGATCCCGGTACTGTCGCGAGCGAGTAGCCAAGCCTGAATTTCGTCCCGCCACATTTCGTGATGAAAAGCGGCGAAAAGCCCAACCAGAAAGTAGGTGAATGTCAGCGTCAGTGCAAAGTAGGGAGTTTTGCCAATATCGAGATATCGGCTAAAGATCTGTTTTAGCCGGGGAAAGGTTGTCAGTCTCGCAGATCTCGTCTCCAAAGATTCAATCTTTGAGTGACCATCATCAGCGTTTGAGGTCACAGTAGACCACCTGTAAAATGTAAAAAAGACCTTATTCTACAGGCGTTAGAAGGGGAGTGCCGAAGGACGTTCTCCGGGAGAAGCAGGCTCGGCCTCTACAACGACAACAGTTTCTACGGCCTCGGCTTCTGGGGGTTGGGTAGTGGTTACTTCGCTTTCCTCAGTGGCCGCTGATATTTTCTTGATCCGCTCAATAAACTGTTGGAGCAGTTCTTCTTTCGAAGACGCCGCTTGCAATTCCGCCGCTAGTTGTGTCCACTGCATTTCTGACATCTCGTTGCGGGATTCAACCGCATATTTTGCTCTGACGTACTGCCAGAAACTTGCTTGATCGATATTTTGTTGCTCCATTCTGTCTTTCAACTTGCTGGCTAAAGCGAAAGTTGCTTTTTGCGCATTGCTCAATTTTTCTTCTTTGGTTGGGCCGGTGGCGAGTGGTGTCGTCTCGTGTTGGCGGTGGAGGTAGTAGTTCAAGACCTCTTTGATAACCGGAACGGGTAGCAGTTGCTTGATTGCATTTCGCTGGGCTTTATGAATTGCTTTAGTGAAAGCGTGTGGATCAGGTCGAGTTCCCATGTTTTTGGGTTGCTCACAGGCCCCATAGCGAGAAGAGCCGGTGATGGTATCGATCGCCTTGACCACAGCGATCCACGATTTTTCCCGTTCTTCGTACTCGAGGGTATCTACCTCTATGCCGCCCCTTCGGTTAGCGGCTTCATTGATCCCGGCTAATGTTAGCCCTTCTACCACTTTACCGCCCTGTTTGAAGGAATAGACATAGTCTTTGATTGCTTGCCCCGTCATCATCTGGACAATAGCTTGGTCGTCAACCTGTTCCAACACTTCAAACTCAGTCAACGGTGCGATCTCTTTGCCCGTATTTTCTGGCATTTTCTTGTCCTCTCCGTTTTTTGAACTTAGTCCCAATCCAAAAATACTTTAATATAATAACAAAGACTGTTACAGTTGTCAATGTGAGGTGTCATTTTGTTAAGCCCCTCCATGCTAGATACAGCCTAAGTTCAGAGTAATACAGATCGAAAAGTCAAATGTAATTTAGCTCAGTTGAGATTAACAGAATGAAGCAGAATATATAACTTGATCTATTACATAAGTCCAGAAAACAGAGGTTAGGAGATTTTTGAGTTCATATATGCCAAGGAATCCAGCTACCTCTCAGGTAAAAAATGCCGTGGGTTTTACTATTTATGCAAGAGGTCTATTTGCTTTTGTATTGATTTTCAAGGGCGTAAGCATATGCGGATAGTCGTTAATCTCGTTTAAGACCTTCCAGCGGTCAACCAATCCTGCTCTGAAGTACCGATATGAACCGGATCTTGTAAATAACTCTAGATCAACTTTGGGCTCTTGGGCCATCTTTTTCTCAAAATCAAACATCTCATCTAACAGTGGTCGGATTTGCTGTAGATCTCTCTTGAAACCAACCAGGTCTTCCTCAATATAACCAAAGCGGACACTAAATGGGTAGAAGAGTGTTCGTAAAACAAATTGATCTTTTTCACTGAACACACTTCCGACCGACCTCTTAATTGACGAATCCCCAAAAGGGGACATGCCCTTGTCACCATAGTCGGGACTGCTAGGATCTCCCCACCATTTTTTCCCCTGTGCCGTCATCTCGTAAAGGCTTTGTTGTTCTTCTATCTCCATCCAATCACATAAACTCGCCATGGTCTCTTGAGGATGGGTTTTCAAATCTTCCAGACGTAAGCCAACTGAATCCTGGATCCGAAAAACAATTTGATCAATACCATACAGCATTGCAATGATCCTAGTGGAAACCTTATTATAGTCGTTTGAATCAAAGTGATGTTTCACCCAAGATTCGCAGTTTTGTAAAGGTTCACGAATCATCATCACGATCCGGGCCTCAGGGTTATATCTGAGGAAATTCAATTTAGCATAACCATCTGGGTTATGTATATGATAAAAGATAGTGCTCTTTTTACCTTCATTCTTTAACGTTTTCTCATAAGCAACATGAACTAAAGTGAAAAAATCCATCGGACTTAATTTGTCGTAATAGCCCATCAACTGGTCCAGTTCTGTACAAAACAGATGTCGGTCTCCCACAAGAGATTCATCTCTAGATTCTCCAACATTTGCCATGCCCTCTTTTTGGCCTAAACCTGTGATAAATTTGCTATTTATAGTCGGAATGGGTTTGAGAGAGTTAGCATCAAACAAAACAGGGAATTGACCCACAAATCGTTGCGGTATTCTACCTCATCCCTCGGCGATAAGTTTTTTCCATACAGTAGAATCAAAATATTGGCTGAAATAAACGCTGGGCAAAGTGGAAATTTGCGGGTGATTGTCAATCAGACTATGCAGAAGACCTGTTCCGCTTCGGCCAAAGTGTAAAAGTGCGATCATTTTTTCTGGAAGAGATGGTTTTTCCGTAGCTTGATGAAGCCTATCTAGATTATGAACCTCTTCTTCGGTCTTGGAAGGTAATGCCTTAATAGCATTTCTAAAGGAGATTTCAGCCGTATGTGGAGTAAACGCATCCAGTTTATACTCTAAAACTGCTAAATTGACACGATGTGAGTCATTCTGACTTAGCTCCTGTTTATATAAATCAACTTGGGTGTCTTTTGATGGTTGTAACGCTTTTACTGCAAAAAATAAATTCCCCCATGCAGATCGGAGATCTGGTTGAATCTTTATGGCTGTTAAGCCTGATTCCACCGCCGCCTCCAGCCGTCCAAGGTCACGAAGTGCATTGACACGGTTGCCATATGCCTCGGCATAATCCGACTGGTGCTGAATAGCCCGATCATAGCTATTCACCGCTGCCCCCAGTTGACCCAACTCTGTGAGTGCATTACCACGGTTACTGTATGCCTCAGCATAGTCCGGCTTCAGTTGGATGGCCTGATCATAACTGGCTACAGCTTCCTCTAACTGACCAAGGTTGTGAAGTGCATTGCCACAATTACTGTAAGCCTCGGCCAAATCCGGCTTCAGCTGGATGGCCTTGTTATAACTATCCACCGCTGACACCAGTTGCCCTAGCTTTTTTAGTGCAACCCCACGGTCATTATAAACTTCAGCCAAATCCGGCCTGAGCTGGATTACTCTGTCGAATACTTGTACTGCTTCCTGTAACTACCCTTGACCGGCAAGTACTGCTCCTAAGACATTAAGAACAATTAATGATTGAGGGTAGGTGTGTAGGAATTCCCTACAAGACTGCGCAGCCTTTGTTACCTGTCCTGATTGATATAGATTAATCAAAGTATTAATCTGATTCTGCGATGGGTTGGCCATCTGTGCTGGTACTGATTGATGGTGTGATCGCTTTTTTTGCAACTTACGCAAACCTTTTTTTGCAATCGGATGGTTAGGTTGGTATTGCAAGACCGCACTGTAAAGTTGCCGTGCGACAGCTGCATTGCCCCGCTTGACCGCCTTTTTTGCTCTTGAAATAGCTTGTTCAATGGTTAACTATTGGGATTGAGACATGTTTCTCCTTTTTCAGCGGTTGCTTGCTGTACTTGCCTTTCAATTTATCCCTTTTCATTATTCAAAAAGAGAGACTCTTGGGTGAATCAGATTCGGTTGAAGCCTAATCGCAACAAAGGGTTTATCCAGATTCAGTGCTATCCTTTTCAAATCAGGGAACTTTCAAACCTTCGCAGCGTAAACAGGCTTGTGGGAAATGTGCCTTTTTCACATCACAGGGGTAAAAATTGACACGAGAATGGGATGAAATTGGCGATTTCACTTCAAAAGGCCTTTATTGAGTAGGGGGTATAACTTTTGAATCATCGAAGCTCAATGGCAATAAGGGGGTAGACTGTCTTTTCTGCGGAGCAAATTTAGTCTCATTCAGGCGAAATCGAGGTAATATTTCCCCTTACGCAAGAGGTCTACCGTTTCCTTATTTCAGATAGGATTTCATGGTATGCAAAGCCGTTTCAACATCTTGATCGAAATCGTCGAAGCCGCACTCACAGGAGACACGCCCTTTATAGCTGGCAGATTTGAGGGCAGAGAAGAAATCGGAAAAGTCGAAGTCGTCGTTGCCTGGATAAGAGCGTTTAACCGGTTCGGCGATATGAACGTGGGCCAGCCATTCAGCCGCATCAACGATATTGGACATCGGTTCAGACTCCTGCCAGATATGGTAGAGGTCAGCCAAAACTCGGATGCCGGAGCGATTGACACGTTTAGCCATGGCTAGTCCGTCAGCCACAGTCTGGATGATGTTGCACTCACGGGCACACAGCGGCTCAATAGCGATGACAATACCGCAGGCTTCAGCATGGTCAGCGGACATCGATAAGAAGTCGGCAATCTGACCCAAAGCCCGATCGAAATCATACCCGTCATCTACGTTGCGGGAACCACTGCTGCCGTAGACGATAATCTTACTATCCATTGATTGGGCCCGGCGGCAGGCTGTCTCTACGTAATTGGATAGCCGTTGTAGATCGACCTCATCGCCGACAACACGCAGATCACCGGGTAGAAATCCGGCATAGGCTTCGGCTTTGATAGAACTACCCAGTGCTTCGGCCTGAATGGGCTGAAACTTGGCCTCATCTTTTTCCGGGATCAGGGCACTCTGCACGCCCAACTCAATATAATCGTAGCCGACTTCTGCCAGTCGATCTATTTTCTCTAATGGTGCACAAACGCCAAATTTCATTTGGTGAACTCCTTTTTCATTCCCCGGGTTGGCCAACTGAAGGTTGGGTCGAGGGGGTATTTTCTGAAAGAATACGGTTCAGGTTTGGATGGTGCTGATGCCAGTTGGTGGTCTGCTGGTATGCATGGCCAACCTGACACAGCAACGGTTCGGATAGGTGTTTTCCTACCAGTTGCAGGCTCAACGGGAGATGGTCACGGGTGAAGCCACAGGGAAGAGACAGCGTTGGCATCCCGTTATAGTTGAAAGGAACGGTAAATCGCTGGAATCGGGCAGGCCGATCGCTCATCGGCCCGTACAACCCTGCCGGCGTGACAGGATGGGGCGGCGCCGACATGGAGGGGCAAACAAGTAAGTCAATCCCCGACATGGCCCGCTGAAAATGGCCGTTGCAGGCGGCTCTCAGGGTATTAGCGCGGGCGTAGTCGGCTCCACTAACCCCCGCACCTTTGTCCAGCCAACCGCGGAACCACGGCCCATACACTTCTCGCTGCGAAGGATAGGTGGCTTGGTGAGCCAAAACGGCTTCTGCGGTACAGAGTATCGGCCAGGCCAGCACAAACGGGTCGATGTCGGGTAACTTGATCTCCACCACTTCGGCCCCTAGCTCTCCCAAAATATCTACGCTGCTAGAAACGGCAGCCGCCAGTTCCGGGTCGATGTCCGAGGTGGCGTAGTGCTGGTCAAAGCCGATTCTGATAGCAGGTGGGGCCTGATCCAGGGAGGCTAACATCTCCGGTACCGGATCGGATAAAGTGGTCGGATCGTTAGCATCAGGGCCGGCAATGACCTGTAGCATCAATCCGGCATCGGCCACGCTACGGGTCATGGGACCGACATGATCCATCGATTCGGCCAAGGCCAGAACGCCGTAACGGCTGACACGGCCCCAGGTCGGTTTCAGTCCCACTACCCCGCAGGCAGCGGCAGGGAAGCGAATAGAACCGCCGGTATCGCTGCCCAGGGCGCCGAAACAGAGGCCGCTAGCGATGGCTACCCCGGACCCGCTGGAGGAAGAACCGGTCCAGCGTTGCGGATGCCACGGATTGATGGGAATAGGGAAGGTGGGGTTGTAGCCGCCCATAGCCCCTTCGGTCAGGTTCAGTTTACCTAGCAACACTGCCCCAGCCGCCGTCAGTTTTCGCACCACGGTGGCGTCGTAGGCGGGGATATGATTGGTGTTAACCTTCGCCCCTCCCATGGTACGAACACCACGGGTATAGCAGAGGTCCTTGACCGCAATCGGAACGCCGTGCAATGGCCCTCGATAGTCACCAGCCACGATGTCGGTCTCGGCTTGTCGGGCTGTCTCCACAGCCTGTTCTGCCATCAGGGTAGCATAACTTTTAAGGTGTGGGTCCCACTGCTGTATGCGTTCCAGTTGCATCTGTGTCAGTTCGGACGGTGAGAGCTGTTTGGATCGGATTAACTCAGCCACCTGAATAATGGTATTAAAGTGCATTTTGCCCTCTGAAGCAGTTTCTGTTGTCGAACTCGGTTCTCCGTACGGAATGGTTCCTGAAGTGGTATCACTCGAAGGTGTCGTGGATGCCACGGTAGATCTGGATGAAGCGTGGCAGATAAGTAATCAGGATGAAGGTTTCGATGGCACCGGAGGCGAGGAGAACCGGCTGTATAATACGATCATAGGGCCAATCGGCGTATCCGTAGGCTTCCAACCAAAGCCTGAAGAAACCATAGGCGAGTATAGCGAAGTTGAGGGTAGTGCCCCACTTGGCGATTAGTTTGGGACGAACCTTGAAGGCGATTTTCTTCCACCACAACAAGATCGGAATTGAGGCTAACTGCGCCAGGTCACGAACAAAGACCAGCCCAACATACCAGCCGGGAATCCGCTTGACGGCGAAAAGATAACCGAACATGACCAGCGCAACCAGTTTATCGGCTACTGGGTCGAGGATCATCCCGGCCTGGGTGATCATTCCCATTTTACGCGCCAGGCGACCGTCCAGAAAATCGGTTAGGAAGGCCCAGCCTGCCAGTAGAAATCCGGGGATAAAGGCACCCTGATGGATGAGTATCAGCACCAGCGGAATTAAAACGATGCGGCAGAGGGTGAGCAGATTGGGCAAGTTCAGCGGTATCGGCATATACATCTTCCGCTAAATTCCCAGCACTTAGACGCTCTTGTCACTCAACCTCCTCTTGCGCCTCACTAACTTTCCTTTCAGGTTGCCCTCCATCAGATGGAAAGATTAGAATCGCTTTTATAATACCTTTTTGGAGGTCTCAATGGTACATAATCTACAAGTTGCAAAAACTACAAAAACTAACCGTCATTTCTCGATCGGGGTTGAGGACAAACATTTTTCAGGTCTGGGGGGTTGAAGTGGATAGGCTAACTCGGACACTTGATTTCACGTAAACTATACCAACAAGAAGTCGAGGAATCAAATGTCGGACCAGAATTATACCGAAGAATTTAAAGAAAAGGCCCTATCATTGGTTCGAAGCTCAGATAACCCAATTTCTCAAACAGCAAAAGAGTTAGGCTTTCAAGAACCCACTCTATTATTCGCGGGCGAATCAGACTGGAGCCAGCTCAAAAGCCTGCGGGTAAAGCTAGGAACCATCGACCATTAAGGAAATGAAAAAGCTAAAACAGGAACTCGCTAAGGTCAAAGAGGAGCGTAATATTTTAACAAAGACAACGGTATATTTGGCCAAAGTTAAAGTCAGTAAAATATGCCTGATGTGTCAGGTTATGGGTGTGTATGTAAAAGTAGTTTTTATGGCTGGCAGTATAAACCTGAAAACCTGATGGAGAAAGAAAAAAAGGGTTTAAGCCAGCACATTAAATCGACCTTTGAAGAACAACCAAGGCGTTGTGGTACACGAACGATCAAAAGAGGGCTAAGTAGGTTAGGCTATCAGGTCAGTCGACGAAGAGAAAGCTCATCAAGAAGGCTGATTTAGGCGGTCAAACCAAGAAGAAGTTTAAAGCAACGATAGATTCAAAGTAGATAGAACCTGCCTGTTGCCTAACTGGTGGAGTAGAAAGTTTAAGGTGACGGAAATCAATAGTTACTGGGTCGGCGATATAACTTATATTCATACAGGGGGCTGGCGTTACCTGGCGGTTGTCATCGATTTGTATTGGCTTGTATTGGCCAAAAGTGGTGGGCTGGTCACTCTAGAAACGATGACAGCCGAAGTTAAGGATGGATTGCTGATGGCGCCTTGGCAACGAAAGCCGAAGACAGGGCTGATTTGGCAAGAGTGAGTCAATATACCTCAAAAAGCCGGAGAGAAACAATAAAATATTTGCGGCTTATTCAAAGCATCAGTCGTCGGGGTAAGTGGGGGATCATGCGGTGTCAGAGAGCTTCTTTCATTCGTTAAAAGTCGAGCTAGCAGATCAAAAAAAGAACCAAACCCAGCAACAGGCAATACAGTCCATATTTGAATAGATTGAGGTCTTTTACAATCGAAAGGGGCTTCATTCAACCAATGGTTACTGATTACCAGTAAACTCTGAGGATCTACCTAAAGTCGCGTAGAAGAGTGTCCGAGTCAGTGTTGACACATTACTAAGTCATGTATAAAGGGATGTTACAAGACCGTTTAATCAAGATCAACTGATAGCAGAAACTGTTATGCACTTAGCCTCCGGACAGCCTGAATTTAACTCTTCTGAAGGCTTCCCGCGCCAAACAAAAAAGCCATCGACCTCACTTGAGGCGACGGCTTTTTATGGTTAATTATACTGCGTGATTCTGAACTGAATTCGTTATTGACCTTTGATGCCTGCCCAAGTGGTGGTTAATTTGTCCTGAGCTTCAACAGCCGTCGACAGTTTAGCTGTCTCATCCAGCCAATTGGCGATAAACTCGACCACACCAATACCGCGAATATCTGGTTTGTCAGGCCACGCAGGCTTAGCCGCTTGCCACATGGCTGCGATAATACCGTTTCCATCTTTGCCGGCTTTTTTGCTGACAGCCACGGCCGGGTCAGCATTATCGGCATCCGCTTGAGCAAAGATAGTCAGATCCCAGTCAGTTCCCTTGAACTGCTCGGCATGCCACGGACGGTCGGACTTGAAAGGCTTTATGGACGGGATATATTTTTTCCCGGCATCAGTAGGCTTCATGTCCCCTTTTCTAGCTCCGAAACTCAAGCCCTTGATATCAAAGATATTAGCTGCGCCAGAAGGCCCATTGTTAGGACTCCGTTTTCCACCTTCATAGCTCATATATCCGATCCAGTCGGCTACATTGATCAAGACATTACCGGCATCAACAAATTCTTCAACGATAGAACCATCGGGCTTTTTATTGGGGAAGGGATACAAAGAACTGGGCATTGTTCCGCAGGCTGTAATGATGACATCCGGTTTACCATCGCCTGTGTTGGTTTTAGCCCAGGTAGCTAAGGCCGACCCTTCGCCTGTCGCATCTTTATCTTTGAAGTTGGTAATATTACCAAAAAGCTTTTTAATGCGAGCATCATTCATAATAACCTCAGTGTTGGCATCTGTCGCCTCCTGAGAAATCCATCCGGCATTGGTAGATCCAGAGTAAATTGCTAAACTGGAACCACCGCCCGCTTTAACGCCAGCGAAGGTCGTCATCGCGGACATACCAACCACGATGAGGCCTAGTAGAAAGACAATTTTTTTCATGTTCATAATCCTCACTGTTTTTCACCTACATGTTTAACCACAAATACTAACGTCTTATAGCATTTGATTACGATGCTAAACTATTGTGTGTCTATGCTAAAAACACAAACGCCCGGCGAGTGTAGCAAATATGTCCTTATTCTGTCAAGCGATTTATAAAGTTCTATTTTACTTATTACCATATGGTTGATGTGTTATAATAACTAGAGTAGTAAGCTCTCGGTAATTTTGCAACTTTTCGGTTCCACAAAGCTTCAACTATCAAGAAATGGAGGCATGTATACCATGCAAAAACCTATTTTATTTTGCATTTTGGTCGGTTTGTTTGTTCCTCTTAGTCACGCCAAGTTACTGATGTTTGATGACTTCGAGGGTAAGCTGAAAAAGAAGTATTGGATTGGGCAGGCAGAAATCTGGAAAGTCAAAAACGGGGTTTTGGAAATCGAACAACCCGGAAATGATGGTAACTGTCCTTGCGACTTTGGCTACGGCACAGTAGAAGCCGAAAGTTTCGGCCTGCAATTTGACTTTACACTTCTTCAAGACGAGTTTGGTTCTGGCAGCAACATGGACCTCCTCTTCAGGGCTAACGAGTTTAAATTTTATCAACTGATCGTTACTCCCGCAGATGGCGTCGGAAAGCGCAACCACGCTCGCTGGTATATAAGGGATGGTGAAAATCGTGTTACTTGGAAAGAATATCGAGAATTAAGAAAAGAATTCCCCATAGAGGTGCTGTCCAAAGAATGGTATACGCTATCTCTGCAGGGAAAAGGGGGGAATTTTACGCTTTATATTAAGAAAAAAGCCGACTTGCTTTCGGCTAAGGTCATAGAATGGAAAGATCCCAAAAACAAGCATCCAAAAGGCGTTATTGGGTTCCACACTAACAATATGCACCATTACAAAATTGATAATATGCGACTGTTTGATTCGCCCAATGAGGTTAATTTAGCTGTTGATGCTAAAACTAAACAAACCACTTTCTGGGCTGAGATAAAGGGGAGGTAATTGACGCTATAGATAGCAAATATTCACTTTATTTTGACTTGAAAGAAATAGGCACCAATGATACTATATTCGGGCGTTCGATTCTTGAAATTACAAGGTGGACGCCTTATTGAGAAACTATTTAGAATAGCTAAAGGAGAGTATAAATGAGAAATTTCGTAATATTTTTGGCCCTTTTTTGCCTGTTGGCCACAGTTCAATTGGTTATGGCCAACGATATGGCCCACTATTCTGGGCCTACAAACCCCGGTTGGATTGCTGGTGGTGCCGTAGCGGCTAATGTAAAAGCGATTGATGGCTTTAAGGGCGTTAAAGCCATGTTTAATAAAATTGAAGACTTTGGTGATGGGGACGAAGAGGGTGAAAAGTCTCCCTTAGGTGAATGGCTGAAAGCACACACTGGGAACGGGCAGCAAGATGTGATAATTACTGATAGTGGTACTTGCCCCAGCGCGATGTACCCCTTCCCCAACAAAAAGCCTGATGGTTCGCTCATCGAGCTTTTTGTCGAAGCGGGTAACGTTCACATCAATGTAGCCGACTGGATCTATTACATGAGCTATGAAGGCGGAGTGCGCAGTCCCAATAATGGGCCTTCTGGTGCAGCTAATGTCTTTGATATCAAGGGATTGAGCTTTGGTGCTCGCACTGGTAACATTAAGCCGACCAAGCTTGGCAAGAAATATATCCCTTCTATGAAAGAGTTCCACTCTGATCGTCCATTCCATACAGAGCAATTTAAAGGCTCAGATTGGGATCTAGTAATCTTTGGTGAAGACGGTGCTGATGCAGATCCAGCCGTCGCCATCAGCAAAACACCCGGTAAAGATGGAACCGGTATGATTGCGGCCATGTGGCAAGCGGCCAAGCCGAAATGGCCTGAAAAGGTCGATATCCGCGGGATTGGTGTAGCAGAATTCATGGTCAACTGGTTACAGGAAAATGGAACCTTCGACGTAGATGCTAAACACAAAATGACCACTACCTGGGCCCGAATTAAGGGTACCAATTAAAATTCTATGGCTTAGCTAACTAGAAGCTGTACGATTTTACTACTTACGATGCTTAGGGCCGTGACATTTTGTTGCGGCCTTTTTTTATTCCTATTGGAAACAGTTGCTTAAGCATTGACAGGGTTCTGATGCTGCAAGATCTATTCGCCTGATTGGGAACGACGGCGGCAGCGTAAATGAGGTTTCCATCCTTTTTCCGACTTTCAAAGAGATGCCAATGAAAGTAACGCAGTCTGAAGGAATTAAATCCAAGCTAATTAATCGTTCCACAATCATTACTTTTACCTGTAACCAGGCTCAATAGATTTGTATGGCTTCTGTTAGGTCTTAAACACCGGTGAGTAAGAATGGTTCACCATCTAGCCAGGAAATCCGTTTTCCTGCCGACCACTGAGCCCGTTCCAAGCTGGTGGGAGAATTAAACTGTTAGTGAAGGAAGCGTGCCATGAACCACACAGATGCAGCTTCACGTCCAAATGTGATTTGGATTTTTGGCGATCAACACCGGGCTCAGGCCCTGAGCGTGATCGGAGATCCAAATATACAGACTCCTAACATCGACCGCCTGGCGGTTTCCAGTCGAACTGGGATCGCAGGCTCACCCTTATGTTCCCCTTTTCGTGGCTCTTTATTAACTAGCCAGTATCCCCATCGCTGTATCCCCGGGCACGATATGGCGCTACCAGAAGGAATACCGACAGTGGCAACCGTCTTTGGACAGAACGGTTACCAAACGGCTTACTTCGGGAAATGGCACGTGGATGGTGCCGTTCATCGGTCAGCCAATACACGTCCAGCCTTCCAACATGTCGATGCCAACCGTCGTGGCGATTTCAACTACTGGGTTGGCTATGAAAATAACAATAGTCAGTACGATTGCTGGGTGCATGGTCACCAAGAAGATGGAACACCAATCGCCTCCTACCAACTACCGACCTATGAAACCGACGCTCTGACGAATCTGCTGATCGACTATCTGAGAGGGCGAGGTTTTTCCTCCCGCAGGCCCTCCCTCGACCCAACCTCTAGTTGGCACGATCAGAAGAAAGGTAAGCGGCCGTTTTTTGCTGCCTTGTCAGTTCAGCCACCGCACGGGCCCTATGTGGCCCCACCTGAATTTATGGAGCGACATCAAGCAGAGACAGTTCAATTTCGACCCAATGTACCGCCGGTCGACCGTATCCGGCAAGAAGCGCAGCAAAGTCTGGCTGGATACTACGCCATGATTGAAAACCTGGACTGGAATGTGGGTCGCGTTTTGCAGGCTCTGGAGGAGACCGGATTAGCCGACCAAACCATTTTGATCTTTTTTTCCGATCACGGTGACATGCACGGCTCCCAAGGGCGTATCCTCAAATGTGTTCCCTGGGAAGAATCGATTCGCATCCCCTTTCTGGTTTATGGTGCCGGTATCGACACTACGTTAACTGACTACCCGGAATTGATCAACCACGTTGATATTACGCCGACCACACTTGGCTTGTGTAACATTGAGGTGCCAGAGAGTATGACGGGCATCGACTACTCCGGCTATTTTATGGCCGATCGCCAACAACCAGTCAGCCCACCCGATTCCGCTTTTTTGCAGCTGGTCGATCCGGGATGGCGTTACGGTTTTGCCTCCGACCGGGAACGCCCGTGGCGCGGTCTAGTCACCAGTGACGGCTGGAAATATGCGGTGCTGGAGGGACAACCTTGGTTGATGTACAACCTGAACGAAGATGCCTATGAACTGGCTAATTTGGCTCTGGATGGTCGATTCAAACGAGAAAGACAGCATCTTCAAGGTCAACTAATGGATTGGATCGATCGTACGGGGGATAACTTTAAATTGCCGGAGATTACCTGACCGTAGGACAGGTGTTGTCAGCAGTTGGAATCTGGTAGAAAAGATCAGCCGGAGGGGAGATGACTAGTGAAGGTTACTGAAATTGAAGTCCATCAAATTATGCTGGAATATCAGGATTTTTTGGCTTACCAACTTAATCACTACTATGGGCCTACCAAACGCACTATCTATATCGCCCACACCGACAGCGGATTAGAAGGATTGGGCGAAAGCGGTGTCACAGAACCGCCGGATATTATCCAACAGTATATAGGTACCAACCCTTTCGACTGGATTGGTGACGAAACCTCGCTTGGTCTGGGAACAGCCATGTATGATCTATCTAATGGGCCAGGCAGTTGGTGTTCCGGTCTACAAACTCTTTGGACAGCGTTATCGCGCCTGGGTATCTGTCGGCAGTTGGACAGTCTCTACCCATCCGGATCGGATGGCCGAAACAGTCGAGCATTATGCCTGCCAGGGATATACCTGGATGAAGTACCACCTGTCACCTTTTGAAAACGCAATCGACCAGACAGAAGCTATGGAGGCGGTTGCTCCAGCGGGATTTAAGGTCCACTACGACTTGACCATGGGAGGTACAGACGATCACATTCCCGAACTCCTGGACAAGTTATCCCGATACCGGATCGCCGGTTGTTTTGAAGATCCGCTACCGGGTGAAGACATCGAGGGATACATCGAACTCCGTCAGCGTTCGACACTTCCAATTGTATTACACCATTTTCCGATGGGGGCATCCTACGAAGTGTTGATGAAGCCAGCCGACGCTTACATGCTGGGGCATGCTAAAATCTGGGATGCTATTCGTCGAGCTGGGCTTTTTGCCGCTAATAATAGCCCTTTTATGCTACAAAACGTGGGTGGCACCATCACCCGGACCATGACTACACACATGATGTCGGCTTTCCCTTCGGCTAATTTTCATTTCTTTTCTGATTCTGAAACGTGGAAGAGTGATGTCGTCGATGAGCGACTAGAACCGATAAACGGCTTTGTACGTGTACCGGAATCACCGGGGTTGGGGCTGACGTTGAATCGCGAAAAGCTAGAACAGTTGAAAAAACTAGCGTTACCTTATCAGGAAAAGTGGATTATTGCCTCGCGGTTCAAGAACGGGACGCGTATGTACCACATTGCTGATCCCGACAACTCTATTTTCATGGTTCGGCCCGACCGTAAACGGCTGATTCCGATGAGTTACGATGCGCTGATCTCAACTGAGTATTGGGATAACGACGGCTCTCCCGCCTATCAGGCCATGTTTCAGCGTATAGAGCAGGAAGGCGTTGTCCTCGAGCGAGCCACCGGAAAAAGATTATGATAATATTATCGCTAGTTTGATCAAGCGCAATTGAGGAGGGGTAACTTGTCAAAACATATTTTAGTCGCTCAACTCTCTCACGAAACCCATACCTTTTTGAAGCAGAAAACGGGTTTGGCTGACTTTATGGAGAGGTGTACGTTTCATGGACAGGAGGTCGTAAAACAGAACTTGGGCAACGGCTCACCGATGGACGGGTTTTTGACCTATGCCGCCCAACGAGAGTGGGCAGTGTGTCCATCGATACAGATGGCGGCGACGCCTTCCGGCCTGGTTGAGGATGAGGTAGTCAACTACTTTAAGCACCATTTTTTTCAGATGCTCGACAGCGAACTGCACCACCTTGATGCCATCTATCTAGTATTGCACGGTGCCATGGTAAGCGAAAGCTATTTCGACGTTGAAGGGGAACTCCTGAGTCAAATCCAGGTTTTTTTCAGAAAACATAAGGTTGAGATACCGGTGGTTGGTATCATCGATCTGCATGCAAATGTCAGCCAACAAATGGTGGATTCGAGTGACTGTCTGTTAGCCTACAAAAAAAATCCCCATACGGATGCCAGGCAGACGGCAATAGATGCGGCTGAACTACTGGATGACATCTTTCAGCACGGAAAAGTAAAACAGATTCGACAAGGCAGTCCTTATATTCTCCCTCCAACAGGTGTCGGCACAGCATCCGATCCGATGAAAAGCGTCCTTGCTAGAGCAAGGGAAATCGAAGCTGAAGATCCAGACATCGTGTGTATCAACGTGTTGGCCGGTTATGCCTATGCGGACATTCCAGATTGTGGGTTTAGCTTGACCTGTGCAACGCGTGGGTCAGTAGACCAGGCCCAAAACCATCTGGTCGAATTGTTAGGTGTGCTGAAGCAAAAAATCAATCTGGCTTACCCTTCTGAGTTATCTTTAGAACAGGCCTTGGAGCAAAGCGACTTCACTCCTGAAGGAGATAATGGTACGATTTTGCTCATCGAAGCCGCAGACAATATTGGTGGAGGTACTCCAGGTGATGCGACCGGGATTCTAGCACCACTCCTCGAGAGTGGCCGTAAGCATGTCGTGGCTATTATTAACGACCCCGAAGCCGCGAAGGTTTGTCATAGACACGGATTGGGTAAGCGTATCAGTCTTGAGATCGGCGGTAAAACAGATCTGTTTCACGGTTCACCTATAACATTCGCCGGAGAGGTGATCCATCTCAGCAATGGAATATTCGAGTTAGAAAATAAAAACTCACACCTAGCATCTATGACAGGGACTCGTATTAGAATGGGGCCGTCTGCTGTGATTAGAGATCAACAGGCAACGATTCTCCTCACCACCCACAAAACTCCACCGATGGATCTAGGGCAACTGCATTCTCAAGGGATTGACCCCAAAGAAGCTAATTTTATCATTGTGAAAGCTGCCGTTTCTCACAAACAGGCCTACGACCCGATTGCAGCAGGGAGTTTTAATATCGACAGCCCAGGTCTTTGCACCAGTAATCTGAAACGGCTGGCTTATCAACATGTGCGTCGGCCCGTTTTTCCACTCGATGAACTGTGTAACAGTTAGGCTACAACAAATTGAGCCGATTAAGCAGTCGGGTTGGCGAATGATCGCGTTGAACTCTTCGTAATAATTAACACCATATCCGTTGCACAAGACTCAATGTTTGTGTAACGATGATATGTAGTTGATGGCACTTGGCACCACCGCTGATGCCAGAGCGGTTATTCAGCTGTACGCAGTTCTGATGGAGACACAATCAACCAAAAGCGCTACGTTCTACGGTGTCTGGCTATTTCTTGCATGGACGCTGTACGTTGCATTGATATACCCATTTTTGCCAACAGAAAGACCTGTGGCAGGTATACTATTGGGGGAATTATTCCGCATCGTTATATTTATAGTTCCTATTGTACTATTGATATGGTCGTCTCCAACTTCAAAATTGGTGGTACTTCGGTTGATGCCGCCAACATATCGTGACATGGCAATCGGGGTTATTGTCAGTGTTGCTTGGGTGTGTCTCACTATAGGGGGCGCGCTAACAATCCAACAAAAATCGATCTCTTATTCTCCATCAATCGCATTTTGGATTGTCCGGTTTTCGGTCGCAGCAACCATTGAGGAACTTACATTCCGATCGTATTTTCTACAAGTATTGCAAAGACACGGTTCCTTGCTTGCCGTTGTTGTATCTTCAGTACTATTCGTTTGCATTCATTTTCCCGGTTGGTATTTACTCGAAATGTTGTCAACCACTGCGGCGTGGATTTCCACATCCATCCCTATATTTACCCTTGGATGCCTCCTCGGTATACTTTTTCTCAGGACAACGTCGATCTGGCCCTGTGTATTTCTCCACGTACTCAATAACCTCACCTCAATGATCCTTACAACCGCTATCTAGCAAGTAACTAGCTTAATCACTCTGGAAAACTAAGGTAAGAGGTTCATGAGACGGAGTGCGCCCTCCAGTGTATCCTAAATGGGGAATAATTCATATCAGGAAGGTAGTTAAACCCCTTGATATGATTGGGTTTGTGAGAAAATGGAATCGTTGAATGAGATCTTAAGCATTAACGAACCTGGGATGACCCAGCCCGTCGTTAATGACATGACTGCGCGTCGGAATAATTGCTTTATCGGGAATCATCAGGTCGAGTGGCAAGCTATTTTCGATTACTGCCCCATCTCCGATCCTGACCTGATCGCCAACTCGAATCATACCTGGTCGAACCTGTTGACGGGATGAATGGTGGTCCGGCTTGACAGTACCGATAACTACCGAAGATCCAATTCTAACCTCACCACCAAACTGAATCCGTCCGTAGATCTCTGTATTAGCACCGATGATAGATCTATCACTAACATCCACGCGCCCGAAAATACCGACATCCGTACTAATCTGGACAAAGTTACCAATTGTGGGGTGGCGTGGTTGGTTTTTAGTCGATAACCCGCCTAGTGTACAAGGGTAAATCACACATCCGTATCCGATGACGCCTGTTTGGCCGGTGGTAATGCCGCGATGGGTATGGTCCAAGAAATTAGCATCGCCGATCTCCGTTTCAGGGTGCAAGTCAGCCTGATAGTATCGACCACCTAACTCGGAGATAGCACGAGGGAGCAGAGGAACAGGAGAGATCTCAGAGGTAGCTAGAGCATTAGCCACATCGTGATAGAACAGCACTCGCCAGCCGGGGTAACTGCTCATGACCAACTGCATCTGGTAGTCGAAAGCACGCCGAAATCCAGACTCAGTTAGCAAGCGATTATAGGCATGTGGATTCCGTTCTTGTATCGCGCGATTAATGAGTTCGGGAACATCAACTTCGGCCAATCGATCGGTTTGCAGGTTTTTCGGGTCTAAATCTGCTGGTATGATTCCGGCCGGCCCTTTTCGTTTGTACTGGCGATTCAGGTAAGCGTCCCAAACCGCAGGGTCCTTCAACGAGGCAAAACGGTTCCAAAAGGCGCGTTCTTTTAGTTTCGGGAGTTGCTGGAAAAAGTCAAAGGTAATTTCGGTGGCCGCATTTTCAGCCGCTGATGCATCCCCAACCGCCAGAAAGGATTGAACTACCATGGCATACAGCTGGTCTACCATCTCTTCCAAAGCCCCCTTAAAGGTCGGTTTCTGCTTTGATAACGGTACCGCGTTGTGAGAACCGGGGGCTACTAGTTCCAGCAGATTACCGAGGATGGTCTCCAATATATCCCGATTGACGAATCCTCGTCCTGAAAGTTGGGACAGAATTTGCGGATCGACCGGCTCGATGCGCAGAGCCTCCAGTTCGACCTGATTGTAAGTAGTGTAAATATTGTCGGCCAAGGATTGTAGCCGTTCAACTTTTTGCTCAGCGTAGTGTTGGCTAAAAATCGAGATCATATTAGATCATATTAATCGTCTAGGGCCGATTATCGATTGCTGGCGGTGGATTGTTGGCGTATTTGGAAAATAATACCATAAACGATGCTTCCAGTCACCATGGTCTGGATAATGCAAACCTGGTTTAGTCGCTATCCCGGACCGGCGATGATGCCAATAGTTAGGCCGTGTTTTCTGCCAGCGATAATTTAGTAGCGGCTAATTTACAATCAGCATCTTCCACACCTAACCGGATAAATTAAGATGCTGAATTAAAAGGTGCCCAGCATACGAAACGCTTTCCCCGGTACAGGTTTTTGATTTACAGGTTTTAAATTTATTGCCAACCATAACGATCAAGCCGTTGCTAAGCAACCCCTAGCTGAGATCTATTTAGCTTCGTCTGATGCTCTTGGGCAAGGTGGCATTGGGAAGAGTAGCAATGGATTTATTGACCAGTATTTACCTTAAGATCAGATTTCTGATCTATCAGCGAGGAACAGATTTCTGCAGTGAAGGAAGGATTGAATTCTGGTTCTAGAAAATAGGCAGACTTCCAAGTACCTCTTATGCTATTTTCTCAACCACCTGATTGCACTTGGGACTTGTATCCAAAGGAATAATAATTCCCTATTGGTCGAGACTATCCTAATAATCGAGATTGAAGGTCTGAAGGCTCTACACCTGCCAGAGAGTGTATTCAGATTCGCATTCCTTTTGACAGAGGAAATACCCCGCATACTCTGGTGATTTCACAATGATGTTTTCAATAAAGGAGATTTACCATGCCATTAGAACTAGTCGCTATTGAGCCACGTAAACCCATCTTACGCGGATATACTGATGAACCTCTTGAGCCAAACCAGGTGCGATTTAAAACCGAGTTTGCGGCCGCGAAGCACGGTACAGAACTGGGCCTATATCGAAACGCATCTGTTGGTACCCGTCAGCGATACGATGGAGAATGGCAAATGTTTTTCCCTGACGAAGGTCGCAATATTTTTCCAGTAGGTCTTGGTAATATGGCAGTGGGAAGGGTGACCGAAGTTGGTTCGTCTGTGAATAGGTTTAAGCCTTTCGACCACGTATTTTGTCATACGAATTGCCGTGAAACAGTAACTCGAAATGAAGATAGTGCCGATCTACGACATCTACCGGAAAGGGTATCCTGGAAAGCCGCTGTTTGCATTGACCCGGCGGAGTTCGCATTGGGTGCCGTTCGAGATGGACACGTACGAGTAGGCGATGCCGTTGCTGTATTTGGGCTTGGCGCGATAGGGTTATTCATCGTCCAACTGGCAAAGATGCAGGGAGCAGAACTTGTCCTTGCCGCTGATCCGATAGAGCTTAGGAGAGAGGTGGCCACGGCAGTGGGGGCTGATGGTGTCTTTGACCCAAACGCTTGTGATATCTCATATGAGATCAAAAAAGCAACTGATAAGCGCGGTACCGATGTGAACTTTGAAGTCAGCGGAAATTATAATGCTTTGCACCACGCCATCCGCTCAGTGGCCTTTGGTGGTAATGTGGTGACAGTAGCCGTCTATAAAGAAGCCAAGGGTGGGCTCGAACTTGGAGCGGAATGGCACTTAAATCGCCCCAACCTCATTTCGACCCGTGCCTGTAGTGACCCAAACCGCGACCATCCGAGATGGGATGATAGGCGGATTATAGATACCTGCTTCCGACTGCTCAGAGATGGGAATCTTCAAAGTGAGGATATTGTCCAACCTGTTGTACCCTTTAGTGATATCATCGAAGCATACATCGATGTTGACGAACATCCTGAGGACAGCGTAAAGCTTGGGGTGAAATTCTAAGTCTGTGTAAACATGAGGTCATAGAATCGGCCACTTGCCTCTTTTTGGGACGTTTACCCCAGTGGATGTCACTTTCAGACTAACTTCTCCATCTGCACGTCGATTTAGATGACTTTGGTTTTAACTCATCTGTCAATATCAGACTGTTACCTGTCGCAGGCTAACTGGGCAAAAGTTGATAACCAAACTGATTCAATGATAGAATCAATCACAAGTTATCACTTTGACTAGCGTCGATTCCTGTGGTTTCAACGCTTGAAACACTCGTATCGTGACATCTTTCACCACAGTAGAACTCAGGAGAAAATGCTATGAGCGTCTTATCCGTAGCCTTCATCGGAGCGGGTGGAATTGCCCAATCTCATCTACGGGCCATATCTCAGTTACAGCAAATCGAAGCGGTGGCTGTTATGGATACCAATCCGCAATCCCTTCAAGCAACCGTAACTCAGTATCAACTTCGTCCTTACGGCAACTTAGAGGCCGTTCTCAACGATCCCCAGGTTGAAGCGGTGCACGTTTGCACTCCGCATTACCTGCACGCTGATCAAGTCGTCGCTGCTGCCCAGGCAGGCAAGCATGTATTGGTCGAAAAACCGATGGCCTTATCGGTAGCCGACTGCGACCGAATGATTGCTGCTTGTGAAGCCAATGATCGACTATTAATGGTTGGACAGGTGATGCGCTACTATCCAATCAATCGGCGGATTAAGGCCATGATTGCTGAGGGAGAAATCGGCCAAGTCGGCCATCTGATGAGACGGCGCTACAGCTATTTTGACCCCACTGATCCCAATTCTTCCTATAGAGGTTGGTATTTAGATCCAGAACAGGGTGGAATCTGTGTGCTATACTGTTTTGGTCCGCACGAATACGATATTTTACCCTGGTATTTGGATTCACCGGTGGTCAAGGTGTATGCTCAGGGTTCAGAAAGTAGCGATCTGTACC